>Ga0116230_10006032_pt1 | contig 11904 bp, 9 predicted proteins | sample S1TSphfallax_3_FD_88678 | JGI IMG/M metagenome (GOLD analysis project Ga0116230, IMG submission 88678) | Host-associated microbial communities from peat moss isolated from Minnesota, USA - S1T2_Fd - Sphagnum fallax MG | ecosystem: Host-associated > Plants > Peat moss > Unclassified | place: USA...
ATGGACATAAATTTGCAGAAGCAGATGACCTTTAATGAGGAATTAAATAAACCTTTAAAGGAGACCAAGAAAGAAAAGATTTTCAAGTATGATAACATTTTCATAGAAAACGATGAATTCAAGAAGCATAATATTTTGCTTCAAGTAAAATTCAAGGCATTGTCAATGGAGGAAAAAGATGTGGATTTGTGGTGGGATGCAGTACAAGATATTGTTTAGAAAGAGATTGGAAAGGTCTGTAGAAGGTATGAGAGAAATGAAAGGCTATACATGCATAAGATATCTTTAGATGGAGAAGGTCATGCCATCATTTGAATATGAACCTTTAATTTTTTTTCCAGAACTAGAAACCTCAGATGAAGAGGAGGAAATACTAACTATATTGCATAGTTTTTATCACCATTTGAATTTGAATAGAACATAGGACTATTTTTGTTGATGAATATCTTTGAGCCAAGAGGAAGATGAAAAAGATTCTATCATTGTAAAACATGGAGTTTTGAATGGAGTATGAAAAAAAAATACTTTCATTTTTGGAAACACTACTACAAAAGTGGGGTGCAATTTACTAACTTAAATCACTATGGGACTTTAAAAGTGAAATAAATTCATTGCATTTTATTGATTTCACTGTGGTGAAAGTTATTTCACTATAATATCATTATGTAAACATTGTGTTTCATTATTAGTTAACATAATTCATTATTATAATTTATTATAGTAAATAAGTTTATTTCTATGTTTTTAAAAATATTTTATTTATGCTACTTTATGATATACCCTATATTATCTTAAGCTACTTTAGTTATTATAATTTATATTTTATGTTATTATAGGCTATTATAAATTATTGTACCCTAAATTATTGTACCTTAAACTATTATACGTTATTTTACCTTAAGGTATTTTAACTATTTTATTGTTCGTTATGCAGCAAAGTCTACAAATGCAACAACTTCTTATCAAGCTAAACACAAGATTGTAGATAATGATATGGTTTAGGGTTTCCACTTTATATAGTCAGCTAGGTTTTTTTAGCCCTTTCATTTTTTGGACTACCCAATTTTTAAACTTTGGTCTTTTGATATATTATAGAAAACCTTTTTTCATTGTGTTCTTTAGTATTTTTTGATCCACCCATACTTGTACATCTTTTATCAATACGATATTTTCCTTTAATCACACTTGTTTGATGGGTATATGGTTTATTATATATGTCTTCTTTTTCATAATCTTCTTAGTACTTTAGATGTAAAAATCAAAACTTAAATAGGTTGATATGAATATGTAACATTAATTTGTTTAAGGTTTACAAATATCAAAATGAACATTGTGCAATACTTACATCCTTTCTATTATAATTTCCATAAGGCCATTTCAAATATGCAATACCCACATATAGGTCTCGAAAATAGTTGTTGGTTTTTAACATCCATTGTAATACGTGCATATAGTTCTTGTAAATAGTTGTTAGTTTTTTTAACATCCATTGTAATACTTGCATATAAGTGTAGTAGTTGATTTTTTTAACATCCATTACAATACCCGCATATAGGTCCATAATAGTTACTAAGTTTTAACATCTTTTGCCATATTTGCATATAGGTTTCCATTGTAATATTTATGGGACTCATATGAGAGAATAATTTAGTTTAAATATATAAAAAAATGTCATAATTAAGGAATTACTAAAAATATATTTTAGATTATGTAAATGATTGATTATCATATTTAAACAATCATTTATTTCTTAATGTTAATTAACTGATTATTCAGTTGAACCTTAATTATTCAAATAATTAAAATTTATATCTAAAAATCAAATCAATAATTTGATATTTAATTTATATCTTAATCAGATTTTTTATGTTGATAAGTTATTCAAATCATTATTTAAGATAATTATTCATGATAATTAATTGTCATAAAATTAATTTAAGTATATAAATACACATATTTTGGGTACTGATCTTACATGTGGGTATTGCATTTAGAGTTGGGTATACACCTCAGGTTACCTAAATCACCTAAAGGTTATATCAAAATGAACTTGAATATGGGTATTACATTTAGGGAAATGCAAAAAAAAAGATATATTTCTTACCATTTGATAATATTTATAAATTAAGTGCTTTCACTTTTTTTTAAAATACATAAAATGACATTGCATTGTTTTCATATATTTAAGCCTTAAAAATTCCACCCAAAATGCACCCTAGATTTATTTTAATTATTATAGATTTGTAAAAAAAATTAATTAATTTATATGTCCTAAACTTTAAACCTAAACCATACTTCTAACATTAAATAATAAATTTAACATTAAACCTTAACCCCATGTATCATCAATGTGACCAATTTTGCATTATGTTCATTTTTATATACGTTAAATCATATTATAAGGTGAATAAATAATTTTGAAAACATGAATTTCATGATGTATTGATGGGGAACCAAATATTTAAAAAATATTTTTATGTTTCATGGTTAATGAATTATCACAATATAATATGGGTATTGCATTTAAACAGAAGTGGGTTAGGAAATATTGAACTTTAACAACTATGGAACATATGGAAACAAAGGAGATTCATAATTATGTTATAGATCTAAACAAGTGATAAAATCAAAAACCAATACAATTAACGAAGTCTAGAATATAAACCTTGATACATATGAACCAAATTCTTAATCATTAAATCATAAGGCATAACCTTAAAAATCCAAATGATATTCTTCCATAAGTTTTATTACAACCCTAACTATACAAACCCTAACAAAAAAAATCCCAATGATATATGCCATAAACCCAAAAAACTACACAAAGTATATAAATTATATAATGCAAAAAAAAAAACATAGGAAAAAATTTTTAAACGAAAATTTAACACTTTTAAACTACAAAGATTTACCGATAAAAAAAAATTTAATCTTAAAAAATAATCAAATAAATTTTGTAAAAAAATAAAAGAAAAAATATGTTTCTTACCTTTATGTGATCTCTCCAAAATAATTTTTTCCACTCTCTTTGAAAAAAATTAGAATGAAATTATATTACTTCACATATGTTTAAATCTTAAATTTTAGCCTAGTTTAGGTTAATTACTATAGATTTGTGAAAAATTTGCTAACTAATTTATGTGTCCCAACCTTAAACCTAACCATAATCCAATAGTACATACTTATAATAATTACATAAAAAGATGTATTGTAATGTATATTCCATAAATAAATTAAGTAAACAAAATTTAGTAAAATATGAATTACCTAAACCAAAATGGCTGCAATTATGACATTGTTTCCACTATAAATTGTTTGTAATACCTACATATGGGGACCAATTTTCATCATCTATGAACTAGGGCAAACTTTAATAAATTGATAGGTAGGATTAGGGGGCTAGGGGTGTGAAAAGTGAGTATGTAATTAGTTAGATATTTGGCTATGTAAAAAACATAAGGTAGGTGAACATAGTGGTAAGTAGGAAGGTGGGTGCATAGGTAGGTAAATAGGTATAAAAATAGATAGTTGGATTAGTAAGCAAATTAATAAGTAGAAAGGAAGTTCAAGGAACAAGGTAGATAGGTTACTAAAGTAGGTAGGCATGTAGGTAGGCAAGTTAATAAGTAGGAAGAAAGTTACACTAACAAAACAAATTATCTTATCAAAGGTGACTAGGTTTGTAAAATATTTATGTCAATAGGGTGATTGTGTATATAGGGTTGCTAAATTGTAATGTAACTAGATCAATAGGGTACGTAGTTAGTACAATGATTAGATCAGTAGGTTATGTAGTTAACAAAGCAGCTAGGTTACTAAGGTAAGTAGTTAGTATAATAGTTAGGTCAATAGGATAATTAATTATTAAGGTAGCTATGTTAGTAAGGGATAATTAATTAATAAGGTACCAAGGTTGGTACAATGATCAACAATTAAAAAAAATGGATTGTGATGAACCCTATCTGACACCGAATGAAAAAATGCAACCCATCCAGTGGACAGAATGACCAACTAGTGCATTGGTGGCTGCTGGTTCACTTTAGCCATTGTGGATGAACCTCAATTGAGGTAGTATACAGTTTCACCTTCGTAACCAATTATGTAAAAAATAGGTTCCATACATAGATGGATAGCTAAGAAAATAGATAACTACTAGGTAAGTAGATGGTTAAAAAATAATTAAGGGCTGTTTTTATTTACCTACCTATTAACAACCAGCTAGTGAGTTGTTAGTAGGTCAGGTAGTTTAAAAATAAGCAACTGAGCTAACCACTGTGGTTAGCTAGTGAACTGGAACCTAACAGAAAACTATCTCCTGACCACTTACCATCCATCCTTCTTAGTGCGCTGGTGGGTGCTGGTTCACTGTGGCCCATGTTAGATAGTCTCCAATGCCTCCTCTTCCCACCAACGGAGGGCCCCTAGGTCTCCAAACGAACGCTTACGATATCCAGAATCTGACCTGCGCGGATCATGTGAGGCACAAAAGAGAGGAGATTCACTAAAGCATTTGATGGTGTCCAGAAAATCTCAAGAACGGACTGATTGCCTTCGGAAAGTGTAAACACCCAACTTCCAGAAATCCAAGAACAGAACTTGAAAAAGCAACAGATATGCCGACTCATGAGAGTTTTGAAGTTTAGTTGATTGGATGCCCATTGCCTATGTTCTTTGCAAGAGGATGAAGACGATCCCACAATTTGCTTTAAGAAGCTGCACGATTTTGAGTATAGGGCTTTGAGAGAGAGAGAGAGAGAGAGAGAGGAGGAAATCGATGTCAGAGAAATAGAACGAAGAGGAAGACGAATTACTGAGTACTGGAGAAGAACGTCAAGAGAATCTTAAGGAAAGAAGCTGAGGTAGGAGACTGGAAGAGAAAGAGAAGAAGTGAAGAGAGGAGACTCCAATGGCAGGCCAAATCTCTTCTTGTACTGTGCTGTCCTCTGCCGTTTGCCGTCAACCGGGCACCGTGGTGGAGTCCCTTCGTGGTTCAACCCCAGCTCCTCCGGTATGCTGCCGCAAGGTCCGGCGGAGAGGCGGTTGCACGGTTGTGGCAGCTGTGAACGAAGGCGGAGAGGAGAAGGCGGCGAGGAAGAAGGGATTGTTCAGCTTCGTCACCGACAACGAATCGAGCAGGGGTGCTATCCAACTCCCCAATACCCCTGCGCAGGATGGCAATCTCGGCCAGATGATTTCGGTGCGTCCCTCTGTCTCTTCTTTCCTTCACATCCTCATTGCAGGCTTTAATAATGAAGCCCTGTAGATCCTGGCTTCTAGGTAGAAAATCTCGGCCAGATAATTCCAGTGCATCTCTTTCTCTCTCCTTTTCTTCAATGCTAGGCTCTCTTTTGCACCCATTGTGAATTGACCCGACAGACACTTGCATCTAGTGACCATTGTTCCTACCACAAGGCTTTGGCCTTTTAATTCTTGACTACAACCTTGTGTTCCAACCCAGAATAAAGTCCCTCACATCTTGTCAAATTTGGTATGTTGCATTGACAGTCAATTGAGGGCAAGGGAAGGGACTATGGCTCATATGTGCGAGCTGGAGAATTTCGCTGGTTTGTCCGAGAAACAGGTATGTGGATTTTGATCAGTAACTATAGGTGTTCAACGTTTGAGTACTTCACGGTAATACTGTACAATTTTACCAACCAGCACCCATATGCACTCTGATGCGACCTGCCTTTCTACACAGTTGGGTCATGTTCTGGTCAGAAGTCTAGGAAAGTAGAACATCTGTATGTTTGATTTCCATGTGCATATTGGTAGGGACCTCTTCAAACACTGCAATGTGTCTGGTTTGTACCCAAGAGTATATAGGGTTTAGGTGTGAGCTTGCATCCTCTGATGAAAGTAATTGATGGGAGCAATTACAGGACCAGCAAAATCAAACAAGGGCACAGTGATTTTCCTGCATGGAGCACCCACCCAATCCTACAGCTATCGTGTTGTCCTCGCCCAGGTCTCTATTGGACATACGCACTTTTGAAGACTCTAAAACTTTGTCTACCTCAAGGGCAGTGCAGTATTTAGGGCCATTTCTGTCAAATGGAAAGTCAGATGTTATTGCTACACATGACTTTGCTACCTGTGCAATTTCTTAGAATTGTGTGCGTGGAACAGATGGCAAAGGCTGGATATCACTGCTATGCACCTGACTGGCTTGGTTTTGGATTCAGTGAGAAACCACAACCTGATTATGACTTTTCTTACACAGGTACATACTACTATTTTCCAACCATTGAGTATTCAGTGGCACTGAGTCTGAACATTTGTCTTCTCAAGCTCATTGCTTGGCTATTTGGAGACAGAACTCTTTTAGGTTAGAGGAGATACCAGAGCCATAGGCAGTACTGATAGGCCTGATCTATCTGTTAGCATTAGGATGATACTGAAAGCACAAAAATAGGCCTACTACATTTTTCTGTCCAGTGTTGACAATTTTACACTGGGTTTAGGGACCTACACAAACGATTCAATTGATCTGTGAGTGTGGTGGGCAATCTGATCTCCCATAGATCTCGTGATCGACTCCTGCAGAGGATGCTTATCATGAGGAGTTTGACAAGCTGCTTACACGGTTGAAAATTGAATCTCCTTTTTTCCTTGTGACCCAGGTACCTTGAAACAGAAATCTCCAGGTCACTGAATGGTGACCATTCAAGTGTTTTGAAATGTTATTTTTTGTACGGTGCTGATCTCTCTGTCCCTTGATGCATGCTGACATTAAGAGATGTAGGTGCACAAAGGGAGTGGCTGGACGACATGTGGTTATTTCACTGTGTAGCATGAGCTCTAGCACATTTTTTTTACAATGGCTGGATTTTCTGTCCAGGGCTTTGTGGTGGGATCCTATGGCCTAACTTGGGCTTTGAAGAACCCAAGCAGGGTTTCCAAGCTGGTTGCCTTGAACACACCCCTTACTACCTCCACCCCTCTTCCTGGCATCTTCCAACAACTACGGTTAGTTTTATTTCCTGGTTACACAGTAATAGAATCAGGGGTCCGTGTCTTCTTCCATGCTATCTCATTCTTAGTCTACCAGCTGTAGCACAAGTCCACTCAGTGGCACTACCTCTGGGAAATGCAGGTTTCCACTTGTTGGGGAATTCACATGCCAAAATGCCATTCTTCCTGAACGATTTGTGGAAGCCGGCAGCCCGTAAGTTTATCATCCGTGCACAAATTACAAACTTATCATTCTTGCTCTTCAGCTCTGACTCAGAATGATACTTGGATCCAGAGCCTGGGACTTTCTCAGCAAAGGAAAAGAGGCATTGAACAAAGAGTCTACTGTTATTAATTATTTTTGAATCTATATGTGCACATCCTTGAAATCTGATATATGTTTTTGGTTACCTTAACAGAGAGATGACCAATGAACACATATTGGAGAGCTGACAGATAGCACTGATGTTATGACCAACAACCTTTCACAATTACAGTATCATATAAATAATCATGGGTGTGGTGTGCAGGTATGTGTTGGAGATTGATGATGCTGATGTCTACCGGCTCCCATATTTAGATAGCAGTGATCCTGGTTTTTGTAGGTTAACCTATCTCTTCCCTTATTTTTGCCCTGTGACTCTTGCTTGATTAAAAATATGCTATCCTCTTCAACAACCTTGTTGTTTGAACAAATGATTCATGCAATGATCAAGGCTTTAATTGTTCTCTGATGGTGACATGGATTGCAGCACTATTGGCAGCAACAAGAAAAGCAGCACTGAAGGATATGATGACACAAATTGCACAAGGGTTCTCATCAACCAAGTATGCTCTCACTTTGTGTGGCCTATTTCAGGTTTTGTTTTTGCTTTGCTGCATCTTCATGCTAAACAGAGCATGAGGTGCCTCTACTCTTCCAGAATGTCAAAGACTGGGTGATATCTGAAGGAACACATGTGTCAATGTTGTGCAGTTGGAAGGTACCAACCATGGTCGCATGGGGGGAAAGTGACAAACATTTGCCAAAGTCAGAAGCTGAGAACTTTGTGAAGACTAATCCAGACATCATCAAATCAGTTATGCTTGCTGGGGCTGGTCATTTGCCTCAAGAAGACTGGTAAGCTCTAATCCAAGCATTGACCCATTTCCATATGGTCTTCCTTAAAGCAACAGTTCCCCCATACCTTACACACTTCTTTGGTTTTGCAGGCCTGAGAAGGTTGTGGAGGCTCTAAATCGATTTTTCTAAAAGAGATTGCCATCATTCATGGCTTTCTTTTGGGATCACCATACAGCAACAGGCCATATCTAGGCTCTCATGCAGTCTGTTTGGTCTGCCTTTATCCACCATTGTGTTCGCTACAATTCATGGTTACTAATGTAAGCAAATAAGTCATAGGTTTTCACAATGAGTAAAAATGTCTGCAATGTCAGGACCAGCAGTTTAGATTTTTTTCAGACCCACATTTCATTCTAGGTACCAAGTGAAATGAAAGATCACAGCTCTGTGCAGCCACTATACTTGTATCATGTGCAGGCATGTAACAAATGTGTGGACATGCATTTCAGGATATAATTTGACAGTTGCAAGGGAGGAACACCTGGAAGGCCTTTGTTGAACATAATGCTTTCACAGTAACATCAGCCAATAGCCCCCACATGGTTGAGGGAGAAGTGGTCATACTAATTAGCAATCTGCACATGTCTCTTATTGTTCCCAGTCATTCTTGATCTTTTAGGCTTCACAAGTATAATATGAAAAATGAGATTATGTATCAGCTAACACATTTGTCTTCCCTACTGCCTTGGCACGGCACATGATGCTGAGGTGGTTTCAATGAGATGACATGAATAGGAGCAGTAGAACCTACACAGGGAATACCAAGCTGAAGCTGTGTCTCTCACTTCTTAATTTAGGGTAGGGAAAGACCAAGCTGATGCCGAGTCCCTCACTTCTTAATTTAGGGTAGACAGTAATACAATAAAGTTATCTGTAAAGTCAGGCGATTAGGGGGCCGAGAACGGCTAGTTTTGGCATAATAGGGCATCAAATGCTTAACTGGGAATGAAATTTTACAAAACAAAGTAGCTGGGACTCAAACTAGTTTTTCCACCAATTTTGGTGGTAAACTGAGCTACATCCCCTCTTTCCTTTCCCTTAGCGCCTTCAATGCTGCTACATATATTTTCACTGCTCCTACTTGTAGGACTAGTACAATTAATCTGGAACCTTTTGCATTAAATGCTCGGTTTCAGCATTTCATACTGAGATATAATAAAATTTCCTTACTTTGCGGATACCAGTCAAAGTGGGGATAAGGGGTGAAAGCAAAGAGAATAGGGGGTGCAAGAGTGGGTGACTTTACAGAGAACTTTGAAAGGGTTCTATATACCCCCAGCACTCATTGTATTCACCAACTTGGGCAGGTCGATGCTTCACACTACCAGTGGCAATCATTAATATTCAATTCAACACATTTTGGTTTCTTCTCATGTTGAGGCTAGGGTTTGAAGACCAACATTTGACACTTGGCAACTCATTTTTAACTCCAAGGGTTTCACCCCCAAGAGATGTGTCAACTTATCTTGTCTACCCTACACCCATGGTCCCCTCCACTAACACCAACCCACCAACCACAACATTTTGACCTACAAATTGAGGCCAGAGTGAACCAGCACCCACCAGTGCACCAGTTGGCTCTTTTGTCCATAGGACGGGCTGCATTTCGTCATTTGGTTCCTGACCCTGCGTTAACTAACATTATACCACAGTCAATTTTTTTTGTTTGTTGACCTTTGACCCCCCCCTCCCCCGCCCCCCACCCCTTTTTTTGGGTGTTTTTTTTTTCCCAACCCTGACCATACTACCCTCCAACCTAGTTACCCTACTAACCTAGATACATTATTGATTTACATCTTGGCCTTACCTACCAACCTTCTACCTACTTATCCTCTATCTTTTCTTTGCTAAATCTTTCTCATAGAAAAAACTTTATTTTTTCTTGGTTAAACTTCTATCACTTAGCAAAACTTCTAACTCTTTTTAGTTAAACCTTTGTCTTTTGGCACAAATGTTAATTCTTATTGGTTAAACCTATATCTCTTGAAAAAACCTCCATCTTTTCATAATTAAACTTCTATTACATGTTGCTAAAATTTTTATATCTTTTTTTTTTAGACCTTTACTTATTGACAAAACCTCTATCTTTTCATGGGAAACTTTTATTTTTCAATAAAACTTATATATTTTCTTGGTTAAACTTCTATTTTTTGACAAAATTTTAAACTCTTATTGGTTAAACATGTACCTCTTGAAAAAACCTTCATTTCTTTATTACTAAACCATTACATGTTGACAAAACCTTTATTTCTTCATGGCTAAACTTATACCTATTGGCAAATTTTTATTTATTTTTTGACTAAATCTAGATCTTTTGGGGAAAAATAATTTTATGACTAAATTTATACCTATTGGCAAAACCTCCACCTTTTGAAAAACCTTTTACACCTTCTTGAATTAGCCTAAAAAAATTCTTTCAACAAAATTTATTGACAACCCTATTGATTTAGGTATCCTATTGACCTAGTTACATTATTTATCTAACTTGTTTTTTATTTGTGTACATATTTACTTGCCTAGCCACCAACCTACCTATTTACCTACCTACATACTTGCTTACTTATCTACCTACCCACCCACCCATTCACCTAATTATCCACCTATTTATTTATTTATTTACTTACCTACCTATTCCCACTCACCTGCTTACTTATCATTTACATGATGTTAATTTCTACTAATGTATGATATACAAAATATGAAGGTATTGCATGAAACAAACAAACAACCATTTTAATCATATTTGACCCCATGATGTCAATAAACAATAATCTTGAATGCAGGTATTGCAAATTCAATCAACTTTTGTGATCCACATGTAATATTGCATATTTTGACATTTGTTAGATGTTAAAATAGTTGAAGATTTAATCATAAGATATAATACTCACATATGAAAATAATGTCATTTTGAATACAATGCACTTCAATAATTATTACATATTTTATGACCAAAATGCATAGAATTTTTTCTTTTTTTCCCTATCAAGTTCTAATTCTTTTTTAAAAATTATTTATCTATTATTTCTTTTTATTTTTCTCCTTCTAAACTCTTATTGTCTTTTTCTTGTTCTAAAATATTTTTTTTCCACTTTTTTTAATCACAATTAAATCTTTATTTTTTTCTTGAACATGCATATTTTATGCCCAACATTTGGGTATTCCACAAACCATTAAAAAAAAAACCAGCCAACATTTTATGCTTTGAATGTGGGTATTGAAAAATTGGGATAAAAAACTGGTGTTTATTTTGTGACCCCTGTATAGGTATTTCACATTGAACTTTATGTTTATTGAAGTTCTTTTAGTGCAATAATGCAATATTGCAATATGCTTCAAACTCATATTCTTAGGGAAAATTCCAACAAAATATTAATGCAATGCTTACATTCAAGGCATGCAAACATAACACATGTGAAATTACAATTGCAATGAGACAAAACTTATTTGTATTGATGCAAATATCACATCTCTCAAAACATTTTAAAACGTTCAAAAAATGAAAAACATGAATTCAATGTCATTGCTTATGCCAAAGAAACCCAAGATATATATGTTATTCTCTAACCTCAAAAGATCCCTTTCCAAAACTATTTTCATTAGACACCATGCCATGTGTTCACTGGGTAAGTTTTTGTTGTTGTAACCACCTTAGTAACACATTGATGAATGTGCAATTGATGGTCATACAATTGGAGTTGAATGCCATTGGTTACAAATTGGTATTTATAATTATTCAAAGTTTGCATCAATCACATGACATGCATTAATATCCAAGTTTGAAAATTTTAAACCAAACCCAAGAAAAATTACATGGGTATGAATAC
>Ga0116230_10006034_pt1 | contig 11903 bp, 4 predicted proteins | sample S1TSphfallax_3_FD_88678 | JGI IMG/M metagenome (GOLD analysis project Ga0116230, IMG submission 88678) | Host-associated microbial communities from peat moss isolated from Minnesota, USA - S1T2_Fd - Sphagnum fallax MG | ecosystem: Host-associated > Plants > Peat moss > Unclassified | place: USA...
ACTCCACATCGGCATTGGCCACGAATGGGTCCTGCTCTTTAGTTTGGTTGGTCTGGGTATATGCCTGCGCGAAATCAAAATCCTGCGGCAGCAGTGGTACATTCAGGTGGGCCTGTATATTTTTAGGGTTATCTCCGGTGCCATATGGGTCGTCGCTTCCTATGAATTTGCCGAGGAAGGCATTAGGAGGTATGCCATTTGATGTATTGATGGGGTTGCCATAGAGGTCAGTATATATCCTGTCGGTATATCCCTGCGAGCCGCTGAAATAACGAGCAAACTCCACCACATGGTAGCCGTTTGCAGCGGGGTTGCTATTGCCAAATGGGAAAGGGCCATAACCGAAAGAGTTCCAGTAGGTAGCGACCTTGGCTGTCAGCTTAAATTTTTTAGCAAAGGAACTTTCGCTTTTGATCTCACCACCTATGAGCTGGCGGTTCAGTATGCCATAGTCGCTCTGTACCCGCACCGTGCTGCCGTTGCTTTCCGCCCAGTTATAGCTGGTCTTGTCCTGGCTGCGGTCATCGAGCATATAGCCATACATCACATTTGCACTCAATTTCACATCAGGAGTAAATTTATATTCCAATGCAGCATTGGCGCCAAACGTATTCCTGAAGCCGGTATATTCGTTCAGCTCCATCCTGTTTATGGCTTGATTGAAGTTATCGCCGTAAATGATATTTTGATTTTGGGCGGTATAGTCACGGGCATTATTGACCAGGTTTATCACGTAGCCGAATTTTTTGTTCTTGCTGCGGTCCCCCCAGGTCAGGTCAGCATTGATCAATGGTTTTTTGGCCAGGAAGCTATAGCCCTCGCTGATACCAAACTCCAATGTCCTCTGCTCCACTGCAGATTTGGTGATAAAGTTGATACTGCCCCCGATATTGTCCCCCTCTATGTCTGCGGTCACAGATTTATTGATGACCACATAGTCTATCAGGTCGCTGGGCAGCACCTGAAACTCAAAGGTCCTCGTGATATTATTTTCATCTGCGGTCGGCATCCTGTTGCCATTGATGAGGGTAGATGTCCAGTCGGTAGGGGTGCCACGCAGCGAGACGAAAGCGCCTTCTCCGTTCACCTTCTGCACCTCCACTCCTGCCATTCGCTTGACCATGTCTGCCGCATCAAGATCGGGCAGTTTATTGATCTCGTCAGAAGAGAGCACACCGGTGATACCAGTAGAAGTATGCATCATATTGATAGCTTTGGCTTCGCTTCCCTGTTTGAAGCTCGACTCCACTTTCACTTCAGTCATTATCTTTTCGTTTTCTGCCATCGGGACATTGCCTAGCTCCAATGCCTCGCCGCCATGTATGAGCAGGGTATCCTGCCTGGTCTGAAAGCCTATATAACTGATCACTATGACCTGCCGTCCTGCCGGCACCTCCCTGAGCGTAAACCTCCCGTCCAGACCTGTAGCTGCGGATATAGCGGTATTGCCTACCTTCACTACCGCTCCGGGCAGCGGCTGTTTCCCCTCTGTCACGGTACCTGATATATCGCCGGTACTACTCTGGGCACGTGACAGCAAAAAGACGAAAAAGCAAAATGAAAGGCTTAACAATAAGCGGGGCATCATTGTACAGCTATCTTTTTCATTATCGTCCCAACGCTTGTTTTTAACCCGAGCATATACATTCCCCTGGGGCAAAGGCCCAAATCAATTGATGCTTTATATGCTCCCTCGACAGTTATATCCTGTGAGTATATGGGCCTGCCGGTGATGTCCGACACGGTCAGTAAAGAAGTATTTACCTCGGATGGGAAGTCAAGCTGCAATTCAAATTTGCCATTATTAGGATTGGGCGATACGGTGACCTGCGATGCCATTCCGGCCACGTTATCCACCCCGAGAGGAGGGTAAACCTCCAGCGTATCGTGGAAGCCGGTAGTAAAACCGCTTGGTATGACAGACAGGATGGTAGAAAGATTTGAGATAGAGGTGGACATATTGGTGCCCAGGACACTGTAGTACACCGTACCTTGCACATCTATGCCGTAGGGGCCGAGCGGCGCTGAAGTGATACCGCTAAACTCATAGCACTGGTGGCCTCCTGCATAGAGCGTATCTGAATTTGGGTTTCTGGCATAGGTGATGCCCTGTGGCAGGTTGGTAATGGTATCAATGATCAGGTAATAAAAAGTGAACGGTGTGCTGCTGGTCGGCATATAGACATTGGCATCGAAACTGTACGGCTTGCCCTGATATACCCGCACCCATGCCCTGCTGCCGGGGTTGAAGCCGAAATTGCCGTCCAGGGAGTCAATATAGCATTGACTATAGCAGGTGGCGGCAAAAAATGATATAGAAATGATCAGGTAGATCTGTTTCATCATTTGGATAGTGTTTCGTGCAAATATATCCGCGATGTTGCCGCTTCCTGTTATCTTATGATTAAGGATAGATTAAGGAATGTTACCGGGTTTCAATCAGGTGTTTGCTGCCATTACTTTGGCTACATATCAGAATGAGGCACACGCCACCGCTCGTGTCCCATGAGTGGCTTTTATGAATCAGCCTCCGGCTATACAGGCTGGAAGCCTGATGATACCTTACACTCGCCGGAGGCGAGCGAAAGCGGAGCAAACTTCAGAATGAGGCGCTATCATTGCTATCACAAAACAGTAGAAAAAAAAGCCCCCTAAGGTGGGAAATTGAAAAGTAATTATTATTTTGCTATATTTGGATAATGTATTTAAAAATTGCAAATTTATAAGCGGTATTATGTAGTCGCGGCTACTGGACCAGTGACATCTTCAGCTTGAAACCGCCTTTGATATTGGTGGTGGGGAAGCTGGACAGCACATATGGATTGGTATGGCTGTAGTCCAGGAACATGCTGAGGTTGATGCCCTTGCTGATCATGTAGTCTACTGCAGGGCTGATCGTCAGGGTGCTGCTCCCTGCGGTGATCTGCGGTATGCTCTGGTCTATGAGGTGGTTTACGGTAATCCCGTTCCTATAGGATACATCACACCGGAACTTCAGGTCATTGTCCAGCCGCAGCGGTTTGCCCTTGACATGGATAAAAGAAAGTTTCAGCCCCTTGACCGTATAGCCTGCGCCCACTGTGATGGTCTGCGATTTATTTTCGATGAGCTGGAAGTCGGAGAAGCTCATGGTGACGGTCTTTGCCATTTTATAATCAAAGCGTGCCGTGATCTTATTGACAAATGTCATGTCCACGCCTATCAGCGGCGAAAACTGCTGGTTGATCACGATACTCGGCATATTGTAGGTCGAGAAGAAGTTATTGCTCAGGCTGTCTATAGAGTTCAGGTGGCCTTTGCTATCGGTGGTGGACTGGAGATTAGTCTGGAAGCTGCTGACCGTGACGGTAGAACTGTATCCATGCGTGAGGTTGAACGCGGTAAATACCTTCTTCATCCATTTTATTTTGGTCAGCCCGTTGTATGCCAGCCGCCAGTTGGGCAGGGGTATGGATGCGAACGGATTGGTATTGATCGTGGCGGCGTTCTTATTGGTATAGGCCGCCAGGAATGCAGCTATCATTACATCCTGCTGCTTGGGCCCATATCCCTGCTTATAACTCGAATTGGGTGTAGGCACAGAATCTGTAGGGTCTATCCAGTAGCCGTTTGAGTTTGGATTGGACCCACCGAGCCGCTGGGATATGATACTCCTGTTATTGAGGAATGTATTGTACACGGTAGAGTACCCGGCGCTATTTATGCTCTTAAAGAAAGTACTGAGTCCGATATAGGAGACCGTGTAGGAGCCGGTCTCCATCGGTGTCAGGTGCTCGAAACCGCCGCCATCTGATACTACTTTGAAGTACTCACTGTAGTTATCAGAGTATTCGCGGAATGCAGAGAGGTCTATCTTGAAATCAGGCAATGGCTCAAATCCGGCCTTCATGTCGAGGCGCTGTAGTTTGTTCTGGGTAAACTGCTGATTCAGGAAAGTATCCGTGCTCATCCAGCCTTTACTGGCAGCATTGTTTAGCCAGGCATCTGCCGCAGCGGGATTATTCTTTCGGAATAGTACATCTCCCGGCTGCCTGCCAAACGCAAAATCATATCCGGGCGCTGCCAGGGGGGTACTGTTACCAAGCAGTTCACTGGTCGGCATGAAGCCCGCGACAGACGTGGCTTGTGTCTCGCGGTATTCTATACCGGCAGATTTGAGTGATAGCAGTGGCCTCATGATGACAGATATGAAAGGATCGGGAGGCATCTGTTTAGCGCGGTAGTCTTTCCATTTTTGGCGTATCTGCTTTCGCACCTTTTTGATGTCAGCGTGTATCTGTTTTGATTTGACCTGTTTGACCGAGTCCGGCATAGCTTTATCCTCACTGATCTTTTTCAGGTCAGCGAACAGCTTGTCCTTTTTCTCTTTGAGCTTTTGGATGTCTTCGAGTATTTTCTGTCTTGCGCTCCTTATGGCCTGTCGCTTTTTGTCGTTCTCTTTTTTGTCACCGAGGCTTGGGTTAGGGCTGTCATAGGTTTTGAGGAAAGGGGACTTATCATATATCTTTTTGAAATTGAGGTCTGCTTTGCCCCGCAGGTTCTGTGAGTTGCTGATCGTATTGCCCAGGGGGTTTGCGGTATAAAATTTGGTGGCAGAATCATATACCTCGGGCGAGGCTATCCAGGTATAGCTGGAGGCATAGCCTGCATTGGCAGTGATGAAATCCAGCGCCGGGATTTTATTGATAGGCAGCGTATAGGTAGCGGCAAAATTCTGGGCATAGTTTGTATTTCGGCCTCCTTGCTTGAGCCCGTCCCAGATAAACTGCCTGCCTTGCGCTGTCTGGTCATTGCCATCCAGCTCATCTATCAGCGCCTGGTTATTGGCAGTAAAGTCTATGCTTAGGGATTTGAATGGATTGTATTTAAATACATAGGCCCTGCTCCATTTGAATGATTTATTGTAAGTGGTGGGCAGGGAGTCGCCTGCCTCCAGGCCCCGCAGCTGGATAGAGCCGAAATCTTTGGTCAGATTAGTATTAAAGCTCATGGTGGCGGGCATGATGTTAAAGTTGAAGTCGCGAAACAGGTCCAGCCATTTGGTCTTTGCTTTGATCGTTTTCTTGAATGGGGTAAACTCTTTTGCCTTGGGCGAGAAGCTCCAGGCCAAAAGCCCCACATGGGTCTTGCGCTCATTAAGTACTGTGAAGGGGTCACTGGCGAGCAGCTCGGTATAGGAATAAGTAAAGGTGAAATTGCCGGGGTCATATATCCGGGGCACCTTTGATTTCAGCTTGGGCATGAAGCGCACCCCGGAGAAGTTGAACCCCTTCCGGGTATTGATGGTCTCTATCTGCCGTTTATACTGGGCGGCAGAGTCGGCATTGGCATAGCTTCTGATCAGGTTGAGCTCCTCAGATACTTTGATATCACCCTGGTAGGGATCATACTCGGGCGTGCTGACAGACTGTGTGATGCCTCCATAAAAAGGCAGGCGGATCCCGGCGCTGGCAGGCAGCAGCTTGCCCAGTTCGAGATTGGTAGATACGGAATAGGTGTAGAAATTATCAATGGCCCTCTGGTTGAGGGTTTGCTCTATCTGGCCCCAGCCCTGCGTGTGCATGCTGCCGGTCAGGTTGAGCTTGCCCAGGTCGGCGAGTTTGATAGCGGCCTCTCCGAGTGCGGCTGTACCGCCCTGCTCATCAAACTGCGAGACCCGAAGCTCATCAAACCAGACCTCTACGCACTTAGACTGCCCGTCGTCCGGGTAGGGATAGTACTGGGGCAGGACCCCTTTCTGGGGATTATTGATACCCAGCATCACTACCTGCATGGCGCTGAGGTCGGGATTGCCAATGATGGAGTAGAGGCGTCCGTTATAGATAGAGTCATATGCCACAGTAGTGGGCCAGCGCCTGAGGTCACGCACGAGCTTGAGGTTTACCATAAACTCCAGGTCCACGTCCACATTATTTTGAGTGGGCCACACCGAGTCCTGGTCCTTGCCCGCATTAGTGCTATAGACACCGGGTTTGGTCATATGCAGGGGCACGGAATACTGGTAGTAATTTTCCGTAAAGTCGCCGCCCATCCTCACGAAGGCGTACACCTCTCCATCACGGGTGATCGGCTGTGCCCCGGGCTCACTATTGGCGTGGACGAACATAAGCAGGTGCTTGTACCGGCGTATGTCCAGCGCTACATTCTTAAAGACAGCCTTAGAGCTGCCATCTGGCAGGCCGCAGACATTCAGGTCCAGGGATTGCTCATTCTGCTGTACATATTGGTTAGTCTGCGCACCCAGCGCATACGTCTGCTGTATGCCGGGAGGGATGACATAATTGACAGGCGTTTTTGTGCTGTTTTCAAAAAGGTTTACAGCGCCAACATTAAAGAAAGTATTGGAATTATTAGGAGGAGCTATAGCGCCAGTACCATTATCCAGTGTAGAATTATAGGTGATCCAGGAGTTGCGCACCAGGTCCAGTGTGGCCATACGCAGGACCACTGTATCTGTGAACCCATTTAGAAATACCCGCATGAACTGTATGAACTGAAAGTCGGGCAGGTTGCCGACCTTATTATCAAAATCTGCTATCGGGATACGAAACTCATACCAGGTCTGCTTCTGTGTAGCGCCGGCAGCATTGATCTGCACGAGGGTATCTTGTGTAGAGATGATATATTTACTGTTCCCGACATTCATGCCGGGCTTGAGGTCTATGCGGTATTGAAAGTATTCTTCGTCTTCATTGAGCGTAAAGTCGCCATTCAGGTCTTCCTCATCCGGCAGGCTGGTCCCGGCAGAGTTGACCGAGCCGTTCTGCACCGGCGTATTGCCATCCGGGCCGTTGTAATTCTCATAGCGGAGGGGGATGCTGACCTGATTGGCGAGAGAGGGATCATCAAACCACAGGTAGTCATCTGAAGAGGGGTCATTGAATATAGGGTCGGTAGTGGCCTGACTGCCATAGTAGCTTTGCATCTTGCCCAGGAAGCTATTGGGCGCATATCCAGCTCCGCCACCTGTGGACCCGTACCAGGATTTCTCAGCGGTATCATTCATACCATCAAAGCCCACATCCTCATAGGGCCGGTCCTGGTCTGAGGAGAAGGCTACCACCAGCGGCAGCACTACGGGCACGAAGCCCCAGGTAGTCCTGTTCATCTGGTTGGTATCCTGGTTCAGGCCATTCTCTATGAGCATACGGCCATCCTTCAGGATGTCTTCAGACACATTGCCGAGGTCAATGTACATCTGGCCTCCTGTGCTTCCGGGCTTATTGATGAATGGGTCAAGCAGCCAAAACTGTATGAACTCAATATTGTTTGACTGCAGGTCGGTATTGGTCAGGGCGCGCATGATACCGCCCCATCGCGTATTGGGCTTGGCCAGCAGGCCGGCTGTGTTAGGCCCGTTTGGCTGCAGGCCGGCAGAGTAGTTTGAGCCATGTGCGGTCTCATAGTTATACGGCCCTCTAGCCATAGGGTAGAACGCCAGGTCAAAGGTGTATATGTTATTGTCCAGGTTCTGCAGGGGTGCGCTGGGGTATATTTCATTATAAGCTACCAGACGGGCATACGGGTCATAGAGGGCGTTCTGTCCGGCTGTACTGGAGTAGACAGACGGAGCAGTGTTAGAGGTAAAGAAAGAGTTGTCTATCCTGTACCATGCCAGCTTGGCGCGGTTTAGGCCATACCGGAGGTCATTGGTGAGCGCCGCCTCGGGGAAGAGTATCGCGCCCGTAGGGCCGGGCGCCTGCAGTGGTGTGGAGGCCAGCTTCCAGTTGGTGGTAGGGTTCTTCAGGTCATAGTTGGTCGTAGATGACTCAAAGTCGTCCAGGTATGCCTGCGGCTGGCCATTGGTCCCGTTGATGGACTTCTGTGTACCGGGTATGATATGCGCCACTTCACCATAGCCTGAGATGATGGACATTTCTTTGGTCGAGTATATAGGGAGGGCGTCGAGTATCTTAGTGAGCCAGGGGGCATTGGTCTCGTATTTGACATCGGCGCCCAGCATGGTATTGGAGATAGGCTCCGAGCCTATCTGTACCTTCTGTGTAAATGGCCGCTCCGTCTCGTGCATGATCGTAGCGCCGATATTAAATTTCTTATTGACCAGGTAGTCAAAGCGTGTACCATATACAGATTTCTGCTGTAGCCCGAACTGGCTATTGTTCTCAAAATCTATTTTGATCTGCTGGCCGGAGTTGAGGATACCCTGATTGAGGATGGTCACTTTGCCGAGGCTGTAGTCCACCTCATAGTCCGTGCCCTCTTTGAGCAGGGTGCCTCCGGCAGTTACTTTCACAGAGCCCTTGGGTATATTGATACCGCCGAGCGATACCTGGCTGCCACCGCTGCCCTGGTATTGGCCCTTGATGAGGTACCTGTCCAACTGGGGAAACTGCAGGGCAATGAATTTAGTAGAATCATATAGCTGGTCGTACAGGTACTGACCATATATAGAGCTATCAGTGGGAGGTTTCGTGTTCTTGAATGCGTTTGCCAGGTCTTGCCCGAAAGGTTCCACCTGCGGGAAAATAATCCGTCCGTTCTGGGGTATGATTGTAATATTGGGCACGAAGTCAAATAACCCATCAGGCTGGGCATCTCCCTGCTGGTCGAGGTTGTCGAGGTTCATGACAGAAAGGAGCGGTTTATCCGATAGTCCGCCTTTGGGCAGGAAGCGCTTCTGTCCGCCACCCGGGTCGTTGTAGTATATATCCAGCCTGAAGTTGGTCGGGCTGACTGAGTAGGCGCCTATCGAGTAGATGTTTTTCATCATCAGTTTGTAGTATGGCAGATCTACCCGTGCAGCAGATCCTTTGAGCAGCTTTAGGTATAGCACACTGCTGGTAGCGCCTGAGTCACTGCCTGCCACAGAGGTAGTGGTAGGCACTGTATTTGCAAACTCACCCACATTATGGACCACGCCGTTTACTTCATATTGATAGGCTACACCGAGTATATCATTTGGGTTTAGCTGCGTATTGAGCATGATATAACCGAGCTGTGAGTTGTAGGTGTACTCACTGGGTTGCAGCTTGCGCGCATAGGTGATCTCATAGTCCTGCCCCTGGGAGAGGCCCTGGCCCGCCAGCGTGCTGGCCACATTGTTTATTTCCCGTCCATTGACATTGAATTTTATTGCATTGTAGAGGCCATTGCTGTTATTGTCGGGATATGAGCTGCCGCCATCGGGGCGCACGGTATGCGGCTGTGACTCGCCGAGGTCGGCCAGGGCAGCTATGTTACGAACGTTTACGGTACTTCCGTTGCGGTTAGTGACCCATATCTCAAGGCGTGTGATATTGATGACCGACTGTATGGTCGGCATATTGGACAGCGCGTAGTCATAATGATTGCGGAAATACTGGGCCAAAAAGTAGTCCTTGTTCTCATCATACTGGTCGGCGGTCAGGGAGAACTTCTGTATCAGTGAGCCTCCGTCCAGCGTGATGCTCTGGGTCTTGGACTTCTGCTGTGATACGACACTGGTCCATTTCAACCTGCCGAATTGCAGCACGGTCTTGATACCAAAGAGTGATGTCGGCCCACTGATAAGCCTCGTAGGCAGGGGCATACTGACATTGCCTATGGCTATTTCCTTGATGATGTCGTCTTCCTTGCCTGTATAGCCGAGCTTCACCTGATTGTCAAAATCAAAGCCGCTCTGGGTGTTGTATTTGAGGCCCAGCTGCAGTTTGTCTCCTATCTTTGCCACGACATTCATATTGATATTCATGTCAAAGTCAAAGCCTCCTGTATGGCGGTTCCTGATAGGGATATTGGGGTTATCTACTTCCTGATAGTTGCCGCCCAGTGTCAGGTCGAGGTTACCTTGTGGTTTTACTTCTATTTTGGTGCCGCCGAAAAGTCTGTCGAGGACCTTGTTTTTCATATCAATAGGCGGGATCAGGCCTTTATCTTCGGTCAGGGAGATCGCATTCGACCGGCTCTTGAAGTAGTCATCCCGCTCTTCTTTCTCGGTATATTGCAGGTACTCCTCATAGGTCAGATAGACTGGCTCTTTGATATTCTCACCGCCTACGGTCTCGGTCAGGATATATTTGCCCGTGGTAGGGTCATACTCCACGTCCTTTTTGATATTGGAGGGGTCGGGGAGGTAGAAGGGGTTATTGACCGGATTGGTCACGAAATCACCCTGCCGATCGGTGATAGGGTATTTCAGCTCGGAGCTGTCAGGCAGGGGCATAGGTGTGACCAAAGGGTCCGGGGCATCAAAGCCCGCAGGAAACTTGCCCGCAAAGTGATAATTGTAGGAGCTGGAATAGCCCACGATCATCACCGTCAGTGCGCTGACAGTCAGTATGCTTGTATATATTTTGTGCCTAACCTGCATTCACTACAATTGCTTCAGCGATTCTTTTATCAATGCCTCTATTGGCAATCCCGGATTGCCTGATATTATTTTGGTAAGGGTTTTCTCGACGGCCGATCTCGCAAAACCGAGTGCCACGAGGGCATTTAACGCCTCATCCCTGCTTGTATTGTGGGCAGGTGCAGAAATTGTGACATCTCCCGATACCTTGCCGATCTTATCTTTCAGCTCCAGGATGATCCTTTTGGCCGATTTCGGCCCTATGCCCTTCACACTCTGGATCATGGCCTCATTCTCCGTGAGGATGGCCTGCTGTATCTCTTCGGGCTTGAATGTGGACAGCATCATACGCGCGGTAGCCGCACCTACGCCCGAAACGGAGATCATCTTTTCGAAAATATCCTTCTCCAGCTCGTCCGCGAACCCATACATATCAAAACCAACCACAGACTGGTTCTCGTTTTTGACGATCAGCGAGGTATGCAGCAGGCAGTGGTCCAGGTGCTGCACTTTGGCATAGGTGTTCAGGCTTATCTTGACCAGATAGCCAAATCCCCCCATGTCCATGATAAGGTGAGTGGGGCTTTTGTGTACTATTTTACCGTTGAGGTATGCTATCATTTTCTTTACCTTTTATAAAAGTCAACAGTCAACGGGGTCAACGGTCAACTGAATGACCATAAACCGTATATCAGCCTTTGTAAGACGAAGTGCATAGCCTGCTTTTGTCTTTCGCTATCAGCCTAGCTTCGGCGTCTCGTTGACCGTTGACCCCGTTGACCTATACTTGAGACAATACCTTATCACTGCATCGTTGATACATTTCGAATCGGGCTAAAATATTGATTTTGACCTAATTACGGGTAGAAATGGGCTATAAGGGTAGATTTTGGGTGGATGTAATCATACTATATAAGCCGTGAATGTAAAAAAAATAGCCCGAAATCAACCAATTCCGCCATTTTTCAGAGTGTTAAACGCATTTAGCCTCAGAAGCCAGTAACGCAAAAAGCGGAGCACTTGACCCGCTTTAAGTTTTTGGCTCATATAGCCCCCGGTTTAAACCAGGGCTATGCGAAATTATCTGCTCACTATCAGTTTTGCCGTGCCATCACTACTCATAGTAGAAATGTGGACGGAATACACTCCGGCCTCCAGACTTGATATGTCTATAGTTTCGGAGCGCTTATAGTTTAATTTCAGGCTTAGTACATCCTGGCCCAGTATATCGGTGACCGTGACCTTATTCATTCCGGCGCTTGCCATTATTATCAACTGATTTGAGGCAGGATTAGGCGGTTAAAGTGTCCTGGCGAAAGCAAACAATTTACCATCTTCAAACTTCTCGGCCATCAGTTGGATGCCAATGGGAAGACCCTCGGAATTTTTAGCCAATGGCAGTGATATGGCAGGTGTACCGACCAGATTGGCGAGTACAGTATATATATCGGCGAGGTACATCTCTGTCGGGTCGCTGGTCTTTTCACCAAATTTGAAAGCCACGGTCGGTGCGGTCGGCATCAGGATAAAATCGTATTCTTTAAAGATACTGCTGATCTGGTCACTGAGCCTACGGCGGACCTTCTGAGCACGGGAGTAGTAAGCGTCATAGTAC
>Ga0116230_10006036_pt1 | contig 11902 bp, 13 predicted proteins | sample S1TSphfallax_3_FD_88678 | JGI IMG/M metagenome (GOLD analysis project Ga0116230, IMG submission 88678) | Host-associated microbial communities from peat moss isolated from Minnesota, USA - S1T2_Fd - Sphagnum fallax MG | ecosystem: Host-associated > Plants > Peat moss > Unclassified | place...
AATATTCAGAGAGCGATTGCAGAGGTCAAAACACAATGGATTGAGGAGTTTTCTATATTATTGGAAAAGCTATTGAAACATAGATGTTTAAAATGGGCTCGCATTGCCCATTTGGACATTTGAAACACAAGTTATGACCAAAAGAAGGGATGAGAGTCAAATTGGCAATTTGACTCTCGACCACTAAAAGTCAAGAATTGACTCGATTTCTGTGTGTGTAGATGGCGTGCAACATACCGTTGGAAAGATCTCGACAAAGGCTACAACTGTGCTTTAAACCTCATTTGAATCCAAGGTCTGCACGTAAAGTTAAGGCGCCCTAAAGTCACAAGACGTCCAACCTTGGCAATTTTGGGACTCCCATTTGGGAGTCCTGAGACAAAATGCCATTTGGATGTGGGCCCCATGGGTAGCCACAGAGTATACTATAAGGGGGAAGGTGGTGGCTTCCCCCAAGTCCAGGTCGTGGTGAGTCTTGTGAGTTTAAGTTGCTTGTGGCTCATCCTAGCACCAAAAGTGTTCCAATTATGCACTAACCACTTTGTGTTGATTTTGTGCAGGCCCATGTGAATAAGTGAAGCTTGTCAATTCGTCCTAGTCCCATCCCAGAACTCTAGCACGCCCCTCTACCCCTCCAAAGTGCTACGAGCTAAGGAACGCGCCTAGACTTCTTGCTCTTCTGTTGTTTCCTGTTTGGGACTCACATTGGAGTCCTTCAAGGAGTTGGGAGCGTATCAATAATCAATGTGTTATTGAAACATGTATCGCCCCTGTAGTGCCATTCAATATTTTTATTAATGTTAGGTATCATCATGTCAAGGTTTTCAGTGATGAAGCTACATTACATGTGTTCAATGTTGGATTTAAAAGGATTATTCGAAAGTCTAATGTGCTTTCAATTTAAGAAGAGCGGAACATGCTTTGTTAACCAATTTGTTAACCCACCTCTCCATTTGGGTTAAATTTGAAGTTTGGCTACTTTTGTATAAGGAATTTTTTAATCAAGGGGTGTTTTAAACTTCAAAAAAATGTATTTTGAGGAGTTATTTTTAGTTTCCCTACCTATTGGATTGGTTCTTAGGTTTTGCCAAGGTGTTTCTAAAAAATGGAGAATTGATGTGACAACATGTTTGGCATATTGTCACAAACCTTTTGTTGATTACCTCGTGGAAGATGTCATCACAACTTTCAACAAACTAGTTTGTTGGCATCCCATGGAATGACTAGATGATAAACCAAGTCCTCGCCTTTTGTTTTTATGGCCCAGACCTAAGTGGAAGAAACATGATGACATATGGTTCACGATAATTCTAGTTGGTTGGAACCAACTATTGTTGATTGTGGACAATTTGACTTGTGATTTTCCTTAATTGAAACAAAAGGTGATGTTGAACAAAACTAGGAGAGGGGTCGGCATTACAAGGATGGAAGAAGCACTTGTCCTTTGAAAGTATGGTATGGAGGTCACTTGACATCAAGATCCAATTTTTTATGGAAAGTAAGTTTTTGGAACTCCAATTTTTTCCTTGCTTTGAATTTGGTTTCATGTTGTTATTTTTCTTGTTGTTTTTTCTATTTTTTGTTTTTTATTGTTATTTCCTTGTTTTGATGCAATTGTTACATACATGACATATTGTAGTTGGTTTGTGTAAACTTGTAAGAATTAGGGTCTAAAAAATTAGGGCAGATAACATTATGGTTGTAGGTTTTGAAAACTTTAGTATTAGGGTTTTGAAAGTTGTGTCATACAAAAATAGGGTTTGGAAATTTTGGGTAGAATATTTTTTAATGTTTTTTTTATTATCTTTGCAAGTATAACCATATCAACAACAAATTAAGAGATACAACTTTGGAACGCACTATTAGTGGTGAAATGAAGGGCAATTAACTTCTTCAATATGATGAAATATTTAATGATGAAAAGGTTGCATTTGAAAGGACAAAGGTAAGTATTGGACATCTTTTCATTCAATGATTTTGTTGTCTTTTAAAAAAAAAAAAAATTCAATTGACTTTTGATTGTTTTTCTGTCTTGTGCAAGAAGTTGAATTATCGTTGGTCATGGTGTTCTATTCATGCCATAGTATTTGATGGTGATGTTATTTTTCTATTTTTTAGGTTTTTAATATTTCCCATAATTTCTTACTATTTTTTTTGTTTCATGTAGGAGGTTAATGCTAAAGATGAGATTCAACATCATTATGTTAATAGTAGTGTTCTTGTTGGTGAAGGAGGTACGGGCGTTGTTTGAGGTATTGCTCATGTGAGTGTCATTGCTAATGTTGCTCATAATGACCTTGGTGTCAATGGTTGTTTTCTTATTGTGCATGTGTCTATTCCAATTTCAAGAGTTTCTAGTTTTGATGTTATAATTTGGGATAATACCATGGCACATGTCCAACGATCATAGGGTCAACAATCAAACCACTTTAGTGTTGATTATGATGATGACCTCGAGTTTTGGGATTATTTGTTTGATGTGCAGCTTCCCAACCATAGACAACAACTTGATTCCATCTATGGTTGGCAGGTAGTAAAGAATGTCAATGTCAACAAAACATCACAACCAATGTTAGGGCACACAACATCACATGCAATGTCACATGCAACATCAAGACATTTAATTAGTCATCTTCAAAATTGTCCAATCATAATTAATTATGTGGTTGATCGTGATGCCCTTTCTGGTGTGGTAGGAGATGTAGCGCATAGAACAATTTGATTTTGTTTTAGGATGATTCTCAACTTCTGATGGCTCATACGACACATTGTAGATTGTAGATTCATAGTACATAACATTTGATTTTTTCAATAGATGGTTTTGAGCTTCTTAGTGAAATCATGATCTTCTTCAAGATGATTTTGAGCAAGTCTCTTTGAAACATTTGCAGATTACTATGTCATAGATTCATAGTTGATATGTGTTTTGATACCTTTGAAGCTTTTTGGAACTTCTTTTTTAGCTCAAACATTGACATTGTTATCTTTTGCAATTTCATAGATTCGCTCAGTTTCATGTCAATCACACATTTCTTATTCTTGACATTTTGGAATTTTGTAGTTGATCCATAAACCTAATTGAAATTCATAATTTTGATTTCAGAAAATTAAGGTGAAGAGATCTTTTGTTCATAACTTCGTTTTTAGAAAATTAGGGCAGAGAGATCTCTAATCCATGACTTTGTTTTCAGAAAATTCAGTGTAGAGAGATAACGAAGTAAAAAAAAATGATGAAGAAGAGAATGAAAAATAACGAAAAAAGAAAAAGGAAAAGAAAAAAGATAAGAAAAAAGGAAATGGATGAAGATAAAAGAGAAGATTTTTTTCAAATAAAGAAAGTCAAAACTGTACCGTCCGAAATTTCGGAACGCCCAGTTGAGAGGCTGTAGTGGGCGTTCCAGATTTCGGAAGGTAAAGTAGAAAATTCAACCTGGGGAGGGTCTTTGAGTACTCTCTCTTGGCCTGGGTGAATCTCACTTGTCCTGGTCTATATCCCCCAAGCTCACTTTGTGCTTAAGCGCAGGTGTGGAGTGAGGTTTGTCAAGCGAGTTGGCAGCTGATCTGTATCGGGACTTTTCTATTTTCAACAATATCGGTACTTTTTCTGTTCTTCAACACTGTCGGTACCGTGCTATTCTTTGAGACTCACTGATCCACTCTACAAGGACTTGTTATATGTATTTGTGGGTTCATCGTGTTGAGACTCGAGAGATGGCTTATGGAATCTGATTGGGACTTTGCAACTTGCACAGGTCACAAAAGGATTGAAAAGTTCCAAAAGAGACGTTTGTTTGTGTGACTTGAGGTTTGAAATCATCATGGGTGAGGAGCTGCTTGCGTCTACCGCACTTCATCTTACGATAGGCATCCTCACGCATAACATAGGGCAAGTAGTCGATTCCTTGGTTACTTTGGGTCTATCGGTGAAGCATTGTAAGGAGAAATGTGACGCTCTCATAGAAAAAGCGACTGCCGTAGCTGGTGCCATCAATCACATTGAGGATCAACAAAAGAGAGATCCACAAAGATTCAGTGCAGAAGTCTACGTGGTTTCTCTCGAGAAGTTCTTGACAGTTGTGAAAGATTGCCATTCCCTGGTGAAGAGATACACTAAGAAGAACTTTGTTCTTAGGTGGCTCCTTGCCTTGAACAATGGGCATATAGATTTTGAACAACGATTAGGTAAGGCAGGCCCAAGAAGACCTGTCCATTGTGCCTTGTACGTGGACTAAAAAAGGACCACTTGACAAGACCATAGTGTTTTCATATGAGCACATAGAGAGAGTGCTTCCATGGGCAGTGGCACACTTGGATATTAGTTCCTCATCAACATCCAGTTGACATACTCTTCAGTTTATTTCCAATCCCATCTTTTGTGCCACTGCACTCTTGTAACATGTTTGTATGTTGTTGTGTCCAAGAGTGCCCTTGACAAGGCCTTGTGTGTGGTATGGCTTTACAGGTGGTAATGTGCCATCCTCTGTCAAGGCAGAAATTTTACTGAAGATAATGCTCCCTCAACATACAGTAGAAAATTGCTCCCTGTTTTTTATGCATGAATAGACTGTATGTTTGCCACAAGAAGTCTTAACCTGTGGATGTTAAAAGGTGTTCATGTTGCTTTTGGTCTTCTTGTCAAAAAAAATTGGGATTGATGGGGAATTGAAACATTTCACATTGGCTTGTTTGAGGCTATAAATAATGGTATGTCAAGCATAGGCAAAAATATTGAATGGTTGTTAGAAAAGTATGGACTGATTGTTCTTCAATGAGGAAGGAGTGAAGTTGATACTCTATTCTGTTTCTTGTAGCTGTGTTATGTGCACTGTTCAATAGTTGTTGGCAATTTGCATTATTTCATTATGTACCATGCATGAATCATTATGTTACTTTTTGCAAGTTTAGAAATAGGATTGTTTTCTTTAAAAAAGCAGGACACTTTTAGGAGGCCGTTGTTTTGTGCTACAATTTGACAAACATCAATCAAAGTTATTGGGCTTGTTCCCCCTTCTATAAAATGGAATGTTATTGAAACTAGTGTGATTTTTCTTTCTCTAGTGATTGTAGTATGTGTTTGATTAAGTCATTTGGCCATTGCTTGCTAAATGATGCTTTGAATGCACTGAATTTTATGGGTTTGAAATTTCATGAAATTTTGGAGAATGACTTCACTGTTGATAGCCTAATAAAGAGGATTTTGAAAACTGAGTTGGGAGAATTTGTAGTGAAAATGAAAAGAAGTGTTTTATTCCTTGATGCCTTGTTGTCAAGTTTATCAAAATATCTTGCAAAAACGGCTCACAATATTGATGTTAAGTCCTGGGCCAATAAAGTCCTTGATTCCTTGATTCATTGGCTATGATAAGGGTATTGCAGGTGTTTGAACAATATATCAAAATTCTCTATTGCTTGTGCTCTTGGAATGTTATTAACATCTACAACCTTTGTGTTGAGTTGGAGGTGGATCATTTCAAGTAAAAAATTTCTTGGATTTTTTGAAATGATAAGTAACAAAATTAACCTGCAATGGAATTTGTCAATTTAAAACTGTTGTTTTGCTGATTTTATAGATGGATGTGGAAGAGACTCTAGTAGTCACTACAGGGGGGCGGAACAAGCATCAGTTTTTGTTTTCCACTGACAGGTTACTGATCTCCTTGTCTGACAAAACATTGGCATTATAGGACCATAAATAAGTTCAGAAATGATATATTTTTCGCTTGTTGGTATATTGACAAACATATTAACATTTAAAATTCAATCATAGAATCTTAAGAGGTTGACTTTTATTATCAAGAATAACCCTGGACTTGATTGTAAAGCTCTTTCTAATATGACTAAATTAATTGAAGTTGGAGTTAACTGTAAAGAATTATTAGAAGAAAGTTTTAAGCTTCCTTTGAGAAAAAGGAAATATGCCTCCACATCAACAATTTTTATTTGCACAATTGTAAATTTTATGTACTTTTGTTCCATTACCTGTATATGTATTTATGTCTTAAAAAATATTGCAAGAAGTACATGAGTACTTCATAAATGGTTTTGAAAATTGTAAGGAGTAACATGTCAAAAAACATTTTACAAGCCCTCCCTGCTCAGTACAGTAAAGAACCATGTATATAATTGACCATCTTTCTCATTACAGCTAAATTGAACTAGGCTAGGCTATCACCAGATCATTTCAAACACCCAATTTCTCCACCACTGCAAATGTATCACAGTTACAAATTGTGCTCATCCAGCAACCTTCTTTCAAACCTGAGACTTCTTTTGACAGTTAACTGTAACCAAAAAAGGAGCTATCCCTTTTTCTGGATGCTACATGCAGAGTGTGTTGCAGTTCTTTTGTGCTACAAATGCTAATCCTCCATGAATCTGAGTCTGGTTGTGAGATACACATTAATGCAGTCCCATCTCATCACTCAGTTCAGCTACCATTCCATAAAACCTCACTCATCCTCTCTGCAATCAGTATGTGAGAAAAGAGCCAACATATCCCTTGATACAAATGCCTTCAGCAAACCAAAATCACTCTGTGGACTCAGAGTTGTGCAGTGGAGAGAAACTCAAAACTAGCTACAAACTGATCTTGGTCTTTAACAGCTATACCTCCTATCCTCCTGATCTGAATTCATCTCCATGCTTCCCATCACTCCTGTCTTGTTCTATAACCCCACTCCTCAGCTCTAGAAAAAATAGACCTCCAAAAATTCCAGCCAGCTGAAAAATTGTCATCCCCCCAGATCCATCCTTTGATCCTCTCCACAGTAAGCACCCCAAACATTCAGAAGTCTCACCCCCTCCCCACCCTCCCCTCTTCCATTCCATGTCTCCATTGCTATATATGCCTTAGTTTCCCACTGATATTGATCAAATGTGCAACAAACACAACCAGGCCAAGAGTACACCATCACTCATACACACAGTTCCAAGCAAACTTTTGTCAATGGAAATCAGAAACCCCACATCACAAACAGTCTCCACTTATTTTGCTTACCCCATGACTGGTCACACAACCACAAACAAACTCTAGATCTATTGGGGATCTATCATTGCTTGAACTTAAACCACAGATGACTGATCTGAAACAACTTACCAAACCCAAAAGCCTGGTGTTGTGCAAGTACAGGGCCTCAGTTTCTTCAATCACACCTAATGCAGACAAATGGCATTGCAGGCTCAACTCCACAACACCTTGAAGGTAACCATTCTATCAATTCAAGCAAAACCAAAACAAACATGACAAGAATAAGTATAGTTGTCACCATACAAGTCTCTCAAAAAAGAAACAGTCCATCATGTTTGCCATGAATGGCAGTGACTAGGTGCCATGTCACTGCCATTACTCCACACTGCCTTCATCATGAGTATACAATAACCTGCCCAAACAATTATACAAAAATTTACATCAGTTTCTCTCACACATCTGGAAGCAGTGGGAAGACTAGTCATGATTCTGGCCAGCACTGGAGAAACACAGCTGATAAAAAACAGTTAATAGTATGAACATTTAATCTGCAGCAAGCTTGTGAGGGTAAGCTATATTCATTTTAGCTAGCCCCTGTACAAGCAAGTATCAAAGCCTAAGGCATAGATTATCACACATAGTGCAGGTCATAATCACATAGTAATCACCCTTTCAATTACTCCAACTATGTAGTTTGAAATAGTGTGTTTAGCAATTCCATTGTAAAAACCTTGTGGACAATTGTAGTCTGACCATGTATTACATTTCATCATGGAGCTGGTCTCATTCTGGTTACACAAAATCAAATAAACCTCACCACAACATTTCCTCTATCCAAGGTTGAAGCTAGCCTCTAAAAGGAGCCTGACCATTTCTCTGGAACTCTTGCTTGCCAACCCACTTACAGTGTCCATTGGTGTGTAGCCACCCTTGTCCATATAATTTGGATCACCCCCTGATTTCAGCATCACGGAGTTGGTCTCTTTTGCATCACATTCTGGCTACCAAAGCCAAGTAATCCTCACCCCAACGATTCAACTTTCCAAGATCAAAGCCAGCTTCTATCAAGAGCTGAACCACTTCTCTGGAACCCTTGCTTTCCATCCCAGCTGCAATGTCCATTGCCGTATACCCACCCTGGTCTGTATAATTTGGATCAGCACCTGCTTCCAGCAGAAAAAGAACCATTTCCTTCCTTTTTCGGGGGTCCATATGAGGTGATTCACAAGCACGCTGAAGAGGTGAGATACACCTATCGCCAGCATATGAATTTACTGAAAACCCTCTTTTAAAAAGAAATTCTACAATACCTACATGGCCATGTTCAACAGCAGTTATGTGTAGATCCCATGCTAGTCTCGGGTTGGGTCTTAAGTTCAATCCACAATCTTCAAGAAACTGTAGAATCCCCAAGTAACCCATTTTGCAACATTCATATGCAAGTTGATAAGGAAAATCAATCTCATGATGAATGCTTATCACTTTCTCAGGAGCTGATCCTGTTTCAAAGCCAGACAGGATTATATGTGCATAAGCTTCTCCTTCACTCACAATTTTCTTGTGATGAAGCTGCTTTGACTGGGATCCTAACCCAGTGGCTTGGGGTTGATTGGCACTCCCAACAACTTCTGGCTGCAGCTTCATGTCGACCAAGTGGTCTGAAATCTCCTTGTTATTACTCCACCGGGCAATTTTCTCTAATGACACATAGTTACCACCATATGTGACCAGGTTTTCCTTTAGCAGAGTGTCTCTATGCAGCCATGTTTTGTCTTGCACATTACTACAAGAAGCTTCATCAAGCAAGAGCTGCTGAACATAATATGTGTTGAGTTCCACCTCTACATCAAAACCGTGCTTTTGAAGAAGAAGGTCAAGCATTTCTTTGCTACCATGAATAGCAATGTAGCTTAGAAGCAAACGCAAAATATCTCTTGTATCCTTAGTGACATGCACCAGCAGATGGAGGAAAGATTTTAGAGCGCCTTCACTCCCTTTTTGGCATGCTGCTCTCAAAGGAGTGATGCTTGGACTTAAGTGTGCCACATTTTTAATGTGCTCCTTTAGACACCTTATATGTATACCGCCTGGATCTGCAAATTTAAGCTGAGGATCACACAATCTCCATCTTCTATCAGAAAGCTCAAGAAAAACTTGCAGGCATCCTTCCTTGATTGCCAAAGGAAACAAACTGTCCAAAAATTCAAAAATTTGAGAGCAACTAATTGAAACATCAAGATGGACAGTCTGCCTTTCAAGAGCACCTCCTCTCTCTAAAAGGAAGTTCATGGTCTCTACATGATCCCCTCGAATCGCATAGTACAGTGGGGTCTGATAAATTCCTGGAACCACAGTGTTGACATAATCAGGGTCTACTTCCCAGTTAGCAAGTATCAGTCTCACCATCTCAGTCTTGCCTCTTGCAGCCAGCTTATGAATTGGTTTCTCCATCCTGAACTGTGATTTTATACTGTATACGGTCTGGACTTCCCAGGTATCAAAGTCCATCCCTACATCCAAGAGCAGAAATTGACAAACCTCTTGGTTGTTGCACAAACAAGCCTTGTGAAGGAGGAGAAGTTGCTTCTTTATCATCTGTGGCCAAGATGCAGCAAGATACTTTAGGGTCCTGAGACTCTCCTCAGTCACACAAAGAAGGGACAGGTATGGAAGATCCCTATCTGGTCGAAAGTCCCATGCACTCTTCTCTAAAATGTACTCAACTCCCTCAGCATAATCCAATTTGCAAAAATAGTGCACCAACAGATTCTCCTGGTCATCCATGACCATGTTCTTTGATGGATTGAACAGCATGTAATCACCCACATGAGGAAACCGCTCCTTGAATCTACAAACCATGTCCACATATGCTGTGGTTTTTGAAAAGAGATGGTCCATCTTCTCATACTGAGTGGAAGCAGGACTGGGGCTGAAGGAGGAGGAAAGACATGAATAGATTTCATCCAGCTTGGAGAGGCATTCCCCAAGGGAAATTCTGTTCTGTCTGTCAGCCTCACAACATTTGTCTATCAAGATTTTGAGCCTATCTACAACTCTCTCATTGAACAAAGGATCAACAGTATTCACATCATCCAAAGAGATTGGGCACCCTCCTGAACACTTATCTGCTATGAAGTTCTCAACTGTGAGACTTTCTGGAATCTCACCATCAAGCATAATCTCAGTTAGAACCATCCCTAAGGAGTATACATCAGATGGGTAGGGGTTGGCCACAACTTCATTGGGAATGGTCCCATCTTCATGTCCATCAATGACCTCTGGTGCTGCCCAGAACAGGGATCCACCCAAGCTTTGGAGGTATGGAATGTCTGTGTGACGGAAGCTCATCCCAAAGTCTACCATCTTAGGAACAAGGCACCTGTCAAGCAGAATGTTTGTGCCTTTCAAGTCCCCATGGTACACTTGCTCTTTGTGACACACAATCAAAGCAATGACAATCTCTCTGAACAGTCTCAGCTTCTCCATCCACCATGAAATTTCATTTGACCTCCAAAGCCCACACAGGCTTTCACTTTCGCTGTCCCAGTCCTTGAAGACAGCAGTCCCACATGTCCGCAGAAATTGGTTGAGATTGCAACCGTGGATCAAGTCCATTACAAGACACAGACAACCCAGGTCATGACTTTGCGTTGCTCCATAAATAGTGACAAAGTTTCTGTGGCCCCACAATACTTTGAGGTTACTTGCTTCTCTTGTGAGATCAAGCAGATGTCAGGCTCCCCATCTATTCTCTTCACTGCCACAGTGATAGGTGTGACATTTTCTTTCTCCACTACAAGTGTGTGCTTTCTTGGTTGTGCCAGAAGGACACCATGGTAAAGCCCCAAGAGCTGGAACTTAAAATTTGTGTTGAACAATGGCACTGTGCATTTGGAAATGGTGCCCACGAAGATGGAGCCAAAACCCCCTTTTCCAAGTACCTTGAAACTCCCAATGCGAGGTGACTCTGTGAGGCTGGGGTTCTCGAGACCCTCAACATCAAGCTTGAGGCTCTCCAGAACATATGTGCTACGATCATAATCAAACACCCGGCTCGACATCAATGCTGTCCCTAAGCTAGTTTGGAATGGCAGCATCACTTCATTTTAATTCCAGCATCCATCTTCCCCCCTGCAGGCTGTAGCAGTTTCATGCTTGTGATGCAATCAATCCAGGAAATCGGAGCTGATTTGAAGAGAGAGATGAGAGTAGGGAGACGACAAGGGCAAATGAACGCCAATTGTAGGCAGTTGCACAAAGACAAAGAGCTCACGCTTTAGAGCCAGAAGTGCATGTCAAGCCTTGTGATTTCCATAACCAAATGTCCTCCAGTTTACTCAATCAAATCCTGCAACACCGATTGCAGAAACGTCATCGTAGACATAGTGGATACTGACAAATTTCCGACATTGAAAGTGGAATCGAGCTCATCCAACTAAAAAGAGGACTACAACATAGATAGTTATGGAACGCTTGAGCAAGATTCTGGGACTACAAACCCTAGCATACCGACATATGTATGTCCTCCATTGCACTCAATCAAATCCCGAGCAAATCCTGCAACAGTAGTAACATCACGCCGATTGCATCCAGGTTGCTTCTTCCCTTCATAGGGCGGAGGGGGGGTGGTGGGGGAGGTCGCGCTATATTTCTATGTTCCCATGGAAAGAGTTTTTGAACATAGAAAACTTTTAAACTTGCAGAAACGTGTATCACAAAAATGGTCAGCAAATCTTTAAAAATTTGAATAGGAGCAATTGTTCACACTGCCGAGAAAATTAACAGCTGAAAGCACTCCACTAGCTCATATGTTAACTATAGTAAATCAAACTAGCCTTCTACAAATTGAAAGAAATATGAACAAGGCTTCTCATTGAACCTTTATGACCGTTTATGAATTCTAATAAGATTGGCTTGTATTAAAATGTTTTTCTA
>Ga0116230_10006038_pt1 | contig 11901 bp, 8 predicted proteins | sample S1TSphfallax_3_FD_88678 | JGI IMG/M metagenome (GOLD analysis project Ga0116230, IMG submission 88678) | Host-associated microbial communities from peat moss isolated from Minnesota, USA - S1T2_Fd - Sphagnum fallax MG | ecosystem: Host-associated > Plants > Peat moss > Unclassified | place: USA...
GGCTATTTTCAACCTATTTTGACATGGTGTTAATTCATGCACCAAATTTTGTGTCATGTGGCTTAAAACTTAGTGGCATTATCATTACAACCATGCTTTTACTTTGTTAACCAATTAAATGCATTGACAACTTGTGGTTATATTTGTTGGTAGGAATTTAGGATTTAGAAGATCATTATCATCTATTGGATTTATAAGACCACATGTCTTTAAATAGCTATGATACCTGATCAATTTGGTATTCAAAATCAATCCTAACATTAAAAATAATAATAACACTTCATTACCAAAAAAAATTTGCTTTTGATTGGGCATATTCTTAACCTGTCAATTATGAACCTTTCTATTACCTTTAACCAAATAATTTCCTTTAGAACCTTTCAAAATTCACCCTAACTTATTTGAAATTATTTCATGTTACTTGTTTATGTGATTTATTTGTTGGGACATTTTTTTAATCTAAAAAATGATTCAAATTATTTTTCATCAGAAGTTTAACCTTTGTCTCCTTTTGTTGTCCATCATGATCTTCTCTACTTGTCCTTTTTGTCATGATGGCACTTGTGTTGAAAAATAAATAAATTATCAACTTGTATCTAGTCCTAATTATGATTTTATATAACCTTGTTTGGTAGTTGTTTGTAAAACTTTTAGAATTTGTTTTGTAAAACATAATTCCAATTTCAAGATAAACAAGTTCTCCAATAATAATTCTAAGAACAATAATAACATTATTTATGACAATGCAATCTCTTATCAACAACTACAAAGTTCACAATGGTAAACTCCAAAAAAAATTACACAATTTTACATGTGAAGCAAGGGGGCTCCCAATTGAATCAAATTGGATATTAAAATCCCCTCCATGGAAATGCTTAACCATCCTACTTATTTTCTAACATGGTTTGATTTCTATGCTCTTTCATAAATCTTTTTTATGGAAATGCGTAATGATCATTTTTACCTTCTACCATGATTTGGTCTATATGGCCTTTTTTTGGTGTTCAATGAATTTAAATGGCGAATATTCCAAATGGATGCATTATAGTATTTCATGCCTATTGTTAGTTCTTATACATGTTCTTCAATTTGGGATGTATTCATATGTTTGAATTTGTGATAACGATTATAATCAATTTCGCCATGAAACATTTTGCCTCATCTATTGAAATGCTAATTTTTAAAATTATTTTTTCCATGTATGACATTATTAATGTTTAAAGGTTAACTGTTAACCAAACACCATACCCCCTTGCCGAAGTTGGGTTAGTTATTAATGTATTTTATATGAATCCACCATTGGGAGGTAATGAAATTGGTGGGTAATAATTAACTTATCATTATTATTCAAATGAGAAAGGTTATGGTCTAACACTTTGTCAAAAGGTTAAGATTACACCCATTGTTATATCACAAAATGTTGTGCATGTTTCTTTGAAATTTCATAGCTATGTTTTTCGTTTCATGAAGTTTCTTAAGGTGAATTATCTATAATAATAAAACTAATTTTGTACTTCTATTACAAAACATTGTTGTTCATTTCAACCACAAACAACAATCCCATTAAAACCAAAGAAATCATCCTTAACAACAAAACATCAATTCCTCTTTATTATCAATAGGATCATCTTATGGGAATGTTGTGCCTAGGTGAACTTTTTTTGTTATAATGTTTCAAACAACCACTATGATGTTATGTGCATGTCAGTCTTTAAGTTTGTTCAATTTTAGATAAGCTTACAAGACCTATCTATCACAAGATCCAATAATATTTGTTATGATCTAACAAAGTTTTATATTATCAAGCAAAGTTTTGAAATCTTTTGTTTTTATTGTTTATTTGTTGTTTGTTGTTTCCCTTCTTCAACCTTCAAGCCCAATCTTTCATGTTTATTGTAAATATTTACTAAAGTACCAAATCCAATCAATGCTATTGACAAATGCCACACAATTTACAATAATAATTTGTGATGAAATGTTAGTATAACCTTGATTTTGTGTTTCATATTGAAGTTGAATTTGGAAACATCCAATGTCACAACAACACATATTGGGTTTCACAATTAGCTTTTATAATTACATATTACTTAAAAAGGACATATGTAACTAGTGACTAATGAATTCTTAAACTCATGTTGTTTCACCCATTTAGTTACAAAGGACATTTAATTGCAAAACCTAATCATTATAATGATTATGATATTTGAAAAAATTACAATAATGATATTCCATGTCATCATTAACATTTGTATGATGTTTAAATCAAAAGGTTCGTTCGAGGGAAAAAGCCAGGAAAATGAAAACGTTACGTCTAAGGTTTAGAAGCTCACCTGGCAGGGACACAATCGTTGTAGTAGAATTTGTGTCCAAACATGGCCGTCCTAGTCTCGGGGGAACAAGTCCTGGTGACGCATCCGCTAAACTCCCACATGTGGGCCATCGCGGCGAAATACTCAACGGCTTGATCGGACGGAACAAACGCGTGCAACAAGATGGCAACCATGGCCCCTTCATAAATTAAGACACAATATGTTAGGAGCTCTCGGAAACCGTCCAAGGTTGCATTCTGTTCTTTCATGCTCAACTTGTGTGTTGTCTCACAACCGAGCCCAACGTCTTTCACAACGTCCGTGATATCGATCCTTTTCTATTGAAAATGGTGGAGGATCCAAACGCTCTCCAGAGGCCCCCAATGTACGGTCTATTTCAAGCCCGTGTTCTTACGCACGAAGGGGAAAAAGTAGGTTGATGTAATTTTTGATCACAGACCGAGTCATGAAGCAGAAGACCAAAAAATAAAAAAACCCTTATAAAAATTTTAAAAACCCGATAAAACACAATTGAAAGAAAAAAAGGAACGCACCAATTGCTGGGTTCCACCGGCTCTCGCAGAGCCTCCAGGATGGCTCGTTTACTCGACAACTTTTGTTTATGATGGCCGACCTTCAAGTCCTTTCGGAACACTTGAAGTTGGCATCTCGTCATCTTCCCAGACGCCTCCAACAAGCCTCGATGGATGGCTCCGACCTTGTGTTCCTCGAGGTTGGCACTGGGGACAAGAATCCTATTGTAAAGCTCACAGTAGTAATTGCTCGCTCTACTCGGAGGTGCCATGGCTATATATTCCGAAAAAGGAAAAAGCTCGAAATAGGTGAAGGAAGGTAGTTGGAAGATGCCGCAACTAAAGAATGTGAGAAGAAAAAAACCAAGAGGATAAAATTGATGAGGGGTGGAAGAGGGGTGCAAGCGAAAGAATGGCAGGACCTCAAGTGCATGGCCGTCTGGTGGAGCTAGGTGGAAGAGGCCGCCGACACCATCGTCTGGTGAAGCTGCGCGGTCGTCTAGAGGAGCGGCACAAAATAGGGTAGCCACATGGTCGTCTGGCGGAGGTGCACAGTGGTTTGGCAAAGCTTAGCGGAAGAAGGTGGCTGCTCTGTTGTTTGGCGGAGCTAGGTGGAAGAGGGCGCCCGCACCGTCGTCTGGTGGAGCTCAGCGGAAGAGGGCAACCACACAGCCGTCTAGCTAAGCCCAGTTTGGAGGAATGGCAAGAGCGCAGCCCGACAGAAGAGAGCAACCGCACAACGATTTGGAAGAATGGCAAAAGGGGTGGCGGGCTCCAGCCAGAGCTAGCCTAAAGCCTTGGGGTGAAAACGTTCACAAGAAGAACGAAGTTTAGTTTGAAAGATGGCAGTAGCATCTAAACTTTTGATGGCATACAATGGCAGCCGTCGATCCTTTGGGACATGCGCGAGCAATGGATGGTGGCGGATTCACATTCGTTGGAGAGGTTGGCACAACTCGACTCTGGATCTGTCGGAGAGGTTGGCACAGCCTGGACTCAGTTTCCAGCACGCTTTTCCTTCTGCTTACTATCACAAGCTCTTCAGTTGAAGTCGACTCTAAATTCGTCGGAGAGGTTGGCACAACTCAACTCAACTTCCAACACGCTTTTCCTTCTGCTTATGGTCACAAGCTCTTCAGCGGAAGTAGGCTTGAAGGCTCAAAATGCAACCCAAATTTCCAGGGCTCAACTTCCAGCATGTTTTTCCTTTTGCTTATGGTTACAAGCTCTTCAGCGGAAGTAGGCTTGAAGGTTCAAAATGCAACCCAAATTTCCAAGTCTCACCTTCCAGCATGCTTTTCCTTCTGCTTATGGTCACAATCTTTTCAGCAGAAGTAGGCTTGAAGGCTCAAAATGCAACCCAAATTTCCAGGGCGCCACTTGGCATCACCTATAACACCTTCAAAGCAAAGATTTTGTAGGGTTTGTCCATAATTATATGCAAGCTCGATCGCAATCGTTACCACATTATCGCAACAACGCTGGCAATGGCAGAATATTTAGTCCTAGGGTTTAGTTTTTGTTGCTACCATAAGTTGCACAAGCCTCTGCCAAGCAGACGCATCATGACATATATTCCGTTCCCGACTCCCACCGCAATTGCCTCCTCCTCTTCCTTCGAAGAGAAGCATGGTCTTTATTTCTGCCAGGAGGGTGGGAAGAAGATGGACCATCAGCTACATCTCGTCAAGCTTTGGGGCGTCTGTTTCTTCTTCATTCCAGGCGACGGAGGTTCCTGCAAACAAGTAAGCCCATCGATATCAATTTTTGCATAGATTCAAACCGAAAGAGGAACGTTTCTCAGCTCGGTGACCAATGGCGAACTTTTTAGGGTTTTTGTTGTTCTCTAATAGGATATTTGATTAGCATTGGGATTGTTCCCATGCTGCATGAATTCGTGCGTCGCACGGCAAGGCCAGCCTTTTTTCTTACTCCTATTCATTCAGAGGATCGATCTTTGTGCTTTGCAAATGCGCATGGGAGCTGCAGAGTCGGACAAGGCTTGTGGATGGTGATTTATTTCAGGGTTCTGAGGGGAACCATGGGCAACAAGATCCCCAACCGATCTATGAGGTGGTGAGTTCCATAATCATTTTGGCATTGTGTTTGTGGATTTGTGGCCTTGCATGGTGTGAAGGTTGAGGTCACACATTGTGGAAGTATGCGATGGAAATACCGAGTTTCAGGGCTCACGAAACTAGCCACAAATGAGCTTGTGTATGCAGCATCCTAACTTGTACCTTTAATGTGGTATGCTCATCTTTTCAGTTTGTAATTGGATGGAGTCTAGAAAAGGTCAAAGTAGGCATGGGTGTTTTGGATAGAGGTCACCCGATTCATAATGAGTTCTTCCTGCAGATTCCCTATTGATGAAAGGGGGACTATGAAGTCTGTCACTGAATACTTTAAAGAGACATATGGGTATGTCATTTGCCACCCATTTTTGCCATGCCTTCAAGTTGCCAATCAACAAAGACCCAACTATCTTCCTATGGAGGTGTGCAAAATTGTGGAAGGTCAGCGGTACTCAAAGCGCCCGAATGAAAAGCAGATTACAACTTTCTTGAAAGTCACCTGCCAGCGACCTTATGAACGTGAGAAGGATATTTTGCAAGTTCTTGTTTGCTCTGAAGTCTACCTATGGTTATTCTTATTGATCAGGAGTTAACCGATGTCTCTTGCTTTTGGTAGGCAACTTGAGCTTGTTTTTCAGTACCTCTCATTTAAACAGGCGAAGTGATAGTGGATGGCAAGTGTTAGCGTGTTCCAGCAACTTTTTCTCTGTTGGACAGAATTGTTATACACCTTTGGTAGGCAACCCGTGCTCTTAGCATTTTGCCCACAGGTCCTACAACCTTCAGTGTGAACTTGGTGTTTGTGTGCAATGTGCTTCACTGAAAATGTTCCTAATGATTACACTGGGAGGAGAAGTGTTGGGTTGAGTTTCCTTAGTTTTTCTAATGTTCTTCTTGGTTGCAGAGTGCATTTGAACCAATCGTTGTTCATTAATTTCAATTGTGGGTTGAAAACTCCAATAACAGCTTCAGTAGAGGGGACCACCACCCAGCCTCTCCCTGCCATAATTTGTCTTTTGTTCAGGGAGCCTTTCAAGAAGGTAATTGCCTAGCTAATGTTCTAATCAAAATTCTTAAGTTCGACATTAGTCTGGACTTTTGCATAGTCATGATCGAGAAATATAGAGAAGTAGCCCACTCCTTTTCTCGGTTGTGGTTCTTGCAAGATACTTTGACTTGATCGGCTTCTCATTTGCGGTACAAGTGATTGTGTTCAAAGTTTGTTTCTTGAAAGCACTTCAACTCATTATGCATTATGCATGACTTCTATGTCGAATATATCTCTATAAACCTCAGTATGATCCTGCTAATGGTACCCAATTTGCTAAGTTTTTGTCTCATATGGTAGGCAACATTCACTCCCGGGGATTTATGCACATGTGAGTGGTCACTTGATCTACAAGGTGGGCAGGTACTCGGAACCGGTTTCTCTGTTTTCCTTACCTTTCATGTTGCTGAGTTTGAGGATAAACCTTGAAGAGATTACTTGACTAGATTTTCTTTTTGCTTGGCAACAGTGACAATTCTTCTAACTACCATGACAAAGAGTGTTTTGCCATGTGAACTTGCTATTGTTTATAGGGGTCGAGCTTAGAACCTCATGCATGTCTTTTCAACTTAGTTGTTTTATTCAATTAAATGTTACAAAAGATGCCTTGATAGATGGATGACATGTGTCAAAAATTTATAAACATGTTATGAATCATTGCACATGACCAAAAATCAACCTAGTTTAACCCATGTAACTAACATAACCACAAGTCAACTTAACATAACCTAGCCTAATTCATTTAATCAAAAGTCAACCTAGTTTAACCCATGTAACTAGCATAGCCAAAAGTCAACCTAGCATAACCTAGCATAACCTAGCTTAATTCACTTAACCAAAAGTCAACCTAGTTTAACCCATGTAACTAGCATAGCTAAAAGTTAACCTAACATAACCTAGCCTAATTCACTTAACCAAAAGTCAACCTAGTTTAACTTAGTTAGGCTAGTTACCTATATTAAACAACCTAGGTTACTTAACTTAAGTTAGATGACGTATATTAAAAATAGTTATCAAATTCCTAGCCTAAGAAGCCTAAATTAGGCTACTTAACCTAAGCCAAGTGCCTTCACTACTACAAAATGTGTCCTAATTCACTTTAGGTTTCATTAGATTTTGAGTGAATTTGGACATTTTTACCTAGTGAAATTGTTTAACCCCTTAGTGAACAGGGATTAGTTGCTACGAACAATGAATTGTTTCATTAATACCTAGTGAAACAAGGTTATTCTAAAGTGAAATACATATTTTACCAAACCATTCACTTGCTAGTTAATTGATTTAACCACCATGGAAATCAATTAAAATTTAATTATTTAATATATAATATTAATGATAATTTCATGATTTTTTAAACCTATGATTTATTGACACGTTTCACTACCTAGGTTAAGTTAAAAACCTAGCTTAGGTAGGTACGCCATGTAATCAACTTAAACATTTATTCTAAAAATTCGATAAGAGAATATTCGTTCAACATACCATTATTGACCACACACAACACCACTCATAAGGTTTAATCCCTTGACCTTTGAAATGGAGACAAACATTCATATCATTAAGCCACCCCACTTTGTTGTGCTAATATGTTACATTACATTTTATTTATCAAATACTTCATTTTGAACATTATAAAAACATAAACTTTAAAAATTCATATTTTATTGAAATTTTGTTCAAATAAAATTATTTGAATTTTTTAAAAATTCAATAATGCACATAATTGCATTTATTTCCTTTTGAAAATTTAATTGAACAAAAAAAAAGTTAAATATCATTATTCAATAACATTACAATGACCATTCTTTTGAAGAAAAAAAAGTTTAATAAATGGTTTTTTTGTTAATATAATAATATTGCCTATGTTAAGCTACTTTCAATTATTATATGACTATTTTTCATTAATTTAAATTATTTCACCTTAACATACTTTTGTCTATTATAAATTATGTCACCCTAGATTATTTTTGACAATCCTAAATAATTCTAATGTATGGATATTAGTTGTTATTTTATTAGGGCTATTGGTGGTTATTAATGGTTATTAGTAGATATTCTATTACTAATTATTAATGTCTATTAGTGGTTATTTTATTAATGGTTATTCTAATAATGGCCATTAATAGTTATTTTGTTGGTGGTTGTTAGTGTTTATTATCGGTTATTATATTAATAGCTTTTAGTGGTTATTGGTGGCCATTATATTAACAATATTTATGATTATTTTATTAATGGTTATTAGTGGCTATTCTATTAAGTGATATTAGTAATTATTCTATTGATGGTTATCAGTAGTTATTCTATTAATGGTTATTAGTTGTTATTTTATTAACAATTATTGATGGTTATTTTATTCACGACTATTGGTGGTTATTCTATTAATGAGTATTGGTGGTTATTCCGTTGTAAGCCATTGGTGGTTATCGATGGTTATTGTATTATAAGTTATTGTTTGTTATATTACAACTATTAATTATTATTATCTTATAAATTATTTTTGGATATTATATGTTATAATATCACAGGTTATTGGTAGTTATTGTATTGTAGGGTATTTAAAATTATTTTTCATAGGTTATTATTTTATATTCTAAATTATTTTTACTTTAGGTCATTATATTATATTTTAGATTATTTTAAGTTATTATACTTAAGATAAAATAATTTATAATAACATAAAGTAGAATCACCTTGAATAATTTAAAATATAACTTGAAATAACATATGTTAATTTAAATTAAAATACCCTAAGGTATAACCTAAAGTTAGTTGAATAATTTAATTTAGAATAACTTAAAATTTTATAATGAACTAGTTAAGATATCTTAAGGTAAAATAACATATAATATTTTAGGGTATAATAATTTATAATAACCTATAATAACATAAAATATATGTTAGAATAATTAAAATAGCTTAAAATAATATTGGGTATATCATAAAGTAGCATAGATAAATTATTTTTTTAAACATAGAAATAAACATATTTACTATAGTAAATTATGATAATGAATTATGTTAATTAGTAATGAAACATGATGTTTACATAGTGATATTATAGTGAAATAACTTTCACTAGGATGAAATCAATAAAATGCAATGAAGTTATTTCACTTTTAAGGTCCCATAGTGATTTAGGCTAGTAAATTGCACCCCACTTTTGTAATAGTGTGTGTTGAGGTAAATGCAACTTTAAGGTTTCTCAATCCAAAATTGTTGGCAAATCGATATGTACAATATCCTTTATACTGAACATTAGGATATTGGGTTTTTTTGTGGTGAATGATGGTGCATTGGTGAATTTTTGTAATCTCCAAATGATGGATTATGTTTTATGTCACTTTATTCCATTACAACATGATTTTAAAATTTTAACCTATGGGAAGAATAAGGGCCTTGTGAGTTAGATCAAAAAACACAATATAAATGTTTTGAAAAGCACATGTTGTTCATGAACACATACAAAACAATATAAGAAATGGGTTTTGTTTTTGTTACACAAGGTGACAAAAACTAGTAATAACAAATAAGTTGCAAAAAAATGCAAAATAATCTTGAATTTTTAAATCATATATTTCTTTAGTAGCCAACACCTTTACAACAAAACAAATCTTGCACAATAAGTACTTTTCGAGGACCTTGTCTTGTATGTTATGAAAGGTTACTAACCGCTATTTTTTGTTGAAAATCCATGGTTGAAGAACTAGTTTTGTGAAGATGTGGGTGTGTGGAATTTCCATATTGACGTTAAATGCTAACTAAGTTGTTCCTAAATATAGTGGATAAAAACAAGGAAATATATGTTCTCATTTCCCTTACTTTTTACATTACTTGTACTTGTTCATTTAATCTTTGGATGTTTCAAGTTAGTTACAATACCTTCAAACCATTATTGTTAGGTTCATGAATAGTTTAAGGGAGTTCACCCAAACAATTGTCAAGATTTTTGAAATGCACAATACAACAAATGGAACCATGGTAAATCATGTCAAAGATTTGTTATTTTTTTTTGGTTTGCTTGACAAGGTAATTACACATGTTAAATATGAAGGGTCTATTTTAGGTACCTTGACTTGTTCATTGACTTTTGTGGTTTTTTGTTCTACCCTTAAAATAATAAGTTTGTTTAATGTAAGGTCATGTTTTGGGTATACCATGCCAATGATAGCTTAATATGCTATTGATGATGCCAAAATTTGTGCTAAGTTTTTAAAGGTCAAATTAAAGGCAATTCAATTGTCATTGCAAAAAAATGTTGCTTGGAAAAAAAAACATTTAAGAAAAGGAAGTAATATTGGAAAATATATATATTATTGCACAACTGCTAACCAAGTTGTTTAGAACTCATGTGAAGACATGGTTTACTTGGGAAAATCATCTTGTCACAAGAAACATTTGACTATCAAAAAATTATTTCCATTTGTCGTGGATGGCAACAAGTTTTAGTTTTTTCCCTTTAGAGTGCCAATATTTCAAACTTTTGATCACAAATATGTTAAAATCTATAGCCAAGACTCAAACTTTCAATTAACCATTCATTTGTGGTAACTTTGATTCAAAATTACAATAGTTCAAGTTGAGGATCATGACAAAAGTCATCAACATTTAAACTCCATTTTTGCATTTTTTCAACCTAAAATTAGGCCAAAGCCCATAATATCTTGGTCATCATGCTTAACTTTTATTTCAACAACATGAAAAATATACAAGGTTTTTTGAAAAATGCATTTGCCTTTCAAATTGTTGTAGGATATGACATTAATGTTGTGTGTCCTTTTTTGTTAAACATGTGTTCCTTCATTTGAACCCTACTAGGGTAAAAATAGAAGTACTGACAATTGAAGATGATGATTTTTTGGGGGGCAAATTGTATTGAATGTGATGATGCAAGCATGTTCACCTTGACAAATGAATTGAAATTATTTCAATGATTGTTTATGTGATCAATATAAGTTTTAAACCCATAATGTATTTTCCCTAATTTCTTAACTTGTCAAGTCCATGTCATTATCAAATGTCATATTGGAATGATTTTTATTTATTTTTTTGTGTTGCAAACATCATTACTAATTTGAAAGGGTTTATTTTGGGATCCAATTATTTTTGTTCTTGAGAAATTGTTCCATGACGTCGATTTGGGTGTGTGATGGACCTTTAAAATTTAAAAACATGGTTGAGTTTTTGACTTTCAAAGCAACTTTGATTAAAAAACACAAGAAAATGTTTAAGTAACAAAATGTATTTAAAAAATATTACAACTTTCATTTCATGTGATTTCGGTTTTTGCTTTCATTTTAAAACTCCATATGTTTTTTCTGTTAGCATTTGATTCATGCAATTATTTTGATTGTGTCATTTTATTAATGTGTATGCAATGTTAAAACTAAAAATTGAAAATCCATTTGGTGTTGTATTGTAGAGTATTTCGACTTACTTCAAATTTGATATAATTTTCTATGATATGAAAGGGGCAAAACTTTCTTGTGAATGACCTTATAATCTTTAGTTAAGGTTCAATTAGTGTTGGGAATTGTGGTGTCATTTGTCTTGGAATCATTTTTTGGACAAAGTTTTAGGCAAATAATTTTGTGAATCGCGTGTTGAAGCTGTCTTTTATGAAATTTATTGTCTTGTTTAGGGCTTTAAGACGTCAATGTGGTTTTACAAGGTCATGTTTGAATTGAGGTTAAATTTGTGTTAATTATTCATGTTTTAAAGCCAGCTGTTGGAACCCATTTTTATTTTTTTGTGGGCCAATCATGCGTTGTTTTGTGATTTAATTTGAATTTGAATTTTGGGGTAAGTTATAAATCTCACGTGATTGGATATGTTTATGGATTGGTGTTGTTTTGGAAGTCTATCAAATATTTGTGTATTATTGAAGTTTGTTGTCATTTTTCATGTGTAATATGGAAATTATATGTTGGTTTAGCCAA
>Ga0116230_10006039_pt1 | contig 11899 bp, 13 predicted proteins | sample S1TSphfallax_3_FD_88678 | JGI IMG/M metagenome (GOLD analysis project Ga0116230, IMG submission 88678) | Host-associated microbial communities from peat moss isolated from Minnesota, USA - S1T2_Fd - Sphagnum fallax MG | ecosystem: Host-associated > Plants > Peat moss > Unclassified | place...
ACCCTCGCCTACGGCCTCATCCCCGGCGATAACGACGACGATCTGGATGCGGAGTCGGAGGAGATGCTGGTCAACATGGGGCCGCAGCATCCCAGCACGCATGGTGTGCTGCGGATCGTGCTCCGCACCGATGGGGAGATGGTGCTGGAAGCCACGCCGCACCTGGGGTTTCTGCATCGCTGCAAGGAGAAGATCGGCGAGAATCTGCCGTACATTCAGTACATCGGTTATACCGATCGGCTGGACTATCTGTCGGCGATGAACAACAACCAGGCGTGGTCGATGTCGGTTGAGCAACTGGCCGGGATCACGGTGCCGCGGCGGGCGGAGTTCATCCGCGTGCTGGCGGCGGAGCTGAACCGCATCGCGTCGCATCTGGTCAGCTTTGGAACTTACGGCATGGACATGGGGGCGTTCACGCCGTTCCTTTACGCATTTCGCGACCGGGAATATGTGCTGGATCTGTTCGAGCAGCTCTGCGGCGCACGGCTGACGCTGAGCTATATCAACATCGGTGGAGTGACATGGGATCTGCCGCCCAATTTTCTGGCCAAGGTGAAAGAGTTTTGTGATTATTTCGAGCCCAAGATTGATGAATACGATCGGCTGCTGAGCCAGAACCATATCTTCATCAAGCGAACCGCCCATGTCGGCGTGGTCAGCAAAGAAATGGCGATCGGTCATGCCCTGAGCGGGCCGATGATCCGCGGCAGCGGGATTCCGCTGGATCTGCGGAAGGATCGGCCATACTCGATTTACGATCAGCTGGAGTTTGATGTGTGCGTTGGCACCGGCGCGCACGGCACGCTGGGAGATTGCTGGGACCGGTATTTTGTGAAGATGCTGGAGATGCGGGAAAGCGTTCGGCTGGTGCGGCAGTGCATTGAGCAGATGCCGGAGGGTCCGTTCCGTGCGAAGCTGCCGCGGGCGCTGAAAATTCCGCCGGGTGAGGTGTATTGCGAATTTGAAAACCCGCGCGGGCATCTGGGGTTCTATGTTGAAAGCCAGGGCGGCGTGATTCCGTACCGCGTGAAGATCCGAGGGCCGTCGTTTGTGAACCTGGCGGTGACGGGCGAGCTGTGCCGAAATGTGCTGCTGGGAGACGTCCCGGCTATCATCGGGTCGATCGATATTGTCATGGGCGAGGTGGATCGGTGATTTCAGATGAAGAAGCGGATTGCCCACGAAGGGCGGAGATGAATAAGGGGATTGCCCACGAAGGGACACGAAGGGTCACGAAGAAGAAGAGGGAACTGGCATTCTAAAATGTGTATTGGCAGGTTAAGTTTTGTGATATTGGGCCCTTTCCGCTTTTCTTCTTAGTGACCCTTCTTGTCCCTTCGTGGGCAATATCTTTTCACGCGGAGAATGAAGAAGCGGCAACTGGCATTCTGAGACGTGTCTTGGCAGGTAAGTTTTGTGACATGGACCCTTTCAGCTTTTCTTCTTAGTGACCCTTCGTGTCGCTTCGTGGGCAATCTTTTTACATCCGTGGCAGCCGAATGTCAGACGAACAGATAACAGAATCGCCCGTGCTGACCGGTCACGCGATTATCGCGGGGTTTGGGGTGCCGGGGCGTGCTTTTGCGGAGTGGATGACCATTCACCATCTGAAGTACGTTGTCGTCGAGCAGAACGAGGCCATCGTCGAGCGGTGCGGGGCGACCGGCACGCCGATCATTGCCGGGGATATCCGCAACGAGCAGACGCTGAAGGCGGCGGGGATCGAGCGGGCAACCCTGCTGGCGCTGACGGTGCCGATCGAAAGCGTGGTGCTCGAGGCGACCAAAGTCGCCCGGCAGATGAATCCGACGATGCGGATCATCGTCCGTTGTCAGTACATCTCCACCGGCCTGGACGCGGTTCGGCGCGGGGCGGATGAAGCGGTGGTTGCCGAGGAATTGGCGGCCCGCGAGTTTGTCCGGTTGCTCGAGGGCGGGCGGTCCACCATCCGTTCTTACACCGATGGCGTGCAGAAACCGCAGGTCGAATCCATTTGACGCCCATCCGCCGGGTTGGTAGCTTCCCGTGACCTTTAACCATTTTCCGGGGATTTTTCTATGAACGCACATCGATACCTCGCGGCTCTTCTGGCTCTCACGCTGCTGCCGACCCTTGCGGTCGCCGACATGGCGGTGGGTGATAAACCAACCCTGAAATTCAAGGCGTTTGGAACCAAGGACGAAATCGATCTGGCCAACTACAAAGGCAAAATCGTCGTCATCGACTTCTGGGCCACCTGGTGCGGACCCTGCATGGGCGAAGCCGGGCATATGGTGTCGGTCAACGAAAAATATGCGGGCAAGGGATTTCAATTCATCGGCATCAGCCTCGATGAGGATGCTGGTTCGCTCAAGAATGTTATTGCAGAGAAAAAGTTCACCTGGCCGCAGAATTTTGAAGGTCAGGGCTGGAAGGGTGCGACGCCGCAGGCGTGGGGCATCAACAGCATACCGCAGACCTTCATCATCGGTCCCGATGGCACGGTGCTGTGGCGCGGTCACCCGGCCGAGATCGACCAACCGCTGGCCGACGCATTCAAGAATCATCCGCCGGTGCTGGTCGATCCGAAGGTGCTGGATCAGGCCAAGACCGCGCTGGACCAGATCGAGAGCAACATCGGTGACAATCAATCCGCCAAGGCTGTGAAGCTGCTGGCGTCGGTCCCCGACGCGGCCAAGGTCGACCCGGACATCACCGCGCGGTTGACCGCCGCCACCACCAGGCTGACCGAGTTCGGCAAGACCGAACTGGCCAGCGTGGACCCGATGATCGCCGCCCAGCAGTACGCTCAGGCGATCCATAAGCTGCGCGAGCTTTCGGTTGCATTTAGAGGCCTGCCTGTCGCCAAGGAAGCCCAGACCAAGCTGTCAAAGCTGTCGGCCGACCCGAAGGTGAAGAAGGAGATGGCCAGGGAAGATAACGAGAAGGCCGCCGAAGACGCGCTGGCGAGCGCGACTCAGCTGAAGGCCGACAAGAAAGACGATCAGGCATACCAGAGCTTCAAGGGAATCGTACAGGCCTACCCCGGCACGCCCGCGGCCACCGAAGCCGTTGCAATCGTCAAGACGTATGAGGCGGATTCGACTTTCATGGCCAACTTCACCAACAAGGTGAGCAAGAAACAGGCCGAATCGATGCTCGCGATGGCCGACAACTATCGCGCCGCCGGCAGCAATGAAAAGGCCAAGTTGAAGTATCAGGCCGTCATTGACCAGTTCCCCAACACGCCGTGGGCCCAAACCGCCCGCAAGGCGATCGCGGCAATCGCGGCATCCGCCGCGGCAGCGGCGTCGAACTGAGAATCGGTTTGCAAATTATTTCCCGGTTTAGCCGGCGGACCTTCGGCCGGCTCGACTTTTTTGCATCGAGGCCTTTCGCGCATTGAGCTGAGGTACCTTAGATGGCAAAGGTATTGCCCTTTTTTCTTTTCCTTTTGTTCGCTGTCCTTGCGGGGTTCGCCTTCTGGCATTTTTTGCTATTGTCCGGGCTTCGATTGAGCATCATCGCCTGCTTCTGCGCCGCCGCCATTTTCGCGACCGACCGTTTCAGCATGAAACGCTACGAGAAAGAGCTCAAGCGGATGCACACGCGGTACGATGCCCCCGCCAAAACAGTTGCGTTCACCTGCCCTGAATGCGAGCGAGCCTATAACGCGCCGGAATCGTTGGCCGGCAAGACGTTCATCTGCAGGTCCTGCAAGTCGTCGTTTACCGTTGTTCCGGTGTTGCACGTGATCCCCGCGCCGACATCAGATTAAACCGATCTCCAGAGTCTCTCATGGCCTTCCGACCCCATATGTCTCTGGCGATGGAACGCGCAACCCGGCTTGCCCGCATTTATGGGATACTGATGCTGCTTGTGGGCATTGTTGTGGAGTTCGTGCTTGCGTCTGTTTACAGGGATGACCCCCATCTGATCAGCGGGCTGGCCATCAATGCGTTAACCAACGCACTTCCCGGCGCGGTACTCTGGTTTTTGTCCACCCGAATGGATCGCGTCGAGCTTTGGTCGTTCATCGCGTTGGCGTGCGTGGCGACGTTTCTTGTGCTCGAGTATTTTCTGGCATTCTTCGTATCGGGGATCGGTCTGATCGGCATGTTTGTGCTGACTCCCCTGCGACTGTCATTGATGCACCTGATCGCCGCGACCATGAATTCGATGCCGGAGGTGATGGACGGGTATCGCGGATATCGGCGTGACAAACAGATGACGCAGCGTCACGGATTTGAACCGATCTTCAACAGCTTATCGCTGAAGAACACCACTCCCCCGCCGCCGGCGACGACTCTCCGCAGCCGCAGACAGTCCCCGCCCGGGTGATTCACGCCCGGGCGGCAAGCTGGTCATGCGACCTGGCTGAACAGCGACGGCTCGGCCGTCAGATCCAGCATCATGTGCAACCCGTCGGCACCGGTGCCAAAGTAATCGGGCAGTTTGCCGATGCTGCGGAAACCGTTGCGTTCGTACAGTTCGATTGCCTTGCGGTTGGACTGCTCGACTTCCAGGTAGATGCGTTTGACGCCGCGGGCTTCGAGCTGCTCGACCATGGCACTGAGCAATCGCCGGCCGACTTTTTTCCCGCGATGAATTTCATCCACCGCCAGGCTGTAGATCCGGCCCGAGGTTCTGCCCTTGTGCTGGCGAACCAGCGCGATCCCTTCTCCGATCACCCGGCCCTGATCCTCAGCCACGAGAAACACCGCGGTCTTCCGCTGCTGCAAGTACTGCAGCTGGCGCTTTTTCAAACTCAGGTCAGAAGTGAAGCAGGCTTTTTCCAGATCGACGGTGGCGGTCAGATCTTCCTTCACCGCACAGCGGATGCTGGGGGCGACCGCCGGCAGGGACAGATCGATACCGACGCTGGCCATCGCCGGTTTGAGCTTGCCCAGGGTGTATTTCTGGAGCAGTTTCACCGGTCGATAGGACATTTTGGTCCAGGCGAGCGATTCGAGGCCCCAGTCGTCGCCGACATTGGTGAGCGGGCGATCGGCCCAGGATTGCCGGCAGAATTCGCTGAAGATGAACTGGGCCAGCCCCTTGGTTTCCAGGTCGGTTTTTTCGATGACGATGCTGCTGGAGTCGTTGCCAAGGTATTCGCCGAAGGTGAAGGCTTTTAGATGCAAGTTGCCCGTCGTCGGTTGTCCGTTGTCCGTTGAATTGGCGGGCTTTTCATCGCCGGCGTAGATCACCATTCCCTTGAAGCCCAACTCCGATGCCGATCGCAATGCCAATTCCGTCGCGATGGTTTCCTTTTGCCGTTTGATGCAATTGGCGTTGGCTTCTTCCAGATGCTGGGCATCCTGATGGACGCGCCAGTTGGACAGCAGCGCGAGGCAACCTTCGAGATGCTTTGCCGGGTCATAGGTTTCGACTCGGTAGGGATAGAGCCGCATGAAGCGGTTTTTCGCCTGCCGTTTGCTGGAAAGGTCACCGCCGGCCAGGTCGATCATGCGGCGGACGTCGTAGACGTAATCGGTCCCCATGGGGGCGACATCCAGCTGCGAGCGGTCGAGCCGGAGCAGCAGTTCATCGCTGGCATATTCGACTCTGGTGCGTTCGGGCACGCCCTGGGCGGCGTTGTAGTCGTCCATCAGCTCGAAGGCTTGTTTGAGGGCTTGATTGCTGCGGGTTTCACCGATCGGGGGGATCAGCAGGGTCAGATCACCGGTGCCGTTGGCAAAGACGCAGAGATGGCCGTCGATGATCTTCCAGACAATGTGCAGGCTGTTACGCCAGGTGTAAATCTGGGAAAAGGTATAGTCAGAGAGAGGTTCAGAAAGCGAGGCGAAATACGGGCGGAAGGAGTCCTGATCGGCAAGTTCGACCGGTCGGAGGCCATAGCCCGGGAAAGGGTCATCTGGCATATAAGCGACGGTTTCCTCCAAATAAGCCAATCATTTCGCCGGGATCGGACCCATTGTCCGACGGGCCGACCCGTAAAGTCATTTTCACAGGGGATTGGTGTTCGATGGAGAATCTATCGGTTACCCGATGGGCCGGACTCCATTCCCGCCAGGCGAATTGCATAAATTAGTTTTGACCGGATGTTCGGGAAATGCAAGGGGAAATCGGTCTGGAAGCGGAAAATTCTTGATGGGCAAGGGTCGGTTGTCAGTCATCAGTCGTCCGGACGCTATGCCGACTGCTTCGAGAGGTCTGAGGCTGATTCGAATAAAATTTAACGGGCAAGGTACAGCGGACAACGGACAACGCACAGCGGACAACGGACAACGGACAACGCACGGCGCACAACGGAGAATTTTTGAAATTTTGCAACCGCGCCCCGCGTTAAAGATGCTAGAGTTGGGTCCCATGAACAAAGTAATCAGCCTTTTTTCGGCAGTGCTTACCGTCGGGGTTCTCGCAACCATGGTCCATGGGCAGGCTGGTAACGACAAAGTCGAAGTCTCCGCCGTCGCCAGCGTGTCGGCAATCCAGGCCGGTAAGCCGTTCTGGCTGGGGTTCAAGTTCACCATCGAACCGCAATGGCATATTTACTGGAAAAATCCCGGTGATTCGGGGCTGGCCACGCAGGTGAAGCTCACACTGCCCGAGGGGTTTTCGGCCGGGGAACTGCAGTTTCCGATCCCAACCACCCTGCGGACCGGGGATGAAGTCAACTATGCCTACGAAAATGAGGTGACGCTGCTGGTGAAAATCACTCCCCCAGCCGACCTCAAGACCGGCAACCCCGTAAAGATTATCGCCAAGACCAGCTGGCTGGTTTGCAAGGAAAATTGCGAACCGGGCGGCGAGCCGGTGTCATTGGAACTGCCGACCGCGGATACCGCTGTCGCGGCCAATGCGGCGCTGTTCAAGGAATGGAGTTCCAAACTGCCGGTCAAGCAGGACCCGGCTGACATCGCTTCCAGCACCGTCACCGATTCGATTTCCGATGGCAACGGCACCGGTTCAATCAAGATCGCCTGGAAAAAAGTGCCGGGCGAAATCCAGTTCATCCCCGGCGCGATGAAGACCGGCAGCATTGCCGACGTGAAACTGGTTACCTCGGACAATGCTTCAGACATCACTTTCAATATTTCAAACAAGAAGGATGTGCTTCCGATCACCGGGCTGGTGATTTTCACCAGGCCCGACGGCTCGAAAGTCGGATTGGAAATCGCCATCCCTTCGACTGTTCCACCCAAACTCAGCCCCCCCGAGATGGGGGAATAATTTTTTTCCGTGTTACACGGAAGGAGTCAGTGATGAATCGCTTCTGGAAACGTGCAACGACAACCGTGGCTGCCATGGCTTTGATCGCTTCCGCCGCCGCCTCGCAATATGCGCGGGCCGACGATGCGAAAAAGGTTCAGGCCAAGATCGGTCAGACCGCTCCGCAGTTCACCCTGGAAGATCAGAACGGCAAGAAGGTCAGCCTGTCTGACTATGCCGGGAAGATCGTGGTGCTCGAATGGACCAACCCCGATTGCCCGGTTGTGCAGCGGCACTACAAGGCCAACACGATGACCACGCTGGAGAAAAAGTACGCCAAGCAGAACATCGTCTGGCTGGCGATCAACTCCACCCATGACACGACCAACGCGGTCGACCTCACCTGGGCCAAGGAGCAGAACATCACCTATCCGGTCCTGAACGACGCCAGCGGCGAAGTCGGTCATGAATACGGTGCCAAGAGCACGCCGGACATGTTCATCATCAACAAGGCCGGCAAGCTGGTCTACAGCGGCGCGATCGACAACGATCCGCAGGGCAGCAAGACCAACCCTGAGAACTACGTCAGCAAAGCGCTGGATGAAGTGCTGGCCGACAAGCCGGTCTCGGTTCCCGAAACCAAGTCGTATGGCTGTGCGGTGCATTACGCAAAGTGATTTTGCGCTGATGGTTTGAAAAAAAGTGAACCGGCTTGGCGATCCATTTTCGCCAAGCCGGTTCTGTTTCGTGTAGCCGTTCCTTTTTCGTGTAGCCGTTCCTTTCTCGTGTAGCCGGCGAGCTTGCTCGCCGTGAATGTCGTAGTAGATCCCAACCGCGAGCAAGCTCGCCGGCTACACAAATCTGCCTGGCGAATAACGATCCAGACGCATTCCGATCTATAATTCCCGCATGTCCCTGCCCGAGGAGCATGAATCTGCCGAGCTCGCCCGGCTCGCCTGTCCGGGATGCGGGGAGGACGTCGATTTCGCCACCGAAGCGATCGGCAAACTGGTTCGCTGCCCCTACTGCAATACCGATTTTTTCGCCTCCGTCGAGCAGGCAAATCAGGCGGTGGTCGATGACACAACCGACCATCTGACAGCGCTGGATCGCGAATTCGCCCTGGACAATTTCCGCATCCGCAACCACACGCTGCTGCGGATGAGCGCCATCCGCGCCCGCTCGTGGTGGATCATCGGCCTGCTGAGCGCGATCCTGTTCATCCTCGAAATGGTCCTGACCAGTGTGGAATATGTGATCGCGCGGCATCGATGGGGAATCGACCCGTCGCTGCGCGTTGTGGCTATGTTGTTCGCCGCACGATTCGCGATCCACTGCTCCCGCCGGGCCGCCGAGTTCAAGCGCGAGATCGAGAAGTCCGCGATCCCCGAGCCGACCACGCCGCCCGATTTTTCAACCTTAAGCGACGGCAGCGAGCGGTGGAAAGAGCTGGAGAACGTGCGCTAAACCACGGCTGGCAAGGAAAGCAGATCGTATCGTGCCGATCGTGCCGACTCAGGTTGCGGGATTTTAACACGAGCAAGACCGCGTCGTTATCGTCCTGCTCGTTCCATCTTGTTGGGTCCAGACGGTCGTGACCTTACCAGGCGTCACGAGGATCGAACAGGAACTTTTCTTTCACCACGCCCCCGCCGATGCCATCGGCGGCTTTTTACCGCGTGTTGCTGCCCATCGGGGTCAGCACGTTCAAGCTCCCCCGCCGCAGTGTCATCGGGATCTCGGCTGGTGATTCCGGACACACCGCGGCGAACTCGTCATAGAACTTGTTGATGAACGTCCGCGTCGCCCAGGCGGTGCCATCGGCCAATCCGCAGATCGTGGTGCCCGGCATGATGCCCATGGTTTTCTCCAGCTCCAGCAGCATGTCCAGGTCTTTTGCCCGGCCGTCGCCCGACACGATGCGGTCGAGAATTTTCTTCATCCAGCTGCTGCCCTCCCGGCAGGGCGTGCATTGCCCGCAGCTTTCGTGGCTGTAGAACCGCACGCAGTTGCGGAGCATTTTCACCATGTCGGTGTGCTCGTTCATGACGATCATGCCTGCCGTGCCCAGGCCCAGGCAGCCGCCTTTGAAGCGGACGTCGTCGAAATCGAGCTTGACATCCAATTGATTGGTGCCGAGCACCCCCATGGAAATTCCACCGCAGATGCAGGCTTTGAATTTGCCGCCCTTCATGCCGCCGCCCAGCTTTTCGATGGCGTATTCCAGCGTGATGCCCAGCTCGTCCTCATACACACCCGGCTTGTTGAGATGGCCCGACATGCCGAATAGCTTCGGCCCCGGTGAGGATTTGGTCCCCATGGTCTTGAACCAGTCGGCTCCGTTATCCCGGCCAATGATGTGCGGCACGCACGCCAGCGTCTCGACATTATTGATGACCGTCGGTTTGGCAAACGCGCCGGCGATGGCGGGGAATGGCGGTTTGTTCCGGGGCCAGCCGCGCTTGCCTTCGAGCGCTTCGAGCAATCCCGTCTCTTCGCCGCAGATGTACGCGCCCGCGCCGCGGTGAACAAAACACTCCACTTTTTTGGCCGAGCCAAAGATCCCCTGCTGGCCGAACACGCCGTTGGCGTAGGCTTCTTTGAGGGCCCGCTCGAGAATTTTCGCCTGCAGGTGATATTCCCCGCGGATGAAGATGTAGGCGACATCCACCTGCGTCGCCAGCGCGCAGATCGCGATGCCTTCGAGCAGCTGGTGCGGGTCGTAGGTGAGCAGATACCGATCCTTGAACGTGCCCGGCTCCGACTCGTCCGCATTGACCGCCAGGTAATGCGGGCCTTTTTTTTCCTTGGGGATGAACGACCATTTCTGCCCGGCGGAGAACCCCGCCCCGCCGCGACCGCGCAGACCGCTGTCGATCATCGTCTTGGTGATCGCCTCGGGGGTCATCTCGATGGCTTTGCGCAGCGCCGCGTATCCGCCGGTGGCGACGTAATCGTCATACCAATACGTCTTTCGCTTGGAGGGATCGGGGTCGATACGTTTGACGAGAACGGGTTCTGTATATGGCATATGAATTTTTCTATTGCTCAAACACAAGAGTCCTGACATCAGCCAGGGCCGTTTCCGGCTGGTTTTCAGGCGAGTCAATATTTTGCTTGATCCAGGCCCAGGCATCCTTTGGGAGGTAACCCGCGGACTCGGAAGTTACTCCAATGACCAGCAGACGATCTGTCTTGCCGATCTGCGGTTCGAGTTTTTTCCAGAGAATCTCGTAAGACTCGTCAGCGACAAGCCAGGTAGACTTCAGAAAATGCCACCAATGCTCGCAACCGGTTAAAACATTGTACAGGCCGGAGTAGTCTGCATCGGGATCAGTCAGGTCGTAAGTAACACAGAAAATCTTGCACACTTTACACCTCAGCATTTTTCTTGACCGGTCTGGAGAACTCTTCTTTCAACTCGGCAGCTTGTATCTCCTTGGCGTCCGAACCATAGGATGTCTTCCCACTGTCGATCAAATGTGCATCTCGATCGTATGTCAGATCTTGTGCCTTAAACCACACGAGAACGGTAACCAAAACGACCACGAGTACAAACATGCCGACCGCAAGAATCAGTCCGTAAAATTTATCCTTTGCATCCAAATCCGACTTTATCAAAACCAAGCCAATCGTCGTCTCAACAATCAGTAGAGCCAAGACATAAAATCCCAACGGCGATGTGATCGCCTTCACTGCGGCTGCTCGCGTTTTGCCTTCTGCCATCAGGATTTTTCTTCGATCTCGCCGTGTTCTTTTACCACAACTTCATCCACGATCGTCCGCCGAAGCTTCACGTTCGGATCGGTCGGCGATTCCTTCTCTTCAATCGTACATTCCCGATAGACAACCTTCGAGGGGGCGGGCGGTACAACATCGGTTTTCACCGCTTTTGCGATATGCCCGACCTGCCGGCCAAGCCAGCCAAGGAAACCGCTGCCGGGGAGATTGTCGGGTTGATCGGGCATGGCAACCCGAGTGTAACCGATTTTCGCGCAGCGCCATCGCCGTCGTTTTCAAAACGCTCGGCGTCACTTGTCGCTCATCACCAGATAAGCAGTCATGCAAACAAAATGTCCCACTGCAACGAGCACCACCCAGGCGAAGACCGACCGACCGCGCGAGCGAATGCAGGAAATGATTGCAAGGATGAAGCTGGTGACCAGAAATGGATAGCAGAGGTAAGGATTGCAGAAAAGAAGAACACCAACCAGGAAAAGCAGAAACGCCATCCGGCCGCTGGAGAGACCTTTCTCGATAACCTTTGCGGTTGTGTTCCCGGGTGTCGCGTACTCCAGCAGCTGCCGATCATTCACTGGATCTCCCGCGATCTTTCGCCGGCAGCGTCTGCGTCACCGGATCGTACTCGCGGATGAACGTCCGCACATCATCCAGATCGCGGTCCTTGTGGCCAAACGACATGATCTCGGCCAGCGCCTGCTCGCGCGAATGGTGCAGCACCGACATCTGATACGCCGCCACGAACATGCCCGTCCGCCGCACGCCCTGGGCACAATGCACCAGCACCGGTTGATTGGCCGGGTCGGACGCGTACTTGATAAACCGCCGAATGTCTTCCGAGGTCGGCCAACCGCCCAGCTTGACCGGGATGCGGATGTACTGAATCAACCGGGCGCTGCAATAATTCACCTCATCCACAAATTGCGGCTTGTTCGGATCGTTCAACTCATCATCATCAATCAGGCTGAACACCGTCTTTGCCTTGGTGGCGGTCAGCGCG
>Ga0116230_10006042_pt1 | contig 11896 bp, 19 predicted proteins | sample S1TSphfallax_3_FD_88678 | JGI IMG/M metagenome (GOLD analysis project Ga0116230, IMG submission 88678) | Host-associated microbial communities from peat moss isolated from Minnesota, USA - S1T2_Fd - Sphagnum fallax MG | ecosystem: Host-associated > Plants > Peat moss > Unclassified | place...
GAAATAATTTTCAACACTTAGACAATTTAAACAAATAGGTTCACCTTTCACACCATAAACCCTAATACAATTCCAAGTTACAATATAACTCAAGTTAGTCATCATCATCATCATAAAATCAAATAAATTGGCTGTTATATATATATAACCATGATTCTGGTTTTTAAATACCCGGATCCGGAGGTTCTCGCAAAATTCAAAGAACCGTCCCCACACAGCAATACACCTACCTGCCTAACGCAAAACGTGCTTGTTGTAGGCTAAGTCTCTCTTGTCTTGCAAACTCTGTCCGCGACATTTATTTATTTATTTTTGGGGCGAATCTTTGTGAGACATTATTGTCTCTGATTCTCGAATCGAAGAAATTATTACATTTTGAGTCTCTTTGGATCGCAAGAAAAAAAATTAGAAAATAAGAAATCAGAGAGAGAGAGAAAAGAGAGAGAAAGAGAGAGAGAGAGAGGAGTTTTTGGTGGAATCTTTAGAGGAAGAAAGATTTTGGTGGGTGGGTTGTGTTGGGGGCTCTTTTAAGATTTGAGGTGGAAGTGGTGGGGGATCAGGTCAATTGTCCTCGAATTTTTGTTTGTTTGTTTGTTTGTCTGTCTGTTGCCAGAGAATCGCACACAAAGGAGGAGATTTATTAGTCGACAATATGTGTGGGATTTTTGCCTACATAAACTGCCATGTTCCCAGAGAGCGGCGCCACATTCTGGAAGTTCTTTTCAATGGGTTGAGGAGGCTGGAGTATCGTGGGTATGATTCCGCTGGGATTTCCATCGACGCCGACAATGATGACCATCTTGAAGAAGTGAAGAAGAAGAAGAAGGGTCTAGGGTTGGGAGGAGAAGCAGCACGACAACTCTCACCCCCTTTGGTCTTTCGTGAAGAAGGCAAGATCGAGAAGCTTGTCACAAGTGTTTACCAAGGTAATGGAGAATTGGGTCTTCTTCTTCTTCTTCTTCTTCTTCGCTGTTGCATGCCGATTTCCTTGACAGGGAGATCTCTCTTTTTGTGCTGCTAAACCCTTAACCCTTCGCAAAGAGTTGTAGGTTTGAAATCCTGGCAATCTTACAAAAAGCTTTGAGTTTTCTGTTATTATCAAAGCTGCAGTACAGCCAAACTGCATGCATGAGAAACTTTTTTTTTTAGGGTTGTGTGTTTTTTAGGGGTGACTCCTTTTCTCAATGTTGTAGCTATAACGAGGAGAATATATCACCACATTGCAAACCCAGGATTATCATCTTTCAGTCATCAACAGGATCTGGTTTTTGTCTGATTCTTGTGGGAGTTTTGGAGCCAGGAAACGGATTGTTTCCTATATAATCCGTGACCTGGAAAACAAGACCTCACCATTAAGAAAAAGTAGTTATGAGGTTTCTCAACTGTAGTGCAAATTCATTCACAAAGTTTGTGATGATGATAAGTAGGAAGTGAGAACTTGTTGAAACAGTTCTCCAAATCATCTTTGTCAGTTAGGATATCATTCCCCTTTAGGGGCAGTCTTGCAGCAGTACAAGAAATTTAGTTTCTGCAAAAAACGGAGGACAAACAAAAGATCATCAAACTTGTGAGTCAAGACAAGTTCATGACATGATGATGATGGTGGTTATGAATTTGGGCAAACAGAGGTGGATGCTACAGACTTGGACCTTGAGTTCCTGTTTGCAAGCCATGCTGGAATTGCACACACAAGATGGGCAACCCATGGACCCCCATCACCAAGAAATGGACACCCACAGTCTTCTGGCAAAGGGCATGAGTTTCTCGTTGTGCACAATGGTGTCATAACCAATTTCCTGGCATGTAAAATTTGATCTCAATAGCAACTGATTCCTCAGACCTCTTTCCATGGAAGATTTGTGAAATTTTTCTTCTTGTTCCATTCTTTGTTTTCTTCATGCACTTGTGGTGTTTTATTGCAGAGTTTTTTCTTTGTTTCTGAGATTGCCATCACACTGTCTTTTGATGTACAGGTTCTGAAAGAAACTCTAGTACGCCATGGTTTTGTGTTTGAGTCTGACACTGACACAGAGGTCATACCCAAGCTTGCCAAATTTGTATATGACTCCTTGACAACTGAGATTGAATCCAATGGAGGTAAGTTTTCTTCTTAACCCCAAGAACTCTATTGCTGAAAACGATGATTGCACAGAGGTAGCCCCACCTCTAGAACATACTGATGTTTCTAGTGGGGCTTCTTAATCCTTCTTGCACAATCATTTCTGAAGAGATTCAGTTTTGGACTCATTGAAGCACCAATCCTCAGCTATCCACAGTGAATTAGGGTGGATGTGAGGGAGGTGTAGGTGGTGAGACAGTGAAATTCAGCCAGGTTGTGATGGAGGTGATGCGACAGATAGAGGGTGCTTATGCTCTCATCTTCAAAAGCTTGCACTACCCCAATGAACTTGTGGCCTGCAAGTGTGGGAGTCCTTTGTTACTTGGTGTGAAGGTAAAATAATACTTCCAAAATCAGCAGTTATTTGGAAGAAGTTCTGTCATTTTCCCTTAATTTCATGGCAAAATCTCCTGCAACTTTTTCAGTTTATGTTTGTTTGTGTTTCAGAGGTTTCAGATTTTATGTGCATCATTTGAGAAAATGGCTGTCTAATATGAACAGGAGTTTGGGGAAGAGGACAGGAGAGGGGCGTTTGTAGAGAGTGAACTGATCCTAGCCAAAGATGGAAAGCCCAAGGAGTTCTTCCTTGCTAGTGATGCCAGTGCTATGGTGGAGCACACTAAGAAGGTCATGGTGATTGAAGATAATGAAGTGGTGCATGTCAGGGTATATATCTCACACCGCACAAGAGTCCTATTAAGATTGGAAACATTCTTGCTTGTGTAAAAACACAAAATTATCCTACTGTGACACTGTGGTCTGTAGTTTCTGAAAAAATCCACCAGCACGTATTGCCAAAAGATAGAAGATTTTTCTTTTTTGTGTTTGTCTATTGACTGCTTCTATCTTGCATATGGTCAAATCAGAATGGGTCAGTCTCAATCTTTAAGTTTGAACGAGAGAAAATGGGTAAGTTACGGGGTATGCCAAGACCGGCATCGGTTGAGCGTGCACTCTCAGTTTTGGCTGTGGAGGTTGAGCAGATCCAGAAGGGGAACTATGACCACTACATGCAGGTATTGATTAAAGTTCATGCTTTTGTGGCCATGTTTGTGTCAATTCTAGCATCTCTTTTTCTCTTTCCTTATTAATGGAGGGATCTCATCATCAGATAGCCTATATTACTAAAAGATACTCAAAATGGGATGTTCCAGAAAGAGATCCACGAGCAGCCAGAGTCTTTGACGACAACGATGAGGGGGCGACTAATACATGGTGGTTCAAAGGTTAAGGGGGTTCTTTTGGGTGGCCTCAAGGACCACTTGAGAACAATCCGCCGTAGCCGACGCATTCTTTTCATTGGATGTGGCACAAGCTATCATGCAGGACTAGCCACCCGAGCACTTGTTGAAGAGCTTTCAGGTGAGAATGTTGGATCATTTGTGTATGAATATGCCATTCATCGGTTCTTTGCACATTTTTGTCTTCCAGCAAACAGAGCTGCCATTTTAGAGCTACTAGAATGTGTTCTCTGGTTTCATCCAGTAATGCCACTTGTATGATAGATAATGGAGGTTTTTTTTTCCCTGGTTTTATATGAACTCAGGAGTCCCAGTTACAATGGAGTTGGCAAGTGATTTGCTTGACCGGCGAGGTCCTGTTTATCGAGAGGACACTGCGATTTTTGTAAGCCAATCAGGGGAGACAGCTGACACACTTGAGGCACTGGAGTATGCAAAGTCTTGTGGTGCTTTATGTGTGGGTGTTACCAACACAGTGGGTAGTGCCATAGCCAGAGGCACACATTGTGGAGTGCATATCAATGCTGGCTGTGAAATTGGTGTTGCAAGCACTAAGGTACTTAGAGTGTGTTGTCATTTTTGGTTCTGTAGTTCAAGTCTTCTGTTTGATGACTGCTCTCTGATTTGAATGCTGCTGTGTGGTGTGGATCTGATGATTATTGATTGAATAATGGTTTAGAAATGCCTCATATTGGTTCTTTTTCTCACCTGATCACACCAAGTGTTCTGATGGACCACAGGCATATACAAGCCAGATAGCAGCAATGACAATGATGGCACTAGCACTTGGGGAGGACACATTATCTAGTTGCAGTCGACGGGAGGCAATCATTGATGATCTCATTAACCTCCCAGGTAAAACTCTTGCTTCCAACCTCTATTCATCAGACTCACAAAATGCATACACCAAGTGCAGAAATCAATTCTGTTTATTATTATTATTTATTAAATTTTTGTCCAGTTTCAGTATTCTTGCATGGAGATTCACAAATGCACTGATGCATCATGGGGTCGGGACAAAAAAATATTACAGATAAAGTGAGGGAGGTTTTGAAGTTGGACAATGACATGAAAGAGCTTGCAAAGGAGCTGATGGAGGAGCAATCCTTGCTGGTGTTTGGACGAGGATATAACTATGCAACAGCTTTGGAAGGTGCACTCAAGGTGAAAGAAGTTGCACTCATGCACAGTGAAGGCATCTTGGCAGGAGAGATGAAGCATGGCCCTCTGGCACTTGTTGATGAGAATCTCCCTATAATTGTTGTTGCCACCCGTGATGCAACTTGCAGGTAACGATACTAAACAACAAATTTTCAAATTTATTTGTTGTGCATAAAATTAATAATCTTTGCTCACCCAGTAGGAAGTCCTTTTGTCAACTTATGTTGGAAAACCTTGTGGTAATGGGTGCAGCAAGCAACAGTCCGTCATACAGCAATTGCAAGCTCGTAAGGGCCGCCTGATTGTAATGTGCACAAAGGGGGATGCAAATCTAATGTGTCCAAATGGCAGCTACCGTTTCATCGAAGTGCCCCAGCTCCAGGATTGCCTTCAACCCATCATCAACATTGTGCCATTCCAGGTATGTCTCTGCTGCAACTTCATTATCTCTGGTTTGTTGACATCTGGTAGGCAGAGATGTGCATTGGGGTACATTGTTTTGACATTCTTTCAGAGCAATATGTATTATCTTTGGGTGTGCAGCTACTGGCGTATCATCTTACAGTATTGCGTGGCTTCAATGTGGACCAACCTCGCAATCTAGCCAAGAGTGTTACCATTTCATAGTTCAAATTTTTGGTATTATACTTTGGATCTGTCTCTCTGACAATGCTATTGCCACATGTTAAAATGGTGGAATAAATTGTGTCAAGATTGATATGTTGTGTTTCAGTTCATTTTGATTCTTTTCAGGTCATGTCTCTCCTCAATTTCATATATTGTTTTCAATTTTCTAGAGCTTACCTTGGTTTGGGTTGAGGGGTATGTACAGATCCACCCTTCATGTTAGCATTCCGAATCCAAAGTGGGGAGTGTTTTCCTAAGCCCACTTTGTCCTCAAGACAACATGCTCTTAGAAGGTCTCCATCTGGTTTGTAATTTTTTCTTCCTCATTTTTTATTTGTTTCCTTTTTTCCTTTTTCATTTTGTGTTCCTCTTCTTATTGGGTGCCTTGACCTTCTCCTTCTCTTTGAGGTCTTGTTGAGGTAGCCAATATCATGGTTGAGTCTTTCATATTACTACCAATTCTTGTGTTAGAAACTCACTACATTGGCTAAGTGACAACATTGCCCCCCACCCATTGTTGGGAGTTCAAGTGAATGGGATATATACATCCCTAAATATACTGTAATTCATTCATTCTGAAAGTTCTTGGAGAAAATTCCTAGTGTATTTGGAAGGGCACTTGTGCAATAGGGCCTCGTCAAAGCACTGTATGACTACAAGAGGCCTCCTGTGATTACTTTAAAATGGTCATGTTCAAACAGGATTATAGCATATGTTCAAAGGACCACAGGACTTTAGTTACAAATATTTCAAGGTTTTAACAAACAATTAAAACCTTGAACTAAATGTATAAGTTTTTTTTTTTTGGTACAATTTGCAGATTAAATAGTGAATTTTATTGTTTATGTTGTATGTTCATTGTTTATAGTGTATACCATAACGAACATGGTATTAGACTTGCAAGCTATAAAAGGAAGGTATAAAATTAATTATATTAATAAAGTGAAAAAACAAGAAGAAACTGGACGCACAAACATTTTGGGATTCAGAATGAGCATTCATTAATACAAAATAAATGTAAATAAAATCTAAATTTCAAAGGGAGTAAACACAACACATGAAAAGATTTGTGCATGTGTTAATGCTGTGATTCTAAAACATGGGTTGGAAGAAAGGGTTTCTTTAGAAGAAAGAAATGGAATCTTTCCAATTTGGAAATTGTGGTACTACATGATGTGCTAGTATACTCTTGGTAAATGTGGCATACACTGATATAGGCCCAAATGCAGGGTGCAGGTGTAGATGCTCTAACCATACTTGCAATAACAGCTGAGATGATTCTCACCAGATCTAGTAATGGGTAGTGTAATATCATTATCAGATGCACATAGGAGACGGGATCTCCTTTGTATTGTTGAACAAGCAACACCCACCATCTTTGTATTCTGAAAGAGACCTGAAATCTTTGCATAACCTGGAGCTTCCTAGAACACTCTTCTGTGTCATGCACAAACTTTAGTTTCCAGGTCTCACTTATGACTAGAACTTGGATGACAGTATTGAAAGTGAGATCTCCTGAGTCTCTCTCTCATTGGACTAGTAGAGCTAAAAAAACACAAGAAGAAATATGTTTTAAGATTTGTAAAAGTACATGATGACTAGTGTATCAGACGTGCACCACCTTTCAGCAAGCACTATTTGAGGCCATGGGTGAAAGGGGTTCCTAGATCCAGATGTGGAGGGAGAAGGAATCATTGATTTGTGTGAATGTTTGAGGAGAATCCAAAGCGATTAGGTATGACAGTGTTCATCATGGCCACACCTTCTCCTTCTGTATTCTTTGTCATCTTGTGTTGTTGGTACCACTTTGTTCTCTCTGTTTCAAAAAACCCCAAACCACCCCTCAAATGTTACAAAAAGAGTTGCAAGGGGTTTACCCATCTACTGAAAAAGCTCTTTAGTTCAGATCTTGCTTGCTTGCTGATACTTTGTCATGCTCAGTATTTCTCAACTGAAACCTGTCATCACCTGGAAACAAAAAAAGCGCGAGGAAAATACACTTACCAACAAGCTGATGAGGTAAGTTGAAATTGTAATCTTCTTGCGATTTTCGAAACTGAATGTAATAGTAGATTGCAATCGCAATCAAGATCACTCCTACTATGAGCCCAAGTATAATGGCTACAATAGCACCAGCAGATGGGCCCTGTGGTTCACAATCTGGCAGTGAGGGTACACCACATAACCCTGAATTGTCTGTTAAGTTGAGGAAACCACCATTGACTCCAATTGCATACACTGTTTCGGGAACTGCACCAGTCAAATGATTGTTGTCCAGTCGCCTGGCCCCCACAACACAACAACAAATTTCTCAAAACCTGCAGGTAGGTCCAATTATTTCTGTGTTCATGTGAATGGGCAACAGAACATCCAGGAACTTCTGACAAATGGAAGTACCAGCTTCCAAACAGTAGAACTTTATGCAAAAATCATTTCTTCACAATGAGAAGGAATAAAAAAGAGCTCACAGATGGCGAAGTTGTGGTGACCCAAGACTGGATGGAATGGGTCCTGACAGTAAATTACTTGAAAGATCCCTGTACATAACCAGCAAGCAATTTTCTGTATCAACATGAATGCCTCTTTCTAACAGTTGACAGCACTGCAAGGCTGCAGAGCAGGTGGACTAGTAGACCATGAAGAACAAGTTCAATTTTGTAAGTGTGAGAAGTGCAGTAGTGACTGCAGGAAGGATACTTACACATTTACAAGGGAATTCAGCCCAAGTCCAGCTGGGATGCTTCCTTGCAGCTGATTGTTGCTTACATTTCTGCAATCCGAGACTGAGCAATGTTAACAGCTTCCCCAAATGACTCAACATCACAGAGCAACTTACTCACACAAAAGTCTCAATATTCCTGTCTTACCTCAGCAACAGAGCTCAAACCCTAAATTACAGAATTTTCCAGCAAGCTGATGATAGTACACAGTGATGGATCAAGAATAATTTCTTACAGAAAATTGAGCTGCGCAAGTTGGTTGAATTCAGTGGTGAGAATGCCTGTAAGACCTTGCCCAGATATATCCCTGTATTTTCACAGATGAAAGACACTCAAATACCGAGCACATATACAGAAACAAACAAATGGTTGAACAGAAAAAAGGATCTGCACTGAAACAAACTCTCAATCTACTTGTGGGTTTTGAGAATTTCTCTTACAGAGGAGAAGCTCCCTTTTGATTGTTGTCCAAGCAAGAGATCCAAGCAAAATCCACAACTAGAGAGAGAGACAGTTGTCAAATTGGAGGTGGTGGAGAAAACCCATACATACATTTGGGTGATGATGAGTGAAGATCCATCAGCCGCAAGATTGCAAGTCACACCTTGCCATGCATCCCAGACAGTAGGTGCACACGGATCACCATTCCATCCCATCCTCTCGGGTATACTCAGAGACTGCTTCAATGCATGCATGGCCAAAGCTGCATTCAACAAATCCCAGCACATGCCAAGCCAACCAAGCACAAAGCAATTGCTGAATCACATCATCAACACAGCAGTACCTAATGTAGTAGGGTTTGATGTGGTAGGGTTTGATCTGGAAGCAACTGAAATGGGCCATTTCCTGGAGACACCTTCAAAACCCGAAACTAGAAAATATTTACCTTGAGTGGCATTGGTTGCAATGTCTGAGGGCAAGAGAGCAAGGATTTCGAGTCCACAGATGAGAGGAGATCCATCCACAGGAGTGAGAGTAACATTGAGCGAATCCCCAGTGAGATTGTGAACAGTGTAGAGCAAATCCAGAGCAGCATTGCCACCACCCACAGTCTTGAAGATATCCAGAGCTTCAAATACGACTTCATCATTCACAGAGACATTGAACACACGTTCACCCGGTTTGGTGATGTTGGGATCGATCTCTGCAAAATGCAACCAGATCTGGTAGTCCAGTTGCGCATCTACTTGGAAAGTGTAGAGAAGTGGGGCACCCGGTTCCTGTACATAGCGACAGGCCTGGTACAGATGCACGGGCCAGTAGTTGGGTGCAACGTTAGCCAGGCTGATGTTCTGTTGGGTCGTGAGGACTGCCTTGGGAGTATCACTGTAGTTGTCGTCCACTTCCCAAGCACGCCCACCCAGATCGGTTGTCACATTGTCGAAACCGGGGCCGAAGCTACTGTTACCGGCCGTAAGACGGCCGTAGTTCACGAGGATGACGTTCTGGCCAGTGCTGTTGGCAGCGTACGAGAGCGGATCCACTTCCAGCAGCTCCAGAGAACCGATGACGGGGGAGTCTGTACTGATGCTGTAGAAACAGACAGTCGCGGATCCGTCGTGAATGAAGGCGTAGAGATCAGAGTAAGCGCCGGAGTTGGCCGTGGATTCTAGCCACGGATTGCGCCAGCTGAACACCACCGTGCCTTCCACAGAGACGTCGAAACTGGGCGAGTGTTGTGCCAGATCGTAGTTGTCGTAAACGAAGAACATAGAGATGTAATGACGGCCGATGGGTACTTCTATTTGGTAGCAGTTTTTCTTGCCCTGTGCTACTGGGAAGAAACGGAGCGTCCGTTCCTGTTCCTGTGCGAAATTCTGCGGATGTGACACATTTGCCGCTTCTCCTCCCGAATACAACCTGTCTGACTCCCATGTCTGATTCACGCTGTTGGTGAAATCTGACGATCCGCCGCAGTCGATGCGTACATAAAACTCTGCACTCAATTCCTCCCCCAACTCTTCTCAGCAAACACAACCAGACTTAGGGTCAGTCTTCTCGCAAGCTCTGAAGCTGCTCCGACACACGAGAGACTAGAGCTTGCAGCTCAAATGCTTTCTCCTCCTTGGGAAGAGAACTACTGCTAGAGGAGATCGAAGATCGCAGTGCTGCAGCATTACCAGCTAGCGGATGGTTCCTGCAGTAAGCTAAGAGTTCGTTTTCCAAATAGCAGCAGCAGCAGAAGAAGAAGAAGCTGGTGGCAAGGCAAAGCTGCAGCAAACTTGTTGGCTTACCGAGACTTGGCTTACCATATGCAGGGACTTGAGCACCGAAAGGAACTTGTGCAGAAGAAGAAGAAGAGGCGATCAGAAGAAGACCCAGCAAAAGGAGAAGAACCCACGACAAGCTGCTGCTCCCGTATTTCCAGCTCCAGTTCCTCATCGTAGCCATCCCGCCGCAAGATACTCCAAATCCCAAATGCCAGCTTCAAAACTGCGTGCACCGCGGATCCAATCTCCCAAGCTACAGCCTAGATGATCTGCACGCTGTTCTTCAAACCCAAGACCAGTCTGTCTGATATCCAAGAAACATAAATCCACAGCTCCCGCATCTCTCTCTCTCTCTCTCTCACTCCCAAGATTCCAAAATTCAGATCCGCAATGCTGTCGGATACTAAGCCAGTACGTACCCACGACCTCAATTCCTGAAGAAATGATGAAAAAAGAAAGCCATCGAAAGCAGCCAAAGTTCGAGAAGATAACAGAAACTAGTGTAGATGACGGCCGGCGATGGCGCGCAGCAGCAGCAGCTGCTCCTCCTCATCATCCTTCAGCGCCGCGCGAGCAAGCCCCCGACTAACTAAAACCGTCCGATAGCCGCAATCAACGGCCGATAATGCTCTAACCCCCCACTTACTGCAATGACACCTCCACCAACTCAACCCCATACTACCAACCTCTGACACCCCAATTACTAACTTTAAAACGCGTCAACAGGGATGAAAACTGGACAATATGTTTCCCAACCCATTATGGATGAATGATATAATATTCGGACGAAAGTTGCGGTAATCAATTAATGTCCTCTCGTTTCTGTAATCTAGTTTTGAATTGTCCTCTCGTTTTTGTCCTCTCGTTAATGTCCTCTCGTTTTTGTACTCCAGTTTTCGTCCTCTCGTTTTTCGTACTGTCTCGTTCATGTCCTCTCGTTTTTGATCTCTCGTTTTAAGCCTCACTCTCGGATTCATCGCAACTATCCAGCAATGTAAACAGGGTTAATGCAGACCACGTGATCATTTTCGGTATCTCGATTCCAGATGACGGATTGGAAGGATCTGGACTTGAGATCTGGAATCTAGATAACGTGCCATCAAGCGCTCTCTCTCTCTCTCTCTCTCTCTCAGACTTCTTCATTACAAGGTTTTTCTAATGCTTGTGTATGTAATCTTTTGCAGCTTCCTTGCTTGATCAAGAGATTAGTCACAGATCATCACCTTCCTTTTCTTGTATCTGCATAGTTCACTACAACACTAATCAACTTCATCACAATCAAAACACCCCATCCAAGTTTGTGGATTGCAGATAGCAAACTCCTTTTAACTTGAACCCACACTTGATGCATCATAGAGCATCTCCAGCAGTGTGCAGTATGTGATCCTGCAAAAATATTTCTCACATCCAAGTTTAGTTATTATTTATTTCCAACCTCACCCACAAAACTAAAACTGGGATTGCAAATAGGTGGGAGACTACAATTAGCAAAGCACTCAATCAGAAAAAGGGAACAGTAGTCAGATCATATTTGTTACACTCTTCTTTGGCAGGTGTTAGGCTTTGCTATGCTCTTTGCTAGCCTCAGCAAACCATGCAAAAATGCTGGGTCAAAAATCACTTCGCTGGGCCAAACTGGCATGTTTTGACTTTTTTTCATCCAATTTTAATTTGTCGGGTTAAATACTAAGTACAGGTGGAGTTGCTCTTAATCATTGCTCCCTGTTGATATTGATGCTGCTTAGTTGTTCCTCCCTGTTCATGCAGATGTTATGCACTCAAGAAATTGAGAAACCCTTACAGAGACACCAACACAAA
>Ga0116230_10006043_pt1 | contig 11896 bp, 8 predicted proteins | sample S1TSphfallax_3_FD_88678 | JGI IMG/M metagenome (GOLD analysis project Ga0116230, IMG submission 88678) | Host-associated microbial communities from peat moss isolated from Minnesota, USA - S1T2_Fd - Sphagnum fallax MG | ecosystem: Host-associated > Plants > Peat moss > Unclassified | place: USA...
AAAGGACTAAGATAAAGGACTTTTTAAATAAACATTTTGATGTTAAAAATATTTAGACGATACTAACCTACTACCCATAATTTTAAAAATCTCACAATTAAAATTATGGAATTTGAAATTTTTAGAAATTTGAAGTATGTTCCATCCAAATGATAAATTTTCAAGATGAAACACAAAATTTGGCATAGTTCAAAATTTTCATATTTATTCAAAAATTATTATTATAGAACATATGATATATTGGGGATTTTTATTTTTATTTTTAATAACACATTGCAAAAGATTTCATTCAAAAATTCTTTCATGTGAAAATTTGGAAAGGGCTGAAAAAAGGATTCACGGCAAGGTAAAGTAGACAAAAAAAGTAGTCCACCCAAAGTCCAATTAAAAAATGGAACAACTTTTTTATATGGAAACAAGAAAGTAGATTCAAAATATTTTGAAGTAAAAATATAAAACCATAAGGCCTTACATTTAGTTTATGGGAAGTTGGACACAAAATTTGAACAACTTTGGTATCATAAAAATACGTTGAAAATATGTTTGAAATTAATTGGGTCAAAATAGTGTTCAAAATTACTTCATATTAAAAATTGGAGATATTATGATTACAACATTCATAATTTGATAATACATAAGTATTTTTAGGGCTCCATTAAGTTGATTTTTAAAAAAAATCAATATTTCATCTACATGTAGCCCATTTTGTAAGATTAGACATTTTGTGCAAGTAGAAATTATTTTTTAAATTCTACTTTCAAGATGGGGTTTTTCAACATGTTAAACATAAAATGAAAGATAATTATCATGTTAATTATTGTACCAAAAAAAATCTACTTTCAATACATTAAAACTTTTTCATGGCTACATGTAAATTTTTTTTGTAACGAGTAGTGAGCTATCTACTTTACCTTGCTTGCACCCCACGATCCTCTTCTAAAGTAATCCCATTGGCTTTTTAAAACATATTTGCACCCAAAACATATCTAGCTATGGGTATGAGTATTTTTTACATATATCCAAGGTTGCAAATAAGGTATAATTTTTACATTTACATACTTTTGAATATGTTTTTCATTAAGGTATGTTGATTTGAGGAAAGTAGGTTAAGGTAAATAATATATGATGTTCATACTTGGCATGTATATATGGGTAAAAGATGAACTTGCACAACATTGGTCATGACCCATGTTGGTGAAGGTATAATGACATTGAATACCTTTAGGGTTAAGGCTAATTATGATTTTTGAGGGGGAAAAGCGTTTAAATGTAAAATGTTTAAATCGTTTTTGAGGAAAGAAACCTTAAGAGTAAAAGTTATATATGACTTTTGATGAAATTTTATGTGCCAAGATTGGTCATGTGTGTGAGGTCAAAGGTGAATGAAAAAATGCTAAAAGAAGGGTTTTGGAGATTGTTGTGCTTTAAAACAAAACATAAAAAACCAAGTGTAAAATATTGATTCAAACATTAGGAGAAATACCCCCCTTTGCAACTATGTTTTCAACTTCATTTCAACTACAAATTGAGGTTGAAGATGACAAATACAATTGCAAAATGTTTTTTGCAACTACAACATTTTTTTTTGCAACTATATACCCAAAAAAATCAACAAGTTGAAAGCAACAAACATATGTTAAGACCATGGACATTGACCACTTTAGTTGTAAACCTACTAACCAATATAGTTGAAAGTCATTTTCAACTATGATCCATGTGTGAATGAACTTCATTTATTGATGTTACATGGCATCATTTGCTTACCATTATAGCCAAAGGTCATTTTCAATTTCTTGATGGGATCCATTCATTGACTTTGCATGATATCATCAAATATATTTGCAAGTTCGATTGTGTTGCAACTCAATTGGGCAAAAGGTCAATTAATGGTTAAATGACATGTGGCACATCCACATCCAAAGGATATGCCACTTCAACATTAAATTAAGTTATGCCACATGGCACTTAAACATAGGCCACCTAGCCTAGGCTTATGCTAGGCCTAAACATAGGCACTTAAGCTAGGTTTAAACATTGACACTTAACCTAAGCTTGGGTTTGGCCTCCACATACGCACCTAGGTTTTGTCTAAACATTGGCACCTAGCCTAAGCCTAGGTTTGGCCTACACATAGGCACTTAAGCCAGGTTTAAACATATTCACCTACACTACATCACAAACTTCATGGGCCATGATTTGGCAATAATAATTGTGTAAAATTTACTTTTCATAGGTTTGTATGGAATAGACACAAATGTCATTCATCTACTTCTATTGTTTGAACATTGATGTTGTGCGCATTGTTTAGACATGAATGTCATATACATATTCGTATTGTTTTAAACATAGATATTATATGTCAATTTGTGTTTTACACACAAAAGTTGTGCACACAATTTATGTGTTTAAATAATTTATGACATTAATTTTTAAATAATACGAACCTATGAAATAACAAATTTTGCATGGATTTGGAACGAACCAATGAAGCTTATAAATTTGTGATGTAAGCTAAACATAGGCCACTTAGGTTCGGTTATGTGGCACCTAGGCTAAGCTAAATTTTAATAGCTTATGTGGCCCTTAGGATAGCCTTAGATTTAAGTCACATGACACCAAAGTTATGTTTAAACTTAGGCCATGTGGCACTTAACTAAAAAATATTATTTCATTTTGGGTTGAACCTTTCGGGTTGAGCATTTTTTATTGGCTTGTCTTAAATGGTTATGAAATTTCCATTCTTTTATTTTTCCAACATTTTTAGTGCACTCCCTTATGTAGTTTGGATTATTTGAAATGGAAAACAAAAAATATGGGATTAAAATTTTAGTTGCAACCTAATTACAAACCAATTAATTGTAACCAAGTTACAACCTAATTACAACTTAATTAGTTGTAATCTAATCGCAATTCAATTATAACCTAGTTTAAGTTTAGTTAGGCCTAAATCTAAGCTCATAGTCTATTTAACCTAGGTGTAGTTAAACTAGTAGCTACATTAAATAGACAAATAATTGGTCTACCAAATAGTTTAACTATTGATTAGCCTAGGCTAAGTAAATTACTTAGGTATAACTAGGTCACAATTATTAAAAGATTACTATACATATTGAATTTATGATTTTTTGATAAATTGTTAGTACTATTAACCATTTGTTAGTGTAATTAATAATATTTATAACTAATAAGTGACATAATAATAATGAAAATAATAAATTAAATAACCTAGGTTAGGTATTAGCTAGAATTATAATATAATAAAAAATAATTTAAACACTTTCATTATTCAATATAATGATATTATATTATTACATGCATTATTATTTTAAAAATATTATAATTATTGAAGTAGTAATAACAGTATTTATTATTATTATTATTGAAAATAATTAATAATTAATAGTTAATTATTGCTACATTATAATAATTACCATGTTAATTAATATAAATATTACAATTGATTAATAGTTATAGATTTAAATTTAGACCTAAGCCATGAAACATGTCACATAAAAGTAGGCCACAATGTGGCACTTAGATTAGGCTTTCACTTAGGTCATGTGGTTAGGCTATTTAGAAAAAAATGGCCTAGGCTTGGTTAAAAAGGGCTATTTTAAGAGTAGAAATTGTGAAGTTTTTATATTCGGTTTTCATTATATAGCCAAATATTTTTAAATTTTTAATTATTTGTATTTTATTTGCCCTTTATATGAAGAATTGTGTGAATCTTCTTATAAAATATTCCCATTTTTTTAATAGCTCATGATGGATGAGAGCCATTTTGGTTACAAACAAGAATTCCAAATTAAAATGTTGATAGTAACCCCTAAACTTTCCAACTTATGAGCATGCACAATGTTTCATCCACCTAACTTGATTTTTTCATCCATCCAAAATTAATATTACCAAAATAGTCGAATAAATGACTTGTGACATAGCCACATCAACCAATAACAATGCTTGATTAATCTAGCTTGAATAATTTTCATCCATCCCTAAATGAGTATCAAAATATTCAAAATATTACAAAAAAATTCAAAGAAAAGATTTGTGACATCAATACACTTGATGAAACCATATCTTTAGTTGACAACTCAACTAGAGATCAACTGTGAAGTTATTTGATTCTAAGAATATTTTAGAGGTAGCACTTTAGTCAAACATCATTTCCAACTACTATCCAAATCAATAAGCGACATGATTTACTTGGTAACTACCTTTTTTATATATTAAATATTAAATAATTCAACTTTGAAATGTAGTTGAAAATTGTTTGGTTAAAAAAGGTTGTTTTTAATTAATGAAATGATACATCAAATGAATACTTGATATGAAAATAGTGATGTTTTTGGCACTCCAAAAGTATAAAATCTGATCATAATTTGGCTCAATAATAAAAACATGACATCCATAGTTGACTCTAATGTACTTTTAGAATTAAAACTTTTTTGAAAGCATATTCTTTGAATCCAATTACATTTTATTTCAAATTTTCAACTAAATTGTACAAAAAAGACATCTTTCACAACATGTAGTTGCTACAATTCAATACTTTAATCTTTGAAGAATTACTAAAAGAATTAAATCAATGGAAGTTCAATAGCCCATTAGCAAGCTCATTACCACTCTCCTTCACTTTGTTCTTTGTTTTGCAACCTTCCTTTGAAAATTGCTTGGTTTCTACCTTCATTTAATAAGACCCTTCATTTTTGTTTTTCAAAATGTAAATAAAGTTTGTGATGAAAATGTTTTAAATCTTACAAAAAATGTATTCTTTAGTTGAAAATAAAATTCAAGTGAGATGTTCAAACATCTGACGGTTGAAAATGATTTTGTCAAATGTTGGTTTGATAATTATGTGGGAAGGGAAAGGAAGGGAAGGGAAGGGGGGGGAGATCTTGTTCAAGCAGTCAGGTACATATATATCTTTCTCAAATTGTAATGTGTGTGTGAGGCATGTCTATATGTCTATTTGAAACATGTTTTATTTAAAAATATTGCAAGGAACTCTCTTGTTATCTTTGTGTTCACAATGGTGAAATGAGAAGAGTACATAAAAATATCTTGTAAAAGTTGACATTGACTTCTTTGACCAATTTTTTTAATTTTATGGTAACATTGATTTTGTTCACTGAAAATCTGTGATGCTCAAAGATGCAATGTTAACAAGCATTTCACTTAACAAGCCTTAACACACCTTGCCAACTAGGATGCCACCTTAAATATTGTGTTACATAACATGGTATATGTGAATGGGAAATTAACTTGTTTTACATAACATTGTTTTAATCTTTAGTTAAGTCCAAATGTCAATGTGGTTTTAGAAAGGTTGAATGTGCATTTAAGTTCAAGGACTAATCATTTAAGAATGCCCTAGGGAGGGGGCTCATAAAAGTTTACATCATCTAATGTTGATTGTTTTAGGGTTTCATATCACATGGGTTTTAATACTATTAGGGTTTGAATGAGTACGTGACTCTAGTGATTGACATGGATTGTGTAAATGTTGAGGAGACCAAGGTTCTTTCCTTCTTTGGCCTCCTTGTGGATATGGGAAGCCATTTTCAATCTTTGTTATGTTTTGCCTTTATTTGAAGCAATAGATTCTTTGTGAGATTCAATGTTCATTTGCATGACACCTACATCACTAACTTTATTTCAATTCAAAGTTTTGCTATTGATTTTTTTGATATGTACACTAACACTGTTACCAATTAGCTACCAATTAGCAAGTGCATTACTTGGTTTAGCATTTGAACACCAAGGGAAAACATATTTGGGCATGACATAAATGTATCAACAAGAAAGTTTGAATTACTTGGGGAGGTTGGGGGTGGTGTTAGTAGAAAGTGAAGGGCAGTGCACTCTAACTATTGTCTTGCTTGTAAGTGAGTTAGAGGCCATACTTGGATATAAATAGTGATGGAGGTGATGAATATTGTAAGGTAGTAGTGCTTCAGCCCATTTTTGGAACCACCTCGATGTCATCAAGGGAACCTATTGTTAGGTTAGCAGCATTTCCACCCTTGCTAAATGTCTTCAATCTTGACTCATAGTTTTCATTTTTGATGGTGAATGATAGGAAAACAATTCCACCATGGCTTGTGACACTATCTCACCCTCCACCCTATCACAAAGTGTCACAAAACTTGGATACCTCCCAAGTGCTAGATTACAAGTTTCTAGAGTATATGAAAGTTGCACAGATGGATGTAATCTGACCTCTTGATATTGTAGAGGACGCACATTGTTCTAGACTGCTCATCACTTGTGTCTAAGTTGTGAAATCAGCTAACAAAGTAATATAATGCACAATGGTAATGCACAAGTAATATATGCAAAAGATTTTTACATGTTCTTTAGATTCTCTAGATGTAGAGTGCATAGTATAGTCGAAAATCGAAAGCTTTGCTATCCTTAAATTGCATGCACAAACTAATGATAATTTATGAACGTTCTGCCAAACTTCATTTGTTTAGTTCAATTCTTCTTTGCTCCATTTTGAAATTTCAATTTTGTTTATGTGATTGGGTCCATACATTGTCAAGATGGTTGTTCCCAGGAGTTCTACAAGGGATTGTCAAGACTCATCAAAGCAATATTCAGAGGACTGAGGTCATAGTTTTGGTGCTTCGTTTTTTTGGAGTTAAATGTGGGGGGTTGCTGATGGGCTGGTTTGTAACTTTGTGGGTGCAATCACTTTGACAATCCCATGAGCTTTATCTAAAAGGGCAGATGCTAACAGGCAATCCAAGGGGATATGTTGTATCAAGTTTACTAAATGAGAAGAAGTATTAGGTATATTAAACTCACTCATGTAAGCACTGCTGCACTTGAGAGAAAAGAATTTATATCAAGTCTGAACTCTAAGCTGTACAAATAGCAACATTTTGGCAAACAAAGCGACCTTCCATATCCTGCCAAAATTGGTGACCAACCAGTCTGCCTCTCCAAAATTGGGTACATCCCCGTTTACAACCACCTGTAAGAACCGATTTCCTAACAACTATAGAGTTTTCCTGACCAGTTCTGTAAACTTCAGAGTTTTGTGACCACTTCTGTAAATTACAGAGTTTTCGTGACCAGTTTTGCAAGTGCTGTTACCTCCTGTACCCCTTCCACTTCAAACCACAATCAACCAAACAAAAACCCTTAACCTTCAGCACAAATGTATGATATTTTAGAGTCAACTAGGATGGTCCCCGACTTCAACTTTGGGTTTTAGCTGTACATCCTGACCTCCTGTGCCCCCCTTGTTCCCCCTCCCTCCCCTCCCCTCCCAAATAAACCAGTAACCCACCTCAGAAATCCCTCATTGGCATCAGCACTCCTGTGATGTGTTGTAGCTGAGGAGGGTCTGTTCTATATTTTATATTCTCAAGATTTCTTCTTTTGCTTGTTCCCATGACAGAAATTCACTAGGAAAAAAAAAAAGTTGGAATCCTGTCAAGAAAAATTCAAGCCATTCTACCATGCCTCAACCCTTTCAGTATGCTGATCAATTGTATTTACCAATCTTCCAGATTTGTTGGGTTTCACTTTGGTGGTGCGCTTGGAATTGGGTGGGATGATAATGCGACGTGAATACTGGTCATATCCAACTTTGGTATCCACAGTGGGCCCAGAACTGTGGCGTTCATGACCATTCAGGAGCACACCACCAGAATCACTATCAGGCTCATCGCCTTCTGAAGACTCAGGAGCTGGAGATCCATGCTGATCTTCCAATACTACCTCCTGTCGACTCCTTAAAGTCCGGATTATGAGTGTCTTCAAAAGATTCATCACTTGTACTGCATGCATTAGTGCAGTCAATGGATCTGCCATCTGCAAGATGCCAAAAGAATTACTGCATTAGAAAGAGTAATACTCACATCCTGCAACAACACCAAACTGACCAAGAACAGTGCATAGTCTGACCTCTACAAAAACTATGATTGAAAATAAAACATTTATGAAACGATCAGAAGGGACTCAGAAATATGCAATAGAATATGTGATGAAGATATTAGATATATCTTTAAAGCAAATATTTGAGGAGAATCGACCTCAAAAATCTGAGAAGACAGAAAAACACAAGCAAAAGAGGGACTGTGATAGACATCAAGAAAAATGCTGGACCTGTGGGTGCGTGGCACAAGAAGCACAAGAGAGCGCTTGAGAAGGAAGAAATGATTTATTACCTGAGTCATATTTGGTGCAAACACCATGGCAATGTTGCGGGCATTCATTTTGTTGGTGGATTCCTGTTGTACGACATCAGCCATGAGGTTGACAGCCCAATCAAGCAGAGCAGCTTGTGTGGGTGGCAGGAGTCTCACCAGAGCCACACTTTCCTCCTCAGTATTGCAATCCATAACTTGGTCAGCTGTGAACACATCTAGCACTCCTTGTGGCAGCTCCCTGAACCATGCCTACCCACATCTCCAAAAAAAAACCACAAGTAAGAGTTGCAACTCAGCTTCCAGCTACATTTTACCACTCTCCATCTACTTCTGCAACCCCATGGCTCTTGGATTCTTATACCATCTCTCTAGAAGAAGATGAATGAGTTATCTCTCCATCATAAAGAAAAAAATTGCATCAAGAGTGTAGACTTGCAATGAAAGCTTCGTCTTCATCTCTTGAAGCTTCTTGGGTTTGGATATCCACAGCAAAGTTACCAAAAAATGAATCTAAAAGAAAATTTAAATAAAAATGATAACCACACCTTGATGAGGCCAGCAAGACAGTGGACATCGATATCCACAGGCACTATACCCTTGTTCAATTGATCCCGTACATGCTCCTCATGACTGTTCTCTGCAGTTATCCTGAATATGCCTTCTGCCTGCAAAATCAAGAGCAGAACACAAATTAACAAAAATGCCATGAGGAGAACCTCTATCTCAAAACAAAGCTAACAATAAGAGCTCAAGCTGCAACAACACTTTCAAGAAACACTATCAGCAAGGAAACTAAGAAGATCTATCAGACAATAATGTGCAACATAGAAAAAAACTGTCTGAAGTAATGCTGAAACCGGAGAAGAAAAATGGCAGATGAAGAATTAGGTCAAGACTGTCTTCAAGACACTCTGCAGAAAAAAATGCAGACAGGCAAGCAAGTGAAGGAATTGTTGTAAAAATCATAGAATGGCAGCATTTGCTAATGACAGATTTGGGAAAGACAACAACAAGCATGATCTGGAGAAAACATGAAGAAGAAGAAGACCTTCAAGCCTCCTTCATGATAAAGCCGCTCTTGCATGAGGAGGAGAATCATAGGCACACTGTTTCCCTTGGTGTCAAATGCACATTGCATTGATTCTGCAGACACTCCAAACACATTTTGGCTGCAAAATAACAGAAGAAAAATCATCATCATTATCAGCGATGACTTGTAACACATTGCTCCTTGAGCACACCACCCACCAGCAGCAAAATCTCACAAAAAAATGCCAGCAACAACAAAATTACATGCAAAACAGATCTCTCTCTCTCTCTGCAAATCTCATTTCTTTCTCAGAAAAAAGAGTTTCAGTTTGCTGTCAGGATGTTCACAAACCTGGCACTGGGTGCACGCAGAGGAACCTCGACTTCAAATTCTTCAGGCAAGCCAAGAAACCCATTGTAGCGGTCGAATGTGACATGCGCAACATGTTGGACATCAGTGGGCCAACCGATTTCCAGAGTTTCGGGGCTTTCGTCTGCTTTCACAGCTTGACATGAAGCCATGAGGGATCTTCTCACTGTGTCCAGAAGCATAGCAACAATAGAGAGCTGAGCTCTCTCTCTCTCCTGTTCCTGCTGCTCCTGCTCCTCTTGTTCCTCCTCATTCTCATCATGCTCATCATGAATAGTCATCATCATTTGTCTCCTCCTCTGCTGCTGCTGAGGAAGAGTTCCTCCTCTGTAATCAGCTGCTGCTACTGCTGCTGCTCCATTGTTGCCGCTCATCATCTCTCTCTCATGGTTTCTTGAGCTGCTGAAAATCCCAGTTCTTGCAGAAAATGTCGAACTTGGGCTTGCAGATCCTGATGAGAGTCTGCTAGTGGGAAGAACTGCTGTCATTGTCTCAAACCTCCAAAAGCACAAAACTCCCAACAACCCCCCCCGCCCCCCCAAACAAACAACAACGACAACAAGCTTCCTAACTCACAACAAAATTACAGAACAAATTTCAAAGCTCAAAATACAAAACAACACTCTTTTGACAAAATCCAAAATGCACTCTTCCACAACAACAACAACCACGACAACACTAGTGCTCAAACAAAAAACCCATCAAGTACTCAAACTTGCAAGAACAAACAAACAAAGACACAAAGTAATAAGTAGTCATTGCCTCAAAACTTTCCCCCCTTCCCAAAAAAAAAGGAAAATAAAACCAAGCTTCCAAGCTCACAACAAAATTACAGAACAAATTTTCAAGTTCAAAATCCAAAACACACTCTTTTGACCAAATCCAAAATACACTCTTCCACAACAACAAACAACACGCAAGCTCAGAATCCACAACACATTCTTTCCACCACAACAACAAACAACAACACTAGTGCTCAAACGAAAACACCCATCAAGTACTCGAACCTCCACGCAACAACAAAAACAGTTTTGAGAGCTGAGGAGCTTCTGTGCACTACTTGAGAGTTTCGGGTTTGTGCACTTGAGAGCTTCTTGTTGTCTGCAAATTTCTTGCATCAATCCCTTCCTTCCTTCCCATCATCATCATGTCACTAAATCTATCATCAACAAAAAACAAAAACTCCCCACCTCCCCTCCCCTCCCCTCCCCTCCCCTCCCCAAAGAAACAAACAAAGAAAAACTCTTAGACTTTACTTCACATCATCATCATGTCACAAATTCCATCCACTTCCTGCCCCCAGCAAAAAACAAAACTCCCCCCCCCAAAAAAAACACAAAGAAAAACTTTTAGAGAAATTGGGCTTTCCTTCCCATCATCATGTGACAAATTCCATCAACTTCCCCCTCAACCCCTCAGCAAAACTCCCCAAAAAAATCACAAAGAAAAACCCTTAGACAGTGAGCTAGGCTACAACTCCAAAGCTGTGAGAGAACCCACCAACAGTACTCACTAAAATAAGGTTTCTGTGTCTTTCTCTCTCTCTCTCTCTTTCTTTCTCCCTCCCTTTACACACATCCCTAGGTTTTTTCTTTTTTTTTCTGTTTTTTTTCTTTTCTTCTCCTTGGCTCCTTTTTTAGCTCTGCCAGGGAGAGACTAGGGCACAATGTAGTTTACATTGCCTTGGGATTGGGGAGGGAAAATGGAACATGAAGTTTTCAACAATTTCATGTTGCCTTCGGATAGACAGGGAAGGATGTAGTTCTCTTTATTGCCTTGGGAGAGACTATGGAATGATCTAATTTTCATTGTCTTGGGTGAACTAGTAATACCTAATACCTAAATTGGTACCATGGTAAAATTTCCAAAGCTTTTTTTGGAGTTCTTTCTAAATGTTATAATATATCATCTTCCAAATTAATCAACCTCTCAGAGTTTGAATTTAACATTTCTCACATTTAAATTTTGGAATACCTTGGCAGGTTTGACATTGCTTACATTATTTGTAAAAATATGCTGAAGTTTTCAAAAAAAAAAAAAATTGCAAGAAAAAAGTAATTTTGTGAAAGAAAATAGAGAATCTTTTGAAATAGTCTGGAATATTCTATTCCTCAACGTATTATCTTTAAATTTAATTAATTAATTATTCAACAGACATGTATTGAAGCTGTCCATGGACTGTAGACCCCTCCCCTTCGCCCCCTCTTTATAAGTGCTGGTTCACCCTGGCTGTTTCATTTGGTCCCATTTCAGGGCTGGTCATCAGGTGTTAATGTGGTACAGTGGTAAGAGTGAAAGAATCCCTGGGGTTTTTTGGGGGGGGGGGGGGGGG
>Ga0116230_10006044_pt1 | contig 11895 bp, 10 predicted proteins | sample S1TSphfallax_3_FD_88678 | JGI IMG/M metagenome (GOLD analysis project Ga0116230, IMG submission 88678) | Host-associated microbial communities from peat moss isolated from Minnesota, USA - S1T2_Fd - Sphagnum fallax MG | ecosystem: Host-associated > Plants > Peat moss > Unclassified | place...
CGAGGAGCTTTCCAGGCTGTCCGACCGGGAATTGGCTGATATCGGCGTATCCCGCCAGAATATCCCGACTCTCGTGCGGATCAGAAGGTAAGTAAGCGGTTCTTTTTTGAAAAAAGAACCAAGTGACTTCTTTGACTCTGGGCCTGGGGCTGCGGCGGCGCCAAGGCCAAAGGCCCAGAGTATAAAAGTCTATTTGCTGCTTTTTCTTCAGAAAAAGAAGTTCTTCCTTAAACGCTCAACGCCGCCTCAATCCCAAATTCTCCGGGCAGGCCGCCTTTGGGGAAAAGCTTGGTGAAGTGGCCCATTTTACGGCCCGGCCGAGCTTCGGTTTTCCCGTAGAGATGCGGGATCAGCCCTGCGGTGCCGAGAATGGCCGGCAGTTTTTCCATATCATCCGGGCCGACGAGGTTTTTCATCACGGCATCGGCGTGGCGGGTGGCCACGGCCAGTGGCAGACCGGCGACCGCGCGGATATGCTGTTCGAACTGGCTGGCGTAGCAGGCATCAAGCGTCCAATGGCCGGAATTATGCGGCCTGGGCGCGATTTCATTGACCAGCAGGGTGCCGGTGGCGGTGACGAACATTTCCACTGCCAGCAACCCGATCAGTTCGAGTTTCTCGGCGATGTGCCGGGCGATTTTCGAAGCCTCAGCCAGCGTTTCCAGGGGTAGCGGCGCCGGGGCGAGGGTTACATCGAGAATATGCTGTTTGTGACGATTTTCGACCGGGTCGAAGGCGGCGATATCGCCGTTTTGGGCGCGCGCGACGACCACTGATATCTCGCAGGCAAAGTCGATAAATCCTTCAAGGATCAACGGCTTGGGCTGTAATTGCGCGAAAGCGGCGGCGAGATCTTCCGCCTGGCGCAGTACCGCCTGGCCCTTGCCGTCATAGCCAAGGCGGGTGGTCTTCAGCACCGCCGGCAGGCCGAGCGCCGAGATGGCGGCATCAAGGCCGGCCATATCACGCACCTCCACCCAAGGTGCTGTGGCGATGCCGATATCGTTGAGAAATTGTTTCTCCTGCAGGCGGTCCTGGCTCAACCGCAATATTGCCGGTCCCGGTCGCACCGGTTTCAGGCTTGTCAGCAGTTCCAGGCCATCGGCCGGGACATTTTCGAATTCGAAGGTAATCACATCGACGGCCTCGGCAAAGCGATGCAAGGCCACGTGATCGGTATAATCCGCGATGGTCGAGAGGTAGGAGACCTGCGAAGCCGGGCTATCGGGCTCCGGCGAAAAGACGTGGCATTTATAGCCGAGCCGGGCTGCCGCGATCGCCGACATGCGGCCAAGCTGCCCGCCGCCAATAATGCCGATGACCGAGCCGGGCGGGAGCGGGAATGCCGGCAGCCGCGCGATCATTCGTCCAGCGCGTCCGGGGCATCCGGGACAGCGGCGGTCTGGGCGTCACGATAGTCCTTTACCCGCGCCATCAACTCGGAATCGGACAAGGCCAGGATGGTCGCGGCGAGCAGGCCGGCATTGATTGCCCCGGCCTTGCCGATGGCCAAGGTGCCGACCGGCACCCCGGCCGGCATCTGTACGATCGAGAGCAAACTATCCTGGCCCTGCAGCGCGGTGGTTGCGACCGGCACGCCAAGCACCGGCAAAATCGTCATGGCGGCGGCCATGCCGGGCAGATGCGCGGCCCCGCCGGCCCCGGCGATGATGATCTTCAAACCTCTGCCTTGCGCGTTGGCCGCGTAGTCATAGAGCCGTTTCGGTGTGCGATGGGCCGAGACGACCTTGGCCTCATAAGCCACGCCCAGACCCTCCAGCACCGCCGCCGCATGCTGCAGCACCGGCCAGTCAGACTTGCTGCCCATGATGATACCCACCAAAGGTTGTGCTGGTTGGGTCAAGCGGTGCGGTCCGGGATCAGGCGGCTTTCCAGCCAGGCAATCTCGTCCTTAAGCCCAAGTTTACGCTTTTTAAGCCGTTGCACCTGCAGCTGGTCGGTCGGACCGTGCTCGGTAATCCGTGCGATAACGGTATCGAGATCACGGTGCTCGCTCCGCAAAGCGTGAAGCCGGCGGAGCAGATTATCTTTATCGGTCAACATGGCGGAGCAATAGAGGGATTTTGAACGTCCGGAAACCATAAACTTGGGGATAACTCTGGTGTGAGTGAATATTCAGGTGACAACCGCTTTGCAAGAGCGCAGCATGCCTCCCCTGGCCCTGCATCTTGGCATCGTCCAGAAACCGATACGGTGACATTTACGACTCCCCTTTCAAGGAGGCATTATGAACCTTCAATCGCACATCGAAACCCTGAAACAACGCCATGCCAGCCTGGACATGCGCATTACCGAGGAAGATCACCGGCCGCGCCCGGATGACGACCAGATTGTCCGAATGAAGCTCGAAAAACTCCGGCTGAAGGATCAGATGGAGCGCCTGCGGGAGCAAACCCCCTAACAGCACCGGCTTAGATCCGCGCCCTGGCTTTCATCGGGCGCTTATTTACCGCGCGTTAAGCTCATGCGCAGGCACGGATCCCCCGCTGCCTGCAGCGCGCTTCGATGCGTGCGCGGATCTCATCCAACACATCGCCACATTCAAGCAGCTTTGCACAGGATCGCTGCCGGCGGATGATGTTACCAAAATCAGCATGCAGGACAACGGCATCAAGGCCATTGTCAAATCCCGATTTGTTTCCGGTGTCCAAATACGACTCAACCGCGGCATTTTCCGCAAAAATCACCGCGTGCTGCGCCAATTCGATATGGTAATACGTCACCTCACGGCGGCGATCCTGGCGGATACTGAAGTTATTCAGTAATTCCTTGGCGGGAATCAAATAGCCGTCGAGGTAGATTGCGTGATCGGGGGATACCCATAAATCCCGATCCGGTACATTCTCCGCCAGCGCGTTCGCGGCAATGCAGACCGGCTGAACGGTTCCGGGTTTCGGATGGCCGGGTAGAATTATCGTTTTTTTTCCCATCCAAATGATCGGCTTGTCTTCGCCGGCAAGCGTAATCACCGTCTGACCTACAATAAGATCCTGCACCGGAATTTTACCTTTGGAAGTGAGTATTCGGGTGCCGGCGGCGAAACAGGGTGTGAGTAGCGTAATCTCGGTGCCAAGGCTTGATGCGGTTATGCCATAAGGATCGATCGCGGTGTTAAAGTTGTGGTTTATATCGATTGCGATCTGAGTGGTACCGTTCGTAAGAATGATCATGCTGGTGTAGAGTGCTTTGACGGCGGTCTCCGTAAAACCGGTCAGCAGAATCGTGTCGCCGTAAGTAAAACCATTAATTTCTTGATGATTGGCCAAAGCGGCGCTGTTACCCGCAAGCAGCCATTGCGCGCCGGTTACGAAATCAATCGTATCGAAACCCATCAGCGCGGTGCCCAGGCCTGCCAGAGTTCCGAACTGCGCGCCGGTTAAAACCAGTGTGCTGGTGTCCGTTTTGTCGATGACCGTCGCCGGGAACGCTTCCCCCGCACCCACAGCAAGTGTAAAATCTGCGCCATAAATCGCGTAAGTGCCGCCAGTAATTGTTCCTGAATCAAATAAATAGCCATGCGAAATTTCAACACCGGTCTTGCCGCCGGCAATGCTGCCAGTATTGGACAACACTCCGGCCGCCAGTTGGACGCCATATTTCTGGCCATCGATATTTCCGGAATTCGCAAGCGACGTACCGGCGGCGAGACTCACCCCATTCGGCCCGCCGGAGATCTGGCCCAGGTTGTAAACAGTACCGTTTTTGACGATCATACCCGCATTTTTGCCGTATACGGTTCCAGTATTGATCAGGAAATCCGAGGCTGAGGTTGAATAGCTGCTCGACAGATAGATCCCCTCGCCTGTTGAGCTGATCTTGCCGGCGTTCACGGCAATGCCGCCGCCCAGCAAATACACGCCGTAGCTGGCGGCCGCCACGGTGCCGCGGTTCAGCAGGTAGCCGCCTTGGTCGCGAACACCGCTGCTGCCACCTTGAACGTTGCCGCTGGAAGCATTGGTAACATTACTGCCGGCGAATAAAAAGGCGCCGATCGTACCGCCGCGGATCGTGCCAGCATTTACCGCCAGCCCGCCATTATCCGGCAGCAGGCCGGCATTCACGCCGTAAACGCTGCCGGCGTTGTAGAAATAGCCGGCTTGCCCGACGCCAACGCCAAAGGTCTGACCGCTGATCGTCCCGTGGGCGGCGTTGGTCACATTCGAGAAATTTATCGCGACCCCGAAATATCCACCCGATATGTGACCCGAATTGATCAGGCTCGAATCCTCGGCGGTCTGGTATTTCTGATTCAGTAGCATCACCCCATCAAGACCGCCGGCGATGCTGCCCGAGTTTGTAACCGTGCTCCCCCATGAGATATGAATCCCATAGCTCTCGCCGGTAACGGTGCCGGCATTGGTGATCATCGCCTGAGATGCGGTAATGCCGGTTTGCTTACCGTAGATACTGCCCTTGTTGATCAGCGAGCCGCCATAGGCCAGGGTCGTGGAGATCAGATCAACGCCCGCAAGATCACCCAGGATCGTGCCGGTATTATTGATTTCACTTAAATTCCAGTTGGTAACGCCATATTTTGCCCCGTAAACGGTGCCCGAATTCACCAGGCTGCCATTGAACAATCGAATGCCATAATCATGCGCCGACCTTGCGTCGGAGCCTGCAATCAAGTCTGAATTCGTGATGGTTCCGCCATCATTCAAATACACGCCGCTTTGACCGACGATGGTGCCGTAATTGTCGAGGTTCAACTGGCTTTCCGCCAGAATTGCTGGAATGCTGAGGGAATCAAACGCCGGCAGCATGCCGCTGATCTGGCCGTGGTTGAAGATGCTGGCGCCGGAAAAGCCTGTGCCTACATAGATGGCTGAAGCCGTCTGCAGGCTCGTCGTCTCGGCCGGCCCGTTGATGCGGGCGCTCGTTGTGATGGTCAGCGGGCTAAGAAATACGCCTGTGCCAAGCGTAACCTCGGAGGCGATCGTCCCGGAAAACGTGCTGCCAACCATTTCACTTAATACGCCGTAAATTTTTCCCTTTTGTCAACTTAAGATTGTCGCGATCGAAATTCACGGAATCTTCGCCGGCTGGCTCTGCGCGGCGCATGATTTGCATGGCAATTGGCGGCACGACCCTCCAGCCGTCAAAGGAGTTTCCAGCTGAGCAACTATGATCTGATCGTGATCGGCAGCGGCCCTGCCGGCAAGCGGGCGGCGATCCAGGCGGCCAAGATCGGCAAATCCGTGCTGGTCATCGAAAAGGGCCAAAAAATAGGCGGGGTTTCCGTCCATACCGGCACCATCCCGTCGAAAACATTGCGCGAAACCGTCCTGAACCTCACCGGCTATCGCGAACGCGGCTTTTACGGACGCGCCTACCGGGTCAAGCAGGATATCGGCGCCACCGACCTGATGGCCCGCATGCAGATGACGCTCACCCATGAAGTGGACGTGCTGGAACACCAGTTCACCCGCAACGGGGTAAGGATGGCCCACGGATCCGCCCGCTTTGTCGACACCCACCACGTTGAAATCACCTCGGCGGATGGCGAAATCATGATCGTCGAGGGTTCCCGTTTTGTCATCGCCGTGGGCACCCGCCCGCACCGCCCGGAGAATATCCCGTTCAACGGCACCAGCGTGCTGGACAGCGATGAAATCATCAATATCGGCCAACTGCCGCGCAGCCTCACCGTTATCGGCGCCGGCGTGATCGGCGTCGAATACGCTACCATTTTCAGCGCGCTCGATGTGCAGGTGACGCTGATCGACCCGCAGACCCAGTTTCTCACCTTCGTTGACCACGAGTTGATCGAAGATCTGATGCACCAGATGCGCGACCAGGGCATGACCTTGCGTCTGGGCAGCAAGGTCGAGCGGATCGATTTCGAAGGGGAATGGCCGGTGGCGCATCTTTCTGACGGCAGACGCTCACGCTCGCAGATGATCCTGTTCACCGGCGGCCGGGATGGCCAGACCGACAGCCTCAACCTTGCCGCTTGTGGCCTTACCGCCGATACCCGCGGACGCCTCAAGGTCGATCCGGTGACCTTCGCGACCGAAGTTGCGCATATCTACGCGGCCGGCGATGTCATCGGCTTCCCAAGCCTCGCCTCAACCTCGATGGAACAAGGACGGATCGCGGCCGGTCATGCCTTCGATGTCCCGATGCCGCACGCCCCGGAATTCTTCCCTTACGGAATTTATTCGGTTCCGGAAATCTCGACCGTCGGCATGGCCGAGGCCGAAGTGCGCCAGCGCGGTATCGCCTATGAATGCGGGATCGCGCGCTTCCGGGAAACCTCGCGCGGACATATCATGGGGCTGAACTCCGGCATGATGAAACTGATCTTCTCGCTGAAAACCCGGCGCCTGCTCGGCGTGCATATCATCGGCGAAGGGGCCACGGAATTGGTGCATATCGGCCAGGCGGTGCTGAACCTTAAGGGAACGCTGGACTATTTTATCGATAATACCTTCAATTACCCAACCCTCGCGGAAGCCTATAAAATCGCCGCGCTGGATGCTTGGAATCGGATGCCGAGGCGGTAGCAAGCAGTTCTTTTTCTGAAGAAAAAGAACCAAAAAGACTTTTTGTTCTGGGTCTGGGGTGGTGGGTACGGCGCGGATAAAATCACGAACCTGCCTGTGGATAAAGTTGAAAGTTACTATTTTTAACAAGAAGTTAGGCATAAAATGTTACACGTGTGACATTTTCATTGCGTGACAGAAATTGCCTGCGCTGGCGTGAACGGGCGGCAGTCCGTCAGCGCGGCCCAACGCCGGCATTTGCGGTCCGCATGCTATGGATTGCGAAATACAGCAGCGCGAGAACCGGCAGCAACACACCGATCGCACAGATGCCGGCCCAGCCAAAGCGGGTCAGCACCGGGCTGACAACTGCCGAAGCGGCCGCACCGCCGGTGAAAAAGATGGCCATGAAAATGCCGTTGAGGCGCGACCGGAGTTCCGGCGCCAGCCCGTATATTGCGCGCTGGCCGAACACCAGATTGGCTTGCACGCCGGCATCCAGCAGAATACCGGAAGCCGCCAATGCGATGAAGGAATGGCCTGCCAAGCCAGCCCAAGCGGCAACCAGGAAGGCGGCAATGATCAATAATAGCGCTACGACGGTACCCGGACGGCCATAATTGCGGTCGGCCAGCCGGCCGGCAACGGGTGCCGCGAGCGCGCCGGCGGCGCCGGCAAAAGCGAAAATGGCGATCCCGCGCTGGGTAAAGCCGAATTGATGCGCCAGCAGCAGGGGGGCGGCGGTCCAGAACAGGGTGAACGCGCCGAAAGCCGCGGCCTGGTAGGCGGCCCGGCGGCGCAATAACGGCGTATTGAAGGGTAGCGCCAGCAAACTGCGCAGCAGCTCGAAATAGCTATGATCGGCGCTCGGCTGGCGCTTCGGCAAGGTGAACCGCATGACCAGCGCCAGCCCGGCCATAACCGCGGCCGAGATGAAGAAAACCATGCGCCAGCCAAAGCTGTTGGCAATCAGGCTGGCGATCGGCCGGGCCAGCAGAATACCCAGGAGAAGACCGCTCATGACATTGCCGACGATCCGCCCCCGCTGGTTGTCCGGGGCCAGGTGGGCCGCCAGGGGAATCAACATCTGCACGGCCACCGAGGTCAGGCCGATCAGCGCACTCGCGGCCAGGAACTGCGCGCCGCTATGGGCCAGACCCGCGATCAGCAAGGCGGGTATCGAGGTGGTGACCGTGAGCGTAAGCAATCGGCGGTTTTCAATGACGTCGCCGAGCGGCACCAGCGCCAGCAGCCCGGCGGCGTAACCCAATTGGGTAAGGGTGACGATCAGGCTGGCGGCGGCGTTATGCAGGCCGATCGAGGGCGCGATCAATCCGACCAGCGGCTGTGAGTAATAAATATTCGCGACGATAATGCCGCTGGACGCTGCCAGAAAAAACACCATTGCGGCAGCAGGTGCTGCAACTTTAGACACTTCGGAGATAGGCAGGGGTGTCCGCGTCAAATCGCCGGCCTCTGGCGGTGCTCTCATGCCGGCGGGCGCCGGGATTTGGCAGTGTTATTGGCCGGAATCGCGCGCCGCAAGCTTGCCGATTGCAGACCAGTCCAGCGTTTCGCCGCCTTGCGCGATCAAGCTAAGGAAACGGTCCCGCAGCAGGCTGGCAATCGGCATCGGCACGCTCAGGGTCTCGGCGGCGGCAAGGGTGAGCCGGACATCCTTCTGGCCCAGCGGTGCGGCAAAACCGGCTGGCTCGAACACGCCGCCGGCGATCAGCCCGCCATAGGTTTTGTAAACCGGGGCGTTGAACAGCGTGGAAGTGAGCATGTCGAGATAGGCATGCGGGTCGATACCGGCCTTGCCGACCAGCGCCAATGCCTCGCCAAGCGATTCGATAACGGAGGCAATCAGAAAATTGCCGCTGAGTTTTATGATATTCGCGGCCGGCGGATGGTCGCTCAGGATAAAAATCCTCTGGCCGATCGCATCGAACAGCTGCGTGCACTCGGCGAGCGTTTGCCCCTCGCCGGCGGCAACCACGAAAAGCTTGGCGGCTGCGGCAGCTTCCGGCCGCCCAAAAACCGGTGCCGATACGAAGCGCTGGCCGGCCCGTTCATGCGCTTCGAGCAGCTTTTCCGAGAGCGCCACGCTGATCGTGCTGGATGAGATGTGAATCGCGTTTCTGGGCAGCGTTGCAAGCAGGCCGGCATCGCCAAATACCATCGCCTCAACGGCCTTGTCATCGGCGACCATGGTGATGACGGCCTGGCCCCGGGCGGCCTCGGCGACCGTTTCAGCGGCCTTCGCCCCCAGCTCGGCCAGTGGCCGGGTTTTATCAAAGCTGCGATTATAGACGGTGACGTCATGCCCGGCCTTGATGAGATTTGCCGCCATGCCGGCGCCCATCTGACCGAGACCCAAAAATCCAACCTTCATTACGATCCTCCGAAAAGCGGTCACTCTAACAATACCGCCGCAAAAACCCCTGCCTTACTTGCGCACGGCCCGTGGCTTCGCCAACGCCCAGCACCCGTATTCACAAAAGTTTTTGCGCCGCTTGCTTGCCTCAGCTGCTCGGCCATACCAGAATCTGCCGCAAACCGCCCCGTTTCCACGCAAAAATACCCCTAACCCCCGAACTTGACCAAATCTTCTTCCTCTCATACTGTTTTTTAGACATATGTGACAAAGAGTGGCCTATTAGAGGTAGCCAATTTGCAGATAACGAATGTCGGGCATGGACGATTCTTTTAAACCGGAATGAGGCATAACCTTGGCATACCGATACCAAGCCAGAAATGGCAGAAGGCGAAGGCAGGCCCCTCCGCATCATGCGCCGTTCATGCGTTGCGCTCCCTCAATCCGTCAGTAAGCTTGCGTGTCGATGCATCTTGAACGTCGGGTTCTGGTAACGGGCGGGGCCGGGTTTCTCGGCTCCCATCTTTGCGAAAAATTGCTTGAAACCGGGAGCCAGGTTCTTTGCGTCGATAATTTCTTTACCGGAGCGCGCCGAAATATTGAGCATTTGCTCGGCCACAAGCATTTTGAGCTGCTGCGGCATGACGTCTCTCACTCGCTATTCGTCGAGGTGGACGAGATTTACAACCTGGCATGTCCGGCATCGCCGATCCATTACCAGCGCGACCCCGTGCAAACCACCAAGACCAGCGTTCTGGGCGCCTATAACATGCTGGGCCTGGCAAAACGACTGCATTGCAAAATTCTACAGGCCTCGACCAGCGAGGTTTACGGCGATCCTGCCGAACATCCGCAGACTGAGGCCTATTGGGGCAACGTAAACCCCATCGGGTCGCGTTCCTGCTACGATGAGGGCAAGCGCTGCGCCGAAACCCTGTTTTTTGATTACCGGCGCCAGCATGGCGTTAAAATTAAAGTGGCCCGCATTTTCAATACCTATGGGCCTCGCATGCATCCCAATGATGGCCGCGTGATCTCGAATTTTATCATGCAGGCGCTCCTTGGAAAGGACATTACGGTGCATGGAAGGGGCAACCAAACCCGCTCGTTTTGCTATGTCGACGACCTAATCGACGCCTTTATACTGATGATGAACACCGCAGAGGAGGTCACTGGGCCGATAAATATCGGCAACCCCTCAGAATTTACGATCCTTGAGCTGGCAAAGAAGATAATCGCCTTGACCGGCTCCAGTTCGAAGATCGTGCGGCTGCCTTTGCCGGAGGATGACCCCAAACAACGCAGGCCGGATATTCAACGGGCCCGCGATACACTAGGATGGGAACCGGCCATCGGGTTGGAAGAAGGCCTGAAACGAACCATCGAATATTTTGAAACGATGCTTTCCCAACAAAATATTAAGATTTCGCAGCATTAATAATGAGTTAGATTCATGGCTGGCAACGCGAATTGCAAGAAGCACTCTTGGATCATTCGGCACGATTCCTATTTGATGGTTTGGGGGCCAATAAAATTTTTGACTTCAGCACCCGAATTCTGCAACAGTTTGAGCAGTTGGACGAATGATTAGCGTATGGTCATGTTTTTGCGCGCATAGACAGTGACAAATACCCCGCTCGTTTCTGTTGTTATCCCGGCGTTTAACGCGTCGGACACGCTTGAGCAGACCTTGCTTTCCGTATCCGCACAGACTTATCGCAATCTGGAGATTATCGTCGTCGATGACGGGTCGGCCGATCACACTGCCCTGATCGCGCGCAATTACGGCAAGCTCGATCCCCGGGTCCGGCTGGTGCAGAAATCGAATGGCGGGGTGGCCTCCGCGCGGAATGCCGGCACGCAGGCGGCCAGCGCGGAATTCGTGGCATTTATCGATGCCGATGATCTTTGGCACCCGACCAAGATCACAAAGCAAATGGCGCTGCTGACTAACAGCGGCAACGATATGGCGCTGGTCTACGCGCCGTTTCGCCGGATTGACATGTCGGGGATGGTGCTGGGATCGTCAAGAAACCATCGGGTCGATGGCTGGGTCGTCAATCGCCATTTCTTTGTAAATATTATCGGCAATGGCAGCTCGATCCTGGTCAGGAAACATGTCCTCGAACAGATCGGCGGATACTCAACGCGCTTGCGCGAGGCCAATGCGCAAGGCTGTGAGGATCTTTTGCTGCAACTGCGGATTGCACTGCATTATCAGTTCGGGACCGTTCCAGAATATCTCGTCGGCTACCGGCAGTCGCCCGGCAATATGTCCTCGGACCCGGAACGAATGTTTCGTTCCAGCCTGCTTGCTTTGACCATGGTGCTTGCCGAATGCCCGGGTTTTGCCGAACTGGAACAACGTGGACTTATCGCCCGGAATGTCTGGGAGTATTTGAAGATCATTACGCTTCGCGGGCAGTTTATAAAGGGCATGGCTTTTATCCGGCCGCTTTCAAACGGTCGGAAGTCGCAGATTGCAAAAGCGGCCTGGACGGACGCTTTGAACAAAATAGCCTCATTGCAAAAGCATATCGGTAACCTGCCAGCCACCGCGTTCCGGCGGCGGCCCGAGATCAAGCTGCGCCATTTCTACGAATATGATCCGACGGATATGAACCCTAGCGATCACATGCCCCTGGGCAATGCCGCCGATCGGCTGGACAGGGTCTACCAGACACTCGCCGAACTGACGCCGCTCGACGCGACGTACCGGCCGGAGAAATATTTCGGCAAAAATTCGATGGCTTCCTTCAAATAAAGCTTCGATAAAACTCGCGATCGTTGGCTAAAACGCTGCAGCGCGAAGACAGATGAACCGCGCGGGTCATCTTAATGTCGGAATCGCCCGCCTGGAGTATTTTAGAGCCGGATGATCCAGCTCTACGCGGCGGCAGTCGAAAACCGCCGCAGCGCCAAGACCGCGTTCAGTCCGCCGAATGCAAAAGAATTGGAAAGTGCCGCGGTGATGGCGATTTCGCGTGCGGTATTCGGAACAACGTCGAGCTC
>Ga0116230_10006047_pt1 | contig 11894 bp, 9 predicted proteins | sample S1TSphfallax_3_FD_88678 | JGI IMG/M metagenome (GOLD analysis project Ga0116230, IMG submission 88678) | Host-associated microbial communities from peat moss isolated from Minnesota, USA - S1T2_Fd - Sphagnum fallax MG | ecosystem: Host-associated > Plants > Peat moss > Unclassified | place: USA...
TGGTGGGATGTTGGAGCACAAATTGGGCCATCACATGAATGATGAACACCATTTAGAACAAAAGGAGCAATGTGATGAAACTTCTCAATTTAAGAGGTCAAAAGTTTTGAAATGTGAAGAAAAGTTGTTGGAAGACAAAATAGAAGTTACATATAGATTCAATGTTTCAAGAATCTTTAGATCACATGGAGAAGACATATATGTACCTGACAATGATAAAGACTTCCACAAGGCACTTGAAATCAAATGCACTATCAAACTAAGGTTTGTCCACGTGATAACTTTTGTACATATTGACCATCGATGTTTTTTTCAATTTTGCAACTACAAATTTGTTTGGAGCTAAAACTTGCACTATTTGATCACAATGCAAATTTTACAATGGACAAAAAAATCATAATTGATTTTGTTAAGCAATCTAAAGATCTTTCATTATTGTTGGATGTTTATCTCAATTCAAATTGCAATTTGACTTGCTATTGAAGCTATTATAATCCATCTTTGTGTATGGTGGTATGGATGCCCTAGATGTTGACAAATGAAAAGTAAGCAATAAAAGGTTCAAGGCTTTTGGTTGGTTCGAAGATGTGATGGTTTCTTTTTTATTGTTAGTTTTGGTCATGTGTATTGTGAATGTTTGAGCTTATATATATATTTTAAAATAATCAAATAAATTACATTTATCTACTTAATGAATATGAACTTATTGAAAATGGGGTAATGTTCAATTTAAATTCAATTTAGAAATTAGGTTGGTTGTTTGATTAGGTTTCGACAAAACTCATAACCTTTAGTTTGGAGACCCTAGACTTGTGAAAAACTATTTATTGTCCCAACCATTGGGTTATTACTACAAATACATGACAAAAAAATGTATTTTGCATACTTATTCCCCAATAGTTGAAAATCTGAAAAATTAAATTTGAAATTGCCTAACCTCATTTCTTAAAGTAAATAAATATTCAACAAAGAACTGCCAAACTTCAATTGTAAGTACGATATTAAACAACTCACTAACATGTGGTGGATTCATAGTTATATTACTCTAGTTATAGGTATACAAGTATCATATTGGTAGGCTAGAATATATAATTTGTTGCTTGGATTTATGATTGACATTATGTATTATGAAATTATTACAACTTTATCTTTAGGTTTAACATACAAATGGATCTTGAAGAAAAGGCACCAAACTTAAAAACAATGTGGAATCTACCATATAATCGATTCGATTGGCACCATGCTGAAGATCTTGAATTTTCTTAGGTTCCTTCAACCATCGTTAATAATATCTCATCCCAAGACTAAATCAAGGTTTCTAAGTCCAATTTCAACATTTCCTAGCTTGAATATGGCCACTAAAAGGCCTCACTCAAGAACATGAAGCTAACCGATGTAGGTGCTTGTTCACCATGGCCATGTGGAATTCATAGTACAGGTTTGTAGTAGATTATTTTCAGAAATATATTTTTTAATGAAATAATATTGAAGAATCTAATGGAATTTTTTTGAGAAATAAATATATCATTTGTCAAATTGAAATCCTCAAAATTAATTGATTATTCGACAAACATGTGTTAAAGTTGCCAAGGCACTACGGTATTTTTGGATGTGGTAGATACTAGTAGAGGCCCATGTACCTACTTCTTGGTGTGGGTGGGTAAAGTAAACCCTACTTTGCTTTACTCTCATGCAAAAACTCATTTGTTTTGCCTTTTCAAAAATGGTGATCTAGAGTTTAACTCATATGGGTCATATGGTGAAATGGGTGACCCATATGAGTGACCAAATGGGTGCTTTTCTATTATTATAAATGCCTCTTCAAACTTGAGGCTATAGTAGGCACCTGTCTATCAAAGGTAGATGCCCTTTTGTTTTGAAAGGGAAGTCAAATGATCTTGTGAGCCCTTGTTGTTGTTGTTGTTATTGTTATTGTTGGGGGTTGCAAAAGTGCTCACAAAAGTACCTATTTCCAATCCAATAGCCAAAAAACCAAAGGTATATATATATATAAATTCCCTAAACTGCATAGCTTGAAAATTCATGCATCAAACAGTTTGCACCTACTTAGCATTATCATCATCAGTGTTTGAGAGTAAGAAATTTGAATCCAATTCTTGCTGCCAATTTTTAATTTTCATTTTTTAACCAAAAAAAAATCTCCTTTGTCTTTAGGAGAAATTAGTTGATGGAATTGGAAACCTACCTAGAAGCAACTTTTGCAAGTAAAATCATTCATTCAAAAAGAGCTTGTTTTTGGCGCACACACACACACACACACACACACATCTATGTAATTGATGCGCATTTGTCATTTTGTTTTGTAGGCCCCTGATTTCTGGCAAGGAGTTTGAAGTGTGAGAAATCAACTCATAGAGAGAGAGAGAGAGAGAGAGAGAGAGAGAGAGATAAGTGGGCCTTTGAAGAAAAGTTTGTTCATACTTTTAGAAAGAAAGAAAGTTGTTTTGGGTTCATAAAAATGCCTTTTGCAAATCATCCTCAATTATGGGTTTTGGGTCTCAATCAATTTTACAAATGATCCCCCAATTTCCATCATCATCATGTTGTTGTTGTTGTTGATGATGATGATGATAATTCTCCAGCAGGTTGATCCAATTTGTGAAGTTTTTTTCAGAACAATGAAATGAGCCTGTGTTAGTATGCGGGACCTTCTTCTTCCTCTTTCAATGACGCTTTGTACTGGCCCCTGGAAGTCCACACACATATTTAGACTCTTTCAAGCCCTTGTTTGCACTTGTTGGGTAACACGAGAAAGCTATCATTGGTGATGTTTGGTTTTTGGGGGATGGAAAGCAAAGCAGCTTTAATTAATCTTGCATGTTTGGACCAGCATGAAGTGTTCGAGATAGTGGACAGGAGAGTTGTGGACATTTGTGGAAGATTGAAAGTTTACTAATTTTGATGAGCACTTGGGAGGAAGGATCAAGCATTTCCCCCAAAGGGTGACCTGTGCTGAAGAGAGCAAAGCTCACATTCATGGCATACAAGTCCAAGGTGCACCAGGAGCTCACAAATGCTCTAGTAAACTAACTAGCTTTCCTCTCTTCTTAATCTACTTGGTCTTTGTCTCTTTCATCCTCTAAAACTCATTTTGCTCAGTTCAAAAAACGACATTCTGAAGCAAACGCACACATGATTCCATACAAATTTATACCATACTTACAACTCATGTTCAATACTAATTAATTCCTACAAGGGCGAGCTGAAGAGAAAAAAAAAAGGAAAAAGAAAAACTAAGAGCAATTTGTCAAAATTCTAGAAAATCAAAGTCAGTTCAAAACACAAGACCACTTTTGGAACTTGCTAGTGGACTTAGCATACTTAGAGACTATTGTTGAAATTTCTGAAAGGTTCAGATTGGGGTTGCTGAACCCCCTGTTTTTTTCAAAAGATTAATTATTTCGAGAAGACTTGCTGAACATGAGTTGAAGGTACAGTAATCAAACATGCTGACGAGTAATCAAAATCTGGAGCAAAACCTCTAAACTAAATAAGAGAAACTAAGAGCATGATGGTTTTTGAAGTTTGTGGGTGTACCCATTTTTTTATATGCAGGCTGAGTTGAATCATCCAGAGACTACAGCTAACAAGGAGGTGAGAACTGAACTTCTCTGTTTTTGTTTGTTTGTTTCTGATCATATCGACAACAAATGAATCCCACCCATTTCAGAAAAAAATTGCAACAAATGGAACAAGGCACAGATTCTGAGATTTGAAACTACAAAATTTGCAGTAAATTACTGGCTGTACAGTTGCCCCCACCCCCCAAAAAAAAAACTTTAGGTTGAGAACTTCTTGGCATAGTTTTTTATACGTGTTTGTGTTTGCAATTTTGTACATGTTCCTACTGATCATTCATCTCCTAAATGAAAACCCTTCTATAAAAGAATCAAAGCTGCAGTCTTTACCATGTATTCAGTCCATGTGTGCTGAATTATACGGGGATATGGACATAAGTATTAAGGACCCTATTGGCACTTTGGATTTTACAATGCAGGTGAAGTTACTTCAAGCAGGTTTGCACCAGAGCACTAGCCAGATACATGAGATGAAGCTTCAACTACAGCTCCTCCGAACTCAGATGCAGGCTGCTTCAACACCTGTGTGTGTTTTGATCTGTCACCTTTTCTCCTCCCCCCCCCATTCCCAAATCTCCTTGAAGATTAAAGAAGAAGAAGAAGAAGAAGAAGTTGGATTTCTGCAATGATAGGAATTTTGTTGTTGTGAAGTAAAGTTTTGGTGTAATTTGCGAGGTTCTGATCCTGTACATCACACCTTACATGTTTGAGGAGGTTTTTTTGTCAACTTATGAATCTATCCATTACTGCTTGCTTGACCTTCATGGCCAGAGAGCAATCTCAAGTGGGAAAATTGCTGGAAAAGTGTTGAGAAACAAATCTGACAAGGCACTTGCCAAGAAACAGGTAGTACCTATTTAAAGTTGTTTTTTTTTTCCCTCTTTGTTACAAATTAGATTCAATTGTATGCTCAGAGATGGGGAGGGTTGGGTTTGTTGGGATTGTTGATGATTTTGGAGATGGCAAACTTTTGTGTGCAGAGACTTGATGAGTTGGAGGCAAAGTTCAAGCAACTAGAAAAGGAAGTCCAGGCACTTGCCCAGGTATAGAAAAAAGAAAAAAAACCCATCTTGTGCTTCTTCAAATGATGCTTTTTGGTCCATTGGCATTCAAGCTGAAGCCTCTCAGGACAACATTATTATCATAAGGCAATTAGTGTCTGAATCTTCCCTTTCTCTCTATCTCCCAGATTGAATCCCAATGCAGTGAATTCCTTTTAAAAGGCCTCTTTGATCAATCCATTGTCTGCTTGATCCATGTGGATTTGTTGTTGGTTTGTGGTGTGGGTGGGTTGATGTGAAGAGGTTGGGATTAGTTTTGCAATCAAGGCAGAATATGGTGCAGCTGGGGAAGGAGAATCCATTGCTTGTGAAAGACTTGGAGATTGACAAGTCCAGGATAGAAGCAAAGGAACTAGAGAAGGAGAACTTGAGACTGGCTTTGGAGCTGGAAAAGGAGAACCGAAGGTTGGCAAAGGAGTTGGAAAGGGAAAACCGAAAGCTATCAAAGGAGCTAGAAAGGGACAAATTAAGGCCTCCAACAAGGAAGCTGGACAAAACAAATCTAAAGCTAGAAAACGAACCCGAGATGACAACAACAAGCAAGAAGGTGAGTCCCCAGAGGTGCCTTTGTTGGAAGAAAAAAATCAGTTTCCTGAAGCAACTCATGTTATATAGAAGCTGATCCATTGCTCACTGGGGTTGATGGTGATCATGAGCATGGGTGTGAGCAATGTGAAATTCAGAACAATGGGTATAATCAAGTGGATACCGAAGTCCATCAGGAGCTTAAGAATTTTGGAATTGTGCCGACTGCACGTGGCATCAGGTAAGGATTGACCTTCAACTATCTTCGGCTCCTGTTGCAATTTTGATTTAATAACATGAAGAGATTTATATAACCAGCCTGCACCCATGCTCTTTTTCTTGAAGAACTGCACGATGATGATGATGAGAATGTTGAATTTGATGCAGTGATTCAACATATTCATGTGCACGTGCAGTGTTGGAGAAACAGCGAGCATACCGCAGTAGTAATTCTCTGGTGAGGCCTGTGCTCAATAATCTCTTATGTGTATAGACATCCCTTTGAATCTTCTTGCCACCTGATCTGTCACTGAGAGACAATCTGCATCCAACTTCAGTTTTGGCTGTGACAGACGATCAAATGTGTAGAACTCCAGTTTGTGGCACTTGAGGGAAACTATGAGTAAAATAACTCGGTGCACAACAGAGTATGTACTTAGTCCCTGGGTCATTTTATTGGGTTTTAATTTCAGTATGCTAACTATTGTTGTTGCACTTGTGAAGAGAAGGAAGAGTACATACAATGCAGCTATACAATGCTCATTTGGACAATCCAATGACTTAATGGATCATGCTTCTGAAGATGCTGAAGAGAATGAATTTCAGGTTTTCACAACCATGTGACCCATCTGAAAGAAGTGTCAGACCTTTCAACTAAAAGGATTATGAGTTGAGAAGAGAATGGTGGGGGGGTTTTTTTTTTCTTGGGTCCTTTTTTAACCTTGCAATTATTTATGACTTTGTGAATCCATAGAGTCAATACAGCAGTGCGAGCTCTCACAAATCCAGTGACAATCTCAGCTTCCAGGATGAGTTACAAGTGTCAAGAAACTTGAGTTGCGATGAAAAAGGTCATGTACATAGCCCCCCCCTCAGAGGTCAATGCAGCTACCAAGCTCCTCTTAAGCCTAGAAGAAGAACTCCACACAATGTAAAAGATTCTTCACAGGAAAAAGCAGTACGAAATGTGTCACTAACTTATTCAGATGGGCAAAGGATGAAGGATCAGAACAAGAGATTATCATATCAAGCAGAAAATTACCTACAGGAGGATGCTGATGAGGATGATGAATTTGGTCTTGGAATTTGGAACAGTGAGGAGGAAAATAAATCTGACGCCAACTCGGATTCCAACTCCTCAGCAGACCTGTTAGAGGATCAAAGGTGAACAGCAAAAAGCTTCTCCAAGGTCTAATGGAAAAAAATATTATTCACCAGACCCATAAGGATTATATGAGAGTATGAATGATGAGGAGCATCCATATTCTCAAATTGGGTTTTTTTAACACTAGTCAGTCCTATTTTGCAGGATGGATTACACGACACATCATGGTCGGTCTGCAGTGTTGTCATTGCCCGCTTCCAAAGGCAAAGCCAGGCTCCCTGGTATGTTCAGTTTTTTTTGTAATCTTCTCTTTGTAGTAGTAGTGTGCTGATTATTGATCAGAGCATATCCATTTTGGAGTCAACGTTTTTCTTTCCTTTTTTTTCTCACTCGAGACAAAATTGAAAGGCAGGGTAAAAAGTTTGAATAGCAAGTTATGTCATGGAATTGAGCTTTTGCATTACTTGTGTCAACGAGATCAAGGTGGTAGTTTCTTGTACCAATCTGTTGGAAACATTTCTTGTGCACATTCCTCCAGTACCACTTGGTATGCACTGTACTAGTGTGCACTGTCTGCTGCTATATGAATGAACACAGTTTGTTAGGCACTTTTCCAATGGCTTCTTGAACTTCGATTACTATTGAGTTGTTGGGCAAACCTTGCAAATATGTTAAGTGATGATTCTTTGGAATCATGGGTATGTTGCATGAAGTTATGGGGGTGCAATGACTGACAAGTGCAGCTTCTTCAATGACTTACCAGCTGCTTCTAGGAGCGCACGAAAGCAATTGCACCCTCTGCCAACTTCTGCACATCAAGCAATTGATCCCCATCTCAGCCCATATGAGCAACTTCTGTTGATGGATGAGGCCAACAAAGAAATGTTGCACTTGAACCGATTTCCTATTCTGGCCTCACTGACTGACAAGCACCCGACCTCGCAGTAATTTGCCACCTTGAAAGGGGATCCATAAATGGCCTTGCACCCATTGCTTCTCAAATGCCAGACACCCATTGCTTCCTCAACTACACTCCCACTCTCCCAAATTGAAGCAAACATTGTTTTGTGACTTGTGTGTGTATGTATGTGTGTGTAGAGTTGATTGCATTGAAAATGTTTATTAACTTTGGTTGTCAGAATTTGGGAACCAAGACACCCCATCAATCAATGTGATGTGTCTTGTGTCTTGTGTCTTGGTCCCCAAAAAGAAGGCTTCCAAATATCATGTGAAGGATGTTTTCAATGACAAATTTCAATTATGACCTAATCACATCTCAACATGCAAGTGCATGTAAAAGCCTCTTGAACTATGAGATTTAGGTCCAAACAAAAGTGTTGTAAAATCTTATATACTTTTATAAGTCAAATACCATCCAATATTATCAAATATCACAAAGTTATCAATTATCAAAACTCTTGTGTTGCAAGTCTCATATGATTTTTAAAAAGTTTTGTTGAATTTGTTATTTTTGCACCTGGTAAGATGCAATGAACTCATTTTGTCCCCAAGAAAATTCACCTACAATAATTACATGCATGGAAATTTGGCATTTCAAACCATCATTTATGAAGTATAATATCATTATTCATTATTTAGTATCACATGATTCTTCACATAGTAATATCAATTTGCTCTCACAACCTCTATTGATTATTGAAGGTTTTGTTGTTTGAGATTCATCATTGCACATTTGAAGTATGTATGTGGATTTGGATTCACATTTGAAGAACACAATGAAACCTATACCCATGCCTTCAAAAATTCCAAAAATTGTTGCCCACCATTATGGAGCTACCAATGGTTAAATATCAATTGTGTAGGATTAAAGCTCCATGGTCCTCAATGATAAATGCATCATTTCTCCTATAAATGTCAATTGTAGATTTTTCCAAAGCTTGCATGACGCATTAGCGTAACCATGCCCATCACCAAACAAAGGTCTACTTGACCAAACACTCCTTCATTGCAAACCCTAGTTGGTCTATGTCCACCCATGCCCCTTGGAGGGTTCAATAAAATGCATATGACTAAATGCTTTGTTTGAAAATATAGTGTTTGGTTTTGTGAAAACATTCAAACATGAAGAAAAAAAATTGTGTTTGTAAATGGATGTCAATATTAGCCATTATAAAAATGACAAAGGGGTTTTTATGTGTGGCAATGTTTGCTAATGGGATGTGAATCATCACATTCTTTTGCATGCAATTGATCAAATGGGAGAAATCATCCAAGGCTATTATTTTGAGTGTTTGGGTTGGAAATTATAGCAACATATCCAATGGCACAATTTGGTGATGGGGGTGATTTTAACCAATTTTGAAGAACTCTTAATGGCACAAAGCAAGGCAATGTTTGGTTATAGGGACTGGGTTTGCATTTTAAACATCATGTAAGTGATCATAAATGATCAAAAATCCTAATAGGAATACAATCCAAAAAGAATAACAATGACAATTAAATCTAAAAGCAAACAACCTCAAGACAATAGGATCTTTGGATATTGCAATTAAGCACATTTACTATCAAGGAAAAAAGAGTCTATCTTGTGTACTTTACATTTCTGCCAACACACCTTGAGCAAAAACAAGTTACAAGAGAAAATAAATATCAACGACATTTTTATTCCTAGAATTGAGCTTTCAAGTATGTCCTCCCTACCAACTAATGTAGTAGGTGACCTTAATTTTTAGAAATCTTAATTCCTAGTGCAATGTTGTTAAAAATTAGGTTAGAAGCTTTGGAATTCGGTCTAAAAGTAAAATAGCTAGAAGAATTAGAATTAAGTCAAAACTAGAAGCATAATTTCAAAAAAAAAAGGTGAAAATAAAGCATGTAAAAAAAGAAGAGTCAAATTAAAAAACTAGAACTAAAGTTGCAAAAATCAAAGTGAAAATAAAGCAAGAAGAAAAGGAAAGAATAGGTTTGAAATTATAGCTAGAATTGCAAAAGATTATTTGAAAATAGAGCAAGAAAGAAATAAAATAGGGACTAAAGTTATAGACAAGATTTACAATGAGAGGTTTAAGCAACTTGTGTATTACAAACAATTTATAGTCCCACACTTTAAAACACCTTTGTAAAAAAAAGGAAATTTTCAAATAATTCATGTAATTCACATGTTGAACTTTATACTAACAACTTGCTTAATATCCACAATATCCACAAGAAACATCAATTTAGTCTATGGGGAGGACGTTTCAAAGTTCTATGTTCTAATATCTTCTATTGAACCATTAAAAACATATGCATATCTAACATATCTTGATGTTGTTCATTTTTTGTATTCATGGAATGTGTATAAAAAAGAAGGCATATTGCTAGTTGGGCTAAAGTGCACATCACCCACTTGCTAGAAATTTGGACGAGGAGCTAGATTATAATCATGAATTTGAATACCCAAGCATGTTAACCAGTCCAACATTGGGTAAAGAGAACATATTGCTTAGGCTTGCATCAAAGACAAGACATAACAAGCCATAGGTTAATAGGGTGCCTTCAACAAACACCAAAGGGAAATGGATAGTTGATGAAGCCTTGAAGGAAGTTATGGATGCTATTGAAAGAGGCACATGTTCATTGAGAAGGGCAAGTATGTCATGGGACATATCCATGATACCTTCCTTTCAAATCATCTAAATGGAAAAGCAAAATCATGGAAAATTGGGTTGATTGCAAGTATTATGACAAAAGAGTAGAACACAATAATAATGATATGGACATTGATTATGCAAATTGCAACTTATCAATTATCTTACAGTTCAATTGAAAATGAAAGTTGTTGAACTTTCACAAACAAGGCCTACCCCATTTTGGAATGTACCAAGGAACAATTGGCGGTATTAGTTCAAACACATGCATCCAATACTAAACATTCACCAAATAGAAGAATTGGAAGTTAGTAGAGCATAAAGGTTGTTTATATAATCTTGCAAAATGTTTTATGAAACTTGCAATTGTTATACACTCAAAATAATTACAATGTAAATCATGTATGGAACTTAATTGAAATAGACATCTAAGCAAGTAGACAATAAAAAACTTGGGCTCTTATTAAAAGTGGTTCAAACCAAGTTTATAACACCATTCCCAAATCTCGGGAATGGTTAACTATGAATTGTGTAATGAATGCTGCAAGTGGAAAATTTCCATGGTTTAACATTTTTAGATGGACATCCATGATAATGCAAAAAAAACATGGACAACTTTTTTCTTCAAAGATTTTTTTTTTTTCCAAAATGTCAATTTTAGGTGGTATATCTAAAACCAACCATCATTTGTTAATTATTGATGGCATTGTTCACATATTACCCTAAAATTGATTAAAAAAACATAATCGTTTGGTTCATATAATGATCATTTTGCCCTTTTACACATTACATGCACTATAACCCCTCTATGTATCTTGTTTTAAACTATTTAATTCACCATTTATAAGAAAATAAATGGAAAAATGGCCAAAGGAAATTATGTAGATTCAAACAATCACTTTATATGCATGGGTGGACAAGGCTTAAACCAATCATTTTCAAAACATAACATCAAATTTGGATTTAAGGTTTGTGGCATATTGCCTTTAAACCCTACGAAAATGGATTGGCCATTCAAACATTTTCACAACACCAATAACAAATCATAACAAAAAGGTAAGGTGGAATACAATTCATATGATGGAGTTGATGGAAAGTAACAATGGGAGGAGCTGTATGTTGCAACACATTAATTATTGAATATAAATGGAATTGTTCAAGAAATAGTAGCAACAACATCAACAACAAAACTTCAATATTATGTAAAAATGTCTATAATTAACCTTATTGGGGTTGAAGAAGATGGGATAAGATAATCAAACAAACTTTTAATAAACTTGGATCCAAATTCTTTAAGGTGTAGCAAAATCCTATCACAACATCACATTTTTTGTATTTTTTACCTAGTCATTGTTTGCCATGTAAAGGCACATTTATGGATGATTATGATAGAATCTAAATTTGTAGTGATTTATAACATGCTACTTATGAAATATTTGACACTTTTTGACCCATTAATTTTGATGGGGATTACAATATCAAGAAAAAAACCACAATATGGACTAGGTCCTTTTTGTTTTGGGTGGTACACCTTAAAAGATTTTTACCCACTTGGCAAATCTTAATGATAAATACAACAAGAATTCCAAATTTCTCCAAATGCAACCCAAGAAACATGAAGATGCATAACTTGTTGTCTCCTTGTTCGATTTATTTGCAAGACAAACCAAGAGCAAATAATCATTAGTGTGCTACTCCAAATTGCATATTGTAAATTCTTATTAGTACTTAGGTATCTTATGGAAAAAGGCCATGGAAAAGGAAATAATATAAAAAATCAAAGAAGTGAAGCAAA
>Ga0116230_10006048_pt1 | contig 11893 bp, 9 predicted proteins | sample S1TSphfallax_3_FD_88678 | JGI IMG/M metagenome (GOLD analysis project Ga0116230, IMG submission 88678) | Host-associated microbial communities from peat moss isolated from Minnesota, USA - S1T2_Fd - Sphagnum fallax MG | ecosystem: Host-associated > Plants > Peat moss > Unclassified | place: USA...
AAGGTAGCCTCCAAACTCACTCACGGACTATTTCTTTCTTTCTATGGCAAACTTGGAAATGATTACCAAGAAAAGCTGTGCGGGAAGGCACAAAGGCACCTACTTGTACTTAGTACTTACCCAGCTTGATGATGATCATAAGGCTAAAGACAAGTCCAAGTGCTACAAAGCAAAAGGATCCTCAATCAATCATTTTGTTTTGTAATTGACCTGGTGCCATTATATAATTACCCCTTCCCCCCCCCCACCTCCCCAACCAGTAAGTGTATTTTTTGGTGTTCAATTTGGTGAAGTAGGCAAAGTGGCAATCATCCATAAAAAGATTTAACCAAATTTGGCTATAAATTCGATATTGAAAGTAAATTGTTTAAAATCATTTGGTCTATATTTTTGGCTACCTGTGCAAACCAAGTACAGAAATCTGGCAATGGTTATTATTATTATTATTATTATTATGATTTTTTTGGCAATTGAAAACCCCAAAAACCACATTAATTCTATATTTTCAAATTTTGTTTCATATTTTTTACTAAATTTCGCCAGTAAAAAAACACCCAGATCCCCCCAACGTCAAAAGAAAGCTTTGTGGGGGGGGGTGGGAGGGGGTGCTACTAATAATAAGTTTGAAAGGAAAAAAGAGTGGCTAGTTGTGATACTACTCCAGGGGTCAGATTCACACGAACCAGTTGAGATCCTGAATGACATGGCGTTTAGAATCCGGATCGTGTGATTACTCGAGGGGCCAATTCACGAACCAGTCGAGATTCTTAATGACGTGGCAACTAGAATCGAGATCCTGTCCTTACTGGAGGGGTAAATTCACGAACCAATCGACATCCTGAATGACATGGCGGTTAGATAATTGAGATCCTGTAATTGAGGGCTCAAATCACGAACCAGTTGAGATCCTGAAGGGCGTGGCAGCCAGAATCGAGATGCTGTGATCACTCGAGGGGTCAAATCACAAACCAGTCGAGATCCTGAATGATGTGGCGGCTAGAATCGAGATGCTGGGTGATTACTCCAGGGGTCAAATCACGAATCAGTCGAGATCCTGAATGATGTGGTGGCTAGAATCGAGATGCTGTGATTACTTGAGGGGTCAAATCATGAACCAGTCGAGATCCTGAATCATGTGGTGGCTAGAATCGAGATGCTGTGATTACTCGAGGGGTGAATTCACAAGCCAGTCAAGATCCTGCATGGAAGCAGCTGGAAATCGAGATCCTGAATGACGTGGCGGCTACAATCGAGACGCCATCAATACCCGAGGGGTGAAATCAAGAACCAGTCGAGATCCTGAAACCCAGTGGTTGGCTCCTCATCTGGGCCCCCCGCCAAACAACGAACTCGCAAACGCCAATAGCGAAACTGCAAAAACCTCCGTTTCTTCGCTCGAGTCTTTTGTTGTTCTGAGCTTGTTTTCCCCCCATCTCGCTTGCTTTGATGTCAACCTTTGTGTGAGGGAGAGGTGGCCCGGGATTTGATTGTACTCCCCATTTGGGAACTGCAGTTCTGCTACTACTCTCTGAGCTTTTGAGCTCCTCAGATTTGTTGGGTCACTGTTTTTGATTGTGTGTGTGAGTGTGTTGAAGGGTGGAAGAGGCTGGAGAAGAACTGGCTTCGTTGGTTGGTCGGTGGTGCGAGGAAGCCTGAAGTTAGGATCTGATGATAATCTGTCCTTGAGTTTTTTCGGGGGAAAAAAAGAAGGAATAAGTTTGTGAAAAAAGGAATGGGTTTGTGAAGAAGAAGGTCCCCGAGGTGGAAGAGATTTGTTGCTTCCGTGATGGGGGGAAGTAGGGAGTGGATTCGCGGGAGTTTGCTGGGAGTAGGGGCATTCGGGCAAGTCAATCTGGCAATGGACAGAGTCACAGGTTCTTTGTTTGCAGTGAAATCGACTGTTGTGTGCAGCAGCAGCAGCAATCCTCAGTGGAACTCATCGTTGGCGGCAATGGAGAACGAGATCCGGATGCTGCAGAGCTTGGAATCGGAGCATGTGGTACGTTGTTTGGGAAGCGACTGGAGTGAAGAAGAAGGGGGTCAGCGGATGCGCAACATATTCCTGGAATACATGCCCGGTGGCAGCCTCTCGGATCTGTTGAAGCAGTTCGCGGGAGCGCAGCCCCTCGACGAGGAGCTCATCCGCTCTTACACTCGCAGTCTTGTTCAAGGAATCGATTACCTCCATTGCCGCGGAATTGTGCATTGCGACATCAAGGCCAAGAATGTTCTCGTTGGCAATGCACCAGGCTGCGTCAAGCTCGCGGATTTCGGATCCGCCAAGCACGTCGATGCTGTGGAATTGAGGAAGAAGGAGAAGTTGGAGATGAAGGACTTGGACTTGGACTTGGAGGATTGTGTGATGCGGAAGGTGAATGGAACGCCGCTCTGGATGGCACCGGAGGTCGTGCTGCAACAAGAGCAAGGATTGCCTTCCGACATTTGGTCGCTGGGATGCACCGTGGTAGAGATGGCGACGGGTCGAGCTCCATGGGCACAGATTACCGACCCTTTCGTCGCGCTTTACCGCATTGGATGCACGGACGAGATGCCGGCTGTGCCTGCTTCTCTCTCCCCCGAAGCGCATGATTTTCTTGCCCGTTGCTTCGAGCGTAACCCTCGCAGGCGCTGGACTAGCGCTCAGCTCCTGGAGCATCCCTTTCTCACAGCAGCAGCAGCTCGTCCTCCTTCCCGTCCAAGTGTGATGAGAAACCCTGGATTCTTCACCTTCAAGAGTCCCCCTGTTTGTTCTTCTCCTACTAGTGTTTTGCCAAGTCTTGATGATGATAGATCCAACAGCATGGTGCTATCCTCCATACCCACCAACTCCTCCTCCTCCTCCTCCTCCTCCATACCGCCTCTCTCGTCGCCTCGGCTCTGGAAGCTTGCAGAGTTCCAATTCCCAAGGCCTGAAGACTGCAACAAGAGCAGCAAGGATAGGTGGAGAAGTTCTACTCCTCTCCTTCCGCCTGTTTCAGAAGGAGATTGGATTGTCGTTCGATCTCCAAAGGGTAGTTCTCCATCTCATAGCAAGTTCGAGTCTTCTCATGAGCACTCAGAGATGCAATCCGAGCACAACACCAGCACCTCTGTGGCTGTGGGTTCTGGAGCCGACTCTGAGCTGCAGCTCATCTTGGGTGATTGTTCTTCTTCCATGTCAACAAGTGCTCCGCAAGAGTCCTCCACAAAGCACCACCACATCATCCAGGAGCTATGCAAATCTCCACCAGTTGCACCTCTGATGATGGAGGATATGCAAAGAGCTTCATTGTCACAACCACCACTTTGTTTCACCTCTTCTTTCACTTCTTCTTCTTCACTCCCTTCCTTTCCAAGAGCTTCAAGGGGTTGTTGTGCAGCCTCTGAAAAACTACTGCCATTTCCAGCTGCTTCTTCATGTTCCATCATCAGCAAGGGTATGTCCAGTACTAGCACTGGTATCTTCTTGCTCAAGACTAGGCGCTCAAATCAGGCTGTACAGATTCCAGAGACTCAGCCTATTTCAGTAGTAGCCCATTTCCTGCAAAATTCAGTCAAGGATTATTTGCAATTCCATGGAATCAACAACCACCTGAAAGATTTTTGCAGGAAAAATTATTTTCTTGGGTGGGTAGATAAGGTCAAGAGAGCCAGCAGCAGATATGAACATTTTCATACTTTGCCGTGGATTTCTCCGGGTGACATTCACAAGCATCTATTGAGAAAATTTGGAATCAGTTTATTAGAGAATCAGTATCTGTGCCAAGGCTGGTTTTCTTCTGCCACCTTCAAACACTTTCAGAGGCTAATCATTCAGGGCCTGCTTTTGGGGCTTTCTTGTAATGTGCAATTGATAGCAAGTAAACAACTGGTTGCAATTCATCTCAAGCTTTCATTGTCTAATTTATATTTTTGGGGGGAAACCTATTTTGTGTTGCGAGCTGTTTCAGGAATCTCTCTTTCTTGTGCTCCAGATATTGTTATTGCAGCAAACTAGAACTCTTGGAATTGGGTTTTGGTGGTAGCATGTCCACCAAAACCCAATTGCAAGAATTCAATTCAAGCTCACTCCAATTTCTTTATATTCTGCTTTCTAATGCATCAGCTAGTGCTCAGAATTTTTTTTTTGCACTGCTTTATTCTTCTTGAGCAAGTGTAGTGATTCAACAGAAAGAAAGCACTTCTTTTTATCTTTCCAGAAGAGAGATCAAACATCAAGTAGTCAGCAGGCTTTTTCCCTCAGGTGGCTATGTGAACATCAGAAATGTTTAGTAGCCAGAACAAAACCATAGTTTTTCCACCCATAATTCTGCTGCTCAGCAACCTGGCTTTAACACATTTACAGGTAAAATATACCGAAAAGTCAAGATTGTGTGATTCCAAATGAAATGCTAAATTTTTCCACCTGCTAACTATCACATGCTTGTCTTGACTTTGTCGCTGTGATCATGAGAATGCTGCTGTCAACTTAAACTAGAAAGAGCAAGCCATGAATCAGAAGTTCCATAGCCAAAAGACACTTGTAGGGCTCCTGAAAATTAACAAAACTGCACTACATTCATATCATGTTCTGAATTTGTGTTATAGAAGAGGCCTTGTCACAAAGGATTCGGGCTTAGTTAGTGAGACAACAAACTTGTAGCTGCCATCTGCTGAGTTTCCAACTGACCAGATACTTATGCAGCATTTCGGTTTTCTTCATGAATATCTCTCCTATACAGAAGAAATTTGCTGCAGCTCTAAATTGTAGATTTTTTCTCCTTTTTTCTCCTGTCAGTTCTGCCTTTCTGAAGAAAAATATGGCAACTTGGATTCTGTGGACCATCTAACCCTTGTTACATGAAACCAAAGCTGTAAAACCTATCAATAATGAGCAATTTGAGTTACCCAAAATAGAGGCATAGACAGCAAGGGATTGCATCCAAATGAGAGAAAATACACAAATGAAAAACGGTGGGTTGTTAGGTTGTCATGCACATGCACCTGTTAACTGATCTGGGGGACACACATGCTCTCTTTGTGCTGTCTTAAAGAACAACTAAGGTTGGAGGGTGAACTGTGAAATGTTTGCCTTGAGCTGGAAAAAGCAGGGGAATGTGTGACCAACCACAAAGCCCACCTTACAAGAAGAAAGGAAGCATTGTGGGATGGAATGCTATTGGGATGAGTGGGCACATGAAAGTGGTTTGCAATCATGCGTTGGGGCTAAGCACCAACAAAAAAAGAGAGATAGCTTTCTTCTTTTGATCCTTTTGCTTGTTGGGAGGGCTGGCTGCTGTAACAAGCATAAAATGCCATTTTTCCTTTTCCTTTCTTTTGAATGCTTCAGCTTGTTGATCAGCTGCTGTAATAGGCACACTTACATACAACACCAGGGCTTACTAGCAGGCCACCATCCTAATACTATTCTGGCCCACAGGTGCATAACACAGGCTCTTTGATTTTGTTATCACCTCCAGTTCTGGGTTTTTGAGAATGTTCAAAATCAAAGAATCCCCAAATTTTACATTTGAAAAGTATTTGAAAATATTTAAAAATTGCCAGTTCTCGGTATTTGACAAAAATATCAAAGAACCAGCCAGTTTTCTCAAAGAACTGGTGAAGAACCAGTGGTTCAGGGTAGGTTATTTGACTGATTCTTTGATTTTTGGAGAACCGCCAGTCAAGGGTCCATATACCCAACCTCTTACCCAACAGTCCCTTCCTCAAAAAAGGAGAGAGCCAGACCACACAGGTCACCACTCATTCCAATAGAATTCCAGCCCACAGGCACTTAACTAAATGTGTTCTCAGGGAAACTAGTTCATCAAAATCTGAAAATGATGAACAGGTGCATTCCTTGAACCTACCACCACCATTGCTGACATAAAGAGATGGATGAAAGGTCAAAAGAAATGGGTTTAGCTATTCGTGATTCACTTGGATAAAAACTCATACCCAATGTTGCATTTAATGTGTATGTTTCCCAGGAATTTGTGGACCTTGTTCTCAAAAAGATAACACTCACATGTTCTAACTTTTGATGATGTCAATGATAAAGAGCCTGATGACTCTAACCTTGGCAGTCAAGGATAGTCAATTGAGTGTGAGAAGGGCAAGAGAAGGACAAACGACATTTACCATGACTTTTAGTCTATTTGTTGCTTTAAAATTCCTGAGACTTCTAGTTTATTTTCATCTAGGCCCAAGGACTTTGGAGAGAAGGTTGAATACTGCAGGATGTGTGAGATAGGACCATGCATAATGTCAAAATTGGAAAGTCAATCAAGTCTTTCCATAGTAACAATAGTCTAACAAAAAGAAACTAGTTCCTCCTCACCATGCTCATGCATGCCACCTCCTCCTCAAACACTTCCTTTGCACCCTTTGTCCTTAAATCAGAATTTTGCTACCAAGAATGATGTTATGCTTGAAGTTTCTACAACAGTTGAAATGAAACATACCTCCTCTTTGGGAGTCATTGCTGGCACAATTGGCATGGATCACATCACAACTGATCTGAAGCTGCATATAAGACCCTAATTGCTGCTTCATAAAGTCTGTTGCAAAATGCCTTCAACACAGTTGACTTACTTTCAAGCACTGGTGTGAATTGGTTGTCATGTTGCCACTTTGCAGTACATTTAACTCCCTATCCAGAGATCTCAAGATCATTCAATGTCTTTGAAGATAACATCTAAAGATGTCTATAAGCAGTGACCCACAAAAGGGGATGATCACACAATCCGTATAGATACTAGTGTGTTGACCAGAATGAGATGCTTTGTGACATCTCACAAACATAACAAATTATAGAACAACTCACTACCACACCTATACCTTGGAACTACAAGATCTATGTTGCCATTAATATCCTTGAAGACTTTAGTAGATTTTTGTGCTGCAAATAATGTTCCATGTAGTTACAATTTGTTGGTGCACTGAGTGCACAACACTTCAGATTTGACCATTTGATGTCTTCAACTCTTCTAGATTTTGTATTCACATGATATGATAATAATGTGAAACTGCAAACTATCAAGATTATCTGCTCCACGACATACCACCACACTTAATGCAACTACAAACATTTGGTTTCACCATGTTTCACAGTGATGAAAGACAGGGGATCTAGCTTCAAACGGGCCAGCTCCTGCAAACACATAGGAAACTCATCTCAGTCAACAAACCCAATCCCTATTTGCACTGGAAGGTGAAGAACAAGTTCTGTACTTTATGTACTTTATGATCTCTAATGGTCTACCTACATCTGTAATTCAAGTGCTTGTGACATTAGTGGTATCCATGGCTTCTGAATACACCCCAATTCCAGCTCCAGGCGTAAAACATATACAGTTGGTGGATTTCTATTTCCTCTGTTCAACAATCTGGACCTTCAATTGTGGTGTGTTGAACTAGGACTTCCCTATATTTTATATCAAATTGCTTGGTACTCTACATGGATTGAAATGATCAGTTTTCCTAAACAGACTTCTTCAAACAGTGACAAGCTCTGAATGATTTTTCACTAAGTATACATGTGAATAAAAAGTACTTTGCAGACAGCAGCAATTTAGGCTATACAAAAAGGAAGATGGTTTGTTTGGGTTTCTTGGTAATTGATCCTAACCTTTTCGAGACGGACAGGAGGTTCCAAAATTGCTTCATCTGTTAGCTTAAATGTTCCTGCATACACACATCCTTGTCCTGTTAATGCATTCTTCCTTACAGGATAAATCCATAACCCCTCCTGTAACTCCATCCATGATCTAAAAAGCAATTATACAAACCCAAAATAGATCCAAGCAGATCCTGCCCAGTTATATGGATAAGTGTTAAAATGGACTCAATTGAAAGAACAACAGATTGGATGGATGCTCTAAACTGATGACCAGCATTTGACCATTTCAATCGAGAATTGTGATATTCAGACACAACCATGCTTTTGGACAGAATCAACTCACCCCAATGCATGCCGATTGAGCGCTTTGCCCTTACTGCAAGATGGATTCCTACAGCATCCTCTGCATGGATAAGAACTCACATGGTTATTCATACTTTCTGGACCAAAGAGGCAAATCAAGCTATACCTTGGTATGGAGAGAAACCAAATGGACACAATGAAGTTACCTGGGGAACAGTGGATAGCACTCATGAAGAAACGTGGAGAGTATGCCCCAATGGGTAAGAAGGCTGCATCAAAGGGGCCAAAGCGGTTGCCAATCTCTGCAAAGCTTGGGCACACCGGAAACTCCACTGGCCAAACATACAACCCACATATGAGTCCACTCAGTGCCCGAATGAATTGTCACACACCTCAACAGAAGGCATGCAAGGTTACTCTGAAAGCAGGGTATCAGCTAAAAGGATGAGGCATATTGCAAACATTGGTGTAGCAGTAACAAACTGTACAATCATAGAAGAAAAACATGCAAGGAGAGTTGGTAGTACTAGCAATACCTTTTGTGCCATCTGCTTTCACAGTAGCAAGGTCTGGATGACCACCTGCATAATCACTGCCTTTTGGTACTGTGCAAAAGCCTGTATCGCCTCCAAAGTAGATTTTCTTAGATGGACCCTCTAGCACCCATGAGCACCACAATGTCTGTAACAACAGTAATCATATTAGAGATGGACTTTCAAAGAACTTTGTCCACAGATCAAACTCATGCCCCCAGCCATATCTTTAGATTGCAGAACTCATCCGCATCTACACTAATGTCCTTGTAAATTTGATCACCCTTGAATGGACTGACACTAAGTTGTTCAATTGTAAGAAACCCAAATCCCATGCTGCTCAACATTCCAGCTCGAATAATTCAGTGGATCTCATTAGTGCATACATGCTACCACCCTGAAAACAATTCAATATCTCAAAATGGATGTGCAGAGATGCCTGCCTTGTTTCTGTCCAGAAGGCCACGGCCTGAGAAATGTTGACATGGTGTGCAGATAGCTCGTAATGACCTTGATGAATCTCCCACAGGAAATGAAACCTTGTGTTCTTGCCACCAATCTAGCTCCACCTGAGTCAAAAAGTAATTCCCAATACCTTTTGAGTCTATGAACAGCATCATGAGATTGTGACTCTACTGTGCATCTGTCTACTGTGTGAGTCTACCCTAAACCCTCATCTACAAGTTGAGCATATTTGTCAATGATATTGTACCTCAATAAATCAGAAGGGGGAAATTAGACATGGGTTAATTGATTTTGTGACCAAAATAGATATTTCTAAACAGCATTCACATGCGAAATATTATTTCCCCCTGGATCCTACCAAAAATACTGTTGCAGCATCTCTTGTAATTTAGTATTGACTAGCAACATCAGTACGGGGAGCAACTTGGAGGATCCAAAAAATAAGGCACAAATCATGTACTTACAACATTGGTGATGCCAAGATCAGTAAACCTGCAATTGTAGAGACTTCTGTTAGTCTTTGTTCAATTGTGAGGTATCTGCCTTCAGTCATTCATTTGCACCTGATTTTAAATAGACCAAGTAGTACCAACTAAGTAAGTATTGGCAACAAAATGGTATTCAGGGTCACCAAAAGAGAGTGGTCAGTACCAGCTTTTGATACCAAGAGGGACAAGATACAGAGGTTTGTTGCCCAAGGCTTTCACAGTTGCTGTATCCAAATGGTCTGCCACAACATTTGTCAAAATGTCAGTCAAGCTATCAAGATTGTAACATACAATAAGTGTACTCCAATGCTGATAGACTAGGCAAACTTTGCTACAAATCTGCAAGCTCTTCTCTAGTGCTGAAACTTTGTTCAAAATGGATACAGAGCAAGAAGCCTAACATTAAATCACCAGTAAATGCATCAAGATTCAGAACATTACACCCAGAAAGGATCCAAAGTCATGTGGCCATTTTTTTTTATTTTAAACTCACCATAATGGTTATGAGAGATGATCACAACATCTACCGGAGGCAAGTCCTTGATAGGAAATGGAACAGGTACAAACCTGAAACAATTAAATTAGAATGTTTAGATCTTTCCCAGGTCTCCAAATGGTCAAGGTACCATTACCATGGCAGCCTACAACATACAAGCAGGTTGTACAACACTACACAAGAAAATTCTACTTTGCACAAATTTCTAGAAAACTGAGGACATGGGAGTTATACCAGTACCAACTACTGATATCAACCATACTGATCATCACCCTCATGATCATCATGATCATCATGAGATATTTCATTCATGTCATTGCAAGCTTTTGTTGTTGGTATATGAGGTTTCAAGGGTTAGGTCTTTTACCTTTTTGGACCAGCATAAGCAGAAGGGGAGCAACGGTCCGACCACACTACACACATACACACCACACATTCATGATTCCATCATCAGTCACAGGAGAGACATGAGCAACACCTTGCTCTTGAAATTGCTGTGATTCAGGGGGAAATTGAGAAAAAAAAAGAAAAAAAATGATAATTGCTGAAGTTTTAAACAATCTACAAGATATCTGTGAAAGTTGGAAGAAGGCAGAATATTTTACCTGGATCGGTGAGCACATTAACTTTGTCAAACTGAAGCAAGAAGGTGGCATGCCCTACCCATGTTGCCTGCAGATACATCCGTGGATTTCCACACCTCCATTATCACACTGGAACTCGTACTTGATATTCCATAAAAAGATTATTATTAGGTCATAGAGGCCAAACATGTAAATAGATGATGATGATGATAATGGTCAAGGTTGTTGAGAGAAATTTGAAACCTGAACAGACTGACTTGGTGGATTGTTCAGTGCTTCCAAATCCGGTTTCAGCGGAGTCCTGAAGGCAGCCTTCACCTCAGATGATGTGTTATCCTTTGCCGTGCCCATGGCCTGCTTTTCGTGCAGCTTGTTAGATTTCATGTGTCGAAAATTGCACAAAAACAACGAACATATTTATTGTCCGATGCCTCGCCTCACTCAGCCCATTCTGGCCGATTCAAGTTGCAACTGCTTGAATAGAGGATATACTTGAACCAAACAAGAAGACATTGAACGAAATGAGGAAAAGGGTATGGATCGAGGGTTTGTTTTTTGGGTGAAAGCTCATCAGACTCACAAATATGAGAGTGATTATATCTCCGAATGACGGCACGAAGCCGAAAGATGGCCATGGATTGCGAAACCCTTTACCCCCTTTCAAGTGATGCTCCTTCCCAACTCCTGCAGCTCCTGCTACAAAATCTCCCTTTCCCATCTCCCCCCAGCCAAACACACACACACACACACACACACACACACTCTCTCTCTCTCTCTCTCTCTCTCTCTCTCTCTCTCTCTCTCTCCCCAAACTTCCCTCCAATATTCAGAGACCCTTGCACTGGGATTCAAGCTTGTACAACTTGCAAACCTCAAAAAACAAACTCACCGCCTACAGCAAATACTGAGTATTAAGTAACTGATTCAACTTCAACTCTAGAGATGAAAAATCTCTGGATCCAAATTCCTGGCTACTCAAGCAAACTTGGACATCGATCCAGAGCAAAAATCATTGATATAGAGTTGCTGGGACTCGCTGATGACTCCTTTGGGTGGGCAATGAACCAACGCAGAGAGAGCAGCAAACGAAAAGACGTGGCACATTCTGCAACGTCAACAAGACATACGAAAAGTACCAAGGGTCTTGAACAGCTTGTATTTAAACCTACAATTTGATCAGTACTTAATTTAATATGCCTATAAATAATAATTAATTAAGTACTAATCATCAGCCTAAGTATATGATTATAATGATGATCAGTGCTTAATTAATATGAGTAATTCCACACAAATTTCCTAAGTATATAACAAAACCCCCCAAAAAAAAAAGACTTAGAGCCTAGGGCTTTCCTTGGCAGTTAAGTTAACTGTCAATTCCAGCCTGAATTACTCAGAACCAAACCAAAGTGAAGGGGAAGCTTTAATAAGTTCAGATAGTTTCATAA
>Ga0116230_10006049_pt1 | contig 11892 bp, 15 predicted proteins | sample S1TSphfallax_3_FD_88678 | JGI IMG/M metagenome (GOLD analysis project Ga0116230, IMG submission 88678) | Host-associated microbial communities from peat moss isolated from Minnesota, USA - S1T2_Fd - Sphagnum fallax MG | ecosystem: Host-associated > Plants > Peat moss > Unclassified | place...
CATGGAACTTGAGCCAATCGAACCCGAGCGGCTGCTGCTGATCGTCGAGGACGATGCCTCGTTCGCCCGCACCCTGCATCGCTCCTTCGAGCGCCGGGGCTATGCCGTGTTAAAAGCTGCCAGCCTGGAAGAGGTTGTCGCCCTCCTCGAGACGCAGACGCCGGATTATGCGGTGGTGGATTTGAAGCTCTCCAGCGGCGCCTCCGGTCTCGCCGTCGTGCAGGCGCTGCATGCCCACGAGGAGGAGATGCTGATCGTGGTGCTGACCGGCTATGCGAGTATTGCGACCGCCGTCGAGGCGATCAAGCTCGGGGCATGCCACTACCTGGCGAAACCGGCCAATACCGACGACATCGAGGCGGCATTCTCCCGTGCCGAGGGTGACGCCGACGTGCAACTCTCTGAACGCCCCACCTCGATCAAGACGCTCGAGTGGGAGCGAATCCATGAGACGCTCGCCGCGGCGGATTTCAACATCTCCGAGGCGGCGCGGCGGCTCGGCATGCACCGACGAACGCTGGCGCGCAAATTGGGCAAACAGCGGGTCCGCTAGCGGAGCTGACTATCCTTGCTGCCGCGGCGGTTGTAACCGCTGAATTGCGCGAATTCCTGGTCATGTGCGGTTTGACAGACGACGCATAAACGCACGCCATGGATCGCATCCCGGCGCGCTTGGGGAATCTCCGCGTCGCATTCGGCGCAATAGGCCAGCGAGGGCCCCTGGGGCAGCCGATTCTGTACCCGGGTGATCGCATCCTTGACCGTCGCGTCGATCTGGTCCTGAACCGCCCCGTCTCCCGCCCAACCCGTCGCCATGATTCGCCCTCGTATCGCAAAATCCACCGTTTGCCATAACGCACGCTTTTGCCAGCGGCGTCCCGGAGCCTATTCTGCATCGGCCGCCGATCCTGGATCAAACTGCGTTTCAATCAGACCAGCGCGTCGCGTGTAAAACCGTCGAGGATTTCCTTGGGGAGGCACCGCAACAGCAGATGCAGCACGAGCGGCAGTAGGAACAGGTCGTCGACGACGCCGAGCAGCGGCACGGCAAAATTGAACGGCTCGACCGCATAGAAAGCGATCAGGATCGCCGCCGGCAACAGCCAGAGGGGTCGGCTCCGATGCTTGAGCGCAAACCACAACAGACGCAAGTCACGACCAGCCACCCGCCACAATCTCAGCCATCTCAGCATCGGAACTCCTTGCGCGCGAAATTGAAGAATGTGGTGTGGAACCCTGAGTTTCAAGTCCTACCGGGTCAGCCGCTGCAGGGCGGCAAGGTCTCGCTGCAGCCCCGAAGTGGCGCGAATCCGGTCGAGTATCCGACCCTTCAAGGCGGTGAACTCAGTTGAGCGCTTCAACTCCGGCGTGCGCTCGAGCGCCGGCGGCAATTCAACCGTCCAGAGCGAATCCACGCGTCCCGGTCCCGGCGCCAGCACCAACACCCGGTCCGCCAGATAAACCGCCTCCTCAACGTCGTGCGTGACGAACACGATGGTGCGCTTTTCCACGGCCAGGATGTGCAGGATGAGTTCATGCATGACCTCGCGCGTCTGCGCATCGAGCGCACCGAAGGGTTCGTCCATGAGCAGCAATTCGGGCTTGCCCAACAGTGCCCGCGCGATGGCGACACGCTGACGCATCCCGCCGGACAAGGCATGCGGATAGGCATCCCGCACTTGCTTCAAGCCGGTGAGCTCGAGCAGCAGCAGCGACCGTTCCAAGGCGAGTCGACGGCTCTGTGCCTCGCCGTGCCGTGCGCTCGCCTTCAAGCGCATGCTGAACTGTATGTTCTCAAGCACCGTGAGCCAGGGATACAAACTGTAGTCTTGGAACACCATCGCGCGGTCACGGTCCGGCCCCAAGATCGGCCGTTCATCCATCAATACGTCGCCGCTGGTGGCGCTCTCCAGTCCCGCGATGATGCGCAGCAAGGTCGACTTGCCGCATCCGGATGCGCCGACGATGGCGAGAAATTCACCGCTGGCCGCGGCGAAGGAGACATCGTGCAGCGCGTCGAATCCGCCGCCGGCGGTCTCGAACCGCTTGCCCAATGCGCGCACCGTCAGCTTCTCGTTCAAATCGGTCGTGTTCCGGCCCAGGGAAACAAGCGCCGGTGCAGCGCGCGCAGCAGCTGATCGGTGCCGAGCCCGATCAAGCCGATGATGATGATGCCGACGAAGATGCGATCGGTTTGCAGGAAGCGCTGCGCCTTCAAGATGGCATAGCCGAGACCACTGTTGGCGGCCACCAGCTCGGCAACGACCAGGTACGTCCACGCCCAGCCCAAGGTGATGCGCAGCGTGTCGAACATCGCCGGTAGCGCGGAGCGCAGCAGCACCGCGCGCATCACTTCACCATCGCCGGCTCCCAGGGTCCGCGCCGCCTCGACTTGCGGCATGGGCACGCGCGCCACGTCCTCGGACAGCATCAGCACCATCTGAAAAAAGGTGCCGATGAAGATCAGTGCGATCTTCGAGATCTCGCCGATGCCCGACCACAAGAGCACCAGCGGCACGAAAGCCACTGCCGGGAGGTAGCGGGCAAACTCGAGCAGCGGCTCGCAAAATGCGCGCACCGGCCGATACGCACCGATGACCAAGCCGAGCGGCAGTGCAATCACCGCAGAGACTATGAAGCCCGCGATCACGCGGAACGTGCTGATGCCCGCGTCCTCCACGAGATTCCCGTCGATCAGCCAGTTACGAAAGCGCCCGAGCACCGCACCCGGTCCCGGCAGGAACAGCGGATCGATCAAGGCCAGCCCCGTGACGGCCCACCACAGCGTCAGCCACAGTACGAAGCTCCCGGCCGCAATCGCCAGATAGGCACGAGAGTTGAGGGTGCCGCGTATCGTCCACCAGGACGGCCGGGCGCGGCGCTCGCCCGCGTTCAAACCGCGGTCAAAAACGACACGCCCACGGCGCCTAAGAAGCCGGCGACGCGATCACCGGCCGGCGCGACGGCGCCGCAATCGGCGGCGAGGATACGGGCCACTCGATGTCGATGATAGCTCGCCAGCAAATCGCGGCAGGTAATGACCTGACGGTCGCGTGCCCCGTACAGCGACCGGTGCAACGCCGGCAGCCGGTGCCAGGGCACGCCGGGCCGCACATGGTGCGCATTGTGATAAGGAAAATTTAGCACCACGAGGTTCAGCCATCCCCAGCGCTCGGTCAGCAGATTGGAATAGGTATTCTCGTACTCGTAGCGCAGATCGCGCCGCGGATCCACCGCCGCCGCGGCGAGGGAACGCGACACGAACAACTCGTAGGTATGCTGGAATGCGTCCATGAACCGTAATACGGTAAGGAACAACAGATAGGCGAGCGCATAGAGAACCAGCGCCTTCGGCGCCACCGTGCCCAGCGCGGCGAAGCAGCCGATGCGTACCATCGAGACCCCGATCACGCGGATCCGCTCGCCGCGCGTGCCGCCCCGAAACGGCGCGGCGGCAACCAGACCGCGCATCAGCAGTTCCACCGCGGGGACGTACGCCCATTCGAGCGCCAGCGTGCCGCGACGCACCCAGGCCGGCGAGCGGAGCAGCACACCGCGATAGTCGAAGGTGACCACGTCGAGGCGATCCGAATGATGCCTGATGTGCTTTTTCTGCAGTCGGGCGTAGTCCGCCAGGCAGGCGCCATTGATCCAGCTCATCAGCACGCCGAGGCGGTCGTTGGCCGCCCGCGATGCAAAGATGGCGTTGTGTGCACAGTCATGGATGAGGTAGGCGGAAAAAATCAGCGTGTGCGCGGTGAGCAGGAGTCCAAACGCGTTCACTATGGCCTCCGAACGCGTCAGCATGACGATGCCCACGGGCCAGCCAGCCACCGTGTAGGCGATCACCACGAGACTCGGCCATTGCCGGCGCGACCATCGAATGAAGCGGCTCATATCAACCTCCCGGCTTGGCCTGTACCGCACCGACGAAACGCGCGTCGAAGGTGGTCTCGATCGGCGGCGCGGCGTCGATCTGTCCCTCACGCTTCAATATGTCGCTGATGATTTTGCCGCTGGCGTAAAAGGACGGCAATACCGGCTCGCGCTTGAACACGTCGCCGAGATCGGCGAGCGGCGGATTTTCGACGGCCGAGAGCTGTTCCCGAACCTCGGCGGGACTGATGCCCAACCGCTGCGCGATGATCTCGGCTGCTTTGCCCGGATAGGCCCGCATGAATTCGAGACCGTCCAAAGTACCGCGGATCAGCCCCTCGACCAGCGCCGGATTGCGCGCGATGGCGCTGTCCTTCAGCACCAAGACGTCGGTGATCATGCCGCGCGCCTCGCGCGAGGACATCAACACGTGAAACCGCCGGCCCCCGCCCGAGCCCGTTAGCACCGAGACGCTCGGCTCGTAGGTGACGCCGGCATCGGTGGCACCGCCCGCCATGATGCCGACTACCCCTTCCGGCGTGGTGTTGACCGGGGACACGTCCTTTTCCGACAATCCCGCCTTGGCCAGGGCGTAACCCAGCAGAAAGTCGGACGGCGATGCCGCCATGAAAGCGACCTTCCGACCCTTAAGGTCGCGGATGCTGTGGATCGCGCTCGCGCCGATGATGGCATCGCCACCCACCGAATAATCGACCGGCATCACCACCTTGAGTTTCCAGCCCCGCGCATTCGCGGCTATCACCTGATCATAGGTGAGGGTGGACGCCTCGATCTGGCCGCTTTGCAAAGCCCCCGGCATCACCGAATTGTCGCTGAAGTTGACCAAGTTAACGTCGAGGCCATATTTCCGGTAGTAGCCGTTGGCCGCGGCGCAGTAGAGAGGCCCATAGCCGATCCAGGTGACCACCCCGAGGTTCACGGGCGTGGCGCCCACGGCAACCAGCGACACGGCAAGCGAGGCGATGACGGCGAACCAGCGAAACGAAGTCATGCCCAAAATTATACGTCGCTGCGTGGCACGAACACGCACTGCATGCCGGCTGCGGCCGCCGCCTCCACGCCGAGCACACTGTCCTCGAACACCAGGCACTCGCCCGGCGGGACGTTCAAGCGGCGAGCCCCTTCCAGAAACGGGTCAGGAAACGGTTTGGCGCGAACATAGTCCTCGACGCAGACCACTGCGTCGAACAGTTGCCGGATGCCGATGGCCTCGAGCGTCAGTTCGACGTAGCGGCGCAGGCCGCCCGAGACCACGGCCAGCGGCACGACGCCATGCCATTGCCGGGCGACGCTCACCACCGCCTCGATCGGCCTGACCTCGTGGATCAGCTCGACGAAGTATTCCTCCTTGCGCTGGATGGCACCGGCCACGTCGCTGAGCTTAAGTCCATGATCCCGACGGAGCAGCTCGAAGATGAGCTCGGTGGGCTTGCCGCCCAATTCGTAAAAGAACGCTTCGGAGAAGGACATCCCATGCTCGGCGAGCAACCTACGCCACGCCCGATAGTGCAGCGGCATGGTGTCGGCCAGGGTGCCGTCGCAATCGAAGAGGTAGCCCGCGAAGGGGCGGCCGTCGGGCAGGTGCGACGGAATATCCAGTTCCCCCCCTAAGCGGGGTTCCGGCTGGGCAATTATCGAATTGGGCAGTCTGTCAGGCGGCAAAATGGGTCCGAATCTCAAGCTTTCCGACGGTATTGATCTAATATACCCGCACTCAGCGCAACAGGAATCAGATATGGCGGAATCGACCTCAGCCATCCGGCGGGAGGACGCAACGTTGCTTCGGACGAGGAAAGCGGGACTGCAGGTACAGCGCGTCGTCGTCAGCAACCTGCCGACGAGTTATGGCAACTTCTCGATCTACGGCTATCGCGAAGTCCAAAGCGGCATGGAACATGTTGGCCTGGTTTACGGAACCCTGCCGCTGGCAACTCCCACGCTCGTCCGGATCCACTCCGAATGCCTGACCGGCGAGGCGTTCGGCTCGCTACGCTGCGATTGCCGCGAACAACTCGACAAGGCGCTCGAAGCGGTCGCCCACGCGGGAAGCGGCGTGGTCGTCTACCTGCGCGGACATGAAGGACGCGGCATCGGACTCATCAACAAATTGCGCGCCTATGCCCTGCAAGACTCGGGGCGCGACACGTCGGGCGCCAATACGGAGTTGGGGCTGCCGGTGGACGCGCGCGACTATTCCGCCGCCTTCGCGATTCTCGACGACCTTGGCGTGCGTGCGCTTAGGCTCATGACCAACAACCCGGACAAAATCAGTGCTGCCGACAAAGCGGGATTTCCGGTCGAAAGAATCCCTTTGATCGGCGTGGTCAACGCCGACAACAAGCGTTACCTCGGCACCAAGCTTGCGAAATTTGGTCATCTGTTCCCCGACTTCGACGAGAGTTCCAGCAACCGTTAGCGGTTGTCATCGATGGATAAGATATTCATTTCGGCCGACTCGCTGCTCAAGGACTCGATGGAGCTCGCGCGGCTGATCGTGCGCAGCGGCTTTCGCCCCACCTACCTGGTCGCGATGTGGCGTGGCGGCGCGCCAATCGGGATCGCCGTGCAAGAGGTGCTCGAATACCATTCGATTCACTCGGATCACATCGCCATCCGCACCTCCTCCTACACGGGCATCGGCGAACAGGCGAAAACCGTCCGCGTGCACGCGATCGACTATCTCGTGTCGCGCTTGTCCCACGAGGACGAATTGCTGTTGGTCGATGACGTGTTCGACTCCGGACGCAGTCTCGAGGCCGTGATGTCGGCACTGCAGCGCCGCTGCCGGCGTAATCTGCCGGAAAAAATTCGCATCGCCACGGTCTACTACAAGCCGGAGCGCAACCGCAGCAGCCTCGTGCCCGACTATTATGTGAAAGCGACCGACGGCTGGCTGGTGTTTCCGCACGAAATACAGGGATTGACCCGGGAAGAGATCCTGGCGCACAAACCGGTCTCGCAGAATTTCTTCGACGAATCCTGAGCGTTGCGGCGCAGCCTAAGCTTCGGCGCCGCGAAGCAGTCCGTGTTTCTCGATGAAGGCGACGATCACCTCCAAGCCGGTGCCGATCTTCAAGTTGCTGAACACGAACGGCCGCGAGCCGCGCATTTTCCGGGCATCCGCGTCCATCACCTCGAGCGACGCCCCGACGTAGGGTGCCAGGTCGATCTTGTTGATCACCAGGAGGTCCGACTTGGTGATCCCCGGCCCGCCCTTGCGGGGAATCTTGTCACCCGCCGCGACGTCGATCACATACAGCGTCAGATCGGAAAGTTCGGGACTGAAGGTGGCAGCCAGGTTGTCGCCGCCACTTTCCACGAAAATTAGGTCGAGCCCCGGAAAACGCCCGCAGAGTCGCGCGACCGCCTCGAGATTGATCGAGGCATCTTCGCGTATCGCGGTATGCGGGCAGCCGCCGGTTTCGACGCCGAGAATGCGCTCCGGCGGCAGTGCCTGATTCCGCACCAGGAACTGGGCGTCTTCCTCGGTGTAAATGTCATTGGTCACGGCAGCGAGTTCGTAGCGATCGCGCAGTGCCCGACACAGCGCCAGCGTGAGCGCCGTCTTCCCCGACCCCACCGGGCCGCCGATGCCCACTCTCAAGGGTGATCGTGCGTTGTGCATGTCAGGACCTGAATAGCCGCGAATATTGGGTTTCGTGCTGGCACGACAGAATGGCAAGCCCGGGCGCAAAGTTCGACCAACTGTCGGCCGTCATCGGCAGCGGCCGCTCGGCCAGCGCCGCAATGTCGTTTCCCAACGCCAGCAGGATCCGCTGGCCCGCCGACTGACCGATGGGCACACTTTTCATCGCCACCAAGACCTGATTTTCGGCCCACGTCCACACGTAGGCGATGGACGCATCCGCGGCGGGGATCGACCACGCGGCGGCGAGCCCGCTCCAGACGCACGGCAGGCTGGGTTCTTCCAGCGCGTCGAGGGTGGGCACCAGACAGGCGTCCAAGCCGGGAAGGACGTGCAGCAGCGAGCGCATCGAAAATCCCATCTGCACCGTGGCGGCGCGCAGCTCGGCCGACTCGCGCGTCGCGAGAAATTGCTGGTTGAGCCGCTGCAATGCCTCGTGGTCGCGGCGCCGCCAGGCGGCACCCAGGGCGTGCAGCGCGGGCAGCTCGTAGGAGCCCATCGAGAAGTGGAGCACATCGGCGATCCATTGCCGGGTGGACGCTTCGTCGCGTACCACACCCCTCGCGATGGCCGACTCCAGGCCCTGCGAATGACTATAGCCGCCGACCGGGAATGCCTGGCTCGCCAATTGCAAAAGCCGCGTGCGTGCCAACAGCGTCATCGCGGATATGAGTGAATCTTGGGTTGGATGGCGGGCGCCTCGCTGCCATGGGCATGACTGTGGCCGTAGGCACCGCCCTCCGGCTCGAACGGGCCCACCAGCGAAGTCACGGTGAGGCCGAGCCCTCTGACCATCTCGCCCAAGACATGATCGGCGAGGAAGCGTACTGCATGGTCGAGCAGCTCGACGGCAACATGGCGATTGCCGAGATGATAGGCAGCCCGCGCGATCAGCCGGTGGTCCTCGCTGACCGCCTCCAGCAGCGGCTCGTCGGCGGCGATGATCAGTACCGCCCGACCGTCCTCGAGAGCCACCGTCTCACCACCGCGCAGCAGCCGGCCCCGCTCGACGACCAGCGCGGCCTGCTCGCCATTCTCCAGGCGCAGCAGCAAGCGGCTTTTGCTGCGGGATTGGAAATCCAGGTGGGCGCGAAGCGTCATGGGCAGACCGCCGGCGTCAAAATAAAAAATACCGTTGTGTCATCGGCAGACTTACCGCGGGCTCGCATACCAGCAATTGACCGTCAGCGCGTACCGCATAGGTTTCCGGGTCGACCTCGATGTGCGGCCGCGCGCCGTTGTGCACCATGTCTTGCTTCTGCACCTGGCGCGTGCCGTGCACCGCCTCCACCCGCTTGCGCAGGTTTAGGGCCTGGAAGGCCGGTTCGTCGAGTGCGGCCCGCGAAACGAAGGTCAGCGATTTCTCGAGGGCGCGGCCGTAGGAGCCGAACATCGGGCGAAAGTGCGAGGGCTGCGGCGTTGGAATCGAGGCGTTGGGATCGCCCATCGGTGCCACCGCGATCATGCCACTCTTGATGACGAGCGCGGGCTTGACGCCGAAGAACGCCGGCTTCCACAACACCAGGTCCGCGAGCTTGCCCACCTCCACCGACCCGACCAGATGCGAGACGCCGTGGGTGATCGCCGGATTGATCGTATACTTAGCTACATAGCGCTTGACGCGCGCGTTATCGTGCCGCTCGGCATCGCCGCTGAGTGCACCGCGCACCTCGCGCATCTTGTGCGCCGTTTGCCAGGTGCGGATGATGACCTCGCCCACCCGTCCCATGGCCTGCGAGTCTGACGACATCATCGAGAACGCGCCGATGTCGTGCAAGATGTCCTCGGCCGCGATGGTCTCGCGGCGGATGCGCGACTCGGCGAAGGCGATGTCCTCGGCGATGCTCGGGTCGAGATGGTGACACACCATCAGCATGTCGAGGTGTTCGTCGACCGTATTGATGGTGTACGGCCGCGTGGGATTGGTGGAACTCGGCAAGACATTGGCATGCGAGGCGATGGCGATGATATCGGGCGCGTGACCGCCGCCCGCGCCCTCGGTGTGGAAGGTATGAATGGTACGGCCGCCGATCGCCGCCACGGTGCTCTCGAGGAAGCCCGATTCATTGAGCGTGTCGGTATGAATCGCCACCTGGACGTCGAACTCGTCGGCAACGTTCAAGCAATTGTCGATGGCGGCCGGTGTGGTTCCCCAATCCTCGTGCAGCTTCAAGCCGATCGCACCGGCCCTCACCTGCTCGCGCGCCGGCTCAGGCAGGCTGACGTTGCCCTTGCCCAAGAATCCGAGATTCATTGCAAATCCTTCAGCCGCGAGCAGCATGCTGTGGATGTGCCACGGGCCCGGGGTGCAGGTGGTCGCGTTGGTGCCGGCCGCAGGTCCGGTCCCGCCGCCGATCATGGTGGTGATTCCCGAGGTGATCGCCTCCTCGATCTGCTGCGGACAGATGAAGTGAATGTGGCTGTCGATACCACCGGCCGTCAAGATCATTCCCTCACCGGCAATGATTTCGGTCGCCGCGCCGATGGGGATGGTCACGCCGGACTGGATGTCCGGGTTACCCGCTTTGCCGATGGCCCAGATGTTGCCGCCCTTCAAGCCGACATCCGCCTTGACGATGCCCCAATGGTCGATGATCAAGGCGTTGGTGATGACGGTGTCGGCCACGGCGGCACTCGTGCCCTGCCCCTGGCCCATGCCATCGCGGATCACCTTGCCGCCGCCAAATTTCACCTCCTCGCCGTAGAGGGTGTAATCCCGCTCCACTTCCACGATCAATGCGGTGTCCGCGAGCCTTACGCGATCGCCGACCGTCGGCCCGAACATCTCGGCATAGGCTTGCCGGGTGATCTTCGTCGCCATTTACAAAGGTCCCATGATTTTTCCCTGGAAGCCATAGACCTGGCGCAGTCCGCCGTATTCGACCAGCCGCACGGTGCGGGATTGTCCGGGTTCGAAACGCACCGCGGCGCCGGCGGGAATGTCGAGCCTGAAGCCCCGACTGCGGTCGCGCTCGAAACGCAAACTCTGATTGGTCTCGAAAAAATGATAGTGCGAACCGACTTGGATCGGACGGTCACCGGTGTTCTCCACCGTCAGCGTGACGACCGCCCGTCCTGCATTCAATTCGATTTCACCGTCACAGATCAACATTTCACCTGGAATCATGGTCGCGTCCTTCAGACGATGGGCTGATGAATGGTGACCAGTTTGGTTCCATCGGGGAACGTCGCCTCCACCTGGATCTCGGGAATCATCTCGGCAATCCCTTCCATCACTTCGTCGCGCGCGAGTATCGCCTTGCCGTCGCTCATCAGCTCGGCCACGGTCCGGCCGTCTCGTGCCCCCTCCATGATGGCCGCGGTGATGAGCGCGATGGCTTCCGGATAATTGAGCTTGAGGCCGCGCGCGCGACGGCGCTCCGCCACCAGCGATGCGGTGAAGATCAGCAACTTGTCCTTCTCTCGCGGCGTCAATTCCATCCGAGGCTCCCGCTCTCTAACATGTCCATGCGTCTAACATGCCCACACCCGCGGCGCGCAGGCCACCCGGTTCGACAGCGCCGGGCGCAACAGCGCCCACAACCGGCTGAACCAATCGAATATCGCTTCGGTCGAGTCGCCGAGGCATCGCGCGAGCAACACCGCGGGCACGCGCGTGATACCGGATCGCGATCCGCGCTCGGCACACTGCACGCGGCGACAGGCGGCGAGCAGTTCGTCGCCGATCTCGTATCCGGCCACCGCCAGAGTGCCGCATGCGGTGAATCCCGACAGCCCAATGCTCGACTGCGCGAACCGGCTGGACGCATCCAAATCGGCCGTTTCCGCCCACAGCAGGCGGTCCTCGCGGCGAATGGCGGTGTGGATTCGCAGCCGCCCCGTAGTCCAGCGTTCACCCGACGCACGGCGTCCGAAGCTCATGATATCCCAACCCACGTACCCGGCACCCGATGCCAGTGTGACCTCGAGCCGTGACGATGCGTTCGCACCGTTGAACACTATGCCCTCACGCGGCAGCCATTCAAGCACGGCGCCGGCGGCCAACGCGAAACGCACATCCTGGTGGGCGACGGCGCCCTCCGAACGGTACCATTTCGTGGCGCCGGGCGTAGTCAACAGCGCCCGTGAGCGCGCCTGCAGCGTAGCCTCGATCCTCAAGCGGTCGCCCGCCGCGATGCCGCCCGGCGGGTGCAAAATGGCGATATGACACGTCTGGGCGCCTTCGGGATACAGCGGTTTTTGCACCAGCAACGGACCCACGTGTCGGTTGCGGGTCAGCACGGTGGCGGCGGCGCGCGTGGCAAACTCGAGTTCGAGGTTGGCGTACCACGCGGAACCTTCCGGCTCCAGCATCGCCGCTTCACTGGCTGGCAATTTTCTTCCCGGCG
>Ga0116230_10006050_pt1 | contig 11892 bp, 10 predicted proteins | sample S1TSphfallax_3_FD_88678 | JGI IMG/M metagenome (GOLD analysis project Ga0116230, IMG submission 88678) | Host-associated microbial communities from peat moss isolated from Minnesota, USA - S1T2_Fd - Sphagnum fallax MG | ecosystem: Host-associated > Plants > Peat moss > Unclassified | place...
CCCAGCGGCGCGTGCTGCGCCTTCGCCTGAAGCGGCCCGCATACGATCAGGGCGAGCCCCAGCCACAGTGCAATCCAATATCTCATTCGCGGGCGACCTTCGGTGATTTGCCGCTCAGGCGATGGGCTGATTTATCTCTGAACGCCAATGCGCCCTGACGCCGCGGCTGGCGACGTCCGGATATCCTCACCTATTTCTTCCGGGCCTAGTCGCTACTCGGACAGCCGAACAGCCGCGCTTGGAGCCGTTCGGATCGCACGCCATTGACCGCAGTCAGCCCACCACGGGGACGGGGAACCAATGATGGCGACGATGAACCGGCAGCTCCGCGTAAAGTCCTGGCCCGATGGCCTGCCGCAACCGGAGAACTTCGAGATCGTCGAGGCGCCCTGCCCTGTTCCAGGCGACGCCCAAATCCTGATCCGCAACCTTTGGCTCTCCATCGACCCCTACTATCGTCATTCGCTGGGGCCGAGGTTTGTCGGCACCAAGTTCTGCCATCCCGGCGACGTGATGATGGGTGTAACGATGGGGCGGGTGGTGGAGAGCCGCGATCCTCTCGTCCCGGTCGGCCGCTACGTCACGACGCTTCTGGGCGGCATGCAGGACTACGTCGTCGTGAATGGTCGCGATGTGCGGCTCCTGCCCGACGATCTGTTCGGGCCTGGCAAGCTCCCGCTGTCCACGGCCTTGGGTGTGGCGGGGATTCCTGGGCTGACGGCCTATTCCGGCCTGATGGTCCACGCCAAGACCTCGCCGGGGGAAACCTTCCTGGTCTCTTCCGCCGCCGGCTGTGTCGGCGCCACGGCGGGGCAGTTGGCCATGCTCATGGGTCTGCGAGCGGTCGGGATCGCGGGGTCGGCGCAGAAGGTCGCCTGGGTCGTGGACAGAGCCGGCTTCGACGCCTGCGTCTCCTATAAATCCGCGAGCTTCGCAGACGACCTCGCCGCCGCCTGCCCTAAGGGTATCGACGTCAATATGGAGCATGTCGGCGGGGAGGTGCTGAACACGGTTCTGCCTCTGATGGCGCGCAACGGGCGGATCGTCATTTCGGGCCTGATCGATCAGTACAATAAGACGGTGGCCCCGCCCGGCCCGAACTGGGGCGTCATCGCCCAGAAGCAGCTCACCGTCTCTGGTCTGCGTGTCTTCAATCACTTCGACCTGATGCCCCACTACGAACGGCTGATCGCCGACCGGATCGCCAAGGGGGCGTTTGTCTATGCGGAGGATGTGTCTGAGGGACTGGAGGCGGCGGCCGGATCGCTCGCCAGAGTCCTGACCGGCGCGAACTTCGGCAAGTCGTTGGTGCGCATCGGCGACGAGACCTGATCCGCGCCACAACCTCCGTCAGGCGATATTCGCCTCGCGCTCTCGGCTTTTGATCATGGCCTGGCTCAGGATGTAGTCGCGGCGCTTGTCGGGATCGGCGATGATGGCGGCGAGCTGGGCTTGGGCCTCGCCCTGGGCGGCCTCGGCGCCGGCTTCCAGCGAGCGCTTGTTGCGCATGGTCTGGGCCTGGACGAACTCCTGCATCACCGTGCGGCGCTGACGCTCATAGCGATCGAGCTCGGCGTCGGGATTGGCTTTGTCCTGCAAAATAGCTTGAAGCTTTTCTGTCAGGTTCCAGGCGTCGTGCACACCGGAATTCATGCCAAAGCCGCCTAACGGATTATTCAGATGCGCCGCGTCGCCCATCAGGATCACGCGGCCCTGACGATAGGTGTTCGCCACCCTTTGATGCACGCGATAAACCGTACGGTGGGAGGTTGTAACGGCGTCGCCGTCGCCGACCAGACCGGCGAACACCGCAATCTTCTTGGCGTCGCCAGTCAAGACCTTGTCGTCGTCGGTCTCCAGTGCCGGCACCAACACCCGCCAAAATTCGCTCACCCGGATCAGGACGCACCATTCGTGAGGGTCAGCCATATAGGCGACATAGGCCAGATCGTCGAAAGCCTCATGCACAGGATAGGTGGTGGAGAGAGTCAGGAACTTCTCCGGATAGGTGAAGCCGCTGAATTCGACGCCCATCAGCTTTCGGACCAGGCTGTTCGCGCCATCTGCGCCGATCAGATAATCGCAGCGATAACGCTCAATCCCGGTGGGCGTCTCGACCCAGACCGATACGCCCTGATCGTCCTGCTCGTAATGGGTCAGGCGGCGCTGAAACAGGATCGAACCGTGAGGGTGACTGGCGAGCTTATCGGCGATCAGCCGCGTCAGCTTGAACTGTTCGCATTGCAGCCGATAGGGATGGCGCGCCACGTCGGCGATCTCGCCCATGTCCAGCGACAGGACTTCCCCTGTGACGCGGTTGCGATACTGGTAGACCGGCGCACGAAGCGCCTGGGCCTCCAGCGAGTCCAGCAACCCCAGCTCTTCCATCATGTCCAGGGTCGGCGGATGAAAGGTCGACGCCCGCATATCCTCAGGGCACTGGGGCTGGCTTTCCAGCAAGATCACGTCGACACCCATCTGCGCGAGCCGATAGGCGGCCACCGCCCCTGATGGGCCTGCGCCGGCGATCAGGACCGACACCTTGGTCATGCCGGGAATCTCTGTTGAAGGCGAAACACGATCAAGACCTGCGATCAATCGACGACGATGCGCATATCGACGTCGGCGGCGCCTTTGCGTTCGAGCTTGGCCGCCTGATAGCGGGGCGAATGGATATAGGCGCGGGCGGAGTCCGCGTCCGGAAACCGCACCACGACGACGCGCTCGCCGACCGGAGCGTCCCCCTCAAGCACCTCTGAGACGGGACCGCCGCAAACGCGCTCGCCGCCGAACTCCGCGCTCAATCCCACGATCGCTGCGCCATAGGCGGCGAACTTCACGGGATCGGAGATGCGCACTGTGGCGACGATATAGGCGGCCATTTTTATATCCTCTACCTCAACCCGCACTTAGGCTGATGGCCGTCGGACTTTCTCGCCGCCAGCCAAAATTGGCCGCTGGGTGATCACTGGCGCCGTTGCGGTGGAGGCTTGAGCGGCGACTGGCTAGGTCGAAGCCTCAAAGGAGATGAGCTCGCCATGGTCGACTCTCTAGGCTGGCGCAAGAAGTTCGCGGTGATCGCACCCTCGACCAATACGAGCGTGCAGCCGGAATATGACGACATGCGCCCGGTCGGGATCACCAACCACTTCTGCCGCATCCCCATCCCGGACACCAAGATTACCGACGACGCCTCCTTTATGGCGATGCTGCAGAACATCCGCGACGCCACGCTCGACAGCGCCAACGTCGCCATGACCATGAGCCCCGATTGCCTGATCATGGGCATGTCGGCGGAAACCTTCTGGGACGGCGCCGCGGGCGCCGACGCGCTTGAGGCCAAGATGCTGGAGCGTACCGGCGGCGTGCCCGTCGTCATGGGATCGACCGCGGTGGACGCCGCCCTGAAAGCCTACGGTGGCGTGAAAAAGATCGGCGTGATTACGCCCTATATGCCCGTCGCTGATATCCAGGTTCGCCGGTTTTTCGAGGACATCGGCTACGAAGTCGTGCACCTGCACGGGCTGCGCTCGCCGTCGCCGATGATGATCGCTCACGAACAGCCCCAGACGCTCAAGCGCGCCGCCCTGGCCGTAAACGAGGGCGTCGACGCCATCGTCCAGTGCGGCACCAACCTGGCCTTCGCCAAGGTCGCAGCGATGGCGGAGTTCTGGCTCGAAAAGCCGGTGGTGGCGATCAATACAGCGACCTACTGGCATGCCCTACGCAGCAACGGGATCACCGATCGCGTCGCCGGCTTCGGCGCACTCTTGAGCGAGCACTGAGGAGACTTTTCGCTATGGATTACGACTACATACCCCTCCCAGCGCGCCAGCCCCTGAAGTGGCCGGGCGGCGCCCGCGTCGCCCTGATCCTCACCTTCAACCTCGAAACCTGGGATCTCACCAAGCCGACGGACAAGCCCTACTACGCCGGCGGACCGGCCATCCTGCCGGACACCTTGCCCGGCGATACGCCGGACTTTCCGAACTATACCTGGCGCGAATACGGCCAACGGGTCGGCATCTGGCGGCTGTTCGAGCTGTTCGACGAGCTCGGCGTGCGGGCGTCTTGCACCACCAATGCGGTAACCTTCGAACGCCGCAAGGCCATGACCGACGCCGTGCTCGACCGCGGCTGGGAGCTCCTAGCCCACAACTGGGAACAGGGCGAACTCCTGACCACCTTCGCCAAGGAACCCGACAAGGAACGCGACATCATCCTGCGCTCCTTGGATCAGTACGAGAAATTCACCGGCCGCAAAGCCAAGGGCTGGCTGTCGTCCAGCCTGCGCGGCACGCTGCAGACGGCGGACATTCTCCGCGAGTACGGCTGCCTATTCTATTGCGACATCATGAATGACGACCAGCCTTACCTGCTCAAAACGCCCCACGGCCCCATCGTCTCGACGCCCTACTCCAACGAGATCAACGACTTCACCTTCATCACCCGCAAGAACTTCACCACCGATCAGTTTCGCGACGCCCTGATCGAAGAGCTGGACGTGCTCTATGCCGAGGGCGCCAAGACCGGGCGCATCATGAACGTCGGCCTACATCCCCATGTGTCTGGCCGCGCCCATCGGGTCCGCGCGCTGCGAGAATTCATCGCTCATGCGAAGTCTCTACCCGGCGTCTGGTGGCCGACGCGCGAAGAGATGGCGACGTGGTATTTGGAGAACCACGAAGCGCATATCCCTGGGCAACTGGGCTGACGCGACGCGAGCTGTAGGCGTTAAGCCGCGCGGATCTCGGTCCCGTCTTCCCGCAACACGGCCGTGATGGTCGCGGCGGCCCGTTTGACGTCGTCGGCATATTTTTGGATGGCGTCGGTCATCTTCATGGCTGAAGAGAAGAAGATCAGCGTCACCGCGCCCGCGATTCCAGAATTATCGAATACCGGCGCAGCGATCGAGGAGGTCTTGCCCGGATTTTCAGTATATCGATTGCGCCCCTTGGTGGCGTAGCCGTCATTCTGGATTTCCCGCAGCAACAGTCCGGACTCGAACAGGGCCAGCGTGTTGTTGCTGGCGTTCTCGGGCACGGCGCGCAGCGTCGATAGAATATTCGCCCGATCGTCTTCAGACGTAAAGGCGATATGGACGCAGCCCGAGGCCGACTCCAGGATCGGCAGGGTGTAGCCAGGGTAGTAGTTGTTGAATGTCAGGGTCGTCAGCGTATGGGTCGAGTCCCGGACGACCATCCGCTGGCCCACGTGACTGGTGAGCGACACCGGCCAGCCATGGCGCTTGGTCAGCTCCACAATGTGAGCGCGCGCCGCTTCCACCAGGCGACCGTGGGCCTGGAAGCCATGGGACAGGGTCTGGACCAAGGCGGTCGGCCGGTAGCGCTTGCGGGCGGGCTCGCGCTCGATAAGCCCCTCGAACAACAGCGTCTGGACGATGCGGCACGCGGTCGGATAGGGCACGCCAGAGGCGTGGGCCACATCCATCATGGTGAGGGACCCCGCACGGTTAATCGCCTGCAAAACCGCGATGCAGCGACTAATAGATCGGATCGGGACGCCTTTTTCCACGGCCTAACTCCCTGACTTCCAAGATGTCAGGACAGTGACGATCGAATGCGAAGTCAAGAACATCGGAGTGAAAAATAGGCAGGGGCGTCAATATGACAGTTAAATAGACAACACTTCAGCACGGCCTAGGGCGCCCCATTTATATCGCCCCTCAGGCGGCGGCCTGTTTGGGTGCAACATTTAACCCTCTACAGCGCGGCCTTTCAGACTTTGGGCGGCGGCCGTTCGGCCTGCGATCTTGCCCAGCGTCGTTGCGGTCATGAGCCCATTGCCCGCCAAATATCCGGTTGGATCGGGGCCAGAGACGCCGCGCGCCGCCCCGCCGCCGGCAAACAGGTTCGGGAACACGCCGCCGGTGGGCTTCTTGACCCGAGCGTCCGGATCGACGGCGAGGCCGCCTTGGGTATGAAACAGCGCGCCCGTCACCCTCACCGCATAGAAAGGCGGCGCCAGCACAGGCTTGCCCGTAAAGGTTCGTCCGAAAGGATCGGCGGCCTCGCCGCGCGTGTAGGCCGCCACCTGGTCAGCGGTCTGCGCCACCGCGTCGCCCGGCAAGCCGGCCAAGGCCGCGAGCGCCTCCCACGAGGGCGCAGACATCACGGCCCCAGCCTTCAGCGCATCGTGATAGTCTTCAAACTGGTGCATGAGCTGGTGCAAGCGCGCGTCATAGAGCGACCAGGCCACGCCGCCAGGCTGGGCGTTGACCTTCGCCGCCTGCTCCGAATAGCCGAGCGACTCGTCGGAGAACCGCCGCCCTTCGCGATTGACCTGGAACCCGCCTTCAAGAATCACCGGCCAATGCAGTGTCACGCCAAAGCCCGCGGCGAGACCGCCGTGGCCTTGATAGCCCGTCATGTCGGCGAGCTCGGCCCCCAACTGCGCGCCCCACATCATCGCGTCGCCCTTGTTCCCCGGATGACCGTGATAGACCGCCTCCGCCATTTCAGGGATCCATTGGCGCACCATCTCTGTATTGCCGGCGAACCCGCAGCAGGCCAGGATCAGGGTCTTGCACCCCACCTGCTCTCGCGCGCCGTCGGGCCGCACGATCTCGACCCCCACGATGGAGTCGCCCTGCGTGAAGAGGCGGTCGACCCGTGCGCCGGTCAGGAGAGCGGCGCCGGTGCGCTCAAGCGCCGCCTGTAACGACGCCTGCAGCTCAGACCCCGTCCGATTGGGCGTGCCATACATGCGCATAAAACTATGGCCGGAATAGAGAAAGCCTGTAACCAGAGACAGGGGCGCCCCATGGCGGTCTCTCAACCAAGCCACTGTTTCGGCGCACTCCTCTGCAAGCCGCCGTGCGACCGCTTCATCGATGCGGCCCTTGGTCTTTTTCAGCATGTCGCCTAGAAAGACCTCAGGGCTATCAGCGAGGCCGAGCGCCGCCTGCTCAGGGGTACCGGCGGCTGGGATCAGTCCTGTGGACATCGCGGTCGAGCCGAGCGGCGTGGCGTCCCGCTCGATCACCAGCACCTCAGCCCCGCTATCCGCCGCCGCCAGACCCGCCGAGAGGCCGCAGGCGCCTGCGCCCACCACCACGACATCGAACATCACGTCAAAGGCTGGCGCCTCACGGAGCACGCGGGTCTCAGCCAGGAGGGCGTCGCTCACTTATCGATATCCCGTAGAATGAGGTTGGGCAGATAGGCGTTATCCCACTCCGGCGATTTGGGCGGCGGATTACCCATGCGCAGGATCGCCAGATGCTTGGAGGGAACCATATACAGAACCTGGTTGGCGTTGCCGTCGAACAGAAACAGGTCCGACGCCAGATAGGGCTCGCTATGCAGGACGGCGCCGAGCATTTGATCGGGGCGGCCAAAACCGCGACGGGGGATATAGTCGCCGGGTAGCCAGACGCCGAGGCCATAGCGCGGGTTCGACGCCGTCGGCGTCAGCATCGCCTTCACATAGCCCGGCGGCAGAAGCCGCCGCCCCGACCAGGTTCCGTCCTGCATAAGAAGAAGACCAAGGCTGAGCCAGGTGCGAGCCGGCAAAAGGATGCAGCAGCCCGAGTGGGCCAAGCCGCCCGGACGATCCACCCAGACCTGGCCGCCGGCAACCCCTAAGGGCTTGAGCACCTCGCTTGAGACAAACTCTGCATAGCGGCGCCCGGTCGCGTGTTCGATCACCAGGGCGATCAGGTCCGCCGACGCATTGGAATACTGGTAGCGCACGCCGGGAACCGCGGTCAGCGGATAGTCGTCGACGAGAACCTCATCGTGGCGCGGGGAGAGATAGGCGCGGGACATGATGCTGGCGGGATCGCCGACCGGTCCCTGCTCGGCGAGGCCCGAGGTCATATTCAAAAGCTGGCGCACAGTGATCGACGCCTTGGGCGTGCCACGCCAGCGGGCGATGAAGTCCGCCGCGGGCTGATCCAGGTCCTTGATGGCGCCCAGCTCAATCGCGCGGCCGATCGCGATGGCGCCAAGCGGCTTGGCCATGGACCTGGCGTTGATAAGCGTCGTGGCGTCGGCGCCCAGGCCATAGGCTTCGGTCTCGATCCGGCCGTCTCGCCAGACGATCAGCGCCTTAGAATTGTTGGCCATGGCGTAGGCGACCGCCTTGGCGCGCGCCTCACTGCTGATCGTGGGGTGAAGTGCGACGGGCGCCGCGACAGGATCGGCCGCGCCGGGCACAGCCTCCATAGTGTCGTAGCTTTCCCGGCCGTTGGCGCCGGTATCCGCGAGCCGTTTCAGATAAAGCGCCTGCTCAGGGTCGTTAAGGGGCGCCGTGGCGCCCCCGATCAAGGTGGTCATCATGATCATCGCCAGGTTCAGAACAATCGACCGACCGCGCCTCATGGATCACCCTCGCTGACGCTTTACGCTAGCAAGCGGCGGCGTCGCGGCGATAGCCCCATCGCGAAGTGTCCGCTGTACGAAGAGTTCACAAGCCGCCCTGGACCCGCCCCGCTCAAGGCGACTTGCTGCGGTCGCCAAGGAGGGCGCATCGGTGGCTATGTCGCGTCGAGACCTGATGGCCGCCAGCCTGGCGGTCGGCTCGCAAGTCTTGGAAGGGTCGGCCGTCCCAGATACGGCGCCCTTGACGCTCAGCCTGAGCCACCCGGACGGCCGTAGCACCGCTTACCGGGCCCTATGTCCGTCGCGGGGCGGCCGGTGGGGCCTGGTGCTGTTTTCCCACGGCGCCAATTCCTCCAACCACGACTACGACCGAGTTTGGCGCCCCTGGGCGGAGGCCGGCTATCTGGTCATAGGGCCAAACCATATCGACACCGGGCCGCCGGCGACGCAACAGAAGGTCTCACGGCCGGCGCTCTGGCAAACGAGGCTCGACGACGCCAGCCTGCCCCTTCGCCAGCCGGCGCCCTTCGACAGCTGGGCGGCCAGCCTTGGCGCCTCCATCGACTGGGCCAACGTCTGTGCGGCGGGCCATTCGTTCGGCGCCGTCGTCGCCCAATCCCTGGCCGGCGCCCGCCTTATCGCGCCCGGCGAGACCGAGCCGCGATCGGCGCCGGTCGCCGAAATCGCCGCCTGCATCGCGCTCTCCCCGCCAGGTCCCCTGAAAGACTTCATCCCCGCCGACGCCTGGTCGACCGTCGCCGTCCCAAGCTTCCTCCAGACCGGCGACTCCGACATCCTACCCGGCTTTGTCGACGATTGGCGGCTGCGCCTGACCGGCTTCGCCGGCCGGCCAAACCGCTGGACGTTGATCGGTCACGGCGTAGATCATTATTTCCACGGCCTGATCTGTCGGCTCAAACCAGGCGCCCCAGCCGATCTGCTCGCGCTGCAAGAGACGGCGGACCTCAGCGCGCGGTTCCTGGACGCCTATTTGCGCGGCGACGCCCAAGCCCTTGGCGTCTTGCAAAGCCGCGCCCGACGCGGCGACGACGGCGTGGCGGTCTTTCAGCGGGCCTGACGCCCGCCGTCAGGCCGCTTGAGGCGCAGCGCCCGCCACCCGCGCGGCGGCCAAGGTCTTTTGATCGAGGCGGTAGAAGCTCAACAGGATGAGGGCGATCACGGCGCAACCCGTGGGGATATAGGCCACGCCCAGGAGCGCCGCCTGCCGCACCGCGCCGGCGTTCGCCACCGTGACGCTGGCCGTCTTGTCGAATCCGGCGACGCTCAGCGCCGCGCCCACCACCGCCGGGCCGACCGCGTTGCCGAATTTCTCCACGAAGCTGTAGAAGGCCGAATACATGCCCTCGCGCCGCAGACCCGTTCGGTGCGCGTCCATCTCCATGGCGTCGTTCAGCATCGACATGGCGAACATGACGTTGCCGGAAAAGGCCACGCCGGTCATCATACCGCGCAGCGTGAGATAAAACAGCGGCTCCCCCGGCGTCGCCCAGACCCAGGAGAGCGCGCCCGCTGCGGTCGCCGTGGCGCCGATCATATAGCCGCCCCGCTTGCCGATCAGCTTCGACAGGCGCGCCAGGATGGGCGTCGCCACCAGCGATGCAGCCAGCAGCGGCAGACCGAACACCGACAAATCGGCGGGGCTGCGTCTCAAAACATCGACCAATAGGAAGAAGGTCGCCGACGCCGTGGAGGCGATCCCGATCAATTGCACCGTTTTCACACCGATGATGATCAGCGCCGCCCGATTTCCGAAGAAGGTCGCGACCTGGTCCGTCCACGGCGCGGTCGTCCGCTTTTGCTCGGTGAACCGCGCCCCCCGGGTTCCTCTCCAGGCGATCACCATGCCGATCCCGGTAAAGACCGCAAAAATGACGCCCAACAGCGCATAGTCCGACGCGCTATTCACCACTCGCCCGCCCGGCCCCGTGCGCCGGCCCAGAAAGCCCAGCACCGCGCTGGCCCCCACTGTCGCCACCGCCGTGCCGACGCTGGAGGCCATCACGCGCCAGCCCTGCAGGATCGACCGTTCGTAATAGCCTTCGGTCATCTCTGTCGCCATCGCCAGCAGCGGGACGTTGAAGATCGAATAGCCGGTTGTATAGATCACGTTGACGGCTAAGACATAGGCCCAGACAATGGGCTTATTGCCGTGAAACGGGATCGTGTAGATCAACGCCATCGCCAACGTATTGATCGCCGCGCCCCACAGCAGGAAGGGCCGACGCCGCCCGGATGGAGAGACGTGGCGATCGCTGAGCCATCCGGCCAAGGGATCGGACACCACGTCATAGAGCTTGCTGACCATCAGCACGACGCCCGCCACCCATCCCGCCATCCCCACGATGGTGGTGAGATAGAACAGCATCAGGGCCGAGACGCCGTTCGACAGGATCGAGACGCCGAAGGCGCCGCTGGCCCATCCGAACTTGATCGACAGCGGGAGTTTTTCCGTCAGCGTCGACAGACTCGGCGCGTTCGCCTTCATCGGCTTTCCTCCGGATTGGAACCGCAAAACATCCCGGCCTGCATCTTAGACGGGCTTTCGCGCGACATAGTTCGGCGTCATCCACGCCACCTTCGAGGGCTGGAGTTCCGCCTCGAAGCCGGCGTCGCGCAGCATCTGCACGAAATCGCAATTGACGAACTCTTCCCGCCACCGCTCGCCATTGAAATGGTGATCCGCCCACGACCGATAGGTGGCGAAGGCCGGCGCTTGGGCCTTTAGCGCGCCGGTCGCGAAGTCGGTGACGTCGAACACGCCGCCGGGGCGCAATATTCGGAAGACCTCGGCGCAAATCTCGCGCGCCACCGTCGTTGGAACCTCGTGGAACAGAATATAGGCGGTCGCGATATCGATAGAGTCCGAAGCGAGCCCGGTATCTTCGGCCAGACGCTGTACGAACCGAACATCGAGCCCGAGCTCGACCGCACGCTTGTGAGCGTACCTCAGCATCGGCCCCGCGACATCGAGGCCTATGACGTTTGCGCCGGGAAAGCTTTCCTTCAGCGTCATGGCCAGTTGGCCGATGCCCGTGCCCAGATCGACGATGGTTTTCACCTCACCGTCGTGGGGCCGCGCCGTGCGGCGGGCTAGCATGGTGTGGAACTCGTCGCGGTCGTTCTGACCCATGTAAAAGCTGTTGGTGCCATAGTGGTAGATCGGACCCGACAGCTCGTCGCCGACATAGCCGCCGGGCTGGATGTGGATCTCGTGCCGGCAATAGTCGGGAATCTCGAGGTCCGGGTCCAACTCCACACTGCCCGGACCCATCGCGTCAGAGCGATCCAGCTCGGACAAATAGTGCTCACGGTGGCGACCGAGTTGGCCGGAAAGACCGGCCCACATCTGGCGCTGGTTGGTGATCCAGACCCGCAGGCGCGCCGCGATCAGCGGATCGGGATCGAACACGCTGCGCAAGGTCTCCACATCGGCTGAGCGATCGCCGGTGACGCCGTGGGCCTGCAACAGCGCTTCGGAATGGTCCCGGATCTGAGCGTCCATGTCGGTGACCATCCACTCGCGGAA
>Ga0116230_10006052_pt1 | contig 11891 bp, 9 predicted proteins | sample S1TSphfallax_3_FD_88678 | JGI IMG/M metagenome (GOLD analysis project Ga0116230, IMG submission 88678) | Host-associated microbial communities from peat moss isolated from Minnesota, USA - S1T2_Fd - Sphagnum fallax MG | ecosystem: Host-associated > Plants > Peat moss > Unclassified | place: USA...
CGTCCATTTCGAATTCATGCAGGGCCTTCAGTTGTTCGGCCTGGGCGGGATAGCGCTTGCCACTTGGGGTTGCGAGGAACATCTGGTAGCCGCCGCTGAGCAGCGTGGCCAATTCGCCGTTAATCAGGACGCCGGATTTTTCGATCAGGGCGTGACCCTTGCCTTCGTCGCCAATGATGGCGGCTACTCCATGTTTCATAATCTGGGCGCGGCCGTCGGCCTTGGTTTCGACGATGAAGCCGGCTTTCTTCAACAAGTTGATGCGCTCGGGAAACGTGGGAAGCGTGATGACTTCGCGACGAAAGAACATAGTACAAGTATAGAGACAAGAATGCTTACCTTTGAACCCCGGATTCCGATTGCCGCCATTACCGACGAATTTTCGCCCACGCTGGCCGAAGCCATCCCGGTGATGCGGGAGATTGGCATGGCTGCCGCTGAATTGCGCGTTGTGGACGGCAAGAATGTGATGGATTTGACGCCGGATGAACTGGCGCGCACGCGCGATGCGCTGGGCGAGGCGGGAATTCAGGTGATCTCGATTGCCTCTCCGCTTCTGAAATGTGTTTTGCCGAACGGGCCGGCGCTGGACAGCCGGTTTCAGCATGATGCTTTTGGTTCGAAGCATACTTTCGAGGATCAGCCGCGGCTGACGGAGCATGCGGTGAAACTGGCGCAGTTCTTTGGGGCTGGGATTATTCGGGTTTTCTCCTACTGGCGGACGGTGGATCCGCTGGCATGCTCGGAGGCGATTGCTTCAGCGCTAAGCGGATTGGCGGCAATTGGCGAGCAGGAGAATGTGATTATCGGGCTGGAGAATGAGCACGCGTGCAATGTGGGCACGGCGAGTGAAACGGCGCGTCTGCTGGCCGATGTGGCACATCCGTTTTTGAAGCTGGTTTGGGATCCGGCCAATTGCCTGGTGGCGGGGGAAGCGCCGTTTCCAGAGGGTTATGATCTGCTGCCGTTTGAGCGGATTGCGCATGTGCATGCGAAAGATTGCCACATGGACGGGCATACGCCGATTTGGGGTCCGCTGGGGACCCGGCATGTGCCGTGGAAGAGGCAGTTTCAGGCTTTGCGCGAGGGCGGGTATGCGGGGTATGTGAGCCTGGAGACGCACTGGACGGGACCGGGCGGGAATAAATTGGAAGGCAGCCGGATTTGCGGGTGGAATTTGAAGGGTTTGGCGGCGGGTTAGAATAATGTAGGATGTCTGGCGCGAACACATTTTTGAGTATCTGCGGGCCAGCGCTGCTGGTTTGTTTCACGCTCATCGTCGGATTGTTTTTTCAGAACGCCCGGATGAACGATCTGAATGCCAGGATGACCGACCTGAAGGATTCGCTCAATAAACGAATCGACGACTTGAAGACCCATATTGACGCTGAGTTTAGAAGCGTTCATCAGAGGATAGACCGGCTGGAAATTCCTGTCGGGCACAAATAAACGTTAGAAGACGCGGCGGTGCAAACGGTCAATGGTGAATTTGGCGGTGTCGGCGACGGCCATCACGGCCATGACTCCGGCTTGCACGGGATCGGTGACGACCAGGTCGCTGGCGTCGGGAACGCTGCCTGCCATATTGAGGCTGATGACCAGTAATCCGGCGGCGCGCACTTCTTTGACGGCGGCTTCGATGTCGCCGCCCATCAGGGATCCGGCTAAAACCAGCGCGCGGACGCGAGCCAGACGGTTGCAGGCGCGCACGGCGGCTGCTAAAGCTTGTTCGCCGACTAGAGGAATGGTGTCTACCGAAATGTGCTCGCCGCGAATGTTGTGACGGTCGGCTTCCGAGATTGCTCCGAGAGCGACCTGGCCCACCTGCGCGCCGCCGCCCATGATGATGATGCGCTTGCCGTAAATTTTCTGCAGCGACTGCACTTCGGTGACAGAGAGCACCACTTCCAGGGCTTCCAATTCCGCGATGAGGAGCGCTTCATTGGCGGGCGGCAGTTCCACTTCGAAGTAGATGCGCGTTTCCACCGGGCCGTCTTCAATGATGGAGACCGAGCGGATGTCGCCGCTGTGGCGGGCAATGGAGCCAGTGAGCTGGAACAGGACGCCGGGGCCGCTGACGGTGCGCAGAACCAGGCCGAACTTGTCGGAAGCAATGGTGCTCAGGCCAGCACCTCATATTTTTTCAGCAGTTCGTCCCACTTGCCGTGACCTTTTAAGAGCAGTTCGCAGACTTCGCGAATGGCGCCGAAGCCGCCAGCGGCTTCGGTTACGACATGGGCCGATTGTTTTACCTCCGGGCGCGCGTTGGCCGTGGCAATGGCTAGACCGGCACGGCGAAACAGCACGACGTCGGTGAGATCGTCGCCCGCGTAGGCGATTTCCTCCGGCGAAAAGCCGGATTCCTTGACAATCTGTTCGAACAGCGGGATTTTTTCGATGTGGCCTTGGAAGACCCAGGTCATGCCGACCTGGCTGGCGCGTCCGGCAGTGGCGGGCGATTCGCGACCGCTGATGACGCCGGTTTTGATGCCGTACCAGGTAAGCCAGCGCAGGGCGATGCCGTCCTGCGCGCTGAAACCTTTGGTTTCCACCAGCGTCCCATCCGGCGCGGGCACAAGGTAGAGATGGCCGTTGGTGAGGACTCCGTCGACGTCCATGATGAGAGCTTTGATGCGGCCTGCGTGGGTGTGAAGTTGGTCGGGAGTGAGGGGCGGATTTAGGTGCATGGGCGCGAGCCTCACTCCTTATAACATGGAGAAGGGGTTCTTATGGATGATCTTGCTGAGACAATTGCAGTGCTGGTCGAACTTGTTGGCGACTATGCCTACGAACTGATGCGCTCGCGCGCTTGTGAACAGCAAGTCTTGGATATCTTGGACGAGCCGCTTCCGAGCCGCGACCGTGAGGGAGCGGTTGCACTGTAGTCCGGGCAACCGCTCCCTCACGGTCGCGGCTCGGAAGCGCGCCGGACGACCGGGTGTTTTCATCATCATCGGCGTTGGCGCACGGCAGGAGCGGCAATAGCGGCTGCTTCAAGGAAGATGAGGATGTTCAGCCTAACCGATCAGACTGCCGCTGCCATCGCCCGCTACCGCATGCTGTCCCCCGGCGATCGCGTGGGCGTGGCTGTCTCAGGCGGGGCGGACTCCGTTGCGCTTTTGCATGTTCTGCATGGCCTGGCTCGGTATGAAATTACAGTGCTGCATGTGAATCATCAGTTGCGCGGGGCTGAATCGGAGGGCGATGAGGCGTTTGTGCGGGAATTAGCGGCGAAGTTGGGATTGCCGATTAAAGTGAAACAGGCTCCCATTGGTTCCGGCAATATGGAGCAACTGGCGCGTAATGCCCGGCGGGCGTTCTTCTTCGAGACGGGACTTCAGCGCATTGCGCTGGGGCATAATCAATCGGACCAGGCGGAAACGGTTCTTTACCGATTTCTGCGCGGTTCGGGTTTGGCCGGTCTGGCTGGCATGCCGCCTGTGACCGAGGACGGGTTGATCCGTCCTTTCATCCATTTCACGCGCGAAGAGATTCGTGAATGGGCGCGGGCGCAAGGGATCTCGTGGCGCGAGGATTCGAGCAACGAAAACACCGAACTTGTGCGCAACCGGATGCGTCTGGAAGTATTCAACCCGCAACTGGTGCAAGTGCTTTCCGCCAACGCAGTTGTGGCGCAGGATGAAGAAGACTGGTGGGCCGAGCGGATTACGGGTTTGTATGAAAGTCTGGCGCGGCCGACGGCACTTGGGCTGCAATTCCCGGCTTCGGCGTTAAGCAGCCTGCATGCGGCGGAGCAGCGGCGGGTGATCCGCTACGCCCTGAAGCAGGTGAAGGGGGATTTGCGGTCCATCGATCTGTCGCATGTCGAGGCAGTGAGAAAAGTATTGCAGTCCGAAGCGGGCCATGACCGCATCCTATTGCCAGGGGCGGATGTTCTAAGGTCGTTTGGCACGGTACTGATGGCTGAACCGGGCAGGATCGGGAATGAACCCCGTCACTATCAAATGGCGGCGGAAATCGGCTTGGAACAGGCACTTCCGTACGATAACGGGCGTCTCTATGTCAACTGGATAAATCCGGGTGACCGTTTTTGTGGTAATTTCGGAGTGGAAGACTCCGGCAGGGAAGTGGTTGATTTGGATGGGGATGTTCTAAGCGGGGCGGGCAGCCTGAGCAGGTTGCGGGTCCGAAATTGGGAGCCCGGTGATGAATATCCAAGGACGGGGCACGAAAGGCCAGAGAAGATAAAATCATTATTCCAGCAATATCGTATTGTTCTTTGGGACAGACGGCGCTGGCCGGTGATGGTTTTGGACGATGAGATAGTGTGGTCGCGGCGCTTCGGCGCTTCGGCGAAATTCCAGGCGAATGGTCAAAGCCGCCGAATATTGCGGCTGATCTATTCAGCTGATGTTTTAGATGTGAATCGAAATGCCGGGAATTACGTCACTTAAATAAGGTAGAGCCGATCGCAAAGTTGCGCGGCGGAAGGTTGAGTTTCATGAGTACAAACGTTAAGACCGCGGTGTTCTGGGTCGTTATCATCTGCGCAGTCGTGCTGGTGTATATGGCCGTGAAGACCACCCACGGCGGAAATAGTCCTGAACAGTTGTCAGCCTACGCATTCGTTCAGGCCGTCGAGGGCGGAAAGATCAAGAAGGCCGAAGTCACCGGCAGCACCGATGTCACCGGCACCATGATCAAAGACGGTGCCGAGAAGCAGTTCCACAGCACCATTCCCTCGAATTATCCGGACATCTACAAAGCGATGCAGGAAAAGGGCGTGGATTACAGCAGCAAGGAATCCACGGGCAGCGGCTGGGTCGGGCTGCTGTTCAATGCCGTCCCGGTTTTGATTTTGCTGGGGCTTTGGATTTTCATGATGCGCCAGATGCAGAGCGGCGGCAACAAAGCACTGAGCTTTGGCAAGAGCCGCGCCCGGCTGCATTCTTCGCAGCAGAAGAAGGTGACGTTTAAGGACGTCGCGGGCGTGGATGAGGCGAAGGAAGAGCTGCAGGAGATTATCGAATTTCTGCGTGAACCTCAGAAGTTCCAGAAACTGGGCGGCCGCATTCCCAAGGGCGTGCTGCTGATTGGGCCTCCGGGAACCGGCAAGACTTTGCTGGCGCGCGCTATTGCGGGCGAAGCGAATGTTCCGTTCTTTTCTATTTCCGGTTCGGACTTTGTCGAGATGTTTGTTGGCGTGGGTGCCAGCCGCGTGCGCGATTTGTTCGAACAGGGCAAGAAGAATGCGCCTTGCATTATCTTCATCGACGAAATTGACGCCGTGGGACGTCACCGCGGCGCAGGCCTGGGCGGCGGACATGATGAGCGTGAACAAACGCTAAACCAGTTGCTGGTGGAAATGGACGGCTTTGAATCGAACGAAGGCGTCATTCTGGTGGCGGCGACGAACCGTCCCGATGTGCTGGACCCTGCGCTGCTCCGCCCCGGCCGTTTTGACCGGCGCGTGGTGGTGGACCGTCCCGATGTGCGCGGCCGTGAACAGATTCTGAAAGTTCACACGAAAAAAAGCCCGCTGAGCGACGATGTCGATTTATCGGTGATTGCGCGCGGAACGCCTGGCTTCGCCGGTGCGGACCTGGCCAACCTGGTAAACGAAGCGGCGCTGGTGGCCGCACGCCAGAACCGCAAGGTTGTCACTCAGTACGATTTCGAGCTGGCCAAAGATAAAGTCCTGATGGGTGTGGAGCGCAAGAGCCTCATCATCAGCGATAAGGAAAAGCGGATGACCGCTTATCACGAAGCGGGCCATGCTTTGGTGGCGGCGTTGATTGAGCACGCCGATCCGCTGCACAAAGTGACCATCATTCCGCGCGGCATGGCGCTTGGCTTGACCATGCAACTGCCGCTGGATGACAAGCTTTCGCATGACAAGAAGTATTTGAATGCGCGATTGGCGATTCTGATGGCTGGCCGTATTGCGGAAGAAATCTTCCTGGATCAGATGACGACAGGGGCGGGCAACGACATTGAACGTGCGTCCGAGATGGCTCACAAAATGGTGTGTGAATGGGGCATGAGCGAACTGGGTCCGCTCAGCTTCGGCAAGAAAGATGAGCAGATCTTCCTGGGCCGTGAAATAGCGCAGCACCGCGATTATTCCGAAGAAACCGCCATCAAGATTGATGCGCAGGTTCGCAAGCTGGTGGAAGACGGCTACTCCACGGCGCGCAATATCATTCAGCAGCATTCCGATGCAATGGTCCGCATCGCGGAGGCGCTGCTGGAACGCGAAGTTCTTGACGGCGCGGAAGTGCTCAGCCTGATCAACGGCAAGACTTTGCCGAAGCTGGCGGTTGCGCCGAAGATTCAGAGCCCCAGTTCAAACGACGGTGGCACGGTGGTTCCACATTCGAATAATCCGATACCGGGTATCATGGGCGGTGAGAGTCCGCAGCCTGCTTAAGTTTCCGGTTTACATTTTCGACGTTGACGGCACCCTGGTTGATTCCGCGGCAGATATCTGCGGAGCCATCCAGGGTGTTCTGTCTAGGACGACCGCTAATCAGGTAACGGATGAGTTTCTTCGACGCTACATTGGGCGCCACCTGATTGACCTTTACGCGGATCTGCTGCCGGCTTTGGACGTGGCCCAGATGGAAGCGATGGTGCAGGAGTACCGGAGCATCTACGCGGCGCGCGATCATCAAAGCACCAGGCCGTATCCGGGGGTCGTGGAGACTTTGGCGAAACTGCCGGGCAAGAAATCGACAGCCACCACGAAAGGCACTCCCACGACGCGCATCGTGCTGGAGCGTTTTCAGTTGCTGTCTTACTTCGATCATGTACAAGGCACCGACGGTTTTCCGGCCAAGCCGAGTCCCGACGTGATTTTCAAAGCGCTGGAGGGATTGGGTGCCGCGAAAGAAGACTGCCTGTTCGTTGGCGATTCACCCGCCGATATGGAAGCCGCGCGGCGCGCCGGAGTGAAATCCTGCGCGGTCACGTACGGCTACGGGCAGCGCGAGGAAATGGCGATGTGGTCGCCGGATTTTTGGATTGACGATATTCGCGAATTGGTTGTAACGTAGAGGTCTCTTGTTACACCGATACTCATGCTTATAAGCGCGGTGGAGTATGCGCTGCTGATGCGCGTTCCCGTGCTGACGGGGCTCATCCTTTTTCTGCTGCCGTGGCTGGTGAATCGCTCGCTGACGCGTTCTCTTCTGCTGGGGCTGTTTGATGTGACACCGGTGGGCGTTCTGGCCGTGAGCCTGGCCAGCACAAGCGTCGCGGCGATTGTTTCCGACGACTGCCGCGTGATCTATCTGCACTCATTCCCGCGCGGCATAGGAGGACTGCACCAGCAGCCGGGAACTCCACCGCATTGGGTTTGGTTCGTTCTGGTGCTGGGATTGAGCCTTCCGGTTATCGTCTATACGGTCTATTTTTCGAATCAGCAAAACCCCGGCGCTTTGGGCAAGCGGGTGCGCTGGGCGGTGCTTGCCGTCGCGTCTCAGTTGGCGGCTCAAATGTTATTCGTCAGAACTTTTGAGACTGCTTCCGGGCGCGTCCAATGGTCGCCGCGCTTGCCTGATCTTTTCGCCGGCTATCCTCCCTGGAAAGACCATGTTTCCGCTACTGCCGGCTTCGTGCTGGCGCTGGGAATCTATGCGTTCTTCGGTTTGTATGGGAAAAGACGTCTGGGTATCAAAGCGAATGTCCCGGCGCTCTGTTCGGCGCTGATGATTATGATGCTGGCGTGTTCCGCGCTGTCGTCCATTTCGTTTTTCCTCGACTTGTGGCATGTTCCTTTGCTGCTGGTGCTGCTGGTGTGGGGCTACATCACCGCGCAATCGCAGTATTCAGACCATTTCTACGGCCTTCTGAACCGGCCTGCCGATGCCCAGCCCGCGCCCACGCCCATTGAGACCATTTGCGCGACCAAACCCGCGCAGAAGGGGCGTGTGATTCTGGTGGCGGCGAATGGAGGCGGCATTCAAGCGGCAGCCTGGGCGGCGCAGGTTCTGGAAGGTTTAGGGCGGGATTTGCCGGCGTTTGCAGATTCGGTGCGGCTGATCAGCTCGGTTTCCGGCGGCAGCCTGGGCAGCGCGTGTTACACGTACAAGCAGGCCTACCCGAAGGCGCAAGACGCTTTTGTGGCGGCCAGCAAATCGAGTCTGGATGAAGTGGCGTGGGGGTTGAGCTGGCCGGACTTTATCAGCAGCATTTTCCCGTGGATCACCAAAGGCTGGATGGGGCGGGGACGGGCGCTCGAAAAGGCTTGGATCCGTAATTGCGAGACAGCGGGATACCCGAACGCGTTTCTGGACCGGCCGCTGAGCGACTGGAACGCAGGGGTTCGCAACGGCACGCTGCCGGCGGTGATTATGAATGCGACGCTGGTGGAGACGGGGCAGCGGCTGCTGTTTGGAACCACGCGATTTACAGCCAATTCCAACAACCGGGCGCGTGTGGATGCAACGGAACTGAATGGCGCGTCGAAAGACGTAGCCGCCGTCACGGCCGCGCGCCTGTCGGCCAGTTTTCCGCTTGTGACGCCCGCCTCCCGGTCAAACGCCGATGGATTGCAGCCGCATGTGGTGGATGGCGGCTATTACGACAATTACGGAATGGCCACTTTGGTGGAGTGGCTGGATGAGGCCTTGTGTGCGGATGACCAATCAGTGCGCAGCGTGCTGGTGATTCAGATTCACGGCGCGCCCGTGAGCCCGGACAGCAGCGCGCAGCCCGACAAATTATCGGACCGCGGCTGGTTCTTCCAAATCGGCGCGCCGCTGCTGACTTTGAACAACGTGCGCGGCGCGGGGCAAATTGCGCATAACGATCTGGAACTGGGACAGATGCAGCATCGCTGGTTCGGCAAGGTGCCCATTCATAGCGTGACGCTGGAATTTCCCGATGAGGATGCACCGCTGTCCTGGCACTTGACACGCGAACAGCAGGACAAAGTGCGGGAGCGCTGGATGACCAACGCGGCTGTTCAGAAGGGGCGCGGACAGGTGGCTGAATTTCTGGCGGGCCTCGATAAGATCAGCTGCGGGTGCCCCACCTGTAAGCATGTTTGAAGCCGACGAACAGCACAAGCGACAGTCCGGCCAGCCCCAGAATGTGCAGCGCCAGCATGCCGCCAATCATTCGGACGGGCTGGAAGGAAGGAATGGTCAGCGTGCGCAGATCAGGTTCGTAGACGGTCCAGCTCCAGATGCATTGCGCCACGCATACAACAACCGCGACCCGCGGCAGCGTTCCGCGTAACGCCAGAATGCAAGACGACATGGCCATGAGAACCATCGTGTAACTGGTGGATTGAATGGTGCTGGCCGACTGCTCAAACAGCATCAGGATTGTGACAACGGCGGACAGGACAAAGCAGGTGAAGAGTCGGCGGGCGGCTCTTAATTCTTTGTTCTTGCGCCAGAACAACAAGCCGATTGCTCCCAGGCTCACGAATCCAGTGGAGGGCACAAGGTAGAAGAATTGCATGGCGCGCAGCTCACGCAGAGCTTTCGCGCTGAATCCAAATTGCTTCACAAATTCACGTTCGTATCCGAACACGGCCCACATGTTGGTTTCTTTGGCCCACTTCCAATCGGAAAACTTTTGTTCCTGGTAAGCCGCGCGGATTGCTTCTAAGGCCGGAATGTTGCTGGGCTGCTCCATGCCGGCCAGATGCCACTTCAAGAGCCGGTCGCCGGGAGGGTCGATCAATTTCTGGTAGCCGATCCAGGGAACGTAGAAGACCAGCGCGATTAAGCAGACCAGGCAGCTTTCACGAATCACCGAAAGGCTGAGACCGGCCAGCATGAACAGGCCGATGCCGAGGACGGAAAACAGAGTGCCTCCATGCGAGAGCAGGCCGCAAGCGAACAGAAATGCGCTGAGAATTCGCAACAGCCACGAGCGGCGGCGGAATTTGCCCCGCCGCAGCGCCAAGATGGGAATGGCAAACGCCAGCGTATAAGCGGCGGCCAACAGTTTCGGCCAGACGTAGAACGAGTTGACGAGCGCAAAGCCGGTCAGGTAGATGGTTACCATGACCAGTGCGGTGGTCAGTTGTGAAATGCGAAAGGCGCGCAGGAGCAGCCAGAACGCGAATACCCATAAACATTGCAGGATGACGGAGGCGATTTCGTAATCCATGGGCGAATCCTTCACCACGGGCTCCAGCGCGAGGATCATGGCGGTCTGGAGCGGCGGACGGTCGCTGGAGAGCCAGTCACCCGAGAGCGGACGGGGGACGATGCCATGGTGCAACCCATCCGCCAGCAGCAGGGGCATGACGTTGTCGGCTGGAAGGGTGTGCGAAAAACGAGTCTGCGCGGTCTCCATCGGGTTTGTTTTTCCGCCATAGAGGAAGCCCAGCGACAGCACGCCGAGCGCGGCAAAAAACGTGAGGGCTGCCGGTGTGAACAGCGGTATGAGCCTTTGCCGTTGAGCGGGTGTGAAGCGAATCAGGAGAAAAAGCAGGCAAGCGCCGAGAATGTAGGGCAAGGCCACGCTGAGGGCATAGCTGGTTTTGGGGGCGCCCAGGTAGAGCCAGAACAGCAAGTAACCGGGGATGGCAATGCCGGCCAGCAGGATCAGGCCCAGCTTGAGAGTGCCTCTGATGCCGAACCAGATTGCGAAGGCGGTGAGCGTTATTCCGGGCAGAAAAATCAGGAAGGAGAATTGAAGAATGCGGGAGAGCATCTCCTGCTATTAGATCTAATCGGGTTAGGACGGTTCGAACATGCTCCAGCAGCAATTTCAAAGTCGCTGTTACGAGAAGCAATTCAGCATGTTCTGAAATCGAGCTGAGCCGCGCAGGCCGTCAAAGCGGGGGTCGGAGCGCAGCGAAAGCAGGGCTGGATCGCGCACTTGAAATGAAGTTTCCAGATGAGACAGCGCCTGATCATATCGTCCTTGGGCGGCATAGACGACCGCGAACCAATAGCCGGAAACGTGGCGGCTGGCGGCCAGTCCGGATAATTCCGCGAATGCCTGGTCCGAATCGCTGGCAAGGCCGGCCAGCGCTGGCACACGGCAAGCCGAGCACAAACGGGCATTTTGAAATTCCACAATGGCTTCGTCCCGCATTCCCATTTGCTGGTACGCCAGGGCCAGCCACAGATGAGCTGGCGCGAAGCTGGAAGACAGGTTCAGCAGCTTCCAGCACTCATCCACGGTGGACTGAAAATCACGGGCGGCGTAAGCGCAGGCGGCCCATTGCAGGCTGGCGGGAAACGAGAGCGGGTCCATTACCAGAGCGCGGCGGCAGCTTTCCAGCGCAGCCTGATAATCGCCCAAGGTGCAGAGCAGCGAGGCCTCCAAAATAGAGGCGGGCCCGGAGGCGGCAGCACGATGGATGGCTTGGTGTGCGCCATGCCAATCCCAATCAAAGAGCATCTTCACGCGGCCATCGGAAATGTGCGCCTGCGGCAAGCCGGGATCACCTTGCAGAGCGCGCTCCGCCGAAGAGCGGGCCAACGTGCAAACCTGCTCGGACTTAACGGAACCGATCACGGCGAGCTGGCAATAAGCGTCGGCGATACCCGTGTGGGCCAGCGGGGCATAAGCCTGGTCGGCGGCGGCCGAGTGAAAATAGGCCAGCGCTTTGTGGATGTCTTCTTCCGAGAAACGGTCCAGCAGATAACGGCCTTTCAGACAGTCCTGATAAGCCTCGCTGGCCGGTTCTGTCATCTCCTGAACCGGCGCAATGAAGCGATACCCCAGACCTGGGCGCGTTTCAATGCAGTGACAGTCTCCAAGAACGTTGCGCAGGGAATTCACCGCGCTGTTCAAGGAACGTTCGAAGCTGACGTGCGAATCGGGCCACAGATGGTCAACCAATTCCTGGCGCGTCACCAACTGCCCGGCGTTCGACAACAGGAGTTCGAGCACATAGAAGGGCTTATGCTGCAACCCGATTCTGCTTCCGCCCTTGCGCAACTCGCGCAGACCAA
>Ga0116230_10006053_pt1 | contig 11891 bp, 10 predicted proteins | sample S1TSphfallax_3_FD_88678 | JGI IMG/M metagenome (GOLD analysis project Ga0116230, IMG submission 88678) | Host-associated microbial communities from peat moss isolated from Minnesota, USA - S1T2_Fd - Sphagnum fallax MG | ecosystem: Host-associated > Plants > Peat moss > Unclassified | place...
CCACGAGCAACACGGACACACAAGACTCACCACGGCCTAGACTTGAGGGAAGCCACCACCTTCCCCCTTATAGTATACTTTGCACCTCTCCACAGGGCCGACATCCAAATGGTTTTTTGTCCAGGGACTCCCAAGTGGGAGTCCCAAAATCGCCAAAGTTGGGATTCCTGCGACTTTGGGGCACCATAACTTTGCGTGAAGACCTTTAATTGAGATGAGATCTAAAGAAAAGTTGTAGCCCTTGTTGAGAGCTTTCCAACAGTATGTCACACGCCATCTGTACGCATGGAAATTGGGTTGATTCCTGACTTTTAGTGGTCGGGAGTCAAACTGTCAATTTGACTCCCGACCCTTCTTTTGGCCATAACTTGTGTTTCAAATGTCCAAATGGGTGATGCGAGCCCATTTAAGATATTTAAGTTCCAAGAGCTTTCCATTGATATAAAGAACTTCTCAAGCCATTGAGTTTTGACCCCTCCAATCGCCCTCTAAAGATTCGGAAGTCCACCGGAACTCCAACTCCCAAAATGGAACTCCCTTGGGGTGTGAGAGTTCATTCCCTCACACCTTCTCACACTCCCGGGAGTATGTTGTGTGACTCCCGGCTTCCTTCTTGGCCTGCAACCTTGCAAACCCTTGCCTTGGTCGCAAGCCCAAGGCTAAGGTTGCAACAAGGGGGGGGGTGTTAAATATTGATTTTTTTAAAGGTTTACAACTATTATGTAAAAACAATATACCTAAATCTACACACAAGGTGAACTCAAAAATGTGCATAGTCCTTTCCAACAACTTTTCAACAATAACAAAATGTATGTTTTTACCTTCTAGATTCATTTTTTTCATTGTTGTGAGAGAATGAAATGAAAGAAATAGATCTTGAATTTTATTTTGTTTGTTTATGTTCAATATTAGTGAATTATTTAATAAGTACAATTTATTGAAACATAATTTGAATGTTTGATTGATATTACAAATGTATGGTTTTTTAATTCTAGTTAATAATTAACTATCAATGGGTGAATATTGATTTTATTCAAAGGTTTGCAACTATTATGTAAAAATATTACACCCACATATGTACACAACATGAATTCAAGGAATGTGCTTGATTTTTTCAACAATAACAAAATGTATGTTTTTCATTAGTGTTGTTTTAATAAGTTTCAATAGGATTGATTTGAAGTGCTAGTGGTCCATGCATGGTTAAATGCATCAATTTGCTGGGTATTGCAAGAATGGAATGTACCTCTTCAATCTATACATTCCAGTATCAAGTGCACAAGGTAGGTTATAGCAATTTGATAAGTTTGGAGTAGTATTATGGTGGAACTAATGGTGGAATGGCCTTCAAATGTAAGTGGTCAAAACCTAGTCAAAGGCATCCTAGTGGTGGCTATTGATCAACCACAAGAATGTAGGTTTACCCTTCCATTCATGTTTTTCATTAATGTTGTTCTAATAAGTTTTGAATTTTTTTTTAAATGATTACATTTCAAATTATAGTAAATACAATTACTAGCCTGATTTGAAGGTTTGATTGAGATTGTTAACATATCAAATTTGATTGATTTTACAAATGCATGGTTTTTTGGATCTATCAAGCTTAATTATATATCAAAGGATGTCTACTGATTTTTTTTCAAAGGTTTACAACTATTATCTATAAACACTACTACTCTCGAACAACTCTTCAACAACAACAATGTATGTTTTTTTCCATCTTGATTCATGTTTTTCACTAATGTTGTTTTTAATAAGTTTTAAACATTATTTGTTTATAACATACATTACCAAACACAATATAACTATTTGATTACTTGAATGTATTGTGAGGGAGATAAAATGAGTAAAGAAAAAAGTTCATGAAAGGCTTTGATTAAAAAAACAAAATATATAGCTTGAGAATCTCTCTTCTAGTGAACATGAATGAAATTTGCATACATAAGTTGCTTGATTCAAATAAGTATAATTGACATTATATGTTTTTAAAGTCTAATTGATGTATTTGATAATTAGGTGGTTCAATAATGGTGATGACTTGTAACTCAAGATGGCAATGTTGGTAGAACACAAAGGGATCAAATGTGGGAACTAATGATGTGGAAATGGTCGCAAGTGTGGAGTGATATTGAAATGGAACCTAATGGTGTCTAGTGATGGGCAAGAGTGAAAATCATGTGTGCCCATGGAGTTTGGAGTGGAATGCAAGTGGCATGTGGGAATGATCACAGGTTTGGCATGATCTTATTATGGAAGCTTATGCTAGATTGACCTTGAAATGTCAATGGTCCATGCATGGTCAAATGCATCAAGGTGGTGGGTAGTGGAAAATTGGAATGAATCCTTGATCTACATTCCATTATGAAGTGGGCAAGGTAGGTTATAATGCATTTGATTGATATTGTGGTGGAACCAATAATATTGTCATTGTCAAATTATGTGGTTGAAGCATGTTCAAGGGGATTGGTGGTCACTAAGGACCAAGTTGGGGTGGAAAAGGGAAATGCATATGTGGCAAAGGCCACCCAGGTTGGACTTGAAGTGGAGAATGAAGGCACAAAGGTGGCAACCCCACAAGAGATTGATCATGATGCCAAGGAGGGTGGGGAGGCAACAAATGTGGTTCATGATGAGGGGCCTCCACAAGGAAAGGGGGATGACCATGGGCTAGAATTCACAAACCAATATAGCATTGACCTTGCCTTGCCATGGGATGCACAACCCAGCTAGTCAAGGATACCATCTTGCTTCTTGTTGCAAAGACCCAACCACTAAATGGGGGAGACCTTGACACTAGTTAGGGCCACCAACTTGCCTTTTGGTACACAAACCTTACCACATGTTGGCATCTTGCTGCTAATTAACAACACCTTACCTCTTGATGGGGGTCTTATAGATAAGATTCTTGAGCAAAAGGAAGTGAAGATGGACATGGCGCATGTGTTGAGTTGCCCAACATGATAACAAAGGATCTCCAAATAACAAGATGGAGACCCTCTAGAATTTACATAAGCCCTCTAGTTGAATACCCAAATGTGTTTCTTGCATTGGTTCATTACACATGTTATGAAAACAAAAAAAGTTTGAATGGCTAGTTGCCATGTATGTCTATGTTTTGTTAATATATGTGCATGCTAGGTGGGAAGATGTGGGGATTGTTGACATATTCCCATATGATCCATGTATGGGAATGTGGGAATAGGTTATGTTATCACCATGGCCTTTATTTACAATGTTGAAATGTCATGTTCCACATGTGGAATTCTATTCACATTTGAATGGAATTTATGTGGAGCTAAATTGAATCCAAAATGTAATTTAGGTGGAACCACAATAAGCTAGATGTAGGTTGCAATTGGAACCAAAGTTCAAATGTCATGTAGCATTTCTAAGGTCTCATATTTCTTATAAGATCTAGTGAGGTGGAATGTGTGTGAAACCATGAATGGTCAAAAGTGTATTGCAAGTGTGAATACAATGGAATTTAAGTGGCATGTACAACAAAATTCCAATGGACAATATGTGGGATGTGATCAATGGCACCATAGTTCAAATGTTGTGTCGTAGTTGGGAATATTTTTATGAGATCCAAATGAAATGTGTATCCCAAAGTGAGTCCAAGCTGGAATTCCAATAGAGCCATTTAAATAAAGTTTATGTGACATGTAAATTATGGAACCCGGGTGGATTATACCTATGGGGTATGAATGGCACCAATGTTGAAGTATCTTGTATCTTATAAAATTATGTCTTATCATGAGGTTTAAGTGGAAAAGGTTTGGGGAGAACATGAGACCACAATGGGATGAAAGTGGTGCCAAAGTGGATTCTAAGTGGTGTGTACATGGAACCCCAATGGATTGTAAGTGGGGTGTAAGTGCCACCGACCTTGGTCACACTTGGGGAAGTTCAATGAACCCTATATATATAATGTAGGCCTACCACCTAGCCAGAGTGGATTCAAAGTGTTGCATTTGGGTGGAGTCGAAATGGAATGTATGTGGAGCCAAAGTTGAATTGAAGTGTCATGTAAAATGTTGGGAACTTGGATAGGGTATGGGTGTAATCTATGTGAATTCATAATGGATCCATATAGTGCAAATGGAGCCAAGTCAAACTAGGTGCCCAATAAATTTGTAAAATGACATTGGAATTATGTAATTCCATATGGTGTAAGCATGGTGCTGATGCTTGACACCTTGTGGGGTGGGACAACAATGGTTGTCATTAAGAAATTAGGCCATCTAATTGGTATCATGATATAACATTTGGTGTTTCTTGTAATTATTTCATGGCCAATTTTCAATTGGTATGTCCCTTTAGTTGGGACTAACTTAGAATTATGGACATGTGTTGTTTTAACATGGAAATTATTGAAATGTTATTATCCAAATTTGGAAGTCTAGTGAGCTTTTAATGGAATGTAAGTGGACATAAGGTGGTTGGAAATTGTAATGCATATGGAGTGAAAGGGGGTTACACATTGTAAATGATGTGTAAGTGGAACCAAAGTTGAATGCACTTGGTCAATGTTGGATTTTACATGGATTTTGGATGGAATTAAAATGCACTTAGAGTGGATCCAAGGTGTGATCTAGGTGGAACCAAAGTGAAACATAGGTGGAATTTAAGTGAAATAAGAGTGGAAATGAGGTGGGGCTATAAATGTAAACAATATTGTTTTACAAAGATAGTTGTTAGTAACCATGCATGGTAGTACACATGTAGTTGAAATCTTCATTCATTAGTTGGTGTATGTTTGTTGATTGATCATTTTATGATATGTTGATAGGTCTAGTTGGGACTAATCTAAAGTGATTTTCATTGGCTTCAATTTACATTGACATTGTTGAAGTCTTTAAAATTTGTCATTTTGATGTAGGTGTGGGGGGGCTATAAGTGAACCTTGAGTGGATCCAAAGTGGGATGTAGGTTCATCCAAACTGAAATACAAGTGGGTTGTAAGGTTCACCAAAATAAAAAGTAGATGGGTTTTCAACAAAGTCAATGTGTTGCATTTGATGGGCAATTGTCATTAAGAAAGCAAGGACGTTTAGTTGTTATGGTAATGTTGATGAATTAGTGGGTCTTTATGTTGGATGTTTTAAACACATCAATGATTTTTGTATTTATTTTTTACAGCAAATTACCACCTACATCCAAAAGTAAGGTGGAGGATGGGAAACATATAGACGCCAACAAAGGGAAGGGACAAGACCATAACACAAAGAATTCTCTATCCATATCTAGGGCTAAATTTGATAACATGAGTGACCTCGTGACACCTGGAGACATAAAGGTACTTTCTACATATGTCACACATCCATGTGACAACCAAGAGCCAGATACCCACTTGGTGGGATATACCATTATTGATGTGGGGGTTATTATGCCTAATAGTTAACCTCAACCTAGTTTACAACAAAGGAAGACTAGGCTGGCAACCAAGACCAAATCAACATCAATCTTTGGTGGTGTGTGACATTTTGGCCCCACCAACAAAAAATAAATTGCAATTAATTAGTAATTTAAATCTAATAGGAGACATATTGCTAGTTTTTGTTGGGTCCAAGTAGGTTCATCTCATTAGTGGTATTGTAATTAAATTGATAATGGCTACATCCCACTTACAAGAAAGAAGCCACTACTATTCAAGGTTGATGCGAAGAAGTAGAAAAAGCTAGTTGAAACAAGTATATGTGGAAGTAGTTAGGCATCAAGCCCCCATGCTAGCATTTCAACTCGCCAAAGAAATAACAAAGGGGTGTTAAAGTCAAGTTGGGATGGTTACAAAAAACTACCCAAGGGAATACCCTTGGCCCATACTAGTGTGCCATGAGTTAATGATGTGAGTACTTGGACCATTTATTTTCCAACTTAGTTAAGGCTAGGCTATGATGATGCTAGATTGTTGTGTTCATAACACAATGTGCAAGTGTGCCTTTTTTTAGGTGTGTGGTTGTAGGCTCCATTGAAGGTTGGCAAAAAATGCAGCATCTTCCACCCCAAGTTTAAGGGGAATGTGGTTGGAGAAGGCATTGTATGTGTCAACCATGCATCCAAGTGGTCTAGGAGAAGCTCTTTTGCCCAATTGTGTGGGCTAGGTAGGCAAATGGTCATGGTGACCAAGGTCTACAAGCCCAATGTCAAGTTCATGATTAAAGAACTTGAGCAAAACCTAAATGTCTAAACTATGGATGAAGCATGTGTGCCTTCAATGGCCAACAAGAACTACATCCTATGGGGATGCAAATGGTTCCTAGATAATTCTAGTAATTAGGTGTATACCAATGGGCAACATTAATTAGCATGGTATAATTTGACATGAACAATTTTACATCAAGTTGACTTACACAAATTTTGGACATCATGACCACATTTTCATTTTTAAATGTAGCACAAGTGGACTTATATTTGTGGGCTACATGACCATGCTATCATTTTTGTTTTTGCAATGTAAGTTAATTTTTGAATGAAAATTTTCTAAAAAAATCCTTCACATGTTTGGGTACAATATGCATGATATTAGTTAAATAAAATGGACCTTCAACTTTTGACTAATGATGTAGTGGTATAAGGCATGGTGGTGCACTCCATTTGAAAAATTCATGGGCAATATTACAAGCATACACCAAAAAAATGACTTGAATTGTTTTAACTGCCCAAAAATAAAATCCCTTAATTTTTTTCACAAATGCCTATTCCACTAGGAAAAAAATGGTGGCACTAAATCCACTAATGAGACTTGCCCGAAAAATTTGTGGCACTTGGCACATTCCACTTTGTAGTGGTTGCACCTAATTAACTTATGCTTTTTATTTGAATTATTTAATATTAATAAATTACTTAAAACATGTGGCACATTCCACTAGATCCATTCCACTTGGGGGTGACATGACTTATTCCACTCTCACATTCCACTCAAAATGCCCCATTCCACTTTGGGTTTTCCATTATACTAGAATTGGCACATTCCATTAAAAAATGAAGGGAATGTGAATAGGGTGCAATCTACTATAGTGAAAGTTGAACTTGGGTGTGATTGAGATTAAAAGTGGGAACCTATCCTTGGGTGTGAATTTGGTGAAGTTGTGACATGAACAAGGTGAATGTAAAAATGAAGACATTTAAATAAAGTTCAAAGAGGTGAAGGTGAAAGTCATTAACCCACCACCCTCCAAACACCTCTACCCAAAAAACCACCTCCATGAACATAAAACATATGATACCCACCATCATTATCATTGGTTTTGTAATCATCCACATTGCTACCTTTCTCACACCCATGACAACATGCACATATACAATTAGGTTATCCTTCTTACTAGCCTCGTGGTATTTCACCCTTCTCATAACATTTCAAGGGCAAATAGTCACAACCAAGCTTTAAATAAATGTTTTCCCTTTGTAACTATGCACTTTAGACTAAAATTGACCTTCCAATCACAAGGTTCGTGATCCACCCAATGTTCCCAAGTCCTTATTAGTGGGATTATCTTGTTATAACTAAAAGCCTCAATTTGAAATAATTATAAAATTTAAGAACCTCAACCTAGGTCACATCTTTTAGTTCTTATGTTGTAGCTTGGTGAAGCATAATAATTTTTTCCAAGAGTCCAATTCAAAAAAAGATAGTAGTTGTATGTGAACCTAGTTTGACTAATCGACAATCCTACAACCACCAATTTTCATTATAGGCATGCACTAACCATCTATATTCCAAACATATATATATTGTCAAAAATGAACATAATCACTTGCAACAACCATAATGATTATAGTTGTTGTCCTTATAGTTACAACTTATCAAATTACTCCTTCAACTTGTCTTTGTGCCTCCATTAATGTTAGGTTGTTTTGAATCTATTGGTGAATATGTGTTAGATTCTCATGCGATGTTCATGGATTTGGAGCCTAACATAATGGCCAACGTGCAATTGGGACCATATAGTAGAACTTTGAACTTGATAATGTTTTGTTTGGATGGACTAAAGTTGGAAACAACTTTGCCAAAGTCCATGGATTGAAGTTGCCAAACCTATCTCATCAACTAACTAGCATCAAACCCCTATGCAATAGGTGATTAAACTCAAATGTCATTTGAGGTTTGATCATTGCGATATCTATTGCTTCTTCAATAGTTCCCTAATTAGTTGTGTCACTACTTTGGAGCTAAATGGCCATGCCCACTTCCAATTTTAATCACTCTTGAAGAATCTACTCCAATTGTAATTTTGGTGTGATTTGTTTTCAACACAACTACAACTCAATTACGACTTGGGTTCTGCTCCTTTGCAACTTGGGTGTGACACCTATGTAATTTAAATGTGATTCAAAATTATGACATGTTTGATTCCTTTATAACTTGGTTGCAACACCTTTGTAACTTGGGTGTGAAGCTTTTGCTACTCAATTGTCATGTGTGTAGCGCTTCCAATTGTAGGATATTGTTACAACTCATTTGTGACCAACAAAGTCAACTTTACAACTTTACTGCAATTCCATTGTAATGAACAACAAATCCAATGCTTGGATTATAATTAGATGCAATGGCCTAACAACCAATCTAGTTATTTGTTATGACTCTACAATATAATTTAATTTAGAAGCCTTTCCATACTTTCATAATTTGTAAAGAAATCAAACAACTATGAACAACCCTGTCAATTCAAGCAATTTCAAACATTATGATCCCACACCTATCTACACAACCCAACTACAAACAATTTGTTGATCCTTACAATGGATTGTTGATTTCACCATTCAAACCAATACTAGCAACCCAAGCATTAGATTGCCTATGCACTTAATTGCATCAAATATCTCTAACTTAAATATAGTCAAGCAATCCTTGCTTCTATCAACCTTTTTAAGACCACAATGTCCACATGCATCCATCTTTCCAAGGAACAATGGGAAACAACTTTGGCATTAAAGTTTGGTTACTTGGACATCCATTGAAACCCATTAATCATGACATGGGTTAGAATGAAATTTAGGCATGACCTTCTTATGTAAATAACCATCAATGTGACTATGTCCCCCTTCCATGAAAAGGTCTAATCTAATACCTTTAACAACAATAAACATGCACATCATGGTTTGGCATCACTTCAAATCCTAAATTAATTGGTCCTCAATAGGTATCTAATTCATGTTAGTTTTTTAATTTGGAAAATTCTTGGTGGATTTCTAGCTCAAGGTTTTATTTTATCATAACAAAAAAAACCCCAACCCTTATTTGACCCTATGCTACTCATTGTTTAGCTTACCGAACCTTTATACCTATCTAGAAAAAAAGTCTCAAGACAACATGCTTCACATGCATTCTTCATGGGCAATTCAATAGACTAATCCTAGATCCACAATTAATGGCCCCTTAATAAATTATAGTATTCTAAAAACACAAAACATGGGCCTTGAACATGGGTTAGATCTACCTAGATTAGCTCCTCACATAGCCCCATCAATGCACAACTTCACATCTATAATGAATAAACCGTTATAATTAGGTGTCTACCTATTGGTATATTTTTCAAGTTAAAACAAATAAGTGTTACAATCACATGGATCACTTGCTACACATAATCCAAGTCGAACCTATGCAACACATAATGTCCATAATATAGGCAAGTGGGCAAGAACCCACTTCTCACCCCATGAAGCTTAACTTGAAAAAAATGAGTCTTCCAACATAATCCTTGCATTTATAGGAAAATGCTCCTAGATAAATAAAACAACCTAATCACTAAATTGTCCATGGATAAAACAAACCTCACTTTAGATGCCTTCCATCCTCAAGGTTCAATGGGTCATGACACCGTGGTTAGTATGATTATATAAAATCATGACAACAATAACCAACATGCTTGAGCTAGTTATTAAACATAACCAATTGTGTAGGAGTGCCAAGCTTATGAATTATTTAGGACACTATGTCTTATGAGGTTCAACCCACCAACAACCACAAATGTGCAAAATTCTATTAAGGTTTGAAAATGTCAAGCAATTGTAAGATATGTGATATAATTGGGGAGATATTGTTCAATGGCATGTTGTCATGTTAACAAGATGTTCTTATAATTGATTATGGAAGGGAAACTTTACCTTGCACATTTGAAGTGTTTTGTGTGGGGTAAGAACATCTCCATTACACCTTCTAAAAGGCATGTGAATGACATCATGGCAAGCCCAATTGTGGGCTCTATCAAAACCTTATCCTAGCACCATTTCTTACTTGTAAACCATGCAACCAACATCACAAAAAAACCCACCAAGCCTTGCATTGTAATGCATAATGTTAGGTTTTTCTACTATGGATAGGTGATTGTGCATGTAAAAGGACTCTCATCTTTGTGTGCGATCCATGTTGTTCTTGTTGTCCTTGTCACCATGGCAACACAAGATACAAAACTTGGAAGACTGAAAAAGGGGGCAATTTTAGTGGCAAAGGAAGAAAAACAAAGTTCTAAAGGATATAGTGTTTCATGTCTCCCAAGATCCAATTGTTAGATATGGGGGAAAAACCAAGTTTTTTGAGAATGCATAACTTTACATTACAACAACAACAAGCCTTTTGGTTGTGGAGAATACCCAACTAGGAGCTTGGAGACAAAATGAGGCTTGATAAAAACATGATGTTTCCAAATTTTGTGATAATTATCATGTTGTTTTGCATTGAATGATAATGGTGTTTGTAATGAGAATGTTTTTCACAAAGCTTTGGAATTATACAAGTCCAAGCACATGAAGAATGCATCCTTTGTGCTCATTCATTATTCGTTGATCCTCTAATAATATACCTTCACTAGTAGAAATTATGGGTTTTGCAACTATCATTTGCAACAAAAATTCAATTGCATGTGACATTATGTATGCAACATGTATATATGAAGTTAATATCGTGTTCATCCATACATACCAATTCAAATGTAGATGCACATTATATGCAACTCTCCTTGCAACTACAATGCAATTAATCAATGTATGACAATGTTTAAAAATTAGACGAATTACTTGTGTCACTTTTTTATTATTTTTGTGTTTTCAAAATTAAAAATTCATTGGATTAATCTCAATTATCAAAGTTTTTACCACTAGGATGATGACAAATGGCACACTATGGAATGTTCATTGATCATTTGACATGTCCCCATTTTTAAACACCAATTATATGGTGACATGTGGCAATTAAAGCCCACTTATCTTTTTTTTAAAATATTAATTAATGAAATATAGATCGTCCAATTCAGGGTTAATAAGATGTTGACACATGGTGCCTAAGTAGGTAGGTAATTATTACACCTTACTAAGTAGGTAGGTAGGCTTAGGCTAAATAGGTAGGTTTTTAATTATTTTATTTTATTTTATTTTTGGGTTTAACCACTTAATGAAGGTCAAGGTTTTTTTATTAGTTCATTCCCAATGGCATTTGATACTAGGTTTTTGAACATGGCTATTGCACCTACTTATATAGTGTACTTGAATTGTATTGGAAGCCAAAAGATATGGGATAAAAAATTCCGTTGTAAACATCATCAACTTAGTTGCACATTAGATGCAATTATTGTATTAGTACTTATGTTATGTACTAACCTAGTTTACTTACAAGTTGTATATCAATATATTATAAATAATAATAACAACTAATAATAAAATTAATAGTAATTATTCATTTTCAGTAGTAATATTAATTATTATAATTATGATTATATTTTTAAAAATAATTATGATTACTTATAATGATGAATAATTAATATTATTTCAATATTATTACTTAGCTTAAATTAGTAATTAGCTTAGGACGTTTGAGTACTTGTAAGTTAACTAGTGTATCATACTAGCCATAAGTATATTAACATAATTTTATTAAGTAATTATATATATATATA
>Ga0116230_10006054_pt1 | contig 11890 bp, 7 predicted proteins | sample S1TSphfallax_3_FD_88678 | JGI IMG/M metagenome (GOLD analysis project Ga0116230, IMG submission 88678) | Host-associated microbial communities from peat moss isolated from Minnesota, USA - S1T2_Fd - Sphagnum fallax MG | ecosystem: Host-associated > Plants > Peat moss > Unclassified | place: USA...
GCATGCTCGCGTTCATGCGCATCGGCACGCTGAGCGGCTTCACCGACAACGAGGCCGATACGATGTCGTATGTCGCGGGACAACTCGGCGGCTCGATCTGGCGCACCGTCGTCACGGTGACGGTGCTGATCTCCATGGCAGCGGCGCTGCAAGCGACGCTCGTGTACCTGACCCGCAGTTTTTTCGCGATGGGTCGCGACGGCGTGCTTCCGCCGGCGTTCGGGCGGCTCGATCACCGCGATCAGCCCGTCTTCGGGATCGTTGCCCTCACCGTGCTCGGCATCGCGTTCACCCTCGCGTCCGGACTCTCGCCCAGCGTCAAAGCCGCGTTCGCGATCATTCTCGGCGGGACGTCGTTCTTTCTCGGCGTGCTCTTCTTGCTGAGCGCGGCAGCCGCGGTGCGGATCTTCGCCGGCGAACGCGCGCGCCGGCTCAGCGGCGTCGCGTTGCCGGCCCTCGGGACGCTGGCCCTCGTCGTCGTGCTCAGCGTTTCGCTCGCCCAAGCCGATCCGACGACGCGGCTCTTCATCATCGTCTCGGCGGTGATCGGCGTGCCCCTCGCGCTCTGGCGCGGGCGTACCTGGAATCGCTCGACCTGACATCGAAAGCGGTACGATGAAAACACGCTTCGCGCGCGCGCTCGTTTTCGCGTGCGCCATCCTCGTTTCTGCGCGGCTTCCGGCGCCGGCCGCACAACATCCGGCGCTTGCGACGATCGCGGCGTTCGCGTCGACGGCAAACGCCGGCGATCGCCGCGCGTTCTTGCGGCTCTTCGCGCCCGACGCCGCCATGGTCGACAACTTCGCCCCGTACCGGTTCGCGGCGCCGAACGGGCCCGCGACTTGGTACGACGGCTTCGGCGCCGACATGCAGAAGAGCGGATCGACCGACGGCGTCATCTCGGTCGGCACGCCGAAGTTTTTCCGCGTCACGGGCGATCGAGCGTGGGCCGTCGTGCCGACGCGTTTCGTCTACAAACTCAACGGCAAGCCGGAGCTCGAAACGGGTCTCTCCGTCTTCACCTTGCACCGCGTGTCCGGCGCCTGGAAGATCACGTCGTTCTCGTGGGCGGAGCAGTCAGACACCGGCGTCTAGCGCGACCGTGGATGCCGTTTGCGGGCGACGCCACAAGATCGCGACGCCAATGGCGGCGTACGCGAGGAAAAGTGCCGGATAGATGGTCGCCGGCCAGGGCGGCAGCGGATAGACGCTGCCGGCCGCCGGTACCAGGAGAAAGAGCGTGGCGAGCGCGCTGATCGCGATGTTGCGGGTGCGTAGCTCGCCGCGCGCGCGCAGATACACCGACGCCCCGATCGAGATCGCCGCGTAGATCACGACGAAGGCGTACGAGCAGAGCGAGGCGGTATCCGAGAACGCGTCGATCGGCGCGCGGCCGGCGGCGAGCAGCGCCGCGCCGCCGATTGCAACGATGAGCGCGATCGCGCGCAGCGCGCGCGCCGGCGTCTCGTGGAGGGGATCGGTCTCGGCGAAGAACGCGGGCATGAGTCCGGTGCGGGCCATGACGAGCAGCGCCCGTGCCGCGCCGTTGAGCGCCGCGGTCGCAATCGAGATCGAGCACAAGACCGCACCGATATCGATCGGGATCTTCATGAACGGTGCGCCGACCGAATCGGCGAGCGCATCGAGCGGGGTGACGAGTTTGTCGAGCGGCGTCGTTAGCGCATGCGCGCCGAGCACTTCCGCGTACATCGTGATGACGAAGAAGACGCCGGTGACCGCGACGCTGCCGAGCACCGCACGCGGGATCGTGCGCAGCGGGTCGTGCGCCTCTTCGCCGAGCGACGTGGCGCTCTCGAACCCGAGCATGCTGAAGACCGCGAGCACGGTCCCGAGCGCCAGCGCCGAAAACGAGAAGCCGTGCAGCGTGAACTGCCCGGCGTCGAACCAGGCGCCGCCACGGTGGATGAAGATCATCACGGTGAGGACGGCGATCAGCGCGATCGAGATGCCCTCGAGCACGAGCAGCGCGATCGTCGAGATCCGCACGTCGCGGTAACTCAAGAACCACGCGATGCCCACACAAATGAGCAGCGAGCTCGTCCCGGAGACCGGAATGTGCACGTGCGCGAGCAGGCCCGGGAAGAAGACGGCGAAGCCGGTCGCTCCGGCGAGCGCGACGAACGCATACGCCCAAAGTTGGCACCAGCCGATGAAGAGCGCGCCGCGCGGTCCGAACGCACGCAGCGCGAAGACGTAGAGCGATCCGGCGGTCGCGGAGCGGCTCGCGAAGACGTTCACGTTGAGCGCGACCGTTGCGAGCATGACGGCGCCGAACACGTATGCGAGCCAGCCCGCGTCGCCCGCTTGCGCGTACATCAGCGGGACGATCAGCACCGGCGTGATCGTCGGGCCGATCATCGCGATCGATTGCGCCAAGACTTCCCAGAGGTTGAGGCAATCGGCGCGCAGCCGGGAACTCATCCGGCGAGGATCTCGCGTGCGGCGAGCGCACCCGTCTCGGCGCCGCCCTCCATGAAGCCTTGAAACCGCTCCGAGGTGTGCTCGCCGGCGAAGTGGATGTTGCCTTGGCGCACGCCTTCGTAGCCGCCGATCGTCGTGTACTGTCCGGGCAGCCAGCACGAATACGCGCCGCCGATCAGTGGATCGAGCGCCGGAACGCTGAGCTTTGCGACGCCGGTATAGTTCGCGCTTGCGTGCGGGACGAGGCGATCGAGTTGCGCGGCGAACGCGCGCGCATAGCGATCGACGAGCGGCGTTCCGCGCGTCGTCGTGTATGGGGCGGGCGGCGCGAAGAGCCGTTCCGATTCCCCGACGTAGTTGGTCAGCAGGCCGAAGGGCGCAGGTTGCGCCCGGGTCGTCTCCCAGCTGGATTGATACGGAAGATCGCTTGACGTGTCGCCGTCGCCGATCCCCGGCCACGCGCCGCGTCCGACCCACACGCGGCGGTGAAATTGCACCACGAGTTTCGCGTTCGTCCCATACCCGAGTCGCGCGATCGCGGCGCGCTTGCGCGGGGTGAATGCGGCGCGCGTCGTGTCCACGCCGCGCAGCACGGTGAACGGGATCGTCACGATCGCGTGATCGACGATCTGCTCGCCGGGAACGCCGTCGAACGTGAGGCCGACGCGGCCGTCGGCGAGCGTGCGTAGCGCGATCAGGCGCGCGCCGCGCACGAGCCGTTCGGGTGGCAGCGACGCCGCGATCGCGAGCGGTAAGCGCTGGTTGCCGCCGCGGATGTGAAACCGGTTGTCCGAGGGACCAACCGATGAGAAATCGCTCGGATCGGGCTGGATACCGAGCCAATAGATCAGGTTGAGCGCGCTCTGTGCGCGCGTGTCGCGACCGTATTCATCCAAATAGGCGACGTCGATGAACTGGCCCAGCGGCGAGGCGTGACCGCCGGGGACGTATCGCGCGATCCACTCATGGATCGTCATCCGATCGAAGTGGACGCCCGCTGCCGTGTGGCGCGCGTAGGTCGTGCGCGGTCCAATCGCAGCGAGTTGCTTCTGCAAGACGTGATAGACGGGGGTGAAGGCTCGCTGCAAGTCGGGATACGGCACGTAGCGGCCGCCGAAAAAACTGATCGGTTCGGCACCGGGAAGTTCAGCGGCGTTGACATCGTCGAGCATGAGGCCGAATCGCTTTGCAAGCCCGCGCATCGTGGCGTGACCGGTGTCGATCAACTCGCCGCAGTACTCGCTTGCGACGCCCGCACCCCAGAGGTGCGTCTCGGAATGCATCCGGCCACCGATGCGCGCGGACGCTTCGTAGACGGTCGGCGTGATGCCGTGATCGCCGAGGACACGCGCGGCCACTAGCCCCGCGATCCCCGCGCCGACGATCGCAACCGTGGGATTCGACGCGGCACCGGCGCCGCGCGGAACACCCGTGGCGAGGGCCGCGGCGACGCTCGCGCCGCCGCGCAAAAACGCACGACGGCCGAGCGCCCGGAGAGCCGGCGAGCGCGCCACCCGGTTAGAGTCTCATTTGCAGGTTGAGGAACGCGCCGAACGGCTGCTGCTGGCCGCTGAACCCGGTTTGCACGTTGTTGTAGAAGCTGCCATACGGATAGCGCAGTTGCACCGGCGCCGACGCGAGCGGCGTGACGAAGTTGCCGACGGGTGCGAGCAAATTCGACGGAAGTTGCGCGTACACGCACGTCGTCGGGTTGTCCCAGGCGTAACCACGCTGGTAGCAGTGGTCGATGATGTTGGTGAGCGAGAGCGTGATCTTCACGTTCCGGCTGAGTTCGTAGCCGGCTTGGTAGTTGAGCGTGAAGCGCGTCGGCTCGCGAAACGCGCCCTGCTCGTCGAACTTGCCCGTATAGGCGTCGGGGATCGAGATCGCCGTCGTGCAGCTGCTGGTGACCGGCTGCGCCGCTCCGGTCGCCGCTTGCGTGCACGTTGACGGATCGTAGCCGGGCCAACTCGCGGGCGCGCCATAGTACGTGCCCGATGTGTAGCTCGCGGTGGGCGTCAGGGTGAGCCGGTGGGCGCGATAGTTCACGACCGCGCTGACCACTTCGGGTGTCACGAATCCGACTTCGCCGTCGTACGGATTGGAGGGCAAGATATCATAGGGCGTATAGGATCCGGTCGGATCGAGCAGCGGCTGGACCTGCGCGTTCCAATACGGATTGGTGATGTCGCCGACGGGGCAGGCGGCGGTCGTCGTCACACCAGTGACCGGCGTCCCAGGCGCTCCGGTCTGGGTGTTTGCCGGCGTATAACATGGTGCAGCGGCGACGCCGCTCGGGGTCGAGCCGCACTGCGAATTCTTCGGATGCGTCGCGCAGAAGCTGGTGAGGGCGTTATAAGGCTTGATGTACTCGTTGTTGAGATCGTCGATGAAGTTGACGTTGGTGCCGGGGAAATTCCCGAACGTTGTCACGGAATGGGTGAACGTGTAGCCGAGTTGGAACGAGAACCCCTCGTGCGAGAAGTCGCTCTTGGTGAATTCGAATTCGATCCCGTCTGCGTGTCCCGTTCCGGTGTTGATGCCGTCGACGACGCCTTGTGCGCCGATCGGAATGCTCTGCTCCTCATCTTGTGTCACGCGGAAAAATGGCGTCACCTTGAACCCGAGGTCTGTCCCCTTGATGCGCTTCTCGAGCGAGAGGTCGTAGCTATTCGAGTATGACGGTTGCGTCTCGTGGTAGGGCGAGGCGAAGCCGTACGGCAAGAAGGCCGAGAGCTCCGCGGGCGAGTTTTGCTGCAGGTAGTTGTACTGCTGGTATGACGCGCCGGGTTGTTGCGCGTAGCGTCCGTACGACCCGCGGATGACCGTGTCGGGGTTGAATTTGTAGGTGAAACCGGTGCGCGGCTGGAGGGCGCCGTAGCTCACCGAGGACGGTGAGGAGTTGACGAGCGGTGTCGATCCGCTCGGGCAGCCCGAGTTCGCGCCCGTCAGCGGGTTGATCGTCGTCTGCGTGATCCCGGTCGAGGGCGTGTAGCAATAGTCGTCGTTGTAGGCCGTGAACCAGAAGTCACGGCCCGGGCCGAGGTTCGTGTTGTTGAGCCCGTAGACGAACTCTTCGTACCGCAGGCCGCCGTTGAAGACGAACTTGTCGTTGATCTGCCACTGGTCGCTCAGCGAGACGGCCGAGAAATATGGTCGCACGTTGTCGACTTGCGCGCTTTGACCGTTTTCCGTCACTAGCCACTGCGCACCGGCCAGCGCCGCGGGGCTCCCCGCGGGCGGCGCTCCCGGAAACACCGGTGTGGTGCCGTACTGCGTGACCACGAAGCTGTTCCCGTAGCATGGTGCATAGAAGCCCGCTTGCGAGAAACACTGGTCGCCCGGGCCGACGAGGTTTTCTTCGATCTCGCCGCCGTTCGATCCGTTGGAGACGGTCTTCGTGCGCTGGACTTGGTAGGACGCGGTCGCGGTGATCAGATGCTTTGAGGTGATCTGGTTGTCGTAGCGGGCGTTGAGCCCGTAGGTGTGACCGTTGACTTCGTAGTCGGCGATCTCACCGCCGTAATCGAGGTTCGAGCTCACCGGGCCGTTGATGAACCAATTGTTGTAGTCCGTGTAGGCGAAGAGCCGCAGGAACGAGTGGTCGTCGAAGTTACGTTGATACTGGAGTTTGAGCAGCGCGAAATTGTTGTCGGTCGTCTCGCGCTGCTCGGGCGGAACGAGTGTGGTTGCGAAAGCGTGCCCCGGCGGGCTGTTCGGGAACGGTCCCTCGACAATGTTGTTGGGGTTGAGCGGCTGCATCAGGGCGCCGGTGTATTGGTAATTGTCGACATACGTCACGGGATAGCCGATGGCGTTCTGGACGTAGTTCTCGCCACCGAGGTCGTCGACCGACCCGTAGAACGGCGCCAAGACGCGGCCGTTCGTGTAGAGCAACTGCACGTCGTCCTTGCCGGTGCCGTCCTTGTGCGGGATGGCGAAGTGAAAGTTGCCGACGAACTCGCTGTCGGTGTCCGTGGCGATTGAATACGATTGACCGGGTGCGGCGGTGAAACAGTTCGTCGTCGCGCAGACGCCGGCCGCGCCGGTCGTGACCGCCAGCGGGTAGAAATAGAGCGGGTCGCTGGAGTTGTTGAACTGGGTGCCGTAGCGATACTGCTGGTCGACCAGCGAGTATCCGACGTAGTAGGTGAAATTGCGGTTTTCGGTCGCGCCGCCGAGTTCGATCTGCTCTTTATGGTAACCGGCGGGTCCGCCGTCGCCGATCGTGATCTCGCGGAAGCCGGGATAGTTCCCGGTGCGGATGACTTGGTTCACGTACCCCGAGAGCCCCGAGGCGTCGGCCGATGCGGGCGCGCCGCCCGTGTAGATCTGCAGTTCGCCTTGACCGAGGTTGGTGAGCGTCGAGATCGGCGCGCCGTCGGAGGCGCGCATTACGGGAACGCCGTCGAGTTCGACCGCCGTATCCTCGTAGTCGCCGCCGCGCACGTAGACGAGTTGATTCCAGCCCTGTTGCCCTTGTTGCAGACTCACGCCCGGCACCGAGGCCATCGCACTGTAGGCTTGGTTGAGACCGCCCGCGCCGCCGAGCGTCATCGCCGCCTCGGCACCCGCGGCGTTGATGGAATAGAGATCGCTCGTGAGGCCGGCTTTCACGACGCTCGAACTGGTCGTCGAAACGCGCCCGATCGTCTTCGTCTGCTCGAGCGGGACGGTGATCTGCGGAACCTGATCGGCGACGACCGTGATGCCCTGCAGCGTCGTCGTGATGTAGCCGGGCTCGGAGATCGTGAGCGCATACGTGTCGGGGATGAGCGAGATGAAGACGAAGTTGCCCTGCGCGTCGGTTTTCACCGAGGCCGTTTGCGACGGTGACGCGATCGTCACGATGAAGCCGGCGATGCCGTGCTGCGTGTCGCGGTCGACGACCCGTCCGCGCAGACCACCCGTGGTTCCGGCGAGAGCGGGAGTGAATGAAACGGCCAGGAGCACTGCTATAAGCAGTCCCGCGAGAGCACGATGACGCACGACATCCTCCTAATGATCGAGTGCGAATGCTGGCTTGGAAACTTGCCCCGTCGAGGGGCGGATCTTTTGGCCGAACGGTTAGTCGCTGGCGAACCAGCCGACGGGCTCGACGGCGAGGTTCACGTTGATCTGCTTGACCTCGGTGTATTCATCGAACCCGTAGGTGCCGAGTTCGCGTCCGATCCCGGACTGTTTGTAGCCGCCCCACGGCGCTTCGTTATACGTCGGATGATAGGTGTTGATCCAGGTGATCCCCGCGCGCAGCGCGCGGACGACCCGGTGCGCGCGCGCGGCGTCGCTCGTGAACACCGCGCCGGCGAGGCCGTACACCGTGTCGTTGGCGAGCGCGATCGCCTCGGCTTCGTCGTGAAATGTTTGCACGACGAGCACCGGACCGAAGATCTCCTCGCGCACGATGCGCATCTGCGGCGTCGTGTGCGTGAAGATGGTCGGCTGCAGGTAGTTTCCCGCACCTGAACCGTCGGGCCGTTTGCCGCCGCAGGCGAGCGTGGCGCCCTCGGCGATCCCGAGCGCGATGTAGTTCTCGACCTTCGCGAGATGCTGCGCGCTGATCATCGGGCCCATCTCGGTTGCGGGATCGAAGCCGTTGCCGACCACGATCTTCTGCGCGCGTTCGACCAGCCGCGCGACGAACCGGTCGTGGATCTTGGCATCGAGCAGCAGTCGCGACCCCGCCGAGCACACCTGACCGCAGCCGGCATAGATGGCGAAGAGCGCGTAGTCGACGGCCGTCTCGAAGTCGGCGTCGGCAAAGACGATGTTCGGTGATTTGCCGCCGAGTTCGAGCGAGATCTTCTTGAGGTTGCCGACCGCCGCCGACATGATCGCGCGGCCCGTCGCGGTGCCGCCGGTGAATGCGATCTTGTCGACGTCGTGATTCTCCGCCAGCTCCGCGCCGACGACCGGCCCGGCTCCCGTGACGACGCTCAGGACGCCTTTCGGCAACCCGCAATCGTCCATGATCTTCGCGAGCCGCAGCGCCGTGAGCGGCGTCAGTTCCGAGGGCTTGAGCACGCAGACGTTGCCGGCCGCGAGCGCCGGCGCGAGTTTCCACACCGCCATCAAGAGCGGATAGTTCCAGGGCACGATCTGCCCGCACACGCCGATCGGCTCGCGCACGGTGAACGTTTGGGAGGGCGCGGGAACCTCGAAGGTCTCGCCGTGCGGTTTGGTCGCGAGGCCTGCGTAATAGCGGAGGCAGTTCGCCGCATCGGCGAGATCGTAGCCCGTCTCACGTAGCGGCTTCCCGGCGTTGCGCGTTTCGAGGTGCGCGAGTTCGTCGGCGTTCGCCTCGAGGGCGTCGGCGATCGCGAAGAGCAGTTTCGCGCGATCGTGCGCGGTCGTCGTGCGCCACGGGCCGGAATCGAACGCGGCGCGTGCCGCGGCGATCGCACGTACCGCATCGGCGCGCGTCCCTTCGGCGACGCGCCCGATCGGCCGGCCCGTGCCGGGATCGATCAGCTCGCGTGTCGCGCCGTCCGAGGCGGCGCACCAGTCGCCGGCGATGAACATGAGCGCGGTGCCGTCGCCGTCGACGACCAGCTCGCGCATTTCGTTCGGGGCTTCGGTTATGGTCATGATGTGGCGCGGATCCTTTGGGTCAGGCGACGCGAAGTCGCGGCAGCGATTTGAGCGCGGCGGCCAGCGTCTCGATCACGCGCCGCGCCTGGTGGGCTTCGATCGTCAGCGGCGGCTCGACGCGCACGGTCTGCGCGTTGATGAGCGTTCCGGCGACGAGGATGCCGTGTTCGAACAGATATTTACTGACCGTGAAGCCGATCTCGTTCGTCGCGAACTCGATCGCCATCAAGAGTCCCTTACCGCGCACGGCGACGACTTTGTCTTCGTGCCCGATCGCCGCGGCGCGCAGCCCCTCGAGCATTAGCGTGCCCATCTCGGCGGCACGTTCGGGCAGCCGTTCTTCGAGCAGCACGTCGATCGTCGCGATCGCGGCCGCGCATGCGAGCGGATTGCCGCCGAACGTGGTCGTGTGAAGGAACGGGTTGGCGAAGAGCGTCGAGAACACGCGCTCGTTCGCGAGCACTGCACCGATCGGCATCACGCCGCCGCCGAGCGCCTTCGCGAGGCACATGATGTCCGGCACGACGTTCTCGTGTTCGCACGCGAACATCTTGCCCGTGCGGCCCATCCCGGTCTGCACTTCATCGAGGATCAAGAGCGCACCGTAGCGATCGCACAGCGCGCGCACCCCGGTGAGGTAGCCGGGTGCGGGCACGTTGACGCCGCCCTCGCCTTGGATCGGCTCCAGCAACACCGCACCGACGTCTTCGCCGGTGAGGCGGCACGCTTCCATCATCTTTTCGAGCGCGTCGAGGTCGTCGAAGGCGATGTGACGGAAGCCCGGCAGCATCGGGCCGAACGGCTTGCGGAACGCGCCCTTCGCGGTCGTCGCGAGCGCGCCGTAGCTCTTGCCGTGAAAGCCTTTCGTGGCGCACACGATGGTGGGTTTGGCGGGATCGTACGCGCGGGCGAGTTTGAGCGCGCCTTCGACCGATTCGGTTCCGCTGTTACAGAAGAACGCGTACTGCAGATCGCCGGGAGAGATCATCGCGAGAATCTTCGCGAGCATCGCGCGCAACGGATCGAGCAGATCCTGGGAGTGCAGCGGTTGCCGCGCGAGTTGATCCTGCACGGCTTTGACGACTTTGGGATGCCGGTGGCCGACGTTGAAGATGCCGAACCCGCCGAGACAATCCACGTATTCGCGGCCGCGCACGTCGCGAAACGTATTGGGGCTCGCGTCGCTCCACTCGACCGCGGCATCGTAGGAGCCGTGGCCGGCGGTTTTCCGGTATTCGAGGAAGCCGGGATTCACGTGATCCCGGAAGGCGTTGACCGTCTCGCTCACCACCCATTCAGCGTCGTCGGGTGCAAGCACCGGGCTTGCGATCACGTCGAGCACGTGTTGGGTATATGAGCGGACTAACTTCGCATCTGCATTAATTTTGGGACCTCCATGCGGGGTTACCGCAGCACCGAGTGACACGCATCGGAGAGGATCGCGAGCCCGCGCGCAAGGTCCGCATCATCGATCGTCAGCGGAACGAGCAGACGGATCACGTTTCCGGCTCCGGCCTTGAGCAAGAGCAGGCCGCGTTCGCGCGCCGCATCGACGATCGCCGCGGCGTGCGCCGCATCGTCGAATTCGAGCGCGCGCATCGCGCCGAGCCCGCGCGCATCCACGATCTGCGGATACGCAACGAAGAGCGCGTGCAGTGCGCTCTCCAGCGTCGCGCCGATGCGGCGTGACGCCCCCAAGATATCGTCCTCGGCGAACACGTCGAGGGTGGCGAGCGCGGCCGCGCACGCGAGCGGGTTCCCGGCGTACGTTCCGCCGAGTCCGCCGGGCAGCGGCGCGTCCATGATCTCCGCGCGGCCGATCACGCCCGCGAGCGGCAGGCCGCCGGCCAAACTCTTCGCGACCGTGATGAGGTCGGGCGCGATGCCGGACTGCTCGATCGCGAACAGCGTCCCGGTGCGGCCGAAGCCGCACTGGATCTCGTCGGCGACGAGCACGATGCCGTAGCGGTCGCAACGCTCGCGCAGCCCGCGCAAGAACGCCGCCGGCGCGGGCACGAAGCCGCCTTCGCCGAGGACCGGCTCGATCACGATCGCCGCGACGTTGGCGGGTGCGACCTCGGATTCGAAGAGATCGTCGAGTGCCGCGAGCGCGCGCTCCGCGCTCCAGCCGCGGAATTCATACGGATAGGGCGCGTGGTATACGTCGCCCGGGAACGGACCGAAATTCTGCTTGTACGGCGTCGTCTTCGCGGTCATCGCGAGCGCAAGATAGGTGCGGCCGTGATAGCCGCGGGTGAAGGTGACGATCCCGGCGCGGCCGGTCCACGCCCGGGCGATCTTGACCGCATTTTCGGCCGCCTCGGCGCCGGTCGTGACGAGCAGCGTTTTCTTCGCGAAGTCGCCGGGTGCGAGTGCATTGAGCCGCTCGGCGAGCCGGACGTAGCCCTCGTAGGGCGTGACCTGGAAGCACGCATGCGTGAAGTGCTCCAACTGCTCCCGGACGGCGGCGACGATCCGCGGGTGGCGGTGGCCCAGATTGAGGACGCCGATCCCGCCGACGAAGTCGAGGAACTCCCGGCCCTCGCGGTCCCAGATCCGCGCACCATCGGCTCGCTCGATCGTGAGATCGTGGGCGACGGAGACGCCGCGGGCGACGCTGCGCGCGCGCCGGTCGCGCAGTGTCTCGTTCCGGAGTTCAGATGCGACGGCCATTTACAAGAGTACGCCCAATTGTAAAGACAAGCCTCCGTACAAGCCGCTCTTCCGACCAGCGGAGCGAACGGGTTCGGGCCAGTGGACCGAACGGGTTCGGGCCAAAGGACCGAACCCAGAAGGGCTGGGGCCGGCGTACAGGCGAACCATCGGGGTCCCCTTCGGACACGCCGCGGCCAATCGC
>Ga0116230_10006055_pt1 | contig 11889 bp, 11 predicted proteins | sample S1TSphfallax_3_FD_88678 | JGI IMG/M metagenome (GOLD analysis project Ga0116230, IMG submission 88678) | Host-associated microbial communities from peat moss isolated from Minnesota, USA - S1T2_Fd - Sphagnum fallax MG | ecosystem: Host-associated > Plants > Peat moss > Unclassified | place...
CCGGGGCCGGCGATCGTGGCCCACGCCGAGCCGTTATAGTACGCGAGGTACAACGAGCCGGACGGAAGGCTCGCGTCCGTGATCGTCGTTTGCGGAAGACCGGTGATCGTGCTCGCCGTGCTTGCGGTGAGCGCGATGTAGAGGACCGGCGTGTTTCCGTTCGCGTCGAGTGCGCTGCGGCCGGTGGACGTCGCCGTCTTGCCCGCGTGACGTGCGGTTTGCAATGCGGGTACGGAACCGGGGGTTGACGTCGTGAGCGAGGCTGCGACCGACCCCGATCCGGCAACCGTCACGGTCGCCGTATCGCCACTCGCGGCTGCCGTGACCACGGCACCGGATGATGAAATCGTCGTAGCCGACGACGAACTCGCCGCGGGCGATGGAACGCTCTGCGGGACCGAAGATAGACCACCCCCGCCTCCGCAACCAGCAACCACGACAGCAATGAGCGCAACAAGCGCTCCGATACGTAACCTGAGCAAAAGGCCTCCGGCGCAATGCGTGAAGCCGCGCAAAAAAAGCACGACGTACTCGACGCAAAGCACAAAGGCACGCGGCGAGTTAGGGTTCGCTTCGCACTGCGCGCGCTGATACATGCTGTTCGAAAAAAAGTTAGGATTGGTTAATCTTCGCCGCGCCTGTCTTACCAAACAAAGACGACGTAGCATGTGTACGTAGCCGTACACACGCTACGGTTACGTACACACGACCACTCAAGGAATAGCAACGCGGGCGAGAAACCATCCCGGTCGCTGTTCGCTCACGGAGGAGAAGTCGTTGTCTTTTTCACGGATTGCTTGGCCCGCAGTTGCCCTCGTTGCGTTTCTCGCTGCCTGCGGCGGCGGCGGCGGAGGTTCCTCACCGACTCCCGCAATGACCGGGTCAGGCGGAGCTGCAAGCCCCAGTGCGGCTCCCTCGCCCGCGTCGAGTTCATCGTTGGTAACGACGATTTCATCAGCGGGTACCGTGGTGTCAGCAGCGGCGAGCGGTGATACGGCGACCGTGACGGTTGCCGGATCAGGTTCGATCGCAGCCGCGCTCACGACGGGAACCCCGAGTTCGGTGCCCGCACTGCAATCGACACGCCACGCGGGCAAGACCGCCACTTCCACCTTCCGCGGCGCACTCGACGCAAACGGAAACACGCCGCTCCTCTACGTCACGTTCACCGCAAGCACGGCGAGCACGATCACCGGTCTTCCGCAAACGACGATCACCGACGCCAGCTTGCCGTCCGGCTCGTATTACCTCGCGTATTACAACGGCTCGGCGTGGGTCACGATTGCCGGTCCGGGCACGGCCCTCTCGTCGTCGAGCGTGAGTTTCTCGGCCGTGACGTTCAACCCGTCGATTCTCATTGCCGCAGGCAGCAGCGCGTATTTCTGCCTGTATAGCGGCGCGCCGCTCCCGACGGCGTCAGCATCGCCTTCTCCCGCCCCCTCCGGTGCCGCCTCACCAGCCCCGTCGCCGAGTGCCTCGGCGGCGGCGTTCGTCGACACCGCGTGTTATCAGAGCGCAGCGGCGTCTCAGACCGGAACGCTCGCACCGTCGACGAACTTCTTCACCTCCATCATCCCAAATGCGAAAACGATCTGCATCAGCGTTTGGGACATATCATCGGATATCAGGACCGCGCTCGTAACCGCCGCGCACAACGGGGCGAACGTTACCGTCATCATGCCGTATAGCGAGTACAGCGACGATGAGTCGTCCGTCCCCACGCTCACGGCTGCCGGCGCGCGCATCAAATGGGAATACACCGGCAGCAAGCCGGCGCAGCCGACAGCGACCGTGACCTACGAAAGCGCGCCGATGGACATTCATGCCAAATTCGCTTTGGTCGACGGCGTCGCGTACATGGACGGGCACAACTTCTTCACCACCGACGTCGTGATGCAGGACGGAATCCTCGCCGACTTCAACGCGATCCAAGCGGACCTCGAGAATTTCCCGAGCCCGGCGGCCGAACCGTCGCCGAGCGACTCGTTCACCACCGACAAACAACTCTCGCTCGTGAACGAAAGCACGTACCTGCAAACGATCGCGATTCCCGCACTTTCCGGTACGTCTCCGTCCGCGGCGGAATACGACTTCATCACCGAGTCCTACAATCCGAGTTCGAGCTCCGGTGATTACAACGACGACGTCTACGGCGGGATGTGCCAGATCGCGTCGCTCGCCTCACAGCCGACGATGAACGTCATCGTCGAGGACTACAGCTCCGATTCGAGTGCCGTGCATACGGCACTGACCAATTTGCTCGTCCTCGATCCGCACGCGCACGTGTTCAGCACGAGCAGCGGTCAAGAGAAGATCTCGATGGTGCGCTCGTCGGTCGGCGGCACCGTGACGAGCGCCTGGTTCGGCTCGTCGAATGCAACGACCACCGACCTCTTCGATTGGGGGATCGACATCCCGGCCACCAACACCGCGATGTTGAGTGCGCTCGGGTCGTATTTCGGAACCGCGAGTCCCGCAAGCGGCGTCCTCGGCAGCGCGTCTCCGATCGCCTCGCCGGCGCCCGGAACGACGCCGCAACCTTGCCCGTCGATCCACCCCTGACCGGTTACGTCGCGCGTTCGCGAGCGCCGTCTTGGACGCTGAGCTCCCAACGGTAGCCGTCGGGATCATGGAACCAGATCGCAAGATGCGGTGAACCGGGACCCTCGGGACCGATCTCGTCACCGGGGTCCTCGACGTTCACGCCGTTTTTCTGCAGCACGTCGAGCGCCGCGCGCAGCGCCTTCATGTTTGGTAGATGAAACGAGAGGTGGCCGAGCGTGCCGGGATGCGGCACGCCGCGATGCAGCGCGATCGTGATCGCATCGTTGCTGATGGCAACACCGTCATCGAAGCGAAAGATTGCTTTGAGGTCGAACGAGTGCGACCACCAGGCGGCGCTCGTCTCGGGATCGCGCACCGAAAGGCCGAAGTGGCCGACGTGGCCGAGTGCGATTTTCATATGGTCCACGTACCCAGAGCGGAGGGCATCCTGACTGCCACGCCCATCCTTCGACAGGCTCAGGATGACAGAGTGGCGGCTCTCGATGAGATGGTGGCGGCTCTCGATGAGATGGTGGCGGCTCAGGATGAGATGGTGGACGCTCGGGATGACATTGCCCGGAGGGTGGCGTAGAAGAACGCTACCATGATTCGCTAGCGGCGTCCCAGCCTGGTCCATCGCGCGGTCGACGTGCGTCCTTCTTCTTTCATCCGGACATTGGGATCCCCGTCATGGCAACAACAACCGCCACGCGCGTAAGCGTGTTCCGGTCGAGCGATTTTCTTCGCTACTACTTCGGACAAACGCTCAGCTACATCGGCGACGGAATGCGCATCATCGCGATTCCGCTGCTCGTGTTCGGACTCACCGGCTCCGCGCAATCGCTCGGCCTGACATACGCGCTCGAGTTGCTGCCGTTCGCGCTCGTCAGTTTGGTCGCGGGATCGCTGGCCGACCGGATCGATCGGCGCCGGACGATGATCGTCTGCAACGTGATCCGCTTCGGCATCATGTTCGTATTTTGCGCGACGTACGCGCTGCACGCCCTCTCGCTGACGCTGATCTACACGGGCGTCGCGCTGCTCGCCGCGTGCGCGGCGATCTTCGCCGGATCCGAGGCGCCGAGCATCCCGTATTTGCTCGGGAAGGATGGTGCGCGCGCGGGCGTCGCGGTCCTCTTCGGAACGGAACAGGCGACGCAGCTCATCACGCCGCCGGTCGGCGCCGCGCTCTTCGCACTCGTCGGTCCGCTGCCGGCACTGGCGGCAAACGCGTTCACCTACCTCGCATCGCAGTTCGCGATCGCCTCGGTCAAGACGTTTGGACCCGACGTCGTCACCGGGCTACCCGCGCCGCGCGAGATCGCCGCCGACGTCGCGGCCGGAACCCGCTTCATCGCGGCGGACCCCGTCATACGCGCGGTCACGCTCGCACAGTTCTGGATCAACCTGTTCGGGATCATCGGTTTCGCGGCGGTGATCCCGTACCTCAAGCGCGAGTTCGCCGCCTCAGACCATCTGGTCGGGATCGCGTTCGGTGCGCTCGCACTCGGCGCGGCCGGCGGCGCTTGGGTCTCCGGCCGCTTCCAATGGCGCTTCGGCCGCACGCAACTCGCCGTCTACCTGCTCGACGGGCTCTTCTGGTCGGTCACGATCTGGACGCACTCCGTTTGGATCGCAATCGCCGGGATGGCCGTCGCCGCGGCCTGCGGCACGTACGCCGTCACGGCCGCCGTTTCGTGGCGCATGCGGGTCACGCCGGAAGACCTCGTCGGCCGCGTGTTCGGTGTCGCCCGGCTAATCGTGATCATCGGAATGGTGCCGGGCGCCCTCGGCGGCGGCTGGATCAGCGATCATCTCGGAACGCGCGTGACGATGGCCGTCTCGATGGCCGGCTACTTCGCCATTGTCGCGGTCCTCGCGACGATCCCCGCGCTGCGAGCGGACCGCCGGTAGAACGCCGCTGGGCGCCGCGAAGCGCTCGTGCGACTCGCCGAAGATCGTTGATTTGCGGCGCGGCGAAACGGCGAGCGTGAGTTCGACGCGCATCGCCGCGTCGTCCGCGTCGAACCAGCGAATCCACTCCTGAACCAGCGTCATGCGCAAGCGATACGTTCCCGCTAGCGACGGTGCCGCGACGGTCATCGGAAACGTGCACGATGCGCCGGGCGCGAGCGGCTCGGGTAAGGCGAAGCGACGCTCGTCGAGCGCTTCCACTTCGCCCTCACGATCCGCCTTCAACCAGCGGTACCCAACCAACACGGGAAACGGCATCGCCGTGAAGAGGGTGCGCGATCCCTCGTTGCGCACCGACACCTCGAGCGAAAACCGTTCGCCCGCAACGATCTCCGACGGTGCGACGGCGTCAAAGCGGATCCGCGCGTCGTCGCGGGCAAGCTCGGTCATCGGCGTCATCGGCTGACTCGGATGAATGTTGCCGACTTGGCGGAAGACGTCTTCGCGATCTTGGACAGACGTACGCATCGCGTTCGTCCGGAAGCCGCGCCGCAACGCGCCGATGAACGAACGCGGCACCCGCGCAACGCTGTTCACTTCCTGGCACGGCAGTGCGATGCGCTCGCGTTCGTGCCAGGTGCCGGCGTCGAGCACGGCGAGCGACGCCAGTTCGACCTCGCCTTGCGCGTAACGCCGGCCGCTGACGCCGACGGCCACGAGGCCGGGCAAGAAGGCGAGGCCCCGCGGCCATCCGCCGACGTGCGCCTCGCGGACGGGCGCGCCGGTCTGCGCGGAGCGGGCGAGGAGGCGTCCCGACCCCGAGTCGCAGACGACCCACGCCTCGCCCCAGGGAGACGGATCGTGCGGGCAGTGGAGGCCCGCGACCACCGGCCGCAGATCGTTCACCGCGAAGATCAGCCCGTGCCCCGCCGGGTTTGCCGCCCAGCCGCGATCGGGCTCGAATCGGCCGAACGCCGAGGCATACAGCACGCCCCTGCGGACAGCCACGCCGTTGACGTGCCACGCATCGCCGGTGCCGGGGAGCCGGATCCAGCCGGCGATCGTTCCCGACGCGTCGAGCAGCGCCAATCCGTTGACCGCCGGGCAGGGGATGACGAACCGGCTGCCGTCCCAAACGATTCCGTGCGGATCGACCACGCCGTCGAGCCGGCGATACGAAACGACGCCCTCGTGGTCGTACACCAGGAGCTCGGCACTCGAGCCGATCCCGGGCGCGGAGCACAGCATCCGATAGAGCACGCCGTCGTGCACGGCGATCCCAAACGACGGGAGCCCGTCGATTTGCTCGACCGACCACCGGCCGCGCCCGTCGCGGTCGATCAGGAAGAACCAGCCGGTCGTGTCCGGGCCACAACCGGTGACGAGCAGCACATCCTCGTCCGACCCCTCATGCGTGCCTAGCACGAGGGCTCGGTTTATCCGAATTACCGGAAAACCTACGAGTTAAGGTTCACCTAAGACATTCTTAATGCTCTGTCAACGGGTTTACCAGAACTAGGCTATTTCGAGGCCGGCATCCAGTGGTCGAACCAGCCGACGAGCCGGGTGGCGACGTCGATCTGGTCGGCGGGCTTCAGGAAGAGATGCCCCTCGTCGGGATAGATGACGAGTTCCGTCGGCACGCCGAGCGCCTTGAGCGCGTGCCAGTACTCATACGACTGCGTGATCGGAACTTCCGCATCGCGATCGCCGCCGACGATGAGCGTCGGCGTCTTGACGTTCTTGATGAAACCGATCGGCGAGGATTTTGCGTACACGGCGGGATCGTCGTAGACGCTTGCGCCGAAGAACGGCGTCATCCACGTGTCGATTCCATTGGTGCCGTAGTACGAGAGCCAATCCGAGATCCCGGCGCCGGAGACCGCCGCGCGAAAGCCCGTCGTCTGCGTGAGCGCCCACATCGTCATGTAGCCGCCGTAGCTCCAGCCGAAAATACCGACCCGCTCAGGGTCAATCGATGCAGCACCCTCGGCGGCCTTCACGCCGGCAAGAATATCGCGCAGATCGCCGCCGCCGAAATCCTTGACGTTGCCGCGCGTGAACGCCTCGCCTTGGCCGTAACTGCCGCGCTCGTTGGGTTCGAAGACGAAGTAGCCTTGACTCGCCAGCACGGTATCATACGAGAGTGCCGTGCGCGGAAAGCCCGAATAAACGGCGAACGCCGGCCCGCCGTGAACGACGGTCACCATCGGATAGCTGCGGCTCGGGTCGTAGCCGGCCGGATAGAGCAGCCAGCCTTGCACGCTGAAATCGTCGCTTTTCCACGTCAGGCTCCTCACGCGCGTGATGACGTGCGGAACGCTTGCATTGAAGGCCGTGAGCGGCTTCCACGCGCCGATCGGTCCCGCGTACACCTCGGGCGGCTGCGTGAACGATTGGAGGACCACCGCCGACGTCGCTCCGTCGCGGGCAAGCGAAACGCCGAGGTCGCCGGGCAAAAAGCCGTACAGGCTATTGGCGAAGATCGACTCCTCCGCCGTCCAGAGCACCGACTCGGTCTTCGTTTCCGTGTCGAAACGCGCGACCCGCATCGAACCGCCGACGAGTTCGGTGAGGAGCAGCGTGCGCGACGAGCCGTTCCAGGCGAGCGTCACGACCGAGGCACGGAGCGAGGGCGTCAGATCGACCGGCGTTCCGCCGCCGGCCGGCACCGTGTAGACATCGCCGCCGGTGAGCGATTCATCGCTCATGATCCCGCCGATGTACGCGATCGTCTTGCCGTCGCCGGAGAATCGCGGCGAGGCGATCTGCGCCTCGGGATGGGCGATCTTCGCCGTCGCGCCGGTGTGCGCGTCGATCGCGTACAGCTCGGCGATCCACCAGTTCGCGTCGCCGTCGCCGTGCGCGGCGCTGACCGCGAAGCGCGTGCCGTTCGGCGACCAATCGTATTCATAGACGTTCAAGTCCGCCGGCGAAACGAGGTGCACCGGTGCACCGCCTGCGACCGGCACGACCGCGAGGCGCTGTTCGTAAAAGGTCGAGCCGACCACGCCCGCATCGCGCGTCAGCGGGAAGAGCGGGCTCGGCGCCTGGGGCGCGCCGGCGGTATACAGGATCGCGATCGACGCGCCGTCGGGCGACCACTTCGGCGAACTCACCGGCCCTTTGAGCGTTGTCGTGAGGAGATGCGCTCCGCTGCCGTCGCCGTGCGCAAGCGCAATCTGGCCCTGACCGGCGGCCGACGTCTCGATGTAGGCGATCGACGCGCCGGTCGGAGACCACGCGAAGTCGCCGTCGTCGCAGGCCGCGCACGCCGCGATCGTCACGACCGCCTGCGGATGCGCGAGCGGCGCGATTTGGATCCGTACGTGCGGACCACCAACATACGTGCTCCACGCGACCCGCGTTCCGTCCGGCGAAACCGCGACCGCGTTGATCGGCTGGACCGTGTTAAGCTCGGATAGGACCGTCTTGAGCGGGGTTCGCGACGGCGGCGCGGCCGCTGCCGCTCCGAGCGACACGCAGAGCAGGGCGGCGACGAACGGCAAGCAGCGCTTCATCCGCAGCATATTGCCGCTGAGAAAACCGCTCTCCTAGTGGGTGAAGGCCGATGCGTAGAGCGTGGTCATCACCTCGTTCATCGCCCAGCCGAGGATGGCGGCGAACACGATCGTTCCCCCGACGAAGAACGGGACCACCTTCTTACCGCGCTCGGCGACGAACGATTGACCGACCGCGCCGCCGATCATGATCGCGAGCACCGCGCCGACGCCGTACCAGAGCGCGGTATTACTCGACGCCGGCGTCGGATCCATCAGCTGCCGGCCACGATCTGTGCGAACGAGCTGACCGCCGGGAATTTGCTGACCGAGCCGGATGGAACGTCCGCCGGCCGCAAGAGCGCGATCGCCGACCAGCCGGCGGCGTGCGCGGCCTCGAGTTCGGCCTCGCGGTCGGAAAGAAACGTCAGCATCGCCGGCTCGCGACCGACGGCCGCCGCGATCGCGGCGTACGATGCGGGATCGGTTTTCATTCCAATGGTCGTATCGAAAAATCCTGAGAAGAGCGGCAGCAAATCGCCTTCGCTCGAATTTCCGAACAACAATTTCTGCGCCGCGACCGAGCCCGACGAGTAGACGTAGAGCGCGATCCCGGCCGCCCGCCAGGCGCGCAGCGCTTCGGCCGCGTCGGGATAGACATGCCCGCGCAGACCGCTCGCGCCGTAGCCTTCGGCCCAGATCAGCCCTTGTAGCGTCTTGAGGGGCGTCGCCTTGCGATCGTCGTCCATCCAGCCGCGCAGGATCGCGACGATGCGGGCGTCGTCCGCATCCGGCTCGCCCGCTTCGCGCGCCGCCGCGTGCAGCGCCGCGCGCACCTCCGGTTCATCACCGCGGCGGGCGACGAAATCGGCAACATGCTCCTGTGCGTATGGAAAGAGCACGTCGCGCACGAACGCGATCGACCCGGTCGTTCCTTCGATGTCCGTGACGATCGCGGGCGTGCGCACGCGCACGGTCACGCTAGTCGTAGGTGGGGAAACGTTTGGCGATCGCATCGCCCGTAAATTGCGGCACCCAGCCGGTTTGGTTGTTGAACCAGCGGATGGCGGTGAACTCGGGATCGGGCCCCATATCGAACCAGTGGCGCGTACCGGCCGGAACGCTGATCAAGTCGCCGCGCACGCAGATCGCCTGATAGACACGGCCGCCGGTGCGCAGGTAGAACGCGCCGGAACCCTCGACGAAGAAGCGCACTTCGTCTTCGGTGTGCGAATGTTCATCGAGAAACTTCGCGCGCATGTCCGCGGCATTCGGCGCACCCTTGCGCAGCCGGATCACGTCGACCGTGCCGTAGCCGCCGTCCGCTTGAACGCGCGCGACCGACGTGCGATACGCCGCGAGCACCGTCTCGGGATCCGCGTCGGAGGCAAGCGGCGCTTCGGCTTCCCAACGCTCGAAGCGGATCCCGGCAGCGCCCAGTAGCCGCGCGATCTCGGCGCCGTCGGTGGTTTCCACCGCCGGCGTCGCGCCGTCGTTTTCGGCGAATACCCGTAGCGTCGAGGTCTGTGTTGCGGTGGTGGTCATCGTGAGAGTCTCCGTTCTTCGAGGGCGCAAGCGAGCAAGAATTCGAGGCCTTCGAGATGGCGTCGCGCATCGTTCATCGTTGCGCCCCAGGCGTAGAGGCCGTGGCCGGCGAGCAGATAACCCGGGATGCGGGGATTCGCCCCGAGGCGTCCCTCGACCGTCCGCGCGAGCGTCTGCGTATCTTGGGCGTTCGAGAAAATCGGCAGCACGACGTCGCTCTCGTGCGTCGCGATCCCGTGCAGCGACTTGTGCATCTCGTAGCCGGAGAGCGTCAGCGCACCGGCAGCCTCGTCGAGCCGCGAGAGGACCGTCGCCGCGAGCGTATGAACGTGCACGACCGCACCGAGCACGGGGTCGGCGGCGTAGCGCGCCAGATGGAGCGGCGTCTCAGCCGAAACCCCGGCGGGGATGGGCGCATCGATCGCCAGCACGGCGATGTCGGCGGCCCCGAGATTCCCCTTGTCGACACCCGACCGCGTGATCGCGACGTGCCCGGCATCGATCCGGCACGAAAAGTTGCCGCTCGTCGCCGGCACCCAGCCGCGCGACGCGGCGAAGCGGCCGATCGCGGCGATAGCCTCGACGGCGGCGACGGGAGCGGGTGATTCCAGCGTAGCCACGGGGATCGTGACCCCCCGGGGGCTCGTAAAGTTGCGCCGCGTAGGGCTCGTGCGCTTGCGGTTGAAGCGCGCCTCATGCTGGTCAGCCTCACCCATGCCGACGTCGACGCCGGTGGATCGCCGATGCGCATCGACATCGCGGCGCCGACCGTCCCCGGCCGCTATCCCGGCCTCGTGTTCTTCGCCGACATCTTCGGCAACGGAACCGATCCGACGCAACGCGCGATGCGCCGCTTCGCGGGCCACGGATTCGTCGTCGCCGCACCGCAGTTCTACCATCGTCACCAGCCGCCGGACCGCTTCTTCCCTTTCGAAGACCGTGACGGCGCGATGAACGCCGCCGCCGCGACGCTCGTCGACGATTTCGACGCCGACACGCGCGCGACGATCGACTATCTCGCAACGCGTAGTGACGTGCGCCACGGCGCGCTCGGCGCGACGGGCTTCTGCATCGGCGGCCATCTCGCCGTGCGCGCGGCGCTGCAGCCGGAGATCAAAGCGACCGCGGCGTTCTATCCGACCGGCTTGCCGCAGCGCTCGCTCGGCGGATCGACCGAAGTCGATACCCTCACACGCGTGCCGGGCGGCGGGATCGCCGGCGCGACGTTCATCGCGCTCGGCCTCTACGATGCGCATGTCGAGAAGGACGCGATCGCCGCGATCTATACCGGCTTTGCGCTCAGCCCGTCGCCGTTCTTGATCTCGATGTACGACGGCGGCCACGCGTTCATGCGCGACAACGATGAACCGCGCTACAACCCGAGCGAAGCCGACCGCGCCTATCACGATGCCATCGCGTTCCTGCGCGAGCGGCTCGCACCGCTGGACTAAAGCGATGAGCGACGAACGACGTTTGGTGTATTCGACGGACGGTTCGCTGCCGTTGCCCGACGCGCCGCGGCGCAAGCAGCAGCAGCCGGCGAAAGGCAACGCGCTTCCCGACGACGGCATCATTCGCGTCGCCCGTGAGCGTCGGCGCGCAAGCGCCGTCACCATCGTGCACGGCCTGGCGGCGAGCGAAATCGACGCCGTCGGCAAGACGCTGCGCCGCCTGTGCGGCACCGGCGGCACCACCAAGAATGGCGTCGTCGAATTACAGGGCGATCACCGTGAGACGATCGTGGCGCACTTCACCGCCGGCGGACGGCGCGTGAAGAAAGCCGGCGGCTGATGGCGCTACGGATGGGGATCGTCGGCGCGGGGATGGTCGGCTCGCACGTCGCGATCCGCGCGCTGCGCCACGGGCTCGAGGTCTCCATCGTGGCGCGCGATCCCGAGGCGACGCGCGCGCGGTTCGCCGAGTCCGTGAAGACGACCGGCGATGCGTTCGATCCACACGCGCTGCGAATCGACGCGTCGTATGCGATCCTTGCCGACACGGATCTCGTCTACGAATCGATCCCGGAACGGCTCGAGCTGAAACAGGCGCTCTTCCGCAGCCTCGAAGACGTGCTCGGCGCCGACATTCCGCTCGTCTCCGGAACCTCGTCGCTCTCGCCTGCGCAGCTCGGCGCCGAGATGCGCACGCCGCAGCGCGTGTTCGTCGCCCACTTCATCCACCCGGTAACCACCGTCAACCTCGCCGAAGTGCTCTCACCCGCGGCCCCGGACGTCACTGCGCGCGCGACGTTCGAGGCGTGGCTGCGCGCGATGGACCTCGATGCGATCGTGCTCGATCGCGCCGTCCCCGGATTCATCGTGAACCGTTTGCAGTTCGCGATTTTGCGCGAGGCCGTCTCGCTCGTTGCGAACGGCGTCGCAAGCGC
>Ga0116230_10006058_pt1 | contig 11888 bp, 12 predicted proteins | sample S1TSphfallax_3_FD_88678 | JGI IMG/M metagenome (GOLD analysis project Ga0116230, IMG submission 88678) | Host-associated microbial communities from peat moss isolated from Minnesota, USA - S1T2_Fd - Sphagnum fallax MG | ecosystem: Host-associated > Plants > Peat moss > Unclassified | place...
GCATGAGGAAGATGATAGACTATTTGAGGATTTTGAATAAAAACTTTGACTTCATAGAAAAAAAATTGACCAAAAAAGAAGGCCAAAGCAAAACCACACCCACATTGGCATCAATTAGCATGATGAAGATGACAGACTATTTGAAGATTTTGAAAAAAACCTTGATTCCAATTTATCTAACATAACATAGAAGAAAAAAAATTGACCAAAAAAAAGGCTAAAGTGAAACCATACCCACACTTGCACCAATTAGCAAGATGAATATGAGATGATGAATGTCATCAGTTTGGTCCCATTGTTTTAAAGTAGGGATGTGTGGGTCCACCAAATCAAAGTAGGAAAGTGTGAGCCTTTATCCCCTCCACTTTTGGGATTCCTTCCTCCTTCATTTATTTTCATAAAAAGATTCAACTTTCTTCCCTTGGCCCCAAAATATGGGCCCACTAAAATCACCGGCCTAAAGACATGAGGCCTTTTTTTATTTATTAAATCAATAAAATCAACATGGGGTTATTAATTTGTTTAGGTTTTAAACATTACTATGGGAAAGGTCGCTAGGGTTTATTGAGGAAGAGTATAAAGGAGTGAGTGCAATATGAAAAATATGACATTTGAAGATTTTGCATTTTGAAGTATCATTAAACCCTCTTTCACCTCATTCATGATTGTTGTTTTATTTTTCATATTGACAAATAATATAACAAATGACTTAATATTTCAAGTTAAATTACATATTACATTATGACATCTTAGGTGTTAACACTACTATAAAACACACAAACATAGGTATTGAAATTGGGAATACTAAAATCATAGGTATTGCATAGTTTTGATAATGTTTCAATAATATGTAATGGTTATAACCATGATATCATTGGTATTGGAACCCCTTTACAAAATTGGAGCATTGGTATTGCATAGTTTTGAAAATGTTTCAATAATTTGTAATGTTCATAACAATGATATAATAGGTATTGTAACTCATAATCAAAATTGGAACACAAGTATTGCTTGTATATAATTTAAGTATGATACTAAAGGCATAAATATTAATTATAAATGTAATGCAATTACATGTATTACATATGTTTAACAATGTTTTAGCATTAAAACATTGGTATTGCATTTCCTTGTACATGTTTACACTTCTTGATATATTTTATGATATCAACCTTTTGTTTTGATTTTGTATGCCAATGCCAACATAAACATTGTTAATTTGTGGCTATGATATAAAACATTTTCATGGGTATTAGCAAGTAAAGATGTATACTCATCTACTATAATTTATTTAATATAATATAATTTGTGTTTGTACTTGTTTAGAAAATAGATGGGACACAAATTGGAATACACCATGGTTTGCCCATTGAAATGTGTTCTTGTTCAAGATGCACCCTCCCTTGTTTTGATGCCCAAAACTTGGCAAGGTTTTGGGAATATAGTGGATGCCATGGTAGGTTACATACCATTGGCAAATGTGGGAAAATACATTGAAAGATTGAAAATAACAAAGATGTCCCTTGCCAATTCATATGGTGGCGACATGATCAACTAAAAGCTTACTTGAAAAGGCCAACCATTGATAATCACCTTGGTCGTCATTGGTAAATAATGCATGTTCATAAATGAACTTGAAATGTGGATGTATGTTGATACAACATAATCATCCCAATACCATTGTCTTGTGTATGCATGTAGGTATCATTACAACTTTGGACTAGAGGACCATCATGGTGATCCTAGGCAACCCAAATAAAAAAACAAGGGTGCATTGCCAAGTTTTTCATGAAATGTTTGTACAAGTATCCAAATGTTGCAAAAATTGTTTGGTATCATCAAGAGCACACCCATGAGGATGGTACTTTGGCCCATGGAGCACTTGATCGTGACTTTCAATCACATAAATCTCAATATGCAAGTTGCATTCTCCAAAGTTGAAGGCTTGGATTCAAGATTGATTGGACAATGGCTTGACCACTAGGCAAATATATGAGGAACATAAAAGATATGGTATAATGCATGACTTCTTGGAAAATAAACTTGTGTAAATGATTTTCTAATTCAAAGGGCCATTCGATACTACAAGAATAAAATGAGGTAAGGAAGTTAAAAGCATCATCCTAATGACCACATGAATGTGCATATGTGGACTTTGGAATATCATGAAAATGTTTTTTTTCTTGCAAGAGAAAGACAAAACAAAAGGCTTACCTTTCACAATTGGCATACAAACATTATTACAAATTGCTTGGTTGTTGGAATTTGGGCATAATTGAACACTTTCCATGGATGTAACCTTTGGTACCAATGTGTAAAGGTATCATCTATTCACCTTAATGGTATTTGATCATCATCATCATCAAGGTCTCTTAATAGCATGGGTAATCACAAACTAACAAACGAAAATGGACTTCATATAATAGTTGTTACCATAGAAAAAACACATCTTGAAGATCCCACTTGGAGGCCCTCATGCTTCATTGTAGGTGGTGCCCTTCAAGCGTGTCATGCAATCAAATACAACACACCATTCCACCTACCTAGGGTAGAAATGCCTATCACCGAACATTTTAAGAGATTGGAGCCTTTTAGCACCTAGGATGCTCTTCTAGTTTTGATATCCAAAACAGAATTGTGCTACATTTAATTGCGCACCTCTTGCCATTTGAATTGTTTAATTTGGTAAGGAACAAAAAAGTTATGATTTTTCTAAGTAGAAAACCTTTTTTTTCTTGATACAAATATTATTAAACATTAAAAACACTAATGATCAAATACATGCACACCTATGGATGAGCAATGTGAACTTGACACAAGTCAAGTTCTCACTTACAACCAAACTAGATGAATGCTAAAAACATTCAATTTCTTGTTCAAAATGGTTCATCACACACCAATGGCTATGATCAAAACCTAAAAAAAAGGTTTTGATCTATGGTTTTAAGAATGAAATAATTTACTAACCTTAAAATATTGAACGGGTAACTTTAACTAAGTGAGAATTTGAGGTGCCATCACTTTATAGGTTCAAGGGTTTGGAACGTGGTGTCCTCTTTTCTTCACTTCACTTCCAACCTCTCCAGAGCACTCTCTCTCTTCCAAGCTTTGGAGAGTTATCTAAAAACCTCTTCCTATCCTTCTTTGTGACCTTCTTTGTGACTTCACTTTAGAAACATCTATAATTAATGTTTTCTTATAGCCTTGTGTTGCAGTGCGTAGAGTAACAATAATAATGTGCATGATGTCATGTGCTAGAAAACATTAGCGTGGTGTAGGAAGACACTAACATGGGTGCATGTGGGAAGACATTAGTGTGGTTTTGATCCTCCTTCATGTGGGAAGACATTAGCATGATGTTACATTAGCGTGCATGTGTGCGAGAAAACACTAACACAAGGCGTGTGGTGATGATCCTTTGAGTGGTGATCCTCCTTCAAACAAAATTTGCTGCCCTATTTCCATTTGTTCTATGTGTGCGTGTGCGCGCTACCTTCTTTTATTTTCAACCTTTGTTTGTGTGTGTGCGCTACCTTACCCTATTTTCAGCCTTTGTTCATGTGTGTGTGTGTGTTGCCTTACTTTATTTTCGACATGTGTGTGTGTTTTGCTTTACCCTATTTCCGGCCTCTGTGTGTGTGTCCTGCCTTGCCATATTTTCAAATTCTATCTGTGTGAATGTGTCTTGCCTTGCCTTGTATCTAACCTTTATCTATGTGGGTGTCATGCCCTACCCTATATCTAACCTTAATCTATGTGGGTGTCGTGCCTTGCCTTGCTTTTGGCCTCTATTTCTGTGGGTGCCTTGCCCTACCTTGTTTCCAACCTTTGTCTGTGTGTGTCCTGCCCTGCCTTGTTTCCAACCTCTATGTGTGTGTCATGCCCCTGCCTTGTTTCCAACCTCTACGTGTGTGTGTCCTACCTTGCCTTATTTCTAGCTTTTATTTGTGTGTATGTGTTTTGTCCTCCCTTGTTTTCGACCTTTATGTGTGTATCATGCTTGCCTTGTTTTTGGCCTATGTGTGTGTGTGTCCTACCTTGTTTCTAACCTTCTTAAAACTTGTTGTGTGATGACATGTTTCCAAAATTATTGCCTCTGGATCTTATTGTTGTAATGATCCCAACTTGCAAACACTTGTTGTGAACCTCAAAAACTTAAAGATTGGTTGATGCATTCATGGCAACAAGCCTAGGCTTTTCACGTTCTTTTGCAAGCGGTTGTTGCTCTCCTGGCTACTACCTTCCTACTTGAGCTTCTTGCTCATTTTGTTGTTGTTGTTACATTCCTACAAGAAGTTCATGCTCTTTAATAACAGTTGGTTGTTGCATTCTTGTTGCAACCCATCTCCTACCCAACATCCAAACTTTTGTCTTTACTTTAACCTCCTTCTACTTTGTTGTTATATTGCCAAATTTCTATTTATTGAAAAGGGGCACATGGGTTGGCACATCAACTACAATTTGCCTATATAGTCTATTTCCTACTTCCTTCACATTTGTAGGAGACCAAATGTTATTGAAGATTGCTCTTTTTCGTCTCTCAACCTACCTTTGGATCCTCATGATATTTGCATTTGTTGTTATAATTGTTCATTGTGTTGTCCTAGTTTCCTTCTCCTACCTTTTGATTTCCATTTCTTTTTTTACTACTTCTTTTTGTATAACTTTTTGACATAAAATGCCTAAGTATTGGTTTGATGTAACAACATGAGATTTGGAGTGGTCTATTAATGGTTCAATCCCTCTTGTTTTCCTTGTAGACAAACTTGGTAGCAACAATAGGTTGGCTATAAGGAGCACTTGTGGAGTTCAAGCTATTGCATTATGGACTTAAATTGTTTCAATTGCTAGTTCTTGGTCATAATTGGCTTCAACTTTAGGTTCTTGGGCAGGGTTGGCTTCAATTACTAGTTCTTGGGTAGGGTTAGCAAGGCAGACAATTCTAGTTTCCATGTTGGTTTCACTTGACTTGTGTACTCATGTTGTAGCATGTTCATATATAGGTTCATGGACATAGTATTATGTTGTTGACTGCAAGGATAAGCTTGGGTAGGTTCACTTTCATTTTGCAAAGTTGTAGCGATGTTGGTTAGTTTTGTTACATCTTTATTTTTGCCCCATTGGTTGCCATCTGTTACTCCTTTTGATTGTCCATCTTCATCATTTGATATGTCCATATTTGATTCTATTATATACACTTCACTAAGTTTACTTTGATTGTCCATTGCCCTAGGGTTTAAAGGCCATCTCCTATGGTTTTGAACCATACTTTCATGTTTTGCTTGGATAATGATTGATTGAGTGTTTTATCCACCCAACCTATTAATGTAACCTTGTTTGGCTCTCTATTGTTGTTTCTCAACATGTTCTCATCTCTTTCCTTTCTAAAAGTAGATTGGAATGGCTTAAAGTAGCTAAGATCTAAAGGTTGTAAAACATGGGGAGTGTGAGATGGAAAGGTAATCATATCTAGCCCTACCTCATATGCTTGCTCAATTGCTTCTAGAATAACATGTGATCCATGTTCGTCTATACTTAGAAGGTGCCTACAAACCTCTTGGTACTAATTGAATAAAGAAAGAAAGAAATTGCTTGAACAAATAACATGTCCATGTTTTTTTCTACATTACCATACAAGATCCTAGCTTACATTGTTGAATGTAATTCTTTCTAATCTTCTCACCTTTGAAAATGTAGAAGCCAAGAAGGACACCTCTAGCTACATTATTATACAATTGATCGTCATCCATTTCCTTGATTTTGGTATTGTGCTATAGACTTGTTGTGATCTCCTTTTTGCAAGCACTCATGTGTTAGATTGCTTACCAACCTGAATATCAGTTTCATCACAATTCTATATGTGGTCTGAAAGATAATTATGTTTACTATATAGTGATTGCAAGTTTTCATAAAAAGAATTATAGGTAGCTGGGGTTAGTCCTTGTGCCCTAGAAATATCCAATCATTCTACCAAACGAGTGAATATTTTAGGGTGCCTTTGTTTAAACCAGTGCCACCATGAGGTTCAAGGGATTCCATTTTTGAATGGTGTTGCACAAATCTATGTTAATTCTGCCACTTTGAGTTTCAACTAATGTAATGAGATTGACAAGCCACATTCCTACATGCCAAATACCTATTCAAGGACTAATGCTTCTTCACTAGCTAATAAGACTATAAGTGGGTCACATTTTCTTAATGTAGGTTATTGGTGGGATGGTCTAATAGGCTTGTCAAAGGGATGTTCCAATACCGACTTGCCTTTCTCAACTATGTAAACCTTTTTTCAATTGTGTCTATGGCCTCTTTTAAGTTTTTATATCTCCAATTGCTTTTTAGACTAGTGAATTGCCTAGTAACCCTTGTTGACTTTTGTCATGGTTGTGATTCAAGTTGAAGAGGCATATTTTCTTTATTAGGTGCTAGTTGATCTAGCACACTGTTCCTCCTCCTTAGTGGTACATTGAAGTTCATGGGTGGTTGGACCCCCAAGGACCAAACCTCCACCAAACTAGAGGTTCTTGTGCATTACCAACAAGAAGTATATCTTCATTCTTCTTAAAATCAAACCATGAATACAAAAACTTAGTTAGTTTAGGGTAAGTAACTTGTGCATATTGTTATTTTTTTTAGCATCTAAAATTTAATGGAACCATTCTTCAAAATTAGACCAAACCAAGTTTTCATCTTTGGTTTCTATGTAGGCAATTGGAATAAATCTTTAGCTATGCAATTTTGCTACTACCCACTGCTTGTGATTTCCCTTTTTCTTTTGGACCAAAGGATTGTTCACATATTTAACAACCCAACGATAATATATATATTTGCTAAATTTTTTGATGTAAACTTTATCTATATATGAGAATATGGCCTCATTAGATGTAGGGTCTACTTTTAAATCTGCAATCTCTTCTTTTACTTTCACTAGAGATGCACAACTTTGTTGGCCTTAGTCTCCTTTACTTTTACTTCTTGAATTGTGTTTTTGCTAAAACTAGCTTGCCCTTCATACAACAAAGACCTTAACCCTATAACACTAGGAACCAAAAACTCAAAAAAACTTTGCAACTTTTGTTCAACATGCTTTGGAATTTCGGACATGCTTTCTTTCTTGATAGTGAAAACCCAAATTATACAATGCATGTTTAGACAATCTTTAAATATCATGTGTGTGCAACTTTTGGCATGAAAGTTTAACAAGTTACAAAGGGTTGGGTATCCAAAGTAGGGGCATCCAAAGTAGGGGGTGGGCTTTTTTTGCCACACAATTAAGTCCTTACCCCATAATGAATTACATATGTTTATAAGTTTGATTTATATCAGTCCTTTCACCCAACATTTAATAATCCCAACCCCCACAATAATCTAGAAATGTTTGACACCCTTCCCTATAATTAAGGCGTTCACATTTGTGTATTTAACATTGTAAACCCCAATCTTGAACCTAAAAGCATTTATTTCCAAACATTCACCAACCCATCTTTGTATCCCCATATATGGATCATTTGTGTTCATGGAGGTGGACATGCCAAAAGTTCTCACCCCCACAACCAACAACCCTAATTATAAATACCGTAATATTTGGTTTAAATCAAATGGGATCACACCCATGACTAAACATTTGTTCCCTATCCATGGACAATTAATGGAAAGACCAAACATTATTTTCCTTTTACCAATTTTTTGGTATTAGGGTAAAAGATGTACATATAAATGTGAGTACTTTAATTTGTCATAGAGTTGGTAGTGCTAAAAATGTGTGTTTGGTAAGAGGTGGGCGTTTGGTGATAGGCGATCCTACCTTAATTGCATTTTGTTTTATTTTGGTTTTTTTAGGTTATCTTTTGGTTCACCTTTTCCAATAATTTCACATGGTTGTTGTTGTTCCTTTTTCTTGGTGAACTAATCTTTCAATTCGTTACAAATTCTCATACTTTTACTAAGGGATGATTTTTATTTTATTTTGTAGTCATGTGTGGAAGGATGAAAATGTGCTTATGTACTTGTGTGCATAACATCTTTTGAAAATTGGAAGAACATCATTTCAAAGGTGCCAAAGGAAGGAGATGTGAAGGATGTGCTTTGAAGGCCACCGTGTACAAATCTATTGAATATGGAGAAAGTAAATTTGAAAACTTTGTTGGGCGCACACGAAAGAAGTTGTTGATGACTAGCGTGGAGGACTTTGGGGGTGCTCAAGTTTCATAATTATTTTTGGACACATTATTATAGGTTTGGTGAATGTAATCTATTAACCTTTTATTACATCTTGACATTATTATTAAATTGGAAACATGGTCCTATTACTTTTAATCATTGGAACCAAATGAATATTTAATGTGAACATATCCTCTATATCATAGTACATATACTATAATACCCATGTCATTAGTATTTAAATATGTGACTTTTTGCTTCTTGAAGCTCCATTTCAATGCTAACATCTTCCATTTTGCAATACACATGTCATAGGTTTTTATCTCAAACATGATCTATCGATTTAACATACATATGTCCAATACATCATACATATTGCATAGACATATGTACATAACACCAAAATGTGTTATGTTTTGTGATGTAGATGTGTGGAGGGTGGGAGTGTGTTGAGTTTCCCATGCAAGTCAAAATACTTTGGCAAGCATTGAGTTTTATCATGGAGCAATTAAATGGTGGTTGAAGCATGACACAAGAGGAACAAAAGCCCAAAAAGTTTATTGGTTGGTATGGAGGTTGACAAACCCAATATCAACACATTATCTCCATGTTCAAGAGGCAAAAAGAGAGGGCATTATATAAAACCATAATGTCAAGAAGATTGTGGTAGATGGTATATTCCAGGCTCGCACTGTCACAATAGGGCATTTGAATCCTCCACCAAGTATTGGAAAACCATGGCATGTTATGTCATAAGAAACCATTACAAGGTGGTATGTGGTTCCCAATCCCTACAATATGTGTGATTGTTGTTCTTGCAAGTGGCATTTTGGGGCAACTTGTGTAAACACCAAATTGCAATTATAGTGTTCACAATCAACATTTTAGAGGTCACACTCTTGGAATTTTGTGTCACATATTTTGGTTCACAAAGGGGAGGTTTGAGTGCTCTGAGGTGTCATTGGTGACACTTGGGGTTATGGAGTATAATGGTCATTTGTAGCTTATCCTTGGGTGCTGAATAGGCTTTTGAATCATTTAACTCTTTTAAATAAGGTTTAACCACATTTAATTGACATGGGACTTTTGCTAGGTCAACATGTCATTTGTAGCCTATGACCACCTTCCACATGGGCCCAAAAAACTGAAAAATGATTAAATTTCCATAAAAGCCCTCTCCAAGATTGATTTTTATTTTGGTTATTATTATTATTATTTTGAAGCACAAGAGCAGATCTAACCTAACAAGCCATTGGCAACCCACAAGTCAAGCTCATTGGCAGAGGGCAAGGTAAGATGTTAAAATACCCGATCAAATTTTCAAAGGGTGTTAGAAAAATTTGTGTAGTTCTTACGTAGCTCAGTTGCAAGGTTTGATTAATAGGCTAGGAAGGGGGGTGTTTTTTTTCCCTTTTTTTTCCTTTTAAATAAAATTTGTAACACAAGTGGCAAGGGTATGTGTGAAGGCAAAGCCCATATGGCTATTTGTTGAACAAAAATGTGATGTATGTGGATATGCTGCAATATAAAAGAAATAAAATTGGTGAAGAGTTTTGAATTGGTAGAAGCAATTAGTGGCACTTAGTTACACCTTTTACTGTATAGAAGTAAGCTTCAAGTTTATACATTTGTTTATTTGTTCAGATTTTAAGCTTCCAACATGCAAATTTGTTATGTAATTAGACAACATGCAACATTTGCAAGTAGGGAAATTTTTGAATGTAATTATTAATTTTAACCACCTTGCAAGGAATTTGAGCCCCAATCACAAGGACCTTGCCCATTGTAGCACAAGGTATTTATAATAGTTAATAGGTTAGTATGGTATAAATAGTTTGTAAAATATTAATTACCAAAAACATATATCAAAATGAAAATCCTAATATACATGTGATAGTAGATACTACAAGAAAAAAACTACAAGTTGTAAGAACATAACTAGCCATGTTCAAAATACATTGAAAAAACCTAAATGTGTTACAACAAAATTGTAAAAGATTTGGCACCATCTTGTACACATTAGAACATAAGAAACAATTACAACAAAAAAGAAGAAAATTGTAGCTACAACTTTTAGCAATTATGCATTCATTTCAATTTTGACCTTGTCACCATCATTCCAATTTGCAATAATAGTTTGGAAAGGGAAAATGTCCTTAGTGAAAAAAATTTGAACAAATATGTAAATAACATGTTTGGATGTTCTACCAACTAATTTTGAAGCTTGGACTTCATGAAAGTTAATGTGAAAAGGGTTCAATAATGCCAACAATTTGAATAATGGCCAATTGAGTAAGATTTATGAACTCAAAAAGATGAACCAACAACAAATTATTTGTGGCATTGTTGCCATGATCGAATGATTGGATTTTCATCTTTGGGATTTTCCATGACCTTATGAGCTTGAGTTTTCACCATTAGCTTGAAAGGAGATGCTTACAAATCCAAAATATCCCTTAAAAGTGGCTCAAAAATCCATGAACAAAACCTACCCAGTTTTGTTAGTGTATTATAATGCCATTTGATCATGCTCATATGAGTTTAAAAAGTGGATTCACAATTTAATCGTAACCAATATTGTGGGAAAATAACCCCAAGAACATTTGTCATTAGTTCGTGGTCCAAGAATTTGCACTCCAACTCAATGACTAATAGATCACATGCAACAATGCATTGGACCTTCATAGTTAAGATATTTATTTCAAAACCATCACAAATAATTAGAGAATGGATGTTAATCAAAGGATCAACATAATGAACTACATGTGTTATTCCATAATCCAAAAGTCCAAGTGTTTTATGCCAGCATTCAAGTTGGTTACCCAATCTTGCACAATCTTTACAAAGATGTGTTTGTAATTGCATCAATAAACTCTAGAAAGTTTGCAACTTGGAAAGAAGTGTTTGAATCTCTATACTTTTTGTACAAGTTTGTTGTCGCAAACCTAGCCTTGGGCTTGCGACCAAGGCAAAGGTTTGCAAAGGTGTGGGCCAAGAGGAGTGTGAGAGAATGTGAACATGAAGACTCACATTCCCAAGTGAGTTCCCATGTTGTCGCAACCCCACTTTGGCCAAGTGTGGGGGTGAAGCCCAACACTCCCGAAGTTGGGGATTTGGAGTCCTCCGGAACTTCCGAATGTTCAGAGTTCGACAGTAGAGGCCAAAACACCTCGCATTGGGGTGTTCTTGGTGTCATTGGAAAGGTCTTGAAGTGTAAATGTCTAAAATTCCCTTGCATTGGTCATTTGGACATCTGCAGCCCAAGTTATGGGCAAAAGAAGGGCCGGGAGTCAAACTGGCAGTTTGAATCCCGACCACTAAAAGTTGAGAATCGACCTCTTCCCGACCTCCGAATTGAGAGTTCGAGATGTCTTTGGAAAGATCTCGACGAGGGCTACAACTTTGGTTCAGACCTCGTCACGATCAGACTTGGCAGTTGGGATTTATGAGCTCCCAAAGTCCCGGGACTCCAACTGGGACAATTTCGGGATAATTTCGGGATAATTTCGGGACTCCAACTTAGGAGTCCCGGGAAAAAGAGCCATTTGGATGTAGCCTCAACGGAGCGTTGCAAAGAATACTATATGGGGGAAGGTGGTGGCTTCCCTCGAGTCCAGGCCGTGGTGAGTCTTGTGTGTCAAAGTGCCCGTGGCTTGTCCCAACACCCAAGGGTGTTCCCGAATGTGAACTAACCACTTTGTGGTTTGTTTTGGATGCAGATTCAAGCTTGA
>Ga0116230_10006059_pt1 | contig 11887 bp, 10 predicted proteins | sample S1TSphfallax_3_FD_88678 | JGI IMG/M metagenome (GOLD analysis project Ga0116230, IMG submission 88678) | Host-associated microbial communities from peat moss isolated from Minnesota, USA - S1T2_Fd - Sphagnum fallax MG | ecosystem: Host-associated > Plants > Peat moss > Unclassified | place...
GAATGCAGCTTATTTCATCAACCAGGGAAACCCAGATGTCCCGGTTGTCACCTTTGGAATAGAAAGTGTGGATGCAGACATCTTCCCTTTGGAAGTTCAGTTATCTCTCTTTGAGACTGAACTCCTGGTTCGAACTCCAAAGGGGAATATTGAAATTTCTTCAGGGCTGCTTGGTCGCCACAATGTATACAACATTCTTGCTGCTGTTGCTGTTGGTTAGTCTTCTTCACTCTCTGTGCATTTCATCTACAAGAAGACAAAATGTCATGGGTGATGTTTTGATCCATGGTTCGGTGAACTGAAGAATTGTTTGTCCATCCACTTCTATCTGTGCAAGCACAATGTGTCACATTGTCCTGGTAGTTGGATATCAAATACTGTGTGGCAACGTGACACCTTGGTGTATAAATACCTTGCAAGTCCTTAATAGAGGATTGGATATATACTTTCGCTTTTGAGAACACTTGAAGTCTCTGTTCATTTTGTGTTTAGACATGGATTGAGGAATATGGCATTTCAAAGAATGGCCATGGATTGGTTGCTTATGATGATTCTTGGGCTCTCTTGTAGGTGTGGCAGTTGAGGCACCACTGGAGGATATAGTGAGGGGCATAGAGGAGGTGGATTCAGTGCCTGGTCGCTGTGAGCTCATTGATGAAGAACAGGCCTTTGCAGTCATAGTGGACTATGCGCATTCTCCAGATGCTCTCTCCCGGCTTCTTGACACTGTCAGAGAATGTGGCCCCCGCCGGGTCATCACTGGTACATGATGAACGTACATGGCTCAACATATATTCAATCTGCTTGTGAAAACACAAAGCTGTAGTTGTAGTTGTATGACCACTTTTTGTAGTAAGAAGTATAAATAGCTGGCCTGTTTTAGTTATGCTGGCAACCATTTGTGACATTGCAGTAATGGTCACCCTTAGTGTATCATATCCTCTTTATGCTGTTGTTTTGGCAACCAGATAGGGAAACTTATTGGATGTTCTTTAGAGTGTGTACCAGCCTCCAGCTGTCCAACTGATCATGTAGTATGATGGATGATTGGGTTCAATGGTGGATCATAGAAAGTTTGCATATTAGGTGATGGTATGCATTACAGGCATCTAAAAGAAGTGGGAAGATGGTGAGAATCTACTTAGTGCTATGCAATTGAGCTCTGCAAAGGTCTTAGTTTTTATTTGTCAAAATCTTTTGTGTGCAGTTGTTGGATGTGGCGGTGACCGAGACAGAGGGAAGCGACCAATTATGGCCAAAATTGCTACAGACAAGAGTGATGTTTGCATTTTCACAAGTGACAACCCTAGAACTGAAGAACCTTGTAAGTCTTCCACTCTTCCTTCCAAACTTGCACATTCCTGGAGATCACTATCTTGCTAAAAACTCTCTGTTACTCAGAAGGTCTCTGTTCAGGAAAATAGCAGTTTTTCTTTATCTACAAGATTTGACTCTGGTGTAGTGAATCACATGTGGCAGTGGACATTCTGGATGATATGTTAGCTGGAGTGGGGTGGTCTATGGAAGAGTATGTGAAGTGGGGACATGACGACTACTACCCACCTCTTCCAAATGGGCATCGTCTCTTTGTGTATGATATTCGAAGCATTGCTGTGCGTGCTGCTGTGGCAATGGGAGAGGAAGGTGATGCCGTGGTATGAAACTCAGCCCTTGGATTTTGGATGTAGAACATGTCTTGGCAGATGTAGCACTGCAGATTTGATTGATGCTTGCATATGAAGACTGAATTTTGAACTTGAGTGTTGCACTGGAAAGAAGTTGAATGCAATGGAGTTTGAACCTCTGAGACTTCATATAGCTTGATTGATGATAGATTTGCTTTTTTTCTCAACATGATTGCTGAGTTCTAAGTTGGTTTTAGAAATGTGATGAAACTCGATAGACAGCTTAAGGTAGTGATACAAGCCCTTTATGGATTCATCTGGACCTGCTGTTGGAAACTCATGAAATCAGGGAGGATTGATGCCAGCTTGTTCGTTGCTGTAGGACAGTTGTTAGGTTTGGCACATTTTTCTGTTGTGTCTGGTGGTTCTAGGTGAAACTGGACCAGTGAATAATTGTAGCTTGTAAATATCTGCTTGCATTCACACAGGCATGTCTTTGATTTTGGACTGAACTTTGTTCTCTCCATTTTGGAAGGGAGGGAGTCTGAAAAGACCTCCGTTTTGGCTCTGAAGTGTGTTTGATATAGTTCTGAGCATCCTTGTATAGTGTACACAAGTTCTAGTAGCTCTGGTCACATGGTTAAGATTCAGTGTTCCTTAGGTGGGAACCCATGGACAGCAGCTTCATGAACAGATTCTAACGTGGCAAAGTAGCGTTTGCAGGTTATTGCTGGAAAGGGTCATGAGACTTATCAAATAATTGGTAAGGCAAAGGAGTATTTTGATGACCGAGAGGAGTGTCGAGATGCTTTGCAGCATGTTGATGCTCTCCATGCTGCTGGTGTTGATACTAGCGAGTTCCCATGGAGGTAACAGAAGTCTGCATATTTCCACCTTGTTCTCTAACACTGAAACTGTGGACCTAGATCTATAACCTGAAACTTTTAACCTCAAATTTCCAATTTTAGGTGCAAAGGTTGTGTTATTGGGTCATTGTTGTACTGCTTGGAATTCAGTAGGTTGTGTTGCTGTTTTCTATGTCATTGGTTTTCCTTGGTTTTGTCTTGGTGGGTTGTGTGCTTCTCTGAAATGTCTGATGTGGAGAGCTTGAATTACCTCTTTATTTATTGTTCTTAATAGAAGTTGTGGGTTATAATAGGGAAGTGAATTGGGGGTGCCAACAGGGTTCCTGAAAGCTGAGGTATCCTGCATTCATGGGGTCTATATGTGGATTGTCATGTACACACTTTTAAGGAAGGCAGAAAAGAGGTCATCTTGTTGCAGGTAAGATAACCTGCCACTATGGAACAATAAGAATGCCCAAGGGGTCAAAAATTCAGAATTTTTGAATTGGAAGCATAAATTTTTATTTTGTGGAAATTAAAAACACAACATAGTCAGCATGAAATATGCCAAGTAGTTTCATTCAAGGGCCCATGAGGGTAGTAAGTGGCAAGGGTGCTTCTGAAATGTTCAACAACCATGGATAGTTTGCTGTTATAGATAGGGACCTTGTCAGAGAGTGCAACAAGCAGTTGCAGGCTCCTGCATCATTGCATGATTTTTGTGAGTGCTACAACCTTGTGATGCAGATGCATTGGTTCTCCTAACAAGAGAACTGCATTCATTTGTGTTATGGGCAGGGCAATAGTTCTCCAAAGACTCAACTCAAGGCAAACAATAGGGATGGGGCATTGCTGATTGTTGATATTCCTTGCTGTTTGTTTTGATGCAGGGGTCCCAATTCAATTGTTGGAGCACTGGGCATCATGGCACTGAAGCTCTTGTGTCTTTTGCTGTTTAGTGGCAAAAAGCACCCAAATCACCCAGTTTTGTACCCAGTTTTGTTATTCTTCTTCCCTTACCTCACAGTTAGTTTCAATTGGGAAAGGACAATGGTAGTGGTATCAGTACATATACTCTTACCATTCCTTTTTTTTTAGTGAATCTTAAAAGAGTCTAAGAGTCTCTTTGTGAGTGGCATTCAATTCAAAAGGTCCCGTATTAGTTCTTTGTACAACTCTTGTAACACAGATGTAAGTAGTTAGCTGTGGATTTCTTTGCACATTCGATCCACTTACTCCTTCCATCATTGAACATTCATAACAACAAGAATGTGTAAGAAATTCACAAATTCACAAATCAGAAAAACATTGAAGTGTACAAGACTACCTGAATCCATTCCAAAAATCCAGACTCTTTTTGGTCAGCTGTGTGTTTCCTGCATTGAAGGTTCTGTGCACTTGCATTTGATCATGATGTGCAGTATTGCATTGAAGGTTCTGATGCGCACATGCTTTCTTGTATTCAATCATACTGTGTGCTGGAGTCAAAATTTAAGACACCGACTGAGCGCTGCAAAGAATGTTCAGTGTTCATAATCTTCTGGTTTCCACTAGAGAGGAAACAGAAATAGAGATTAGTGAAATCCAGTGCCGCAAACATGTTCACTGTTTCTCTAACATGCTGGGACTTTGCAGCACAGAACATTACACAACAACAAGAACACTCCAAACAGGTGAAGCAAACACAGGGCAGCATAATTATCAAATGTCAGATTCACCTTCATAGATGAAGCAAAAACCCATGGGGGAAGAAGAGAGTTATTCATCCATGAGGAGATAGAAGTAGGTTTATAATCTTTACCTCCTTACTTCGTCAGCTTTGTGAACCATGGTTAGAGAGTGCGGAGTTTAGCTGCAGTTAACGGAACGAGAGTGAGCGAGAGAGACGGTAGAGAGAAAGAGCGATGGCGTTTGTCGTCGGTTTTCGTGTTCTCACTGTTTGCAACCCTATCGTCTCTTTGCGGACCTGAAGGCTGGATTGTAAGCTGAACTGGGAGCGTTTCTCCGTCTCCGAGTGGGAGGCGCGTATCGAGAGCGTTCGGGGGAAACAAACGTCGGGCGATTTGGTGGAGAAATGAGCTGGAGAGCAGTAGTTTGTGGAGAGGGTACGAGGGCAGATGGGTTTTGAGGAGGAGGAGGAGAGAGAGACGAACTGTGTATGGGAGCTCAGATCGAGGGCGATTGTGAAATGATTGCCGAAGAGTCTGGCAAGTGAATGAACCGCAGCGTTTAAGTATGTGTTGCATTCTGCAAGAAAATTGCGAAGAGGCAGGATTCGGGCAAAAGATGAGTGTGGGAAGGTCTTAGCTTGTAGCATTATTTTTTGAGTTGTTACAGTATGTGAATCGTTGGAAGTGACCCTGATACCGAGAGCTCCAAGAAATCATCGTGAAACCCGAACAGGACTAGGTCTCCTTCGATGGAACCCCGCGTGGGCAACAAGTACAAACTCGGAAGGAAGATCGGAAGTGGCTCATTCGGCGAGATCTACGTAGGTAAGCTATGACACGTTGGACAAACCTCTGGATTGAACAGCAAGCGGCAGTCTTTTGAAAATGAACATCAGCTCCTATCGTTGAGATGTCGGCAGCTTGAAAAGCATGGAAAAAAGCATGGAGAAAATAATTTCCCTGGTCTGTTATCTCATTTTTGTTTTCTAAAAGTAGAGTAATTATGATAGATGCATTGTTTTCATGCGATGTTGATGTTGTGCCATTGAAGGACAACATTGCAGGATTATGGTGGAGGCGGTTTGTTTTGTCAACACTTCCTCTGATGTTCATCTTGTTGATTTCTCACTGCCCTCCCTTTTTGTGTTGAACAGGGACTAACATCCAAACCAATGAGGAAGTTGGTATCAAACTGGTATGAGAGCTCTCTCTCTTTGGACATTGTGATTTGTTACTGAAAATCAATCACAAAACACAACATTTGTAAAAGCTAGCTAGTAGGGGTCAAACAAAACATAAGACACATACTGTTGTCACAGGTTCAATGCAGAGTGAGCTGTGCAATGTGATGGGTTGATGAGATTAGTCAATACAGGAAGGTGTGAAACAGCAGATAGTTTTGACTCAGCTGTTGGAGGAGTATAGTTCAGCATCCAAGTAATCTCTGATGGTCTGCTTAAAGGATATGTTTATGCTGCAGGAGGCCTCAACCACTGGCCTCTCTGTTGGCCTCATTATGCCTTGGGGCTTAGATTCTTGCTGGCACAAAGCTAAAAGAAGATGAAGCTTGTTGTAGCTTAAATGAGGATTCTACTAACACTTTTTTATTATCTATGTCTTTCAAGTGGTAGCTAGCCAACATCACAGCTGTGTCTACCCATTTGTTGCTTCTGGAAATGTGTGAGAAACTCAGGAAACTGCAGGTTTTTGTATAATAGTTTGTCTGATGCTTTGGTCAGATTATTGGTTAGTTGTCTGTACCCACTGTTGGAGGCTGATGAAGTCAGTGGGCAGTCATGGCAGCTAGTCACTGTGATGCAGGGTGATTATTGGTGTTACTCACAATGTATCAGGTCCTTAGTTGTTGCCTCTAAAGTATTGTTGTAGAATTTTCTCTGTGATTTCATAGGTATATGGAGTAATGTTCTTTGCTATCCATGATATTGTGCAAGTGAACAGCCATCATTGCTGTAGGTCTATCTGTTGGCTGATATGGTCTCAATTTTTTTTTCTTGCTATGTCTATGCTGTGTTGATTGTTCTTTGTCATCTTGTAAAAACCTGTATCACAGGTAGGAAGTACACTTGGGAAGGGAAACAGAAAGGGGGAAACAAGACCATGGCTACTCATGCATTTTCTCAAGTTGCTCTGGAGATTTGTGTTATGATGGCATCTCCTGATGGGTTAGAGTTGAGTGCTAAGATGTCCACAAATGTAGAAGAAGCTTAAGGATACAGAAAACTGTGACTGCCAGGTATTGGTTTTGTGAGAGGATTTGTTTTTGAACAACTCGGACCGTTTTCCTGGAATCTGACTGTAGACTTTTTTTTTTCAGGAGAGCATCAAGACAAAGCATCCCCAGTTGCTCTATGAGTCAAAGCTCTACAGGATTCTTCAGGGTGGAAGTAAGGACTGCAAAATATTCCTTATCAATCAGTTTGTCTCATGGGATTCATCTGTTCATATATGGCATTGTCCAAATTTGGTAATCCTGTGTGTGCAGCTGGCATCCCAAACATCAGATGGTTTGGTATTGAAGGGGATTACAATGTCTTGGTTCTTGACCTGCTTGGACCAAGTCTTGAAGACCTTTTCAACTTTTGCAGCCGGAAATTCACACTGAAGACTGTTCTAATGCTTGCAGATCAGCTGGTTTGTAATCTGTGAGCTTGCTACATGGTTTTGTGTCATAATTGCTGTTATTGGTTTTTGTGGCTGGTTAGTTGTCCCGATAAAGGCAAGCAGTCTAGAATTAGCAACTGTTGTATTTCCGTTTCCTTTTGGAATGTCACCATGGCTGTCTTGTGTTTAGCAACATCCAGGTTCTGTGACTCTAGTATTGCAGGGTTAACTCCTTATTTACCTGACAGATCAACAGAGTGGAGTATGTGCATTCCAAGAGTTTTATTCACAGAGATGTCAAGCCTGACAACTTCCTCATGGGCCTTGGCAGGCGGTCCAATCAGGTATTGCTTTCCTGCTTCTGTGTGCTGGATCAGGCAAGCAAACAATTCTGGAGAGGGGAGCACTTTTGCATGAAAAGTGAGGGCCTTGTCAAATGAAATTCCTGAACTGAGCTAGGTTTGTGTGGAAATTGAAGGCATTCTGGTGTGGAAGGTGAGAAATATTGACTCATGTTGGATATGACCTCTGCAGGTCTATGTCATTGACTTTGGTCTTGCAAAGAAATATCGTGATTATTCAACACATCAGCATATTCCTTACAGGTAAACTGAAGCTCTTGCTTTTCAGATCAGAAACACCCCTCTACAGGAGTCCTGCTATGATCACCACCCAGCATCAATAGCTCTGGCATATCTGGTATTCACAGATAAGGTTAAGGAGTACAATGATGACACTGTATGTATCTTTGATTACAGACCACCTTTGCTAGCCTGCATCAGAGGAGTTGAATAGGTTATTGAAGCTGGCCTAAAGCAGGACAAGAGAGTCTCCTATAGCATCATGCTTTTCATCAGTATGGTGCTCTTTACAACAGTAGGCTCTGGAGGAGAGACATGTTCTCCTCTATCTCTGCCTTGGGTTGAAGACAAATCTCTGTGATGCAGGGAAAACAAGAATCTGACTGGAACTGCGCGATATGCAAGTGTCAATACCCACCTTGGTATTGGTAAGTCAAGGTCCAATTTCAAGCAGAGCGACACCTGTAATCATTTTGTTACTGCATCAATTTCCTATGTGCATGTAGCTGATCATTGTTTGGATTGTCTTGCATGGCAGAACAGAGCAGGAGAGATGATTTGGAATCTCTTGGTTATGTGCTAATGTACTTTCTCAGGGGCAGGTCAGTAGTAAGCATCTTCTGCTTCCTTCTACATTGCAAGTCACTCTTGGGGCTGGATTCTTTCTGACTTGAGAGCTTGGATTTGGCAGCCTACCTTGGCAGGGATTGAAAGCAGGAACCAAGAAACAAAAGTATGAGAAGATCAGTGAAAAGAAAATGTCTACTACGATTGAGGTGCATGCACCTGCCTTTTTGTTTCATTTTGCACAGTTCCATCACTGTTGGGGTTTTTCTTGTGGGTGGTATGTCACAGAGAAAAAATTGACTCATATGACAGTACTTGCAAATTTGTTCTAAATTCTGTCAACAATCTCAATGCCACATGCAAGTTCTCCAAATGGTTCTTTGGAGTAGAATTCCATAGAGTATTCCCAGTGACAGCTGGCTTCTGCTTTTGCTGAAGATGGATAACACTGTTCCAAAGTTTTTATGCAAAGAGGCTAACTAAGTTCATTAGCTTCGCCATAAGTATGGAGAATCTTCATATCTTGTCAATTGAGATGCAGAGCTTCAAACAGTCGATTTGCTCATTACATGGATAAGAGTGGCAATGTTCCGAAATGAGTTGTAATCCTGGGGTAAAGTTTGTTTAGCATTCTCAGGATAGGCTACCTTGCACCAAAGGATTAGTATGCTAAAAGTAGTGACAATGTTCATGCTTGGAAACAGACACAACTAGAGACAATTCCATGCTGATGCTTCCCTACAGTCTATTGTGGACAGGAGTGGTTTGTCTTTGTGAATGATTAAAGCATGTTGCTTCTGCAGGCTCTTTGCAAGTCATACCCATCAGAATTTGCATCTTACTTCCACTATTGCCGCTCCCTCCGATTTGATGACAAGCCAGACTATGCTTATTTGAAGAGAATTTTCCGTGATCTCTTCATTCGTGAGGGTACACACCAAAATGTTGAGCATTTGAGTTCTTAGGTTCAGTAAGTTTGTCAATTCAAATAGTTTATTGTGCCCCCAAGGGTGTAGGTCCCTTTCATGAGGAACTATTCCTTTGAGATTTTCAGCTTCTTTTGAGCATGAGGGTTGTTTGAGCAGACATCAAGCTGTCAATCATATTTTTATTAAGGCATTGCTACAATTTGGAGCAGGTTTCCAGTTTGACTATGTGTTCGACTGGACCATTTTGAAGTATCAACAATCACAATCTACAGGTGGCCCACAGCGTACTTCTGTAGGTCTTCTATAAACCTTTTTACAGTGTCCACATGTTAGATAAATGAGCCTTGAAATGACTTTTTGTCTGGTCTCATTACAACAAATTATTGTTCTATCTGATCTTGAATTAGATCAGATCCTTTGTTGTCAAGGCTAGTTCTTTATTTTTGGTTTCAGAGTCGCCTGCCAACCCTCTGATGCAACCATGGAAGTGAGACTTTTGTCCATGGCTTTTTGTCAGCCTGCACTTGGAGGGATGAGCAGTGGGGCAACTGGGGCTGGGGCTGTGGTTGACCATGTTTCAGGTTTGCACTTAATTTTGTTTATTCAGATTTGAGGATGAACTGTGTACATGTGGCAATGAAGATCCTAATAATTCCCAAGAGCTATCTTGTTTAGAACAGCTGGGCTCAAATTATAGTTGTCTTGTTCTCAACAGTGCTTTGAGATTGTCTTCATGTGCTCTCCTGCCTTCTTGTGATGCTTCCAAAAAGTGAAAGTTGCTTATTTGGTTGCTTGGAGTCAGTGATCCAAGATCGGTTGAGGTGCTATGATCACCTATGGTGCTACATGTAGGCATATGGGACTATGACTAAATTGGGCTACTTTTGCAGGAGCACAAACCTTGCGAGATGCTCAGCGTACCACTGAGCCAGCTGATGCTGCTCGTCAAAGGCTTGCTACAGGTGTAGTGGGTTCTGGTGGTCTGAAGTCATCAGAGATACCAAAGCTCAAGAGTCCAGGACAAGATGAAGCAATCACCAAAGATTCAGTAGGCCTCGGAGTCAAACTGCTCTTTCTGTTAAAGCTGGATATGTGCTTGTCTATCCTGAGCATGTGCTGCAGATGACCTCTTGCGTGTAGTCTTGTGGCTCCATCTCCCACTTTTTTGAGTGGTATCTATGATTTCTCGACACCAGCAAATTACTGATGCTTCAGAAAGGTTTCATATTTCAAACTGAGAGGACATATGTAGCTCATTTTCACCACTATCTATGCACAAGGAGCATGACTTACTAGTTGCATCAATGTGACAATGAAACCAGTATGGCAATACTGACATGACCTGAAAGTCAGTTGGTCGGTGTTTGTAGGGGATCCTAGGTCTAGCAGATACACAGCGCATGCATACATCAACATTTGTTCGAGGTGGAAGCTCATCAAGGAGGGCTGGCATATCAAGCAGGGCTGCAGCACCTACAGAAATTACTGACTCAGCACGGACCTTGACAAGCAAGATGGCTCCAATCAGCCTGTGTCCCCCAGGAATACAGTGCAGCTCTCCTTTGACCCCAGTGGAACCAAAGCAGATGGTACCTAATCCACATTTGCCAACTAACAGTCCTTGAGGAACTTAATTGGATTGCACTTGACCAATGGAGACAATAAAGTTGGCTAGGTTTCTGTTGGAAGGCTGGACATGTGCCTGCTAATTTCGCAGTGTTCAAACATGGTTATTTGACAATCTCACTTGTATGGCACAGCCTGGACAGGAGTCTGTTGTCATCACCTCAGTTTTCCTGGTACTTTCCTGGCAGACAATGCCTGAAAGTTCCAAGCCTGCCTCTTTCCTTTTCTATTTCATTAGAAGCAATAACAGCAGACATCTTACATTGGGTATGGCTGGGTTGTAGGGTCAAGAACCTTATGGTGGAATTTCAGGAAGGAACCCTAGTTCCTCTTGAACTTCAAAAGAGTGAACACATTTGAGGGAAGAGGGTTCCTGTAACTGGTTTGAGGAACTTGCATCCCTAATTGGCCTACAGGAATTCCATTTTAGTGAATTTTCAAGTTGCATTTGGTACATATCATGGGAATCGATATGCAGACGACTGCCTGTCCAGTCTACAAGAGCTGCAGTGTGCATGAGTTGAGTTTGCATGCTGTTATAGGTCTAGGCATGCTTTATTGTCAGACATAAATCTGAATATACTGCCTCACCTATTTGCATAAACTGGCATTTTGTGATTGTGCACTGTAGTTGGTATATTGCACAGCTTGGCATGACATTTGTTTAGTATGCAAAGTGAGTGGGCTTACTATCCACAGAACTTGCTGGCTTGCTTCAAGTCTGCACTGTCAGTCTGTACATGTAGAGGATTCATACAGCTGCATAATGGTAAACAAGCAGTGGATGTTTTGTACAGTGCGCTGTTGTAGTAAAACAGGACTAAAAGCCTCCACAGGAATGTACAATTGAACAATTTCTATTCCACTGTCACCAAAAAAGAAGGGGAGGTGATTCTGAAATGGTACTCGTCATTTTGAATGTAAGTTCACCAAGGTTTACTGAGCAGAAAGGAGGTTGCAACAAATATTATTCCTAAACCAAAGATCCTTTGGCCAAATAAACTTTACAATTCTAACGCTATGGACTTCAAGGAATCAGACCTCTCTTGATTTCCTCTCAAGGAGCCAACTGGTTGTTGATGAGTGTGGCAGCTCATCATTCAACAACAAAACCTCACGAATGCTACCCCAACATCATCATGTAGTTCCATTCAGAAGTTGGAAAGAGACTAAGAACAAAGTAGGTAGTTGTGACAATCTAAACCTCCTAATTTTCTCTTCCAAAATCCCTGGTGCTCTCACTATATCATAGGTACTTTCTTCTCAAAATAAACCACATTACCATTCACAGTGAATTCCTCAAAACCTAACACAGATGATGATTGCAACCACAATCACTCCTGAAATGGCTAGACTCTTTTATCACTTCTTTTAATTGGGTCCCTAAATATAGACTCTAGACCTCCTACTCCCTTCCTGACA
>Ga0116230_10006060_pt1 | contig 11887 bp, 15 predicted proteins | sample S1TSphfallax_3_FD_88678 | JGI IMG/M metagenome (GOLD analysis project Ga0116230, IMG submission 88678) | Host-associated microbial communities from peat moss isolated from Minnesota, USA - S1T2_Fd - Sphagnum fallax MG | ecosystem: Host-associated > Plants > Peat moss > Unclassified | place...
ACGCGGGCTCACCTATCGGTGCCGCTGGCGCGCGATGGGCGGTACACGGGATCTCTGTATGTCAGCCACGTCAGGCCGTACCGGTGGACAGCCGGGGATATCGCCCTGATCGAGGAAGTGGCGGCCCGCATCTGGGACGCAGCGGAGCGGGGCCGCGCCGAGACGAGGCTGCGCGACAGCGAACACCGGCTGCGACTCGTGATGGAGTCAACCGGGCTCGGTTCCTGGGAATACGATCCGGCCTCCGGCGCCACCATCCGCTCCCCACGGCACGATGAAATCTTCGGTTATCCGGGACCGGTGAGCGACTGGACTCATGAGCGGTTCAAACGGCATATCCCTGAACCCGACAGCACGCGGCTCGAGGCGGGCATACGTGCCGTGCTGGAGCAGGGCAAGGATTTGGATGTCGAATGCCGGATGGTGCGCACGGATGGCAGTCCCGGTTGGCTCAAGGTGGGTGCCCGTGCCCATTACGGTTCGGACGGAAAGATTACCCGCTTGATCGGCACGGTGGAGGACATCACCGAGCGCCGGCAGACCGCGGAAGCCGCGATCGAAACCGCGGCGAAATTCGAGACGCTCGCGCAGACGATGCCGAGCATGGTGTGGACGTCGTTTCCTGACGGACGGATCGACTGGTTCAATGCCCGCGTTCCCGAGTATTGCGGCATCCCGGCGGCGGACATGAAACCCGACGGCTGGTCGCCGGTTCACCCGGACGATGTCGTGCAGTCGACCCAGCGTTGGCTGGAGGCGGTGGAGTCCGGCGAACCCTATGTGAGCGAGTACCGGATTCGCCGTCACGACGGCGTCTATCGCTGGCATATCACCCGCGCCATTCCAATTCGCGGCGCGGATGGGGCGATCAACCGCTGGATCGGCACCAGCGCCGATATTCAGGACCAGAAAAACTCCGAACAGGCGCTGGCCAATTTGAACGCGACGCTCGAACAGCAGGTGCGCGAGCGGACCGCCGAGCTGCTCGCGGCGGAGGCAATCCTGCGCCAATCGCAGAAAATGGAGGCGGTCGGCCAGCTCACCGGCGGGCTTGCCCACGACTTCAACAACCTGCTCACCGGTATCACCGGCAGTCTGGAGCTGATGGCGGTCCGTCTCGCTCAAGGCAGGCTGACCGAACTCCAGCGCTACCTGCAGCTGGCCCAGGCCTCCGCGAAACGCGCAGCGTCGCTTACGCATCGATTGCTGGCATTTTCGCGCAGGCAGACCCTGGATCCCAAACCGACCGACATCAACCTGCTCGTCCAAGGCATGCATGAGTTGATCCTGCGCACGGTGAGCCCCGCGGTAACCGTGAAGGTGCTCGGCAACCCCGGATTGTGGGCGGTGCTGGCCGATCCCAATCAACTGGAAAATGCACTGCTCAATCTATGCATCAACGCGCGGGATGCGATGCCCGACGGCGGCACGCTCGTCATCGAAACCAGCAACCGAGTGCTGAATGACGCTGAGGCGAAGGAACTGGAACTGAGGGCCACGGAATATGTGTCGCTCAGCGTTTCGGATACCGGCGGCGGCATGACGGCGGATGTCATCGAGCGCGCCTTCGACCCGTTTTTCACCACGAAGCCCATCGGTGAAGGAACCGGTCTCGGCCTCAGCATGGTGTATGGTTTCGTGCGCCAGTCCGGCGGCCAGGCCCGAATCCGTTCGCAACCCGGCCACGGCACCGAGGTCTGCCTGTACCTCCCCCGATACGCCGGCGATCAGAAGGTCTTCGAGCCGGCGGTGGGCAAACCGAAAGCGCAGCGCGGCGACGGGCAGACGGTGCTGGTGGTGGATGACGAGGCGGGCGTTCGCACGCTCATCAATGAGGTGCTGGAGGACCTCGGTTATCATGTGCTGCAGGCGGAACATGGCGCCGCGGGACTTCAGATTTTGGAATCGAGCCGCCGGGTGGACCTGCTCCTCACGGACGTCGGCCTGCCCGGCGGTATGAACGGACACCAACTGGCCGACGCCGCCCTCGTCAACCGCCCTGATTTGAAAGTCCTGTTCATCACCGGCTATGCCGAAAACGCCGTGATCGGCGCGGGGCATCTGAAACCGGGCATGCACATCCTGACCAAACCATTCAGTCTCGAGACATTGGGATCGCGGATCCGGGAAATCATTGCGCCCCGGTAAACGCCTCGCCGGGCTGGCTCATCGCCGGCCCGGCGCTTGACCTCAAACGTAGCGACGCGGCGCGTCCGCATGAACCGGATCCAACAGCGGCTCGGAGGTATCCAAACCACCATGGCGTCGCGGCGGGATGCGAGGCCCGCCGCCCCCCATCGCGCTCGGTCCCTTGAAGGAAAAAGCGAGAATCAAAATGCCGATGAAGGGGCCGCCGATAATCCAGAGGGGAATGAAAGTGTTCATGTCGTCTCTCCTTGAAGTTATTGATCGCCTTCGACGAAATACTATTCCGGGTCGGTCGCGCGCAACACGTCACGCCGGCCTTCACCCGGTGTCAGATATTTGCACGCGGCGAGGCAGCCAGCGTTCATCCGACACTCATCAGGCGCTGCTCTGTAACGGCTTGGAAACCGACTCGAGCGATTGCCCCGCCGCCTCGACGCCGACGAGCAACTCCGCAATGGCACCCGCCAGCAGCAGCGCGGCGCCCAGCAGATAACCGATCATGACGTGCGGCTTGGACCCACCCTCGATCAAGGTGCCAAACAGCGCCGGTGCGCCGACACCGCCGATCAACGTGCCTATGGAATAGAAGATCGCGATGGCGAAAGCGCGGATCTCGAGCGGGAAGAGTTCGCTCACCGTCAGATAGGCCGCGCTGGCGGCGGAGGAGGCGAGGAAGAAAATGACGGCGAAAAACAAGATCAGACCGGGCAGCCCGATGGATCCGCTGCCGAACAGAACGGCGGCGATGGCCAGCAGGCCGCCGGCACCTCCATAGGCCGCGGTGATCATGGGCTTGCGGCCTATCCGGTCGAACAACGGTCCGAGAATGAGCGGTCCCAAGAAGCTGGCCACGGCGAATGGCAGCAACTGAATCGGCAGCTTCGCATCCGGCACGCCGAAGAATTTCTTGGCCACGAGGCCGAAGGTGAAGAACACCGCGTTGAAGAAGAACGCCTGCCCGACCATCAAGATGAAGCCCAAGACCGACCGCTTACGGTTGTCACGCACCATGTTGTGGAGGATCTCGCGCAGGGGCGTGTGATCCCGCGGCGTGATCTTGAGCTTCCGGCCCTCGATGGGCGGCAAACTTGCGCGCCCCTTGGCCACTTTCGCCTCGATATCGCGGACGATGCGCTGCGACTCCTTTTCCTTGCCGCGCAGCATCAACCAACGTGGGCTTTCGGGAACCGAGAGCCGCAGCAGAAGAACTGAGAGGCCCAGCGTACCGCCGACGGCGAATGCGAGCCGCCAGCCCCAACGCGGCGATACCAAGTGCCCGCGCAGCAAGTAGAACGCCGCCATCGATCCCACGGTTGCTCCAATCCAAAACGTCGCATTGACCAGTAGATCGACCGTTCCGCGGATTTTTCCCGGTATCAATTCGTCCACCGCCGAGTTGATGGCCGCGTACTCTCCCCCGATCCCCAAGCCGGTGAGGAAGCGGCAGACGAAGAACATCGTTGCGTTGAGGGAGAGTCCGGTGCCGATGGTCGCGAAGGAATACGTGGCGAGCGTCACGAGGAACAACTTCCGGCGGCCGAGCCGGTCGGTCAAGTGACCGAACAGCAATGCACCGATGACCGCTCCGGCAAGATAGGTGGACGCGGCCGCCGCCACCGCCTGATCGGAAAGCGACAGGCCAGCGTTGCTTTGCAGAACGCCGGACAGCGAACCCACCAACGTGACCTCCAGGCCGTCGAGGATCCAGGAAGTGCCGAGCGCGCTGATGATGCGCATGTGCCACGAGGACCAGGGCAGGCGGTCGAGGCGTGCGGGCACGTCCGATTCGATGGTACGGGTGGCCGTCATGCGGAGCTCGGATCTCGTTTGATGATGCTGATGGTGCCGTTTCGCTCGAGCACGGCATATTTCACGTCAAAGATCGACTTCACCTGTTTGCCGCGTGCGGCAGCCATGACATCTTCCGGATCGATATGCATGCCGCGCATGACGTCGGTCTGCCAGTCGCCGTCCCTGATCAACACCAGCGGTGTGCCATCCAGGATGGCGGCCATGGGCGGCCAACGTTCCTTGACCCAGGCGACGACCCGATGCAGCAGACCGATGGTCATGATGGCCGTGGCGCAGTTGGTGACGGAATGGTCGTTGCCCACGGTGGCGCCGATTGCGACGCCGCCGATGAGAAAAATGATGACGAATTCGAACAGCGTCAGCTGGCCGCCCGGCCGCCGGCTCAGGACACGCACCGTCATCAGAAGCACGAAATAACCCACTATCGCGTGGACGATGGTCGACATGACCTACGGAACCACCCAGACGACCGCTGTCACGGCAGCGGCGCCTGGCCCGGCGGCGATCTCGACGGGGAACCGGCCGGCGCCGGGAGGCTCCAATTCGAATCGGACGCTGAATGGCGGCTCGGTGATGGGAAACGTGTAGCTAAGTCCGCCGTCGCCAATACGCGTGCTCGCCGGCTCCGGGATGATGCGCCGTGCACCAAGCCCACTCACCAATGAGTCGCTGACGAACAGCGTAGCTTGACCGTCCCGGATCGCGCCGGCATCCATCTTGACGCTCAAGATCGACGGCGTTCCAGCGCGTTCGATGCGCTCATAGTGGACACTCAACGAGTGATTCGCACTCGTGACCTGCGCTTGTGCCATTGGCCCCCGGCCGAATGCCCCACCGAGGTCGAGAACGATGATGATGACGAAAAATGCCCACACGATGCGCTCAAATCGCCACCAAGCGCGCTGAAACGCCAGGTCCTCTCCGACCGCCACTTCCTCGTTCACCTTCGCCACGGAATTCTCGACCAGTCGACGTGCGGTCACCGGCATCGTCGATCCCCTCCACCGCGGGATGCGGACCGGCTCGAGGGCATCACGCTGATGTCGCCGTTGCGCTCGAGAATCGCGCACTCGATGTCTTGCAGAGTCTTCAGACCATGGTCGCGTCCCGAAAACATGACATCCGTGTCCTGGATGCGCATTCTTGCCATGGTCTCCGTCCGCCATACGCGTCGGCCCATGGCGTCGGTTTCCATGAGGATCAGTGGAGTTCCGTCGAGCAGGCGGGCGAGGATCCTGGATTTCGCACGGGCCCAGGCCATGGTGTAGTGGGCGAGTGCGATCGCCACGATCTGACAGGTGGCATTGGTCAGCGATTTCTCGTCGCCGACCATGGCTGTCAGCGCCAGACCGCCGATGAAGAACACCAGCACAAACTCGAACGGTGTGAGCTGGCGCCCCGGACGACGGCCAACGACGCGCACGATGAGCACCAGAAAAAAATAGCCGAAAAAGGCACGGAAAATGGCTTGCACGGACCGCTCGCAGACGCTGAACGAGCCGTGACGATGACGGGAAGTGAAGCCGAGGGGTGTCGCCGCCCGTCGCATGATGCCGTCGGAAAGCGGACCGCGAGAGACGGCGTTTGTCTCACAGGGTCAAGAGTATTCCCATTTCGATGACAGGCCTGTCGGCTTTGTCTGATTGTCGTATTCCCTAATTTCATGGACTCTCGGTCCCTCAACATTCGTACTTGACTCACCCCTAGAAGGAAATTCCATGGCCAGCCTGACATTGCCGGAATTGGCGAAAAAAATGCAAGACATCGATTATGCGATGCTCATCACCACGACCGCCGCGGGCGCCCTGGCGGGGCGGCCAATGAGCAACAATGGCGATGTCGCGTATGAGGGAACCAGTTACTTCTTCTGCCATGAATCGGCGCATTCGGTGCACGAGATTGAAGGTAATCCCAACGTGGCGCTGTCCTTCGCCGGAGGTCGGAGCTTGATCGGTACCCGTCCGCTATTTATCGCCGTGGAAGGGCAGGCCAATTTGATCCGGGACAGGGGGGCGTTTGAAGCGCATTGGACCAAGGACTTGGATCAATGGTTCGAGCAAGGCATCGAGACACCGGCTATCGTGCTCATCGAAGTGCGCGCCACGCGACTGCACTACTGGCATGGAAAAGAGGAGGGCGAAATCAACCTCCAGACCTGATTAATGGAACGGCCCACGATCGATGACGCTTTGCAGAAGCGCATCCAACTCCTCAAAGTCGATGGGTTTTACCAGGTGACCGGTAAATCCCGCCGCTTTCGCTTTATCGCGGTCAACATCCAGCGCCCATCCGGTGAGCGCGATGATGTCCATCTCGGCCCCTCGAGCCATGTTGCGCATCTCACGACAGGCTTGGTAACCGTCCCGCTTGGGAAGCCCAATGTCGAGCAACACCACGTGCGGCCTGAACGCCTTCGCCTTGTCGACGGCTTCGGCCCCATCGTGCGCCATTTCCAACTCGTGACCATCAATTGACAGCAGTGCGGCCAGGGATTCAGCGCCGTCGCGATTGTCGTCAACGACGAGGATTCTCAGCGGAGGAACCGAGCGGTTGTTCATGCGTGTCCGATGTCGCCTAAGTGAATAGCGTTTCCTGCACCCCTGCGCTGAATTTCGAGGGTACAGTGCCCTGGCGGCAATTGAAGTCGTCCCCGGCCGAATCAGCCGTAGGCCTGCGCTGAACCGCTCGACAGCATTGAACCTACGGGCGGCTATCCAACATTCGTGCTAGTGCGCGACACCCTGATTGGGCGGCGGGGGGTTGGCCTGCTGTTGTGCCGCTTGCTGCTTTGCCGCCTTCGCCTGGGCCTTCGCTCGATGGTGCCCGATGACACATCCGGCTGCAGCGCCGACGACGGCATGATGTCCTGCGACATGCCCTGCGACGGCACCCACCGCCGCGCCTTTCACACAGCCCTTAGCGAAAGCCATCCCGGACCCTCCGCACAGGCCAACGGCGGACACCAACACACCCATGATGAAAACTCTACCCATCCTTTGAAGGATACCACCCGCACATGACGCGGTCACCCGTCGGCGCATTCATGGCGGGGTGCGCCTGCGAGGTATTCCTCGTCCGTCACCTTCTGCAGCCAATCGACGTTCCTGCCGTCGAGAGATTCCTGGATCGCGATGTGCGTCATCGCCGTCGTGGGAGTCGCGCCATGCCAGTGTTTGTGCGCCGGCGGGCACCAGATGACATCACCGGCGCGGATCTCAACGATCGGTTCCCCCTCGCACTGGGTCCAGCCGCACCCGGCGGTCACGATGAGGGTTTGTCCAAGCGGATGGCGATGCCAGGCCGAACGCGCCCCCGGTTCGAAGGTGACGCTGGCGCAGGAGACGCGGGCAGGCGCGGGTGCGACGTTCAGCGGATCGATGCGCACGGTGCCGGTGAAGAAATCCGCGGGACCTTTGGTGGAGGCCTGCGAACCACAGCGTTTGAGATGCATGGCGTGAATCTCCATGGAAATACAATTGATCGGGGAGCCATGCTAAAGCGCGCGTGGGTACCTGATAAGCTGCCGCAATGTGCATGGACTATTGAATGAATTTCATAAATGAGTCGACGCAGCCTGGATGATTTGCTCGCCTTCCTCGAAGTTGCGCGTGAACGCAGCTTCACGCGCGCCGCGGCGAAACTCGGCGTATCCCCATCCGCATTGAGCCACAGCATGCGTGGCCTCGAGGAGCGACTGGGACTTCGGCTGCTCAGTCGAACCACACGAAGCGTCACGCCCACGGAGGCCGGGGAGCGTCTCCTGCGAAACATTGGCCCGCGCTTCGATCAGATCGATGCCGAACTGGCCGCGCTCGGTGAACTTCGCGACCAGCCGAGCGGCTCCATCAGAATCACCGCAGCCGAACATGCGCTGAGTGCGGTGTTGTGGCCCGCGCTGCGCAAATTCATGCCGCAGTATCCGGACATCAAGCTCGAGATCGTGATGGACAATGGATTGACGGATATCGTCACCGAAAGGTTCGATGCTGGGGTCCGCCTGGGCGGCATGGTCGCGAAGGACATGATCGCCATGCGGATCGGACCCGATGAACGAATGGCCGTCGTCGCAACGCCTTCCTACCTGGCGCGCAGCGCCAGGCTGAAGAAACCGCAGGATCTCACGGAACATACCTGCATCAATTTTCGCCTGCCCACCCGGGGCGGGGTTTATCCCTGGGAATTCGAAAAGAAGGGGCGGGAATTTCGTGTACGAGTCGAAGGGCAGATCATCTTCAACGCCGTCGCGCCGATGCTGGCCGCCGCGTTGGACGGATTTGGTGTCGCCTATCTCCCCGAAGATCTCGTCAACGCACACATCGAGAAGGGCAGACTCGTGCGCCTGCTCGCGGACTGGACGCCGCCTTTTTCCGGTTACCACCTCTATTATCCAAGCAGACGGCAGCCAACGGCCGCGTTTACCGTGCTGCTCGATGCGCTGCGCTATCGGGAAGGCGGGTAGGCGGTTGGCAGCGCCAGAGAATACGGGGCGATTGCAGCGGGCTGCGCTACGCTCATTGCAATCAACAAGATGTAGGGAAGCCACATGAAACGATTCCTCGGCTTGGGCGTGATTGCATTGGGGGCTGGCGCCTGCGTAGTGTCTAAAGTGGACCCCCTGGCCATTCCACTGCAATACCGGATGTCTGCGGATTCCGGTTCGGTCGTCGCCCCGGTCGAATGTCCGACGATCGGACCGATCGTCGTCGACGACAAGCGTAAGGTGCAACTGCTCGGCATCCGCTACCACGAAAGCAAGCCCCTGAAAGCCGACGTCTCGCTCGCGAGCGATCCGGCGGTCTGGACGCACGATGGACTGGAAAGCATCTTCAAGCAGCATGGCGTGCAATCGGGTGCGGGTCCCACGCTGGTCGTCGAACTGGGGACACTACATACGTCGGAGAATATCTGGCATCGCTCGGGCTACGACGCGCAGATCGCGTTCGGCGCAGCGCTGCGCTCCCCGAGCGGAAAATCCTGTTGGCACGAATCGATCGAGGGCAAGTCCGGCAACTATGGCTATTCAGGCAGCCTCCTCGATTATCAGGAAACGCTGAACGGTGCTTTGGATGCCGCAGGCGTCAAGCTGCTGAGCTCGCCCACATTTACCGGTGCGCTCTGCCACTGCCATTGACTTTACACAATACTTTGTTGTGTAATAGCAATGAATCGTTAGCGGGACCTCATTTTCTTGGGTTTATATAATCGAATTGCTGTTTTTCGTGCAGAACGCGGCGTATCGCGTCGCGACTTGGCGGAAGCGGTCGGGGTCAACAATCAGACGATTGGTTACCTCGAACGCGGTGACTACACGCCCAGCCTGGAACTGGCGTTGAAGATCGCGCATTATTTTGGGGTGAATATTGAGATGCTTTTCTCGTTCGAGCGCTTCGAACCCATCGGCATGACGCTCAAGCGTGCAGGAGAAGATCAATGAAACCACCGGTCATCGAGACATTCCTGTTGAAGCTGGATGACAGTCTGCGGTGGACGGGAATTCCCACCCGGGTCAGCGCTCAGATGTCCGGCGCTCCGATCGAGCGAAAGCACCGGCCACTGCGCTGGATCCCTATCTGGCCGGTGGCTTTCTCGTGCGCGCTATTCATTCTGTCGTTGACCTTGCCATTCGCACTGGATCTGGTGGAGCTGGCGTCCGCATTGGTCGCCATCGTCATGGCAATGGCGCCGGTTATCCATATGCAAGGGCCGCTGGGAAGACCGTCGTACGAAGATGATGAGCGCGAGGCGGCACTGAGAAAAGACTCGTTCCTGTTTTGCTTTGGACTGCTCGCCTGCCTCAATTGCCTGGGCCAACCCTTCCTCGTGATCCTCGCTGTCTTGCAGCATTGGCATGCCGCGAAAAGTGTGGTCGTCGCGATATCGGCGCTGATGCTGAATGTCACCTTGTTCCAGAATTTGCCGACGCTCTATGCGAGCTGGAATTTGCAAGCATTGCCGAAAGAATGATGCTGGTTGAAGATGGCAGGACTGCCGATTCAAGGTCACCGGAAAGATCCAATGAAAATAAGTAGATCGGCTTTATTCGGATTATTTCTTTCAGGGTGCACCACCATGACCTGGACCCGTTCGAATACTACCGCAGCACAGATTCAACAAGATGGCGCGGAATGCCGCATAGATGCATACGGCAAGCACCCGTATCAGGAGCTGGTGGTGGAGCACGAACACAGCGCCACGACAACAGAAGATGCGAACGGAACAATCCGCGATTCGGAGGCGTCCTATTGTATGCGCACGAAGGGTTATAGCCTTCAATCCAAAGTGAGTTTGCCTTGATCGGGCATCCCGAGACCCTCGGATTATGCATCAAGATTTCACGGTATCATTGACATACAAAAGATATACATAATACTGTATTGAACGTGGCCATACTTACCGTGAGACTCAGTGTTGAAGAGGCACGCCTGCTTGCGAAGCGTTCCCGAGACGCCGGGATGAAGAAAGCAACCTACGTGCGCCATCTAATTCGCGAGGAGCCGTTCATCACCGGGGCCGACGTTCTCGCTGACGCGGCTAAACGCATGGGTGATTCACGACTACGTATTTCACGGAAGTGAAAATCTGCCTTCTTGATTCCTCGTTTCTGATTGACTTGTTGAATGAAATCGCTGCGGGCGACGCAGGCTCAGCGCATGAATGGTTGCGCAGGAACGCTGCAGCTGAGCTGTGGATCTCACCCGTGACCCTCGCAGAAGTTCTGGAGGGCGCACGCGATCCCGACGCCGTCAAGGACTATCTGCGCCGCTACTCGTGGCATGGAATCCAGCGCGTGCACGCCGTCAAGGTCGCGTCAATCCAGCGGCGCGCGGTGCGCCGTATGGGTGAAAATGATGCGTGGCAGGCAGCTCTCGCAGACCATATGGGCGCGATCTTGGTTGGGCATGACGCGCGGGCTTTTGGGCGTCTAGGCGACAGATACGAGGACCATCGAGCAAAGGTCGCTTGACGGCATTGTGCGTCGGTAACAACAGTGTTGTTACCATGAACTCACTTCCGGTAACACAGTACCTACGCTGCGGCACAGCTTTGCCACCCACCTGCTCGAACAGAAGGTGGATATCCGTGTGATGCAAGTGCTGCTTGGACACAAAAAGCTCGAGATAACATCGCTTTATACTCATGTTGCCACCGAGATCCTGCGCCAAGTGATCGGTCACTGGAGCCTCGGCCCGCACCGTAGCCGCGCGTGGTTCGTCCCGCCCCGGAGGTCGCGGATACCTTCCGCGCCCACGGGCCGGCGTGGCGGCAGCACGAGCGCGGTCACTTGAGCCTCGGGCAGTTGAAGGTCATGTCGGCCATCGAGGCCCATTGGGAGCGAAGCTACACTTTGAGGCCATTTAGGCCTCGTCTTGAGCAGCTTGCCGTGCGGCAGGTAGATAGCGGTACAGTGTTGACGGACCAACCCCGAATCGTCTCGCGACTTCCTCGACCGTAATCTCCGGATCGGTGAGTAAGGCACGCGCCTGTTTCAAATCTTTATCCGACAATGAACGGGGCCTGCCCCCTTTGCGGCCACGTGAACGCGCGGCATCAAGTCCCGCGCGGGTGCGTTCGCGGATGATCTCCCGTTCGAACTCCGCAATGGCGCCGAACACCGTGAAGATGAGGCGTCCGCCGGCGTTAGTGGTGTCGATGTTTTGGGTGATCGTTTTGAGGCCTATTTTCCGGCGCTCGAACATTTCGACGGTCTCAAGGAGCTGCCGCGTGGAGCGCGCCAGGCGATCGAGCTTCCACACCACCAAGGTATCGCCAGAGCGCATGAAGTCGAGCGCGGCGTTCAGTTCCGGGCGATCCCGGCGAGCGCCGCTCGCGGTTTCCTCGAAGATCTTTTCACAGCCGGCCTCCCGCAGGGCATCCAATTGCAAATGCAACTGTTGGTCGCGGGTGGACACGCGCGCATAACCGATCA
>Ga0116230_10006067_pt1 | contig 11881 bp, 7 predicted proteins | sample S1TSphfallax_3_FD_88678 | JGI IMG/M metagenome (GOLD analysis project Ga0116230, IMG submission 88678) | Host-associated microbial communities from peat moss isolated from Minnesota, USA - S1T2_Fd - Sphagnum fallax MG | ecosystem: Host-associated > Plants > Peat moss > Unclassified | place: USA...
AAAATAAAATAAAATCCTAATACTAATTTGACAAAACTGATATCATATATGTTAATTGATTTTAACATTTTTTTCTTTATATTTTCAGTGAATATTTTAAGTTACATGTTTGTTCATATTTTTAATTATTATTTCAACTATAACCAATTTAGTTACATGATCTTTAAATGATGGACATTGGAAACTTGTTATTGCCATAACAACTGGTGAGTATGTGGGTGTTGGAAAGTATGAAGTGTGAAGTTATGAAGACCAAAATCCACCAATTGACAAAATCGATCAGGCCAATCCAAAGGTTCAATAGGACCAATGCCAAATCTCGTCCTTAGATCTTCAACCCCTTCAATATGTTCCACTTTGGGATCTATTATAATGTATGTTCCCATTTTAGATCGACGCAATTTACTTTTAAACACATCCCACACCTAGAACCAAATGTTCAAATTATTTGAAAATATTATAATTCATACAAAAATAAAAAATAGTATTGAAGTCAATTTTTATATAGTTAAATTGTTACATGAAACAATGCATATAAAACTTAAGGTTAATTAAGAGAATTAATGTTATATCAAAATGTATTGAAAAATTCTACCTAATAGAAACTATTTTGACTATTGTTATATTTTTCCATTACATTTCCCAAAAATTATCTAATAAATACATGAATTAGATTTTGATTTGACTTAACCAAAGTATTGAAAAGATGAATTATTTGGAATGACTAAATTCACTCCCCCAATGCATACTCAAAGTTATTATTTAATACTTAATTATTGGAAAAACTTGAAGATTGAAGCTTTGTGCCAAATCCATAAATTTTCATATTCAATGTTTTTGCAATTACCTGATATTTGTAATGGTTGATAACTGCAATGTTTTGATGTAATGTAAGGGTTCGAAATTTGGGTTTGATGCTAAAATGGTGCACCACATTCAAGAGGCTATCACTCAAAGCATCCATTCGCACAATGCTTTTATGTCTTTTTGGTGTTTTCATTCGACATGTGTAACCAACCATCACCCCTTCTTCTGGAGGTTGAGTTAAACCCGATGGACCATAATCAAAACAACGTAACCTAATTTCTGCCACATGATTTGCACCTTTTGCACCCCATACTCTCTCAGTTTCCATCTTGATAAATCTTTCCAATATCGAATAATTGTTATACATTACTTTTTTGTTTCCATAGATGTAATTGATTGGGTAAAGGAATTCATCCACATGTGTGAACATCACCCATTCACATTCATGTTGTGCCCTTAGTGCACAATGTGACATAGATGTTTCTTCGACATTTCTCCAAGGCCAAATGTGATGTGTTACATTGAACTGAAGAAGGGATTCATTCAAAACTTCTTCAAATTCATCAACGCTATTGTTGTCATAAAGATACCATCTTTCAATTCCTAAATATGAATGGTACATTATCCATTCTTTCAAAAAACGCGCTTGATTTTGGATCATACTACATGCACATATAAAATATTTCTTTTTGGTAGAATTCAGATCTTGTTTGTTTATTATAGTCCCACTAGGATTGGGGTTCACCATAATATGATTAGAATATTGCAAAATGTCTTCATGGATAAGACTTTTCATTGTCATAGAGGATTCAAAGTAAACAATGGATGGCAACGAACCCATCTTGGGCAACTTAATGCTAATCTTCTTCCCAATAAGAGACTTGTACAAAGATGGGTGTGGCATTTCACATTGAACTATCTATACATCCATTTCAATGATACAATCTTGTCATACATATGTGGTATTAAATTGACTAAATACACCAACTTTTCTCCACACATGACATATGGTGTGGAGTTGTTAGACTATGCCTAGTAAATTTCAGTCAATATTAGCATGTTGGCCAACTTTGAAAACATTGTATGTTTAAACTTCAAATCCATAACAAAGTTATGTTATTCTCACTAATGTATATCCTTGAAACAATAGAGTATGTGTTGAGAACTTTGAAATCAAATAGGCCCAAAACATCCAATAGTTTAATGTAATTAACAATATACCGAGCAACATCAAAATCAATTGGATTTTAGACTCTTTTGAAATGAAAAGAGTTATTGATCCATATTTGATAATATGTTCAATTTTGAATTTGATAGGTTGAAATTTAGAAATGTCAAAACCGCATTATTTTTTATATGGTTTTGCTAGATATTAGTTTGCACTTTATTACCTCATGTCCAACCATTCGAATCCATGTCATCACTTCCATGTTCCCAAATACACACCTCATTTGAGACAAGTCAAAACCCTTTGATTGTCCATCATGGTAGCCTTGAACAAACAACAAAATGCCACCTTTTCGCACCAATGCTTCATAGACGAGAGATTCCCATGTAGGCCTTTTTGGATATTGAGCCATAGTCTCTAGCTGATATTGTGATTTTGTATGTAGCAAAGAAACCAATTGGTTTTGTGCTACACGTAGTGAAATTGTGTCTTTTGGGTGTAAGCATTTCACATAAATTAGTTCAGGTTCTTTAAAGCCAATTGCATGTATTTTAGTCTTTTGGGTTCCACCAAAAATACATTCATAATCCTCTTTTCTAGGCAAGAAAGCCCCTTTGCAACTTCGAATAAACAACAACACTTCATCTTGAAAGGTGACAATGTCTTGTACAAACAAATGTTTTTTTTCTTCAACTTCACATTGTTGTATTAGATTGTCGTTTTGCACAAATTTATTTGTTGAAGATACAGATCCTAACAATTAAACATCAAACAATCCAATAAGTAAAATATAATAGGAAATAAGATAAATTCAAAACACTTACACATTGAAATGTGATTATAATCATATAGTTTGGACAATTGTTTTGAGGTATTGAATTTGCAACAACATGAGTTCGTGTTTGTCAATTTACCAATTAACAATAGCACCCGTAAAGCTAATATTGTCAGGCAACAAAACACATTGGTCAACTTCATGCATTGCCATGTTGTTGATTGGTGATGATCTTCCAACTTCATATCCATACGACTTTTGTCTTCATGACAATACCTCATGACTATGGACACTCAATTTTTAAAATTATGATGCAAAATATATCAACCAACACAAAAGTTTGGACATGATTGAAGTTGTTATATAAATGACATTATCACCTATCAAGCATGACCTAACTAACATCTATTGGGAGGCTTGCAATGTGGTTTCATATTATTCCCCCATTCCAAAACCCTTAGATTTACACACTTTTATCAATCATTCGTCATATAATATTCAAAGTTGACAATGTTACAATTGGTGTAATTGGATATTTTGTCACAATTGTAATCATGGACTTGCTTGCAAAACGTGTCTATGTATATATTTTTAAAAATTACTTGTATGAAAACATATTCAATGAAATAGGAATTTGTCCAAAGATACTTGCCACTAATGAAAAATTGTTATAAAACCATGGGACATTAAGTTACTTGTTGACAATGAATATCCCATGCGGATCTAAATTTAATGGGCCTTATTTGATGTCATGTGTGTAACTTGTGACAATGGTTCATTTGTTTTCATTGATAAGGAATGGCATGTAAAAATTTGTTGGTAGGTTATAGACAAGCAATTTTAGTGTGAAAATAAACCATGGACACGTGATATAACCATGTATTTTTATTCTTCCATCAACCTAATGTTGTGGGGAGAATATGGTGGTGTATTTGGAGAGCACCTTCTAAAGTGAAATCTAACATCCACTATGTGTTAGTGCCTTCCATTTTCAAGAGGGCATTTTGTGGATAACAATGTAATTTCTTTTTGGTATGCATGTTCTAAGCTTCCAAAAACAAAAAAACCATGATTATGGATATTTGATGATGTATATAGTTTGTGCTTATAATCACAAACCTATTGTTGCACCTACATTCCATTTATATTGTGGTGCATTGTTTACTACCTTAAAGTATATTGGAATCATGACTGGAAGAATTTTTTCATTATGGGTAACAAAATATGGCAATGAAGGTACTATATAAGGATAGAAATGAAACCATAAAGGATTAAAAATAGGGAAGAGAACAAAAAAAAGTTTTGTCATCATAACAACTAATTATGTCCATACATGAAAACTTTGTTATAATTTCATTCTATGAACATTGCCAACATTGACCCAAATGTTGGCACTCTTGTAAATTGATGTGGATTCAAATAATGAATAGGTGCCATTAAACTATATTGAAGTATTCAAATGGAATTTGGCACCTGAACACTTTATAATTAATTAATAATTAAGAATGCACTTTGGCACGTTAAATATTTTAAAAACAAATATTGGCCTGTATTGTAAAATTATTATATGTTCAACATGAGTGAACCAAATAATACATTTTCATCCATTTTGATGCACACCATTCACTTGTTACATTTCATGGTTCTTGTACAAGTTTGGATGCGCCTTTACATGAATTCTTGATTCTTGTTTGTCAATAAAGTTCAATATGCCATTGAGATGGAACTATTTCCATGACAAGCTATGAAGTGAGTAACATCAAAGACTTTCTCAAGCTATTGGTTAAAAGGGGATAATGGAGACAATGATCAACCATTTACTTAGAGGAATTAGGAAATAATTCTCAAGATCAAAATACCTCACCATATTGGCAATGTTGCATTTTCTTAGTTTGCATTGAAAGAGATGTGAATTTGAAGGTGAACCAGACTTGGACTTGCATTATCAAATTCCAATTTTTTTGGGTTGTGCAATAAAATTGTAAAACTTTCAACAATTTAAAAAGTAATTTAATGAACCCCAAATTCATTAAGGTCCTATGGTATTTGTTATGGCCAACTTAGGACATGATCATTAAGTTGATTCATCACTAAAAACACTCTGAAGTGGAAACTGGGAAACCTAAGAATCACTGATCATTTAGACTAGTTGTGATACTGATTTTTTGGGGTTTTTTTTTTTTTGGCAATATTGAATTAAAGATGTGAATGTATGGTGAAAGGATTCAATGGAGGAATTCAAAACTGATTTATCCAGGGGGATATCATGATTCTGAAAATGGCTAATCACTTTTGTTTCTTAGTCTTCATCATCACAAGTTTGATTATTTCTTTTGAGGTCTGCATACAGTAGAACCCAAAGTGCTCATCACAAGTATATGAATGAATGGGTGGGTGCTCAAGCTTCTTGTCTCCACATCTCAGGTGGTCTGAAAGATATAGGCCCTTCTACTTTAAAGAGATGTCAGATTTTGATGACAATCTAGTTGGGACTTACAAAATATGGAAGGTACTGCAAAGCCTAGTGGGAACCTTGCATTATATAACCTATCTCTATAACCGTGTGCGATATAGCCTCAAATAAGCATTAGGCAAAATCTGACAGGTTTTTAAAAAGTATGCTGAAGGTTTTGCACATTGGATTGAATTAAACTACATGCTCCAATTCTTGGTTGTGTAGAAGTACAGTATGGAATTAGTCTATTTGCTCAGTTATTTTGCCAAGTTGATGTTTCTTGTTTGCCAAGTCCACTTTGCCAAAAAAAATAAAAATGCTAAGTTGTTGACATCCACTTTACCACTTTGTCAAGTTGACTTTGCTATGTCACCAAGTCCACATTGCCAAATCACCAACTCCACCAAAATCATCACAATGTTTGAATACCTTCCTAAATACAGAGTGTTGTTGTTTGAGTAAGCTTCCAAAATTGCATATGGAGACTATACAGTTGCTTCAGTACCCTCAAAATTGCATGTAGAATGCCGTTGAAACTTGAAATGTACAATTTGTCGAGTTCAATCTCCACAAACAACACATTGGGGTAGCCCTACAGTTTTTGTTGTTGTAGGTAGGTAGGTAGGTAGGTAGGTAGGTAGTTTACAGGTAACCCAATATGAAAGCTGCTTCACGGGCTTACCTACGCCACCACTCTTATATGTTTGTTATGCTGCAGTTCACAGTTTTGATGTAGTACACATGATGAATTTTTTTGGCAGTTTGGATTGCAGTAGGATTGTTGTAAAAATTGCATATGGAATCATATACCGTTGGAAAATACAAATATTCGGACTGTGGTATATGTGAAATTGCATACAGAATTGTTTAGTTGAAATGTACAACATTTCGATTGTAGTAAATGTAAACTTGTTGCATATGTTAATGGCTATTAGGTATTTGATTCTTCTCCCATTTAATCAAGTAAATCTCATACTGAATCAGCCATTCAACGTGGGTTCCAACATGGATAATTATAGTATGTGTAAAATGCATACATACAGAAATGTGGAATTTGACAAGTAACAATCTTCTAGGCTAGGACTGTTGAGGTTACGAGTATTGATTCCTTCCAGTCTCTACTTTCATTTCATTAAGGTCTTGGGTCATCACAGATTATGTCATTTGTTTTACTAGATTAATATATGACATAATCTTCTGGTAATGTTCATACATTCATAATAATAGTGACCAAAATCTCTGTTGAACAATTCTGAAAAGAATATTGTTGAATCTGCCAACCCAGACCTTAATGTCATGGAATGGTCTCGCCCTTGCCCATTATGTTGGGTGCATCACCAAGCTCAACCTAATGGGCTTGCCCAGTGTCTTACCCAACATAATGAGCAGGGGCTTGACCATTCCCTAGTATAGCCTTAAAAGAACTGGAAGTCCCACATAAAGGAAACCTGGAGTATTATATAAATAAGCAAGTCTAATTGTAACAAGCAATTAGGTGAAGCAACTATTTTCCTACAGTAGTACTGAGCAACTATGGTCGCAATTTGGGAGGATTGGAATTTTGGTCATCAGTAAAACAAACTGTGATTCTCTTGTGTCTCTTTGAACAAAAAGACACTTACCAAGAGGTTCTTAAAAACAGGCTTTTATGCTTGACCACGGGCTTAAATAAATAATGACAATGTCTGACCCTCTTTCCATAAGTAACTAAAACCCCTGAAGAATGCCCACGGGTATACTTCTGATCCTAGGATTTGAATGGGGTGTAATGTTTCACGTCTGTGAGAATTCCAGCAATGGATCCAACAGCTGCAGCTAGGGATACAAAGAAGCAAACCGTGTTTAAGGTTTGGAGTGCAAGCCATGTTGAGCTCCATCTCTGTATGCTCTGTTGCATAATGTACATTTGAACTGGGAAGTATACTGTAAGTGGCCAAAATGCGCATGCACCAATTAATCCCAGTACGTCATTGAAGAAGGGAACCATAAGGGACACCAGTGTTGTGAATGTGACAAAAGAAGTGCGCCAGACAAGGCGGAATAGGTTGATATGTAATGGTCCCCCCAATGGGAGATTCATTTCAAGCTCCTTGTGAATGAAGTTGCTCTTGGGGAATTTTCGGGACATTGAATCCTCCACAAATGCAAAAAGTGGCTGGGTATAAACCTGTGCAATATAGCAACATTTTGCTAAATTGGCTTAGCATAATTTGCATACAATTTTATTTCCAGGTTCTGGGACAGAATACTACAGCAATAAAGACACCAAAGTTGATGAGAAATGATGGAATGCACCAATAAATACCTGATAAGCACCGACAAGATGGACAACAATGCAAGCATTGGCAAAGTCAACAAGCCAATAGGGATTGTAGAACCCAAAGCCAGTGAGGAGATTGCCAGGGGCAGCATCCCCAAAGGCAGCATAACCCACACAGCCCACACTCATGTAGAATATTGTGGTGGTGAGTATCCCAATAAGAGTTGCCCTCTTCATTGTTTTATTCTCAGCAGGTGGAGCTTTCAGTGTGTCCTGCACAACACATAAGAGTGACCTGTTACATTTTCAGGAATACTTCAAAGTCATGAAACTCCATTTGATGACATGCACATCTTTGTGGTCTGTAAGCCAAATACAGTACAGTAGTTTTGGGAGAGTCCTGCATACCTGGATTTCAATAAGGATCATGGAGAAGGAATATGCAAAGGCAATGTTGCCAAGCGCATTGCAAACATCCCAGATCTTTTGAGCTCGTGTTGCAAAGCCAAGACTATGATCACCAACTTCAACCCCAGTCAAAGTGCCATGAGAATGATCTCCTTCTGCAATGTCCAGGAAACCCACAATTATATATTCAACATGTCTACTAAACAGTTAATCTCATGAATTTCTCTTGTTCTGTTTGTGCAGGGAACGACATAGGCTGACACATGCATCTCAAAAAAGACATCCAAAGAGAACTGATAAGTTCATCAAATAAAGGACACAAGTGGGTCCATCTGAATATATGTGATTCCATAGATGGGTGTTTCTCAGATTACCTGAAGCTTTTCCTAAGCCGAGGCCAAGGCCAATTGTGGAATACGAGAAAGACATTATTGCAGCTACTATGGAGAGCCACCAGAGTCGATCAAAGTTAGGGATCTGTGACAATATGACCTGCACTATCCCGAAGAACACCATGTATATGAAATTGGATTCCCGACATGGTGCACTATCTCCATCTGCATGAAAGCAGTCTGACCTCTTTATAGCTCTGTGCAAACAGAAAATGCTGTCAGTTTTTTCAGGACAGAGGAGTACATAAGAGACGAGCGTTGCATAGTCAATCTTCAGAAAAGAAATAGCCAGGGCTACAGTGGTTCTTATCCCAACTGCTGATCAAATTGCTCCAGAGTGTGAGAAACAACATCAGTAAATCATCTCAGGACATTAGGCACTGTAATACATGATAACAATCAAATATACCAATGGCAGTTTCAGCAGTACTTTGCTCAGTTTAAAGATTTGAAGCACAGACTTCCACATTCTTGCTCACAAGTCACCACATGCTGCAAGAAATAATGAGCCAGAAAGGTCTCCACTAAGAAAAGATATAAAATACTCACAAGTTTGCTCTTGGAAATCCTGCCAATCTTAATGGACATCACTGATTACAATATTTGTGAAAGATATAACTCTGCTGACAACTAGACTGCAAAGGAACTTGCAAACCACAACTTGAAGAGCTGATCACCAGTTCAAACTCAAAGGCAAAGAGAGAAGGGACTTTACACCATGCTTATTGTCGCAGTGATGGTGTACCCAATGGCAGTCCCCAACAAATTGGAGTACTGTACTAGCCCACAGATGAACACTTGCCTTGGCCCTGCACCAGACACAATTATTCACAAACCTTATGAAGCAAAAGTTCCAAAAAAACAGAATTGCTGGACATCCAACATCTGGTTTCAAGAACAATGGGATCATAGTAAAACTGGTGCATCAGCTGCTTTCTGTCACTTGACCAGTTCTTAGCAATTAATGGGTTTTAACCAAACTTTGCTACATGTTAATTTCTGAGGAAGAGGCTCTTACTCAAGGCCAATTTGGCTAGCATCAGATTTCATATATATACACAAAAACATACCTGAGTTGCTTGGTGCAAACTTACCCAGGTTTGCTTGCACAGCATCCATGTAAGTATAGTTCCTCTTGCCCGAGACAGGGTCAGGGTACCTATAGCAGTCTGTGAGCAGCAGGGCAGTGTAGTATGTGACCAGGGCAAAGAGGAGGAGCACAGTGGGACCCACGACCCAGCCCATCTGTGCCACACTCCAGGCCAGAGACAACACCCCTGAGCCTATGACTGCTGTTATCACATGTGCTGATGCTGTCCACACCGTCCCTGCACAGCAGCGCCATCACCAAACGCCCTCATCACAGAGAGAGAGCCAATGGGGAGCTTCATCTTTGGCCAGCCTCTTCTTGTATAACTAACATCACCTATTGTTCAGCAGTCCAGGACAGTAGTAACAGGGAGTATTGTACCTCTGCGTCTGGTTTTGCCATCGTCGTCCAGCTGTTTGGAGGTGGGAATATGATTGAGAGCGTGGTTTCTCTTGTTGAACTGGTCGGCAGCTGCTGCATTTCCATTCTCTGCCCGTCCCAGGTTCTCATCGCCACCTGCAGCTCCTTCAAACTTCATGCTCTCCAAATTCTTCAACGAGCTCCAAGCTCCTCACTAATTTCCGAGCAAAGTCCTCTTTGAAGCAAATTGCTGCAATCTTGCAGCAGAGTCCCTTCAGAGATATCGTCGAGATCCAAATTCTTCACCAAACATTTGCATTGGAAATCTTATTAAGAATATGAAATCCACGAGTCCTGCTATTAAGGAACTACAAATTCAGATCCTTATTTCACAAAACTAGGAAACAACAGTGTTCTACCGAACAAAACGTCTTTCCTTACGAGGAGCTTCTTTTCCCACTCCTTAGACAAAACAACGTGACTAAGCTTTCGCGAGGAGAGAATCACAATTGAGCAGTTTCTGGGACATGAAATCACGAGCGGAAAAAGAAGGGGGCTTAGAGAGAAGACTTGCTCACAACTTCGTGAAAGCTTGCTACGTGAAGCCTCAATTGTGCATGCTTATACAGTGATCCGAGTGCATGCATGCGCATTCAAACCTTTTCACATGCAGCAGAGATCGTCATCCTCATGCCAGACTTGGAAGCAGCTAGTCTGCCAGGGAGACTATTTGCAAGAAAGCGCGTTAGGGACAAATCATTTATATCGATTCCGTGACGTGAAACCGCACTTCTTTGTATGAAATCGTCTTCCAAAGAAAATCCAGACCGGACTGCGGCTCAACCGATCAAGAGGGGAAGGAGACGACTACCTGCAGAAATTTTTCGGAAGAAATTCAGTGCACAGTTGTGGACGATGGTGTCGCATTACTTGAATTCTCGACTCCCTACTGACATCAAAGAAACTTCCGAAGTCGAAGACTGGCTTCAGAGAAAGAAAAGCAGTGAAAGAATTTAATCAAAGCGGCCGGGATGGGAGGGGGAACAAAAGAAAGAAAAAAAAACAAAAAGATTCAAGCAAATCGAAAAATTACCCGAAAAACCAAATTCTTGGAGACGAAAAGCAAAATCAAAGGAAAAAAAGCAGGCGTGTGGAGAAGCAAAGCGCACAACGGCCGGAAACACATAAACGCAAAAATACGGTCGGAAAAAACGAAGAGGACGGGGTGGCGCTCAAGGGCGATATACGGTAGGTATGGATACAGTATTCTACGAAAAGTATTTAAGTAATATACAAATTTTAATTTAATTTAATGTAATTGCTCAATAACCTTAGGGTTTGGCTCCTCTTAAATGTTAGGGGTTTGGTTTGGGGGAGTTATTATCACAAAATTTTATTTTATTTTAAGGGATTTCTTAAAAATGCCTTGTCTAAATATTTCACATATGTAATACTTGAAATTGTGCAAAATTCATACATTTCCAATGGGTGGGAACTTTTCTTTAGGTCGGAATAGGCTCGGTTGGGCCGATTCCACCAAAGAACATGCTGAGTCCGACAAGGTGAGCCCCTCTTCTAGTGGGTGGTAATGGGTTGCACAAATTAGGTGTAATTATTTACCCCTTTTTTTCTTTGGTAAAAAACCTAAAGAATGGTGTAGAGATTATTTTTTTTCCCCTTTTTATTATTGACTTTATAACCATGGTTAGGAAAATGGTCAGTAAGTATATTGTGGTTCCTTAAGCCACTTGAGAATTGTAGACACTAGTGTTACTCAAGGTGATGTTGATCAATTTTTGAATTATCTTGGGAGTTTTAAAATTCACTAAATAAAAAAATCCTCTACAAATACATAGTGTTGTTTTAAGGGTGATGTCGAGTGATATTAGTTTTTCATGGGAATTTTTCAAGTCATTTAAAAATGAGAGTTCTCTATGATGGTGTTGCTTAAAGGTGATGTTGATGAATGTCAATTTGTCTTGAGATGTTTCTTCCACAAAATGAGAGTCCTCGACAATCATGTTGGCTTAAGGTGATGTTGATCAACTTTTATTTCTCTTGGGAGTTTTTAATCCATTAAACAAGAGTCCTCTACAATAGTGTTGCTTAAGGTGATGTGGATTGAGTTTTTTCATGGGTGTTTTCTCTTCATTAAATGCAAGCCCT
>Ga0116230_10006070_pt1 | contig 11877 bp, 3 predicted proteins | sample S1TSphfallax_3_FD_88678 | JGI IMG/M metagenome (GOLD analysis project Ga0116230, IMG submission 88678) | Host-associated microbial communities from peat moss isolated from Minnesota, USA - S1T2_Fd - Sphagnum fallax MG | ecosystem: Host-associated > Plants > Peat moss > Unclassified | place: USA...
CGCTGGGCCTTGCCCGCATCCAGCAACGTCTGGACCGCAATCCGCAAATTTGGCTTCAAGACGTTCACTCCCGGCCCCTTTTTCCGCAGAAAAAAGGGCGCAGCGTAACGTCCCGCCGCCGCTTTCTAGCTCGGCGCCGACCGGCGTCGATTTACGGCATCAGGGTGGGGGATTTTGACCCGGCCACAGGTGGGGGAAGTTGGCCGGCCGCCGGGGTTTGTACCGGCATTCCTCCGGTACCAATGACAATCCGACTCGCCGCCAGCGTTCCTGTCGGTCCAGCTGACGAAGCGCACGGAGGGTACAGATCACTGCCGTAAGTTGCGCGATAGTCGTAAGCGATCTATCGGAGGCCTTACTTGCTTCGTTGAGAACCTTCACCATTCGATTTACAAGGGTTGCTACTTTACGACCGCACGCGTCGGCAACGTCCCTGTCGCCTTCGATGGTTGGCGACTCCGCAGGAGTTTCATCGTCCGTGTTCTCCATTTCCTCCTCAGTGCGCCCGGAGGCACTTGCGCCGCTTGTCGCTGACGGCAATGACTTACCGAGCTCATGAATGAGCACTTGCAGCAAGTAGCCAAAATCACCGGTGGCGAGTCGAGTTCTAGCTCGCCTCTTGTCGGGCGAATCCGTCGACCCTTCGAGTGTTGTGACCGTATCGTCCGGACGGGGAGCGGCGCCGCCGCCAGAACCCTGTGGACCTGGGGACCGGATCGTATGGCTGCCGAACACCACACTCTGAACAGCTGAGATTAATGTTGCGAGGTTGGCGGGGTCTCCCTCGAGACCTGCAAGCGCTTTGCGAAGTTGAGCCTGTCGTCCGGTTCGTACCGCCGCCTCGCGCCTTTCGGCATGGTGGCAAATGAAGAGGACCGGGACTCCCTTGGAAAAAGTGATGCGAATAAACCGCACGCGGTCGTCCAGAGGTTCCGAAAGATCCGCACGGACGAGTCCCCCATCTACAAAGCATCGGATGGGGCCAGCAACGAGTTGACCGCTCTCATCGAGTGCATCCAAGAACTTGGCTTTGCCGGCAATCGCCTCTACCGGTATTTCGATGCCGACGCCAGTGACGACGGCAATCCCCGGTGCCGTACCGTGAGTAGTCAATTGTTGTTGCTGGCGATTCGCGGCTGCTTCATCGATCTGGTGTAGGATCTTCGCATTGATCTTGGGAAGATCTTTGACGTCAGGAAGTCCAAGATCGTTTGCAAATGTCCTGGCCTTTGCTCCCGTCCAGGCGACGATCATTTCTTCGTTGCGAATGCCGCTGGCCACTCCCCACGCCGGCGAACTGGGGTTAGCGCTGCCAAATGCAAGCACATCTGCGTCGCCACCGGTCTCAAAGTATATGAGTTTCGCGTGCAAGTAGCCGCCGGATCCCGTGAGCTTCGATGCGTCGTGCCAGGATCCTCGAATGCGATCGGCACCCTTCTTTGTCATTTGGACGGTCTCCGGCTCAATTCCGATGCACAATCTTGCCTTGGGAAATTGGGTCTCCAATTGCGTCAGAAATTCGCAGCGCGCATCAAAGAAGGCGCCCACGATCGTGATTCGCTTGACCGACGCCGGTACAAGCCGTCGAATTTGGTCCCACAAGGACAGAGATCCGGGAGCCTGATACAGGAGATGGGTGTCTACCAGCGGATCATTGTTCTCACGCAGCCACGGCGCGATGTCCTCGATTGCGAGGATGTTCTGAATGGTCTGCCTCGGCAGTGACTTTCCGTTTTGCTCAAGCCAAATCTTTATAGCGCGCCAGGCCGCTCTCGCGAAATCGGCGCCGGGCTCCTCTCGTCCGATCGCCGCGTCGATCCTGCAAGTTGTCTCCCGATTGAGTCCGAACCCGGAAAGTGTAAGATTGTGGCTTCCAACAAAGGTTACCACTCGCTTCGGACCGACGAGCAGCACGAGTTTCGGATGAAACGCGCCCGAGGAGCGCATGGCAGCAAGCGTGTAATCGAATCCCGCACTCGTGGGCCTAGAATCCGCAGACCCGAGACACGCGCTGAGTTGCGCAGCATCGATTAGCACCGCGCTGTGTCTACAGCCTGCTGCCATGAGCCGCCGAAGTACAACACTCTCGTAGAACGGAAAGTAAGCGTTGAAGGTGGTAATTACTGAGGCTTCAATGCCGCCACAATCGCGGAATTCGTCGAGAATGCTAATTAACCGCGACACACCGTCTCCAACCATTTGGCACCGGACGGGGTTAGCTGTAGCCGACCATCATCGTCGCTCTCGAGAGCGGATAGGTCTCTTAGTATCTGAATCGCCTGCCGCACGCGTGGATTCGAGTATCCAAAAGGTGGCACTTCGCGAGGTTTTAAGCCTTGGTCCGTTGGGTAAAATCGGAAGGTATCGAGATGTTCGAATCTTAGCTTTTTCAGAGCAATGCGTAGATGCGTCTCGGAAATCCAATTGCACATGATCGACTCGAAGACCTCCCCGACGGTCATGTCGCGCCAGCGGATTGCGGCCTCTGCGAACGTAATCAAGTTGATCGGATAGTCCGAAAGCAGCGTTGGCGTAATGGGGAGGGCACCATATGGCGCCGACGCGTCGCCCTCCTTTCTCACCACCAGTGATGCCAAAACCTCAAGTACCAGTTTTACACCTCCTCTGAGTTCCGGAAGAGAACCGTCAACCGTGTTGACGTCAAAGAGCGCCTGCAACAGTCGCATTTCATGATGGGGATTAGAGGCATTATCGATCGCGGGGAGTACTTTCCGACGATCAGCCAGATACTTTACCCACGGCGTCTTGGCAAGTGGCTTGAGCTGCTTCTCGCTGAGCAAATAGTGCACCACGGCGATCGCACCCGTCGGTGGGCTTCGCAGTAGTTCGAGTGATCGAACGAATACCGTGAGCAGCGCTTGACAGGAAACCGAGAGAAATTCGTTGCGTTCATAACGACGCCATTCGTCCCGGATCGGTTCCAGTGCGGCCGGCACCCTCCATGCGGCGTCGTTCGGCAGGCTCGCGCAATAACAGCAAGTACGAAAAGTCCATGGATCTATGGTTGCGCCCGGGTCAGGCGCGATCACTCGGGTCAACTCAAGTATCAGCGCGAGAGACTTGCTGCGGCGGCCCCGGCTCGCCTCATCGTCATCGAGCTTACCGAAAAAGAGATGGCTCAACAAATCGTGTTCCGGCTTATTGACGGAAAGCTGACATGGACAGAACGGCGACAATTGCGCGAGCGTGGTTAACGTAACCTTGTCATTTTTGATAGCCTTCCAGAATAAATCGCCTGGTACGCCCTCATTGAACTTCTGCGCAATGTCGGCACCGAGCTTGGGGTCGTACTGGACGAACTGTCCGTTCCTTCCGGTCAGAATCCCCAGATCCTCAAGCGTGCCAAGGTAGTACTGGCCCAGTCCACCAAGACGATTCTTGAAATAACGCCGCCCTTGTTCATCTTGAGTAGCAAAATCCGATAGCTTAAGCGATGCTCCCGATTGCAGTTCCCTAAGTGCCGGCACGAGAGTGTCTCGTCCCACCATGCGACTGCCATGGCGGTCGGTATCTCCGGCTGACGACAAGCTGTGATGTTCCGCTATCAGCGTGAATAGGCAGTCCGCCCGTCGATAGAGATCGTGAAAATGGACGGACTCCACTGGCTCTTTTGTTTGAGCGAATTTCCAAAGAAACCACGGATAAAATGAATAATAACGCGCCCGATCCGTCACGTTTGTTAGGCCGGGCAAGAGCGTCGAGTAGATCGCAATGCAAGGCGCAACGGACCCCAGATGATCCAGGCCAGTAATTGCGGTCGCCGGCTTCACCCACCCCACAATGTCTGCCTTTTTGCGCTGCAACGACTTCACGCGTACCCCCGATTCGCAGGGTCGCCTCCTTTGGCGAACATTAAGGCCATATGAATCGGTCGAGTTTGATATACAGCCACTGCAATAGTACGTCCATCAAGACCGGCTCGTTGTGACGGAGAACCCCAATTCGATCAATCGATCGTACCCCAGGGTCGGATGTTGAAATAGCGTACGCCGCCGTAATCCTTTCCCGCACAGCAGTGTGAGTGCCCATTAGTGCCCGGCTCTCGGACTGCGGCCGGCCGCGCCCGTCATTCGGCCACAGTAAATACTGTCGAACTGCGCTTCAATCACCGTCAAAAACGGAAGACTTGACCTCTCGCATGCACCCTGGCCTGCATAGCGAACTCATTCATTCTATGTACCCTTTGCGGCGATACGTGAAAATTGTAATGATCGTGCTTCGTTGTAGCCGTCCATGACGTACTGGTAGTCAGCAGTGCCTGGAGTGAGTCCTCTCCTGACCGCCGCAATGACATCGTCCGCACGATTCCGAAACTCGTCCCTGTTGCCGACAGCCGATGCGATCATTCGACCGACAGCACGGATCGCGTCCTTTTCAACAACCTCATCCATTCTCGCATGATGGTGACGCGCGACCAGAGCAATGTAGGCCTGCCACAGTTTCGTCGGACCACCGGCGCTCTCTCGGAGATCGAAGGATGCCAGCACCAGGACTCCGGCGAGGTGCTGTTCAACTGTGAGCGGGATATCCGATCTCAAAACCACTTTATCCAGCCAACTCGCACAAATAGCGGCAAGGACGTCGCTGTCGATCTCGGAGTTATAACGAAGCACGAACGCGAGCAATCGTGCGATATGGTTCGCGGTCTCTAGGTACGGCTTGGGTACATCCCAAATGCCAGACACCAACGTTTGGTAGTGAGGATCTTTATGCAGGGCCGCAATCCTTGCATTGAGGTCCCGTGCAGTACTCAGTTCCTTTGGCAAGCACTCGAGAAGGTGCCGATTATCAAAGCTGACGCCACCGATGTTCCAGCGTATCAGTTGAGCAATCCTGCGACCCACATCGCCTGCCGAAAGGTCACCGACCTGCTCGGCATTGCGAATCAATTGACCCGTGTTAAGGCCCAAATCACCGTCTCTCTCGCCGAGTACATAAACGCGGGACACGACGTCGTCCGAATAAAACGAAAATCGGCCTGTGGCGACCAGGGTTTTCGCTTCCTCGAGGCCTCCGTCCCGAGTGTCGAGCCAGGTATCGTCGAGCGCTCCTGGTTGTTCAATGCTGTCGAAGTGTACTCGTATCGCCTCGCGCAACCGTCTGAGCGTTTCGCTCGGCACGCTCAGCGGACCGTCATCGTGTTGGATGCGCAGGAGAACCTGTTTCGAGATCGCCACGCGATCGAAGATGCGTAGTATGACCGGCCACAGTTCTAAGTCAGTGATGACGAGCAGCGACAATAAATCGATCAGGGGTATCCGTGACTCTCGTCGAAGATCCTTTAGCGCTTGACTCTGATGATCGATGTCAAAGGTGAGCAGCAGATTGCCGCGGCCCACACGCTTGGTGAGCTCCCACAATTGAGAGACCGTCCTTGCCGCCGGTACAACTAGGCGCGGGCGCCAAGCGTACGGCACAATCGCCAAGCCGCGACTCAGTTGCCGACGCAACAGTTTTAGATCTTCGCTCGCTTCCAGGCGTGCACCAAATTTCTTCTTCAGAGCCTCTTCAAAGGCTGCTGCACCGCCTGACGTAGGTAATGGAATGGCCCCAAAATATTTCGAGTCCGGGAATCTTTCCGTGTAGGCGGTAATCCGGCGCTGAAGCTCGGCCCGAGCCGGCTCGCTTGGGTTAGTCGCAGCCAATATGCCGCTAATCAGCAGCGTTTGAATGTACATCCCCTCCTCATCTTCTGAAGTCTGATCGACGATTTCGCCCAGTCGCTGCACCAACGTTTGCAGGCGCGGCGATTGAGGGGCACGGAATAGTTCCACGGAGATGAGACCCAAAAGCGCCTGCTTCCTTTGCTCTTGAGCATTGGCCGCCGCCAGAAGTGATTCGAGCTGTGCGACCGCCTCGTCCAGAAGGCCGCTGCGGGTGGCAATAACAATGTACACGGACCGGGCAAGCTCAGAACTCGAGTTGGAATCAAGCAGGGAGGTGAGAAGCTTACGGGCCCGTGGGATGTCGCCGGACTTCTCGCAAATTAGCGCCTCAGAGGCGATCAGTTGGGGATCATTAGGAAATCGTAGTTGTGCCTCATGCAAGATGTGAATTGCATCGGCCACTCGGTCCAATGTGGTCAGCGCATTGGCGAGAGCCACCGCCTCATCGAGGCGAAGTTGTCTGCGCGACCGAATGGTAGCTGTCACTTCGATCAAGAGGTTCGCTTCGGCTGGCTCCCGTGCTCTCAACGCGCTGACGAGGTGGTTTTGGAGGACTTCGGAACCCGCGTTACTGCGATACGCCTCAATGAACGACTTTCTGGCGGCGTCTCTCGTTTCCCTATCGGTTCCGGCGGCTGAGACCAAATTAAGGACAGCGACCTGATCGGAGTATCCATCGTCTTTGAGCTTAGCGAGACACTGCTGTTCGGCGCTGGAGTTGAACGTGCGACGCGCGCTGTGGGCTGCCACTACGAGTGCTTCGGGGAAGTACTCCTCAGTCTCCAATTCGAGGCTGAGAAGATCTGGGATTAACGCCACCGCCTGCTGAAATTGCTCTGCTTGGTAATGAACCAGCACGAGGTGAATGGTGCGGTCTCGCTCATTGGGTAGGTGGCGCGCGGCATCCAGCGCAATTGGAAAATTTCCCGCAAAAATTGCCAGCTTGAGGCGATTGATTTGCAGCTCCTGCCGAAACGGTCGCGAGTGCAGGAACGCGTCGAGAAGCACGAGGCCTTCGTCGGCCCTACGGGCTGCGACCGACACGGCCGTCAATACGTCAAGCAAGAATTCGCTATTCAGCGGCCAACCGGCATTCGCGAGATCTTGGCCAAGGGTTCGAAGCTCGTTCCACAGCGAGACTAACTGAGTGGCGTCAAGCTCGGGCGGTCCCGTCGGAGGCGATTCCTGGCCCGGCCGGAGGGCAAATACCTGCTCAAAGTGGGCTCGGGCGGAAAGGATCCGCAATGTCAATAGCGTTTGGCGACTGACATCGAGTTCCCTCGAGCCGTGCGCCGAAATAATCGCTTCGTCGAGCCGCCGTTGACTCAGAAAAGTTAGCACACGCTCGATCGCAGCATGTCGCGGAGGTAACTGGTCGAGTTCGGCGTGCGCCTCATCGAATCGCTCTAAGATAGTCAGAGCGCGGGCTCTCATGGAGCGGACCTTCGGATCCGAATGCAGGCCGCTTTTGTTTATTTCTTCCAACAGCGCACGTGCGACCTCGTGGGAGGGCAACTTGCGCACGAGCCTCTCTTCGACCCATGCGGTGAAATACCGACTATTGGTCGGGGCCCGCTCATGCGCCTCCGCCAATCCGGCAGCGGTGAGTTCCGCATCACCACTCAGCCGTGCAAGGCATCCTTTCAGGAAAGCGAACTCGGCTTGCTCCTGCGCGTCACGGAGCGGTCGAGCGTCTATGCGCCCAACAAGATCTTTAGCGTCGTCGACCGCCCCGTCCAAAATGCGATCGTGCAGTTGTTTAAGGTCCCATGCGATGGTTCCCGGCGTTGGATCGGGCCAGGGAGTGTCCGCGCTTGAAAGGGTCGACTCGAGAAACGTCGCCCCTCGAAGGGCGATGTTATTGGCAAGCTGCCCAAGTGCCGAAGGCGCTGCGGGGGCATCGGGGACGCCACGGATCGCTTGCGTAAGATTCTCGAATCTTCTGCGGAGATCGCGTTGTGCCGCCAGATGAGGAGCAACGTCGAGTTGGTCATCCAAGCGGTTGGCCCTAGGAACTCGAAAGCTGACGGTTGCGTCCTTGCTTGTGGAATTCGACACGCCCACAAGCGCCTCGTCGAGTTTCTCGTGAATCCACAAATAGTAGATGGGGCATGTGGCTGGCTTTCCGTCGTCGGAAAGGTCCGCGAAAACCAGCATGATCGGTCCGCCAACGCGCCTGTAGTAGTTGATTGTCGCGACGCGCAAACGGACCGAAACGAAAGTTTGGTCGGCGCTGTTCGCGGGGATCGTCGATCCTTTGAATTGAGCATGGAATGCCTCGGAATAGCGGCCATCGATTACCACCTGTATGAAGCCATCAATCCCGGCGTCGCTGTCCCCGGAAAGGTCTTGGAATCTCCAGTTCGCGGGTGCCTGCGCGTTGAATGCGCGCACGGCGCGGTGCCCTATCTCAGCGCTCTCGCCTTCCTGAGGAAGGGGCTCCGTCGCCATCTCCGGGTGTTCTGTTCGGACAGTTGCGGACGAAATTTCGTCGGCGGAGCAGGTTGATTTGTCGCGCCCGACACGCTTCATGACCAATATCCATAAAACGGATCGGCGCTCGACGCCGCGTCCGTAATCGATATTTGCGCGGAGTCCACGTTCAACGGTATCCGATGGCTCAACCAAATCATCCCCTGCAGGAGCTTTTGCAAGGATCGGGGTTGTGCGCTATAAATCATTATGCTATTCTACGCAACACCCTCAACAGAGTCAAACAAGTGATCCGCTGCAATCTTTCGATCCTTATGGGCCGGGATAAGCTTTGCATCGCGGATGTCGCGCGAGAAACGGGGCTAAATCGCAGCACGATAACGGCGCTTTATCGGGAGACAGCTACGCGCATCGACCTGCCCGCGATTGAAAAATTGTGTCGCCTCTTTCGCTGCCAGGTGGGTGAGCTTTTCGAACACCTTCCCGATGCCGCCCAGGTATCGTAATGACGCTCACCGAAAACCGATGGCATGTCATCGCTGCGTCGGAGTTTGCTTGGGAGCGCGAGGCCCTCGACTGGCTTCGCGACAATTTGCCAGATCGCGACTCGTGGCACGTATGGACCAACTTTGAATTCATCGACGATGAGGGAAGGGTCAGCGAAGTCGATGCGCTGATTCTTTCTCCGGCGGGACTTTTCTTGGTTGAAATCAAGAGCCGACCGGGAGTCCTTCAGGGCGATGCGCATAGCTGGACCTGGATTACCGACGGTCGGACCACGACCGTCGATAATCCCCTGATTCTTGCCAACCGGAAGGCAAAGCGCCTAGCGAGTCTATTGCGTCGGCAACCTTCGATCGCCAGGGCGAAGATGCGCTTACCGTTTGTCCAGCCAATCATTTTCTTATCGTCCAACACATTGAAATGCCGCCTTGAGGGTCTTGCCAGTACTGCCACCTTCCAACGCGGCAGGCCAGGCTCATCGGACGACCCTGGCATCGTTTCCGCGCTCGCTGAGGGGATTTCGGGCCGCGTCGTAACGTCAGTCGATTCTTCGCATGCACGGATAATTGCCCGCGGACTCAATGAAGCGGGCATCCGACCCTCGAACAAACACCGTCAGGTGGGTGACTACCGGCTGGGCAAACTCTTGTCCGAGGGCGAGGGATTCCAAGACTGGGAGGCTCAGCACGTCAGCATAGATACAGTGCATCGTCGAATCCGCATCTATACCGTCGCTACAGCTTCAAGCCCAGAAATTCGCGCGACGCGCGTTCGCCAGGCACGACGTGAGTTCGAAATTCTGGAGGGAATCGACCATCCTGGCATTCTGAAGGTCAAGGATTACAAGGAGACCGAGTTAGGTCCCGCCCTGATCTTCGATCACGACCCCAAAGCGATGCGCCTGGATCACTTGCTGCGAGACAGCGGCAAGGACTTGTCGATCACGCAACGCTTGCAACTCGTCCGCGACATTGCTGAGACGCTGAAATACGCGCACTCCAAGCGTTTGTACCACCGCGCGCTAGGGCCACAGAGCATCCTGGTTCAAGGCTCCAGCAGCGGCATTTTCCACTTGCGCTTAATGAACTGGCAAACCGCTTCTCGCAATGTTGGCGACTCGGCGTCGCCCTCCACAGTTCATCGCACGACCGGAACGCAGCACGTCGAAGACTACGTTGAAGACCCCGGGATGATCTACCTCGCCCCGGAAACTACGCGCGCCGACCCTGCGCATGGCCCAAGCCTCGATGTATTCTCGCTTGGCTGCATCGCCTATCAGCTTTTCAGTGGCCAACCGCCCGCCGATTCGGTGCTGGATCTGGCCGAGAAGCTGCGCGTTGGTCAGGGCCTGCGACTGTCCGACGTCATGGATGGCTGTGGCGCGCGGCAGCAAGAACTCATTCAATTTGCCACCTGCCCGGACGTGCTCGCCCGATATGAGACCGTACAACAGTTTCTAGACGACCTGGACCGAGTAGAGGACGAGCTCACGACGCCCGACCCGGAAACTACGGTCGACCCCAGCGTCGCCGGCGCCGATGCTCGTCTAGACGGTGGATTTACTGTAATCAAACGTATGGGCCGCGGCTCCTCTAGCGACGCATTGCTGGTGCGCAAGGATGGAGCCGACGAGGAACTCGTCCTCAAGGTCGCTTGCGACGTCGCACACAACGACCGTCTGGCCGCAGAGGGTGAGGTGCTCGAGCGGCTCCATCACCAGAACATCGTGGCCTACCGCGAGACCCTCACCGTTGCCGGGCGCACCGCCCTGCTGCTCAAGAGCGCGGGCTCACGCACGATGGCCGAAAAACTCAAGGAAGAGGGACGCCTGTCGCTGGACATGCTACAGCGCTTCGGTGAAGAGCTGATCGAGGCAGTGAACCATCTTGAAGCCGAGGGCGTAGCCCATCGCGACATCAAACCAGAGAACATCGGCATTGCTGAGAACCGCACCGGCAAGCTGCAGCTCGTGCTGTTCGACTTCTCGCTCTGCCGAACGGCAGCCGACAACATCACGGCCGGCACGCACCCGTATCTTGACCCGTTCCTTTCGCTGCGCCGTCCGCCGCGCTGGGACTTGTATGCGGAACGCTTCGCGCTGGCTGTCACTCTCTACGAGATGGCGGTTGGTCAGCCACCGGTATGGGGCGATGGCCAAACCTCGCCCGCCATGCTCGACGTGGAAGCCACCGTCGAGAGCGATGTCTTCGACCCGGTCACGCGCGAGGGCTTCACCACATTTTTCGCCAAGGCCTTGAGGCGCGACTATCGCGAGCGCTTCGATAACGCCGAGGATATGCGCCGCGCTTGGCGCGCGATCTTCGCTGGTCGTCAGACCGCTCAGCCCACAGATGTAGGCGCTGCGGAGGGCCTAGCCGCGATCGCCATAACGGCCACGCCGAAGACCACCATGGCCGAGCTAGGCTACAGCCTCGAAGCGCAGGACGTCCTGGAGCGCATGGGCATCCATAACGCGCGTGAACTGCTGGCCGTTGATCGCATACGCTTCCGCTACCTGCGTGGTGTGGGGGACAAGATCCGCAAGGAGATTCGGCTGGCCGCCAAGGAACTGGCCCGCCTGAGGCCGGACCTTACCCAGGGTCGCAGCACCGTGCATGACGCGGACGAAGAAGCCGGAGGCGCCGTCAGCGTCAACGAGCTGGCAGTCCAATTGCTGCCGCGACGCCCAGCCGGCGACGACCGCCCGGAGGAAGCTGCGCTCGCCCACTACCTCGGCCTGGACGATAGTGCGCAGGCCGGCGGCTGGCCCACCCTAGGCGAGTCCGCACAGGCCAATCAGGTAGATCGAGGCACGCTGACCGCCGCGCTGATTAAGGCGCGTGAGCGTTGGCTGAAGAATCCGGCCTTCACTGAGCTTCGCCAGCAGCTCGACACCTTGCTACGGAGTCAAGGCCAGGTGATGAGCACCATCGAGACGGCCATGGCCTTGCTGGCCTTGCGCGGCTGTGCTGAACAGCGCGATGACGAGCGCTTGCGCCAAGCCAGCGCCGTGCTGCGCGCGGCGGTGGAGGCCGAGTCTCATCTCGACCAGCCGCGTTTCGAGGCGTTCGATCATCAACCCTGCGCGCTGATCGCCACCGGCTCGGCCTGGGCAGACTACGCCCGGCAACTCGGTGCCGCCGCGGACGCCTGCGCGCTGGCAGACCCACTGCTCCCGCCATCCCGCGTACTCGAAACGCTGGAGGGCGTTCCCTCACCTGCCGCTCTGGCTGCTGATCCCGCGCCGACCGCA
>Ga0116230_10006071_pt1 | contig 11877 bp, 11 predicted proteins | sample S1TSphfallax_3_FD_88678 | JGI IMG/M metagenome (GOLD analysis project Ga0116230, IMG submission 88678) | Host-associated microbial communities from peat moss isolated from Minnesota, USA - S1T2_Fd - Sphagnum fallax MG | ecosystem: Host-associated > Plants > Peat moss > Unclassified | place...
GAACTTGGTGCCCAGCTCATGCTGGCTCTGCGCCACCTCGTGGTGATGCTTTTCGATCGGCAGGCCCATCTCGCCCATCGCGGAGAGCATCTCGGCGCGCAAATCGGAATCGCCGTCCACCGGCGGAACCGGGAAGTAGCCGCCCTTCACCGCCGGGCGGTGTCCCATATTGCCTTCCGGGTAATCGATCATCGAGGAGCCGGGGCCTTCGATGCTCTCCACCTTATAATGGCCCATATTCCCGGCGGTGCCGAATTTCACCGAATCGAAAATGAAGAATTCCGCCTCCGCGCCGATCACCACGGTATCGCCGATGCCGGAGGATTTCACATAGGCTTCCACCGCCTTGGCGGTGGAACGCGGGTCGCGCGCGTAGCCCTGGCCGGTGGAGGGCTCCAAGATGTCGCAGAACAGGATCAGGCTCGGCTTCGCGGCGAACGGGTCCATCACCGCGGTGTCCAGATCCGGCTGCAAAATCATGTCGGACTCGTTGATCGCCTTCCAGCCGGCGATCGAAGAGCCGTCGAACATGAAGCCGTCCTTCAGCGCGTCGGCGTCGACGGTCGAAATATGCTGGGCGGTGTGCTGCCACTTGCCCTTCGGGTCGGTGAACCGCAGGTCGACAAACTCGACCCCGTTCTCCTTGATCATATCCAGAACTTTAGACACGCCGTCGGCGCCGCTAGCGGGCTTTTTCGCCATGCTCTATCCCCGTTGAAAAAAGTGAGAGTTGACCGTGAAATTTCGGCTCCGCATCATGCGGGGACCGTTGCTTTTTGGCAATCCTGCGATGCTCAGATCGCGGTTTCGCCCTTCTCGCCGGTGCGGATGCGGATCGCTTCCTCGACCGTGGAAATGAAGATCTTGCCGTCGCCGATTCGGCCGGTGCGGGCGGCGTTCATGATCGCCTCGACCGCGCGTTCGACCACCGCGTCCTCGCAGATCACCTCGATTTTCACCTTCGGCAGGAAGTCGACGACGTATTCGGCGCCGCGGTAGAGTTCGGTGTGGCCCTTCTGGCGGCCGAAGCCCTTCGCCTCGACGACGGTGATGCCTTGCAAGCCCACTTCATGCAGGGCCTCCTTCACCTCGTCCAGCTTGAACGGTTTGATGATCGCTTCGATCTTTTTCATCTGGTTCACGCCCGGGCTCGGCCCTGGCGTCCTCCTGTAAAACGTGCGTCCCGCGCCGAAGCGCGCCAGCCAAGGGACTGGCAGAGGCGAGCCTTGCATACGGCGTGCCAGACCCGATTTGTAACCGATTTCCGGTGCGTCCCATGATTGCAACAGCGTAACTCTAGAATCCGGCTGCCGCTTTGCCCAGGCGGTGGCGGGCCGTGCTTAATCTTTGGGCAGACATGCGGCTGTCCCCTTGCCGGCTCGGTTCGCCGGCGCGATAGAAACACGCAGCATCCGAGGCAGCAACATGAAGACATCGAACAGGCTTTTGCGGGAAACCGGGACGACGATTTTCACCGTCATGTCGGCACTCGCCACGCAGCATGGCGCGATCAATCTGGGCCAGGGCTTTCCGGATACGGAGGGTCCGGCGGATGTGGTGCGCGCGGCGGCGGACGCGCTGCTGGACCAACGCAACCAATATCCGCCGTTGACCGGGCTGCCGGAATTGCGGGAGGCGGTAGCCGCCGCGAACCGGCGCTTCTACGGGTTGCCGATCGACGCGGCGCGCGGCGTGGTCGTGACTTCGGGGGCGACCGAGGCGATCACCGCGTGCCTGATGGCGATGATCGATCCCGGCGACGAGGTGGTGCTGATCGAGCCGCTGTACGACACCTATCTGCCGGTGGTGCGGATGCTGGGCGGGGTGGCGCGGCTGGTGCGGCTGAATCCGCCGGACTGGGCGCTGCCGCGGGCCGATCTGGCCGCGGCGTTTTCCGCGAAGACCAAGGTTTTGCTGCTGAACACGCCGCAGAACCCGACCGGCAAGGTGTTTTCCGTCGAGGAGCTGGGGTTCATCGCCGGGTTGTTGCATCGGCACGATGCCTTCGCCGTGTGCGACGAGGTTTATGAACATCTGGTGTTCGCGGGGGCGAAGCATATTCCGCTGATGACGCTGCCGGGAATGGCGGAACGGACGCTGCGCATCGGCTCGGCGGGCAAGACGTTTTCGCTGACCGGCTGGAAGGTCGGTTACGTGTCCGGGCCGGCGTCGCTGATCGACGTGGTGGCGAAGGCGCACCAGAATCTGACGTTCACGACCGCGCCGAATCTGCAGCGCGCCGTCGCGATCGGCCTCGCCAAGCCGGATGCGTATTTTGCCGGGCTGGCGGCGGATTTGCAGGCGCGGCGGGACGTCCTCGCGGCAGGGCTGGCGCGGCTTGGCCTGGCGACGCTGCGGACCGACGGCAGCTATTTCATCACGGCGGACATCTCCTCGCTCGGCTTCGCCGGCGACGATCTCGCGTTCTGCCGGGCGATCACGGAAGAGGCAGGGGTGGCGGCGATTCCGGTGTCCGCGTTCTATGCGTCCGATCCGCCGACGCACTACGTCCGGTTCGCGTTCTGCAAGCAGATCCCGGTGCTGGAGGCGGCGCTGGCGCGGCTCGGGGCCTGGGCGGCGCCTGTGAAAAAGTTGACGGCGGCGGGCTGACGGCGTTACGACGCCCGCGCGGCTGATGGCGGACGTAGCTCAGTTGGTAGAGCGCCGGTTTGTGGTACCGGTTGTCGCGGGTTCGATCCCCGTCGTTCGCCCCAGCGCCCTCCCCATCTGAACAAACGCCAAGCAATATGGGGGAACGCGCAAAATGTTCGCGGAATATGACCAGTACGACGCCACCGGGCTGGCGGGGCTGATCGCGGGCGGGCAGGTGAGCGCCGCCGAGGTGCTCGCCGCCGCGCTGGCGCGGATTGACGCCGGCGAGCCAAGGCTGAACGCGGTGGCGGAGGATCTGCGGGAACTGGCAAAGGCCCAGACCGTGGCCGCCGGGCCGTTTGCCGGGGTGCCGTTTTTGCTGAAGGATCTGGCGCAAGCCTATGCGGGGGCGGCGATGAGCGCCGGGACCCTGGCCCTGAAACATGTCAAGGCGACGGCGAATGCCGAGATCACCAACCGGTTTCTGGCCGCCGGCGTGGTGATCGCCGGCACGACGACGACACCGGAGCTGGGCCTGCGCGCCACCACCGAGACCGCTGCGCATGGCGACACCCGCAATCCGTGGGATCCCGCGCGGACGCCCGGCGGCTCCTCGGGCGGCGCCGCGGCGGCGGTCGCGGCGCGCTACGTGCCGATGGCGGGTGCCTCGGACGGCGGCGGGTCGATCCGCATTCCGGCCTGCTATGGCGGGCTGTTCGGGCTGAAACCCTCGCGCGGGCGGGTGCCGTCCGGCCCCGATGTCGGCGAGGGCTGGGACGGTGCGACCACGGCGCATGTGCTGACACGTTCGGTCCGGGATTCGGCGCGGATGCTGGATGCAATCGCGGGGCCCGATATCGGCGCGCCGTTCGAGATCGCGCCCCCCGTGCGGCCGTTCGCCGCCGAGGCGGGTGCGCCGGTGGAGCGGCTGCGGATCGGGTTTTCCACCGCCTCGCCGATCGGCGGGCGGGTGGATGCCGAGCAGGTGACGGCGGTGCGCAACGCGGCGAAGCTGCTGGAATCGCTGGGGCATGACGTCGCGGAGGCGGCGCCGGCGATCGACGGCGCGGCACTCTCGGCCTGTTTTTTCACGATGTATTACGGGCATATCGCGGCCACCGTGGCGGCAATTTGCCGGCGCACCGGGGCGGCGGAAAACACCTTTCATCCGGACACCCGCGCCGGGGCGCTGCTTGGCCGCGCGATCTCCGCCGCGACCTTCGTCGAGATGCGCGGCAAGTGGAACGAATTCGCCCGCGCGATGGGCGCGTTCCACCGGACCCATGACATCTACATGACCCCCGTGACCGCGATGGGCCCGGCGAAAATCGGCGAGCTGGAGACGCCGAGGAACGAGCAGGCGCTGTCGAAAGTGATGATCGCGCTACGCGCCGGCAAGCTGCTGATCAAATCCGGCGTGATCGAAAAAATCACGTTCAAAAGCCTGGAGCGCACGCCGTTCACGATTCTCGCGAACCTGACGGGCTGCCCCGCAATGTCCGTGCCGTTGCACTGGGGCGCGGATGGGTTGCCCGTCGGCGTGCAGTTCGCCGCGAAATTCGGCGCTGAAGGAACTTTGCTCCGGCTGGCGAGCCAGTTGGAGACAGCCCAACCCTGGGCGCACCGCCGCCCGCCCGGGTTCTGATACTACTTTTTGGCGCGCAGATTTGCGCGATTTCCGGTTATTGACTACGCCGGCCAGCATTACAGCGTGAGGGAGCAGAATTATGGCCGAGACGAACGTGATCACGATGGAGTCCGGGGTAAAATACGAGGACCACGTGGTCGGCACCGGCGAGATGCCGGCGAAGGGCCAGACCGTGACGGTGCACTACACCGGCTGGCTGGACGATAACGGCCAGAAGGGCAAGAAATTCGATTCCTCGCGCGACCGCGGGCAGCCGTTCAGCTTCAAGCTCGGCGTGCAGCAGGTGATCTCGGGCTGGGACCAGGGTGTCGCGACGATGCAGGCGGGCGGGCAGCGCACGCTGGTCATCCCGGCCGAGCACGGCTACGGCCAGCGCGGCGCCGGCGGGGTGATCCCGCCCGGGGCGACGCTGATTTTCGACGTCGAGCTGATCAGCTTCAAGTAGTTTAAAATATACCCATCGCGAGGCCGGCGGCGAGTGTCGCGCCGAGTGCTGCGCAGCGCGCGAGGTCGGCCGGGGCGATGGTCTTCGGCGCCAGGATGGCCTCCGGCGTTTGCGCGTGGGTGCGGACGATCAGCGGCGGGGCGACGGGTTTGAGGCGCCAGCCGGTGGCGATCCGCTCGACCTGGCGGGCGGCGCTGGCGCCGTCCGTGCCGGCGCAGACCAGCGTGGCATAGGGGCGGCCGTTCAGGCGGTCCAGCGCCGGGTAGTAGGCGCGGTCGAAGAAATCCTTCATCAGGCCGGCAATGGCGGCGAGATTTTCCGGCGTGGCAAAGATGTAGCCGGCGGCGGCGATCAGGTCGTCGGCCGTCGCTTCCGAGGCGGTCACCAGGCGGGTCATGACGGCGGATTCGGCGCCGGCGGCGCGTGCGGCGGCCTGCGCCATCTGCCGGGTGCCGCCGGTGGTGGAGTGGTAGATGATGAGGATGCTCGGCCGCGCCACGGGTGCCCGCCTTGCGCTAACCCGCCCTACGCGCGTGTGGGTTTGGGTGGGGTTACTGAATAGTCGTAAAAACCCTTGCCGGATTTGCGGCCGAGCCAGCCGGCTTCGACGTATTTTACCAACAGCGGGCTGGGCCGGTATTTGTCGTCGCCAAGGCCGGAATGCAGCACGCGCATCACCGAGAGCAGCGTGTCCAGGCCGACGAAATCGGCGAGTTCGAGCGGGCCCATCGGGTGATTCGCGCCGAGCTTCATGCCGGCGTCGATCGAGGTGACGGTGCCGACCCCTTCGGCGAGCGCGAACACCGCCTCGTTCATCATCGGGCAAAGGATGCGGTTGACGATGAAGCCGGGGGAATCCTCGGCGGTCGCGACGGTCTTGCCGAGCTGCTCGGACAGGGCGTGGACGGCCTGGTAGGTCGCGTCGTCGGTCGCGATGCCGCGGATGATTTCCACCAGCTTCATCATCGGCACCGGGTTGAAGAAGTGCATGCCGATAAATTTTTCCGGCCGGTCGGTCAGTGCCGCGAGCCGGGTGATCGAGATCGATGAGGTATTGGAGGCGAGGATCGCGGCGGGCGCCAGCAGCGGCGTCAGCGTCTTGTAGATGTCGCGCTTGATCTCCTCGCGCTCGGGTGCCGCCTCGATGACGATGTCCGCGTCCGCGAACATCGCGTAGTCGGTGGCGGTGACCAGGCGGGCGAGGGCGGCGTCCACATCCTCGCCGGAGATCGTGCCCTTCGCGGCCTGCCGCTGCATGTTCTTGGTCATGGTCGCCACCGCTTTCGGCAGCGCCGCCTCGAAATTGTCGACCAGAACGACGTCAAAGCCCGCCAGCAGTGCCGTGTGGGCGATCCCATTGCCCATCAGCCCGGCGCCGATGACGCCGATCTTGCGCATCAGAGGGTTTTTTCGAGTTCGGGGAGGATGGTGAACAGATCGCCGACCAGGCCGTAATCGGCGACCTGGAAGATCGGCGCGTCCTCGTCCTTGTTGATGGCGACGATCACCTTGCTGTCCTTCATGCCGGCGAGGTGCTGGATGGCGCCGGAGATGCCGACGGCAAGATAGAGGTCCGGGGCGACGATCTTGCCGGTCTGGCCGACCTGGTAGTCGTTCGGCACGAAGCCCGCGTCCACGGCGGCGCGGGAGGCGCCGACGGCAGCACCCAGCTTGTCCGCGACCGGGTCGATCAGCTTGGTGAAATTCTCGCCGTTCTGCATGCCGCGGCCGCCGGAGACGATGATTTTCGCGGCGGTCAGTTCCGGCCGCTCGCTCTTGGAAAGTTCGGCGGAGATGTATCTGGATTTGTCGTCATGCGCGGCGGCAGCGACGGTTTCGATGGTGGCGGAACCGCCATCCGTCGCGACCGGGTCGAAGCTGGAGGCGCGGACCGTGATGACCTTCTTCTTATCCGCGGATTTCACGGTGGCGAGCGCGTTGCCGGCATAGATCGGGCGGATGAAGGTGTCCGCATCCTCGACACCGGAGATGTCGCTGATCTGCTGGCTGTCCAGCAGGGCGGCGACGCGCGGCATCACGTTCTTGCCGACCGCGGTGGCGGCGTACAGAATGTGGTCATAGCCGTCCGCGAGGGAGACGATCAGCGCCGCCAGCGGCTCCGCCAGCGCGTGCGCGTAGGCCGGATCGTCGGCGACGAGAACCTTGCTGATGCCGGGCAGTTTCGCGGCCGCCTGCGCCGCGGCGCCGACATTGCTGCCGGCGATCAGGCCGTGGATATCGCCAAGTTTCTGGGCGGCGGCAACGGCGCTGCGCGCCGGCTGCTTGATGCCGTCGGCGTCGAAGTCGAGAACCACGAGTACGGTCATGTTCAGATCACCTTTGCTTCGTTGCGCAGTTTCGCGACCAGCTCGGCGACATCCGCCACCTTGATGCCGGATTTGCGCACCGGCGGCTCCATCACCTTGATCGTGGTCAAACGCGGCGCGGGGTCAACGCCGAGATCGGCGGGCTTGATGGTGTCGATGGTCTTCTTGCGCGCCTTCATAATGTTGGGGAGCGAGGCGTAGCGCGGCTCGTTCAGGCGCAGATCGGCGGTGACGACGGCAGGGAGTTTCAGCGCCACGGTCTCCAGCCCGCCATCCACCTCGCGCGTCACCGTCGCGGTGCCGTCCGCGATCTCGATCTTGCTGGCGAAGGTGCCCTGCGGCCAGCCGAGCAGGGCGGCCAGCATCTGGCCGGTGGCGTTCATGTCGTCGTCGATCGCCTGCTTGCCCATGATGACGAGGTCGATGCTCTCCTTCGCCACAAGGGCTTTGAGCATTTTCGCGACCGCGAGGGGTTCGAGGCCGATATCGGTCTCCACCAGAATGCCGCGATCCGCCCCCATGGCGAGCGCCGTGCGGATGGTTTCCTGGCACTGGGTGACACCCATGGAGACCGCGATGATTTCGGTCGCGATGCCTTTTTCCTTCAGGCGGACCGCTTCCTCGACGGCGATTTCGTCGAACGGATTCATCGACATTTTGACGTTGGCGGTTTCCACGGCGGAATGGTCGGCCTTGACCCGCACCTTCACGTTGTAGTCGACCACCCGCTTCACGGGAACCAGCAGCTTCATCGCTACGTCCACCCTCTTCTTCGTAACCGTCTATTGCCGTTGATATGGTATGGGAAAGCCCCGGAACAGGGGGGACGTCAACGCATCCGGGCCAGGCGGGAGACCGCGTCCTCGATCTCCGGCAGGGTCGCGCAATAGCTCATGCGGAAGAAATCGCCGCCGCGGTCGGTGTCGAAATCATAGCCCGGGGTGGCGGCGATGCTGGCCTCGTCCAGCAGGCGGGTACAAAATGCCGCGCTGTCGGCGGCGCGGCCGGCGATGTCCGCGTACATATAGAACGCGCCGTCCGGGGCGGAGAAACGGGTAAAGCCGGCGGCGGCCATGCCGGCCATCATGATGTCGCGGGCCTGCGCATAGCGGGCGCGGTTGGCCGCGAGCTCGTCATGGCAGTCGAACGCCGCCTCCGCCGCGACCTGGCCGATATGGGAGGGCGAGACGAAGAAATTCTGCGCCAGGCGCTCGGCGGTGCGGATCAGCTCGGGCGGCAGGACCATCCAGCCGACGCGCCAGCCGGTCATGGAAAAATATTTCGAGAATGAGTTGATGACGATCGCGCTGTCCGAGAATTGCGCGGCGGAGGCGGCCGGCTTGCCGTAGGTGAGGCCGTGATAGATCTCGTCGGAGATCAGGCGGATGCCGGCGCCGTGGCAGAACCGCGCCAGCGCCGCGAGCGCGTCCGGTGCGAGCATGGAGCCGGTGGGGTTGGCGGGGCTGGCGATGATCAGGCCGTCCGGCGCCGGGTCCAGCGCCTGCAGCATGGCGATGGTGGGCTGGAAGCCGGTTTCGATGCCGCAGGGCAGGATGATGGCGGTGAGGCCGAGGGCGGTCGCGATGTTGATGTAGGGCGGATAATACGGCGCGGCGAGGGCGATGCGGTCACCGGGATTGAACGCGGCGAGATAGGCGAGCGGGAACGCGCCGGAGGCGCCGAAGGTCACCGCGATCCGCTCCGGGGACAGGGCCACACCGTACCAGTCCAGATAATGCGCCGCGATCCGCTGCCGCAGGGACGGGCGGCCCAGCCCTTCGGTGTAGCCGAGGCTGTGGCCCGAGTTGAGGGCGGCGGCGACGGCGCGGCGCGCCCCCTCCGGCAGGCCGGTGGCGGGCTGGCCGACCTCCATGCGCAGAATCCGCGGCGCGTCCGGCGCCAGCAGTGTCTCGCGCGCGTTGGCGGTGGTGATCACGTCCATCACCCGGAACGGCGGCACGGTCGCGCCGACGCCGACTTTCAGCATGTCTAGCGCCCGCCGAGGGCGAGGCCCTGGCCGCGCGGGTCGGCGCTGGCGGTGCAACTCGCCTCGCCGCCCGGCACGCCGGCGGGGCAGGAGATGATGTTGGCGCGGCCGGGATCGGGGACGACCGGGTTCGGGATTTTGTGCAAGGCGGCGTACATCGCGTCCGCGACCGCGGCGGCGGCGCCCTGCTCGCCGGTGCCGGTGGCGGCGGCGCGGAAGGCGCCGCTGTTGGTATACGCGATGGCGGCGCCGAGCAGCGGCGTGGGGACCGCGCGGGGCGAGGCGGCAAGCAGGATGCCGGTCCCGGCGGCGACGCGGCCGGTGCCGAACAGATTGTTCATGGTGACGGCGCAGGCGACCACGCCGCCTTGCGCGTCCAGCACCGCGAAGGCGGCGGAGGCGGGCAGGATGCGGGCGGCGCTGGCGGTCGAGGGGACGAAGGCGACCTGGTCGTTGCCGGCGGTGGTCAGGCTGGGGGCCACGAAACTCGGGGGATCGGCGCCAAGATCGGCGAGGGTGAGGTTGCCGCCGGCGGCGTTGGCGGCGGTGACGAACTGGACCGCCAGTGCACCGGTCTTGAAGCCGGAGACGCCTTGGGTGCGCAGGGTCTCAAGCGTGGCGGCAAGGTCGGGCTGGCTGAGATTGGCGCCGGCGGGCAGGACGCCGCCGGCGGGGCTGCCGAAGATGGCGGCGGCGGCCGGGTCGGCGAGCAGGGCGTTGCCGACGACCTGCAGGTCGGTTGCCAGCGCCGGGGAGACCGGCGCGCCGCCGGCCAGACGCTCGGCCGGGACGATCACGCTGGCAAAGTTGAGGACGCCGTAGCGGGCCTGCAGGGCGAGCAGGCCGCGGGCGAGATTGGGGATTGCGGCGGGGCGGTCGCCGCCGGCGTTGGCGGGGGCGCCTGGCGGGAACATCAGCGCGACGGCGGGGCGCTGGTTGCCCGCCGCGTCCGGCACTTTCAGAACGCAGGCGCCGCCACCGCCCAGGCCGGCGCGGGACGGCAGGGTGACGGCAAGGGCGAAGCCGGCGGCGGCGGCGGCGTCCGCCGCGTTGCCGCCCTCCTGCAGGACCTGGCGGGCAACCAGGGCAGCCTGCGGCTCGTCCGCGACCGCGTAGCCGAAGGCGGCGGCCGGGGCGGCGGTCTGGCCCACCGCGGCATCCGGCCCGCCGCCGAACAACTCGTTGCCAAGGCCGCAGCCGGTCAGGAGCAACAGGGCGCCGAGGGCGGCGACGTGGCGGCAAATTCTGTCAGGCAATGGCGGTGGCCCCCGGAAAACTTGGATCCGGCTGCTCAAGACGGCGGACCGGCGCGCGGTGCATAACGGCGATTTTTTGCGCCGGCAACTTGAGATGACGCGCCGGCGCGTCACGGACAAGATGCTTGGCTCTATTGCGGGAAATCGTAGACGTCGCGGAGGGTTTGGGCGACGGCGGCGGCCTGCGCCGGGGTGAGCATGTGGCGCCAGCGGCCGATTTCGCCGGTGCGGCCGGCGTGGTGGGTGTGCCAGTGGGTTTTCGGGTCCAGCCGGTCGCCGGAGACGCGGTCCTGCAGGGTGCCGGGCATGCGGTCCAGCTTGGCGATGTATTTCTCCACCTCCTCGCGTCGGTTGGCGGCGAAGATGCGTTGCTGAGCGGCGGGGTCGAGCGGGATGCCGAGATGGACGGCGATCTGGCCAACGGAATCGGGCGCCGCGGAGAAGCCGGACTCGTAGTGCCACAGCACGGCCCGCTTGTCCCGGGCAAAACCCATGCACAGGCGCGCGGCCTGCGCGACCAGGGGCAGCGCCCGGTCGAACTCGTAGCCGTGGTAGAGCATCAGGGAGGTCACCGCGTCGCGCGGGTCGCGCATCGTGACCAGGATGCGTTCGGCGCGGTGGGAGAGCTGCAGGATCGTGCCCTCGTCCTTGATCTCGTGCGATTTCACGATGTGGGTGAGGCCGGGTTGGTCGAACCCCGCGAAATTGCCGGTGCCTGAGAAAAAATGGGTGCGGGCGGGGCCGGCGGCCTCTTGGATCTGGCGGGCGACGTTGAACAGCCAGGTGGAGGCGCTGGCGTACATGCCGAGGCACCAGAAAACGCGGGGTTGCATCCGCCTCCATAGGCAATTCGCCGCCGGCTTGGGAAGGGCCGGCTTGGATGAATTTTAATGATTTGGACAGAAACACGTCCTGTCCGGCATTGCGGCGCTATTTACTTGCGCTGATCGATGGCGTTTCATGACGTCGCACCATATCAACGATAACATGCACAAGTTTCTGGCAAAATGTGATGAGGCGCTGGCCAAGATCACCGCCGAAGGGCGGTATCGGCGTTTTGTCGCGCTGGAGAAGCTGGCGGACCGGTTTCCGTATTATTCGGTGACGATGGAGGGGCGCACCCGGGACATCCTGGTGTGGTCGTCCAACGATTATCTGGCGATGGGCACCGACCCGGTGGTGATCGACGCGGCGGTGGACGCGGCGCGGCGGATGGGCGCGGGCGCGGGCGGCACGCGGAACATCGCCGGGTCCTCGCCGATCCATGTGGCGCTTGAGGAGGAACTGGCGGATTTGCACGGCAAGGACGCCGCGCTGCTGTTCACGTCGGGGTATGTGTCGAACCAGGCGTCGCTCGGCGCGATCCTGAATTCGTTGCCGGACTGGCAGGTTTTTTCCGACGCGGCGAACCACAATTCGATGATCGTGGGCATCAAGGACGGCCGGCGCGCGACCGTGCACGTGTTCGCCCATAACGACATGGCCGATCTGGAACGCCGGCTGGCGGCGGCACCCGCGGACGCGCCGAAGCTGATCGCGTTCGAGAGCGTCTATTCGATGGATGGCGACATCGCGCCGCTGGCGGCGATCTGCGACCTCGCGGAGCGCTATGGCGCGCTGAC
>Ga0116230_10006072_pt1 | contig 11876 bp, 15 predicted proteins | sample S1TSphfallax_3_FD_88678 | JGI IMG/M metagenome (GOLD analysis project Ga0116230, IMG submission 88678) | Host-associated microbial communities from peat moss isolated from Minnesota, USA - S1T2_Fd - Sphagnum fallax MG | ecosystem: Host-associated > Plants > Peat moss > Unclassified | place...
AACGTCGACACTTGTTTCTCCAAAAGGTAACAAATACCCGCATTGGCTAGATACGCCGCGCGCTCATACAGATGCAAGCTCGTTTTCTCGGCGTAATGCCACTAACGTGATCTTTCACGGACAAATAACGGAAAAATCACGTTCGATCACCCGCGGGGAAACTCATGCCGTGATTCCATACGATCGTGAACTATTGTAACTACGACACTACTGCGGCAGCATGCATTCGGGGCCGCGTTGGGCTCGGTCAGGATGGCCCTCGGGGTGGCGCACACCCGACGCGCTGCGTTCCGCGGTCGAGCCAGGAATGAGCCGGCGCATTTGCAAGACGCTCGGCGAACAGCACACGAGCGGAGAGCACTGCTCCGTCATCGGCAACCAATCGGCTCTCGCTTTCGACAGGCGACGCGGTGCAGATCGGCGGCAGTGTTCCACCACAGTTATGCGGGAGAAGCATTTGGGGCGGCGACCTCAACGTTCCGGCAGCCACCCGCCGGTTGAAGCGGAAGAGTGATGTCGACCACGCGAAATACCCTAACGGTCATGCCCAGCCATTGCGACGGTTCGCCGAGAAAGCTGCACCGGTGGCGCGCGCTCAGGCTCACGCCGAATGCTCGGCTTTGCCGCTGCCATGCACCCTGAAGCTGGCGATCCAGCGGCTGCAGAGGTCGCCGCTCAGGTGCAAGTTGGCCCCAAATCCGTTGGGTCGGTCCCAACTGGAACGTTTCGCCTCGGCACGACTCCATGCCAGGCGAGTCGGAACTCAGGTGGTTCGCACCCCGAGCGCCGCAGCGGCCGGAGATGCCACCGGCGCCACATTTGGCCGTGCGCGCAGAACCTGATCGAAGCTGGTTTTTCTGGAGGTGGAGCGTTCCTCGTCAGGCGCCATGGGTGCGATCTGGGCAGGCGGCGTATCGGCTGCCTGCGGTCGGTTGGCGATCGCGATGATCCGCGCCCGCGCCGCCTCGCTCAGCGCGTTTGTCAGCGGCGCTCCCGAGCCGCCGGGCCTGCGATCCGTGCGCAGCGCCAGCGGCGCTCCGGCACGACCTGCAACTGTGCGACCACCTTGCCAGCACCGCTGCGTCCGGGCGTCGATCTCCACGACAGCGCAAGCAGCCGCCGCGCCCGCGCTCCCCGGCCGCGACCGGGAGTTGCCACGCTTCAGCGTCTGGCCGTCTTCCACGCAGCGCATGCGTCGTCGCCACCGTCTGGACGAGCCCATCTAGTTCTTGGCAGCTTGAGCACGGCGTCCGTTGCGGCCAGCGCCTTGTCTTTGCGGCGCTGATCGCGCTCCGACTCCCTGATCCGCCGCCGGTCAAGCTGGGTTGCCGAAACTGGGGCGCCGTCCGACGCGCTCGGCCTGCTAATCGCCGCGCGTTGCATCGTATTGCGCATCGAGGTCAACTTCATACACCGCATGCCGGCGGCACCGGGTGTTTCGCGCGGCGACGTGTGCCACAGTCGTCGCGATCAACGCCTCCAGCCGCGCCGCAGGGTGCGACGCCGGCGGACTTTAGGTTGCCCGATACCGCCAGTGAGTCGGCCCGCGGTGTCGCCGATGCCATTGAGTCTGCCCGCTCGCTTCGGCGTCGTCGCGCTCACGCCCCTTTTTGCGCGAGACCACGTCCTCTGCGAGGCTTTTCGGCCGCGGCATTCGCCCAACACTGAGCACCGCGTAGGTCTGTCCGCATCGCAGCAAGATCATCCGTCTCAGCGCCTCAGGACTTCGATCTTGTCCAGGCGGCACCTGCTCTGACACAGATTCCGATGTGGCATTCCACGATAGAAGTCTATGGCTCGGACAACGGTGGATTGCCCATATCGCTGAGAGCTTCGTGACGCCGACTGTCGAAGCGCGCAGCGGTCTGGCGTTGCGTTATAGGACAGGTCTTGTCATCATAAAGGCTAAGTTGGTGGCGGCGGGCTTGCCGTGGGCACGGGCCGGCATCGACCTGGGCGGATCGGATATGACACGTTCGCCTCAAGGTGCGCCGGCCGGGGAGGTCGGCATTTGGCTCGAACCACGCGCTATTCATGAAGGAACTGGGAGATGATTTTCACCTATTGGGAGGGCGAAGCACAGGAATTGAAGGACTTTCTGATGCGCTGGCTGCCGATTGGTCATGTCAAAATCTACACAAGACACGACATTGGAGCTATCCTGACGAATTTATACGAACGCGCTATGTTCGCGCGACTCAGGTCTGCGGCTGCGCGCGCAAGCGTTGCCCGTTTTTTATTGCTAAGGGAGTTTGGTGGATTTTACGTCGAGCCCAATACGGCGCCCGGCGATCCGTCAGCTATTCAAAGGCTCGTCGAGAGTCTAACGCAATTCCAATACGTGGTCTTCGTAGACAGTGAGAGCGTCAACGACGAGATTCCAAGGGTGCTCAATAGTGCTATACTATCGCAGAAACACTCCCGAGTCGTGGATTTGGTCTGGAACAGTATTTACGATCATCTGGCGTCTTTTGATAGGGCTGAAGCCGGCTCGTCCGAGACTCTCGACTATGATCTCGCGTCGTTAGCGGGTTCCGGGCCGGTCGCACGACGACTGTTCCGCTCAAATGCCAAGGATTTCGAACTCAACAGGTTCTGGGGGAGCAGCGTTAAGGTCGAGGTTGTCTCGCGGTCCAACGGTCATCCTGCGTTTTCGATGATCAGCGATTCTGATGATGCGAGGTCGACGGACCGGACGAAAACCTGGCCACTCTTCGACCATCGCACGTGGGACGATGCGGCCGCGCGCGCGCTTCTGGATCGCTTGGAGACACCAATGGCTCCCCATGCATTTCACAAGTGGCGCGGTGTGCGCGAAAAAATAATCCGGACAGGACCAATCTTAGAAGAAGACATCCCGCTGCTGCGAGAGGTGCTAACACATGACAAGTCAGCCTATGATGCAATGAACTCCGGTGCGACATCCTATGCCGGGAACGACGTAGAGATAGCAATTGAAAATTGGCAGGACAGCGCCGAAGAACTTCTCAATTCATATTATCGAACACTAACGACCCGCGCTCTGAAGGATTTTTATTCTGCTACATTTTAGTAGATGTCCTATTTGCGGCGCATTCTGTCATCTGTGGCGGCCGCAAGACGAACTCGCGCTTGAATGGCATCGGGCCGCCCTTGGTGGACTGCCCGTGACCCGGCCGAATCGGATACGTCTCGCGTCCCGTCCGCCAGAAGGTGTCCTTCTCAGGGTAAGCCGGCCCGAGATGTCTGCCGCCCAAAGGTCTTGAAGCCGGTGAGGTTTGTCCGCTGCGCCGCGAGCGGCGCGCGGATGGCTAAAGAGATGGACCTTGCACCCTTGGGCGCCGGGCCGGTCGCGCATCCGATCCCGAGGCTGCTGCGAGATGCGGCCGTGGCGGCTTTGTCGCTCGGGCTGGCGACATCGGTGGTCGGCGATCAATTGTTCATGGCCGCCCTCGCCGGGATCATTATTGGGCGGTGCGGGACGCTGTGGGCTATCTGACCGTGTTGCGGGACGCGATCGTGCTGGCGACCGCACTGCTCAGCGCTGGATGGTCCCATCGCACCCGGCACAAGCGACGGCTGATCCTTGCCGATCGCGCACACAGCCCTATCCTGCGGGACGCTGAGCTCAAGTAACCACTGGTTGGCAGGCTGCCGGCGTGAATGCCGATTGCCGCCGTTTATCGCGCTGGCCATCAGCGCGGGAGTGATCGAGCCGGCGCCGCAATCGAGCATTCAGCCTGTCATCGCGAATCTGGTCCAGCCGGCGGCGAATACGTTGTTTGATCGCACGATCCGCATCGCCTACCTGCTCGCCTCCGCCTCCGCCTCCGCCTCCGCCTCCGCCTCCGCCTCCGCCTCCGCCTCCGCCTCCGCCTCCGCCTCCGCCTCCGCCTCCGGCATCGGCCACGGCACCTGCACCGTCGAGATGCCGGGCGGCCGGCAGGCGCTTGTGCGTCTCGTCGCGGTCGATGGCGCGACATTCCTGGTCTTTGCGTGGGCACCGGGGCAGATCGGCTGAGCGCGGCGCATCTCGCACACCGAATCGAGGCTTCCCGAATCGGCATGGGCGTCGGTGCTGGGGAGCGCCCAGCGTTGTTGCGCCTGGCTGCGGCGGTTGCCGTGCTGTGGCCGTCCTACTGGTCACCGCCGCGCTCGCACGGGGCGTTGGCGCGCGCCCACGTTTGCAGGAATACCGCTATCCGTACGGCACGCCGGTGCTGACGTCGGCCCCTTGGGCGCGGCGATCGCTTGCCATGGCCGCGCCAATCTTCCCGCAGTCATTGTGATCGGCAACGGCCAGGACCCGGTTGCGCACGTGGGCGACGTTCGGCGACGGCGGACTGATTGCTCTCGGCTCAGTGCTACTTGGTGTCAAAGGACGGGTAAGCCCGCCGCGGGGGGCTAGTGCTGACGCCAAGCGTTGCCGCGGTCAAAGTCGCGGTCGGCGGTCCCAGCAATGGATCCGCGATTGCCGTGCCGGACCAGACTCGCCTGCGGCATCGGGCTCACGTCACTCATGCGCGTGCCAAGGCCTCAATCGTCGTCCCATGCAATATCAGGTGATCGCAAGCGACCGGCAGGCGTGAGAACGCGCGGGGTTCGCCCCCCCCTCTCTCTCTCTCTCTCCGCGTCGCGCGTGCCCGCACCGGTCCCAACAGGAACGCCAGCCGATAGGAACGCCAGTCGTTCGTCGACCTGAACCGTGTCGGCGGCCAGTAGATCGTCCTGCCGTCAGCTTCAATGGTGAACGTCCTGTTTCGCCGCAGGCCTCCTCGCCGCGCCGTTAACTCGATGGAGAGTATCTCTATCATACCGTCATTATTCGTGCTGGAGACGCGCTTCCTTCAGTCCACACAAGTGGATTACGACCAATGACGGTGATTTCGTCCGGCCAGACTATGAGTAACGTCGTCGTCAGCAACGGCCTTACCCTGGACGTTCTCAGTGGCGCAATTGCGTTCGGCGCGTTGATCTTATCCGGCGGAGCGGAATTCATCTCGGCCGGCGGCATCGATGACGGTGCAACAATTGAATCCGGAGGAGGACAGTTTGTATTGTCCGGAGGACAAGCTTTCGATTCGGTCATCGAGAGCGGTGCGGTCGTCTATGGCTCGGGAGGCGCCACTTATGACGCGACCCAGATCAACACAACAGGGACGTTGGTTGTCGCTGGGGGTATTGCGTCGGCGACGAGCTTGGCAAACGGTGGGCAGCAACATGTGATCGCCGGTTCCGCCGTAGCGGTGGTGGTCAGCGCGGGTGGCGTGGATGAGGTCGGAGGCGGCGGCACCGGCGGCTTCGATGGACAGGCAACGATTCTTGCGGGCGGGCTGCAAAGCATCCTGGCGTCCGGCCTGGGCATGTCGGCGAGCGTGCAATCCGGCGGTGTGCAATACGTCGCGAGTGGGGGCTCGGCGGTGTGGACAACGCTGGCCTCCGGTGGCCTGGAATTCGTCTCAAGCGGCGGCGCCGGCTTCGATACCTCGGTCGGTCCCGATGCGGCCGTGGTGGTGTCGGCTGCGGGAACCTTGGATGCCGCGATGATTGCGCCGGGCGGCGTCGCCGTGATCCTCGGCGGCGGCGTGGCGATCGGCACAACCGTTGCCAACGGAGGAACTCTCATTGTCCTCCCGGGCGCGAACGTGGCGTCCGCTTCGGTCAGTCCTGGTGGGGTCTTGGCAAGCACGGGCGTTGTCATGGTGACGCCGTCGCTGGTCACCGGGTGGGCGCAACCCGTCAGCGGGATTGCCATCTCCAGTGGGGGATCCATTTTCGTACTGGCAGGCGGAATGGCTGACGACGTCGACTTGCTAACGGGCGCCAGTGCAACGATCGAGCCCGGTGGCAATATGTCAGGAGGCGCTCTCTCTGGTTTTGCCACAGCATTCGTCTATGGCGACGCCACCAGCATCGCGACGGTCGACAACGCTGTCATGACGATCGGCTCCGGCGGCATGGCATATGATGCGATCGTCGTCTCTGATGGCGAGTTGGACATTGGCAGCGGCGGCACCGCCGAAGCGGCGAACGTATCGCTCGGTGGTTTTCTATCGGTCGAGCAGGGGGGCTTCGCCAACACTCCCGTCATTGGATCCTCGGGCACCTTGCTGCTCGAGGACGGGGCAGGCGTCGGTTCCGGACTCGTGTTCGCGGGTGCCGATGCGACGCTCGACATTCTCGGCACCTCGATGCCCGGCGCTGCGATCTCCGGCTTTGCGGCGACGGACACCATTGATCTCGTCGACCTCCTACCGAGCATTTCCGCCTCTGCCGCATTCGATGGCGAAACCGACCAGCTGACGATCGTCAATGGCGGAACGACCCTCGCCTTTCGGATGGTGGGCGATTTTGCCGCGTCAGGGTTCCAGCTGGCGAGTGACGGATCGTCTGGCACCTTGCTCACCGAACTGCCCTGCTTCGGGGGCGGCACGCTGATCGCCACCGACCGCGGAGACGTGCCCATCGAGATGATTAGACCGGGCGATCTGGTTCTCACCAATGATGGCCGGCTCGCACCGGTCCGCTGGGTTGGCAGGCGATCGGTCGATTGTCGTCGACACGCGCACCGAGGTGACGTGCTGCCGGTCCGCATTGCCGCACACGCTTTCGCCAGATGTCAGCCGCGTCGCGATCTCTGGCTGTCGCGGGACCACGCGGTCTTCCTGGATGGTGTTCTGATCCCCGTTCGCTATCTGCTAAACGGGGCCACCGTTGCGGTCGCGGCGGTTGCCGGTATCACGTACTTGCATCTCGAGCTGGACAGGCACGATGTCATTCTGGCGGAGGGGTTGCCAGCGGAGACCTATCTTGACACCGGGAACCGCTCCACCCTCGGCGACAGCGGAAGCGCCTTGCATTTGTATCCGGCCTTAGCCTCCGGCCAACGGCGGACCGACGCTTACGCCCCTTTGGTGGTGGCTGGCCCGCAGGTCACGACCGCCAAGCGTCGCCTGCTGGTTCGCGCGACCGGGCTCGGTTTCGGCAGCACTGACGATCCTGCCTTGACGTTGCTCGGCAACGGACGTCCGCTCACGCCTGTTGTAGAGTGACCCCCATGGATGCATGAGACACCCTGGAGCAATCTGGATCCCGGGGACGGATCGCGAAAATTGGCCGTCTCGTGTGCGGCGTGTTGATACAAGGGCGATACGTGTCACACCGGCAGCGCGCGGGCGCTAACAGAGAACTGGCGGGGCGTCACCCGAGCAGCGTTCGATGATGGGTTGGTGATTGCACGCGGCGGTTGGATAGCCGGGCGGGCACGTGGGCTATCCAGACCCTGTCCGATCGGTCGGCGCCACACGCGCACTGTCGTTTATGACCTGACCGCCACATTTGTGAAATCAATAGGTTGCTGTTGCCATTAAATCCGGACTGTTTCGATAACTCCGGAATTACCTTGCGCCCGCTGCCGGCTATAGGGGAGGCTCACTGTGCAACGTTGCTGAAAGGTCCGACGCCTGTGTCGGACGACTTTGCCTACGGTCATTGGGCTCTGGATGACAGCGTAGTCGCGCTGAACAAGACAATTCGTGCGCTTTCCTGGCACCGGGCCGGTGTAACCAGATTCCTGCTATTGCGGCAAAATCCGGAATCTTGCCGCGCGGAATTTTGACATTAAACGGCGGGAAATGCGCGTGAGAGCACTTTTCCGGTCGCTTTCGGCCAACACGACACGCACTTCAATCGCTTCGGCGCCATCGCTCTGACGTCCTTCTCACCTTCGTCAGCTGCGAGGAATGCCGGGATCGCCGGCAAGCTTGTGCAGAGCCTACGAGGATCACGCGCCAGACATCTGGGCGGCTCCTCTCGACGCCAGCCAACAGCACCGCATCCGATTCCGTACAGCGACTGTCCGTCGCCGGCCTCAGGCGGCTTTGCCCCGGACGACGCAGAACCTCCTTGCCCCGTTGGTCAGGATGGGCGTGCTGTCGCTCGCCGACCCTCCCGAGGTCGAATAGGCAACGGCGGTCAGATTGACGAGCGTGCTGCCTGTCAGGGTCACCGTTGCAGCAAAGGGCGCTGCGCGGACGGTCGCCACTTTGGTGGAATTCGAGAAAAAATCGACGTGGTCAATGCCGCCTGACGCGCTGGCGACGACATAGATCCGCGCCGACCCGTTCTGATTGCTGCACGGCAGCGGCGAGGTGATGACGACGCGCGGCTTGCTGACGGCGGCGGAGGCGCGGACGGCCGCCGAGGCGGCAACTTGTGAGAAGGAACTGCCGTAAGCGGCGAGCGCCGCGTCGGTCAGGCCGGGCTCGAGGCTGTTGGGCGGCGGGCTGGTCGCATTCGAGGAAAGATAAGTGGCGAATTGATAGAACTCGAGGATCCACGGCGACGCATATTGCACACGATCTTGCGACATGCGCGACAGCATGGACATCACGTAGGAGGTCGCGCCGTTCAGGACATTGTCGCCAAATTCGCCGAGATAGACGGGTTTCCCTACGGATTGGGCCGCCGCAACCACATCGTCGAGTGTCTGCCACTCAGTACCGGCCGGCCGGCCGTAGCGGACGTCTCCCGGATATATATGGATGCTCGCAATATCAAATGGGCCGTTGATATAACTGAGATAACTCGAAAACTGGCTGAGCGTGTCCGGGGTCCAGTCAGGGCCGCCCGGTGCCCAGCTCGGCGTTGCGGCCAGATGCGATGCAGCGGCGCGGGGCAAGCCGAAACCCGAGGAAACCTTTCTGGTTGAATCGATCGATTTGATGAAAGAGACCATATCCTGTGAGTATGCGACCAGATCGTTCGACGAGAAATTTCCCTCGGTGTCGCACTGGGCTGGCACCTGCATATTGGAGAGGCAATATTGAACGTTATCGATGTCCGCATCCAAATTCATTTCGTTATGAAGTTCGTAGAACAGAATCGTGGAGCGATTTTTGTAGCGTGTGATGAAGTCCGCTATATATTTCTTCAATAGTACTCGGCTCTTCGATCCTTTGAACTTGATCATGGTTGAGATGGTCTCACCGGAAAGTGCGGGAAATTGATAGAAATTGAAATTCAGCACCGCGACGATTTTGATGTTGTTTTTGTCGAGGTCGTTGAACATGGCATCGACGCACGCCCAATAGGCGCTGGGATTTGCCGTCCACAACGCCAGGCTGTTCCGCCCGGCCGGCGCCTTCACGTCGGCGAAGTCACTTGGTCCAAAGCCGCTGACAGCCACGCGAAAGAATGAGAACGAATAGTCGGCCGCATCCTTGATTGCCTTGAGCCCCATCGCCTTGGTGACCGCCATGGCCGCGGCCGATCCATCGGCCGAGCTCGCGTTGCCAAGATACTGCATCAGCAGGTCAAAGTGGTTTGCCCCGCGTGCCATTGCCGGGGAGTTCGGCACCTGTTGGGCGTGCGCGGCGTCACCTCGGGCAAGCCACCCGACGATTGCTGCCAATAAAATGACGGCAAATCGCCGGACGTCGCGAGCGAGACGATGGTTGTGTCGAACGCTGAGGCGACGTCGCGGCAGATGCGGGCCGGTCGTCGCCGGACAGATGCGTTTGTCGGCGGCGCGCTGTGGCTTGAGATCGGTCCGAACGGACCTCGCGCCGCAATCGCCAGCTTTGCGTTCGCGTTGGGTGGCGCTGACCGGCAGGCGGAGAAAGTGAAGATGCGGTGTGGCATTGCAGCACGCTGAGAGTGCGAGAACGTAGGGGAAGCGAGAGTCTGAGGGCCGTGCGTCGGAGTCTTGCGATGTGTCGCGGACATCCGCCGGCACGCCATCCTTTTGCGCAGAGGCCAGGCGCGCGGTCTGGATCGTCGGCGCGAACGACGCGACCAGTATCGATTGTTGATTTCGCGTCAGCAAAAACTTCGAAATAGTGATGACGCATCGGCATGCCAGTTGCGCCCAAGCACGAAACCTGTTCGGTTGCGCTTCCGCCTCGGTCATCGGTTTGTGATCCACTGCTACGGGCGCGCAACCTGTCGCAGGGCGCTTAACGTTCTCTCAAAATAGAGATCAATGACCTGGTTTTTAGCTATCGCCCAGCCGGCGATGCCGTTTGCTCTGGAAGATACAGGCGCAAAATCCGACGCTTTGTCAGCCAGATCAGCGGGTTAGCGCGTCAAGCTCATCGCTTACCGCGGCGTGGCCGTGATCCAGCCGAGCAATCTGTCGGCAACATGTGCGAGGAAGTACTCAGAACTAGGGCGAACGGATCGCTGCCAATGGCCGGTGAGCGTCAATACGGAGCCACGTTTCGATCGTTGTGGTCACGGCGTGTGCGTAACGGGTCCCGGTGCGCTGGAGCCAGAGATCCGGCCGATATGGGCTTCCGCCGAAAACAAGACCGCTGCGCTCGCACATTCGCCTAGGCCGGTGGTGAAACGCTGACCGCTTTTATGTAGATGCTTGGCTCAGATAGCGTCGATGAGGCTCCTGGTAAGGAATCTCTTGCGGTGCTGGCGGCCGGCCTGACGAACGTCATGGTCAATCGTCACCACACGCGGCGCTCGCCGCGTCTCCGTTCACGCATTACCCAGCGCGTTCGCACCTGTTGACCGCGATGCGCCATCGGAACGGGCATTGTTCCCGCTCATGCCCGGAATCACTGACCATTGCGCGCCGGCCGGTCTCCTTCGAGGTCGGCGTCATGGTGGCACATAAACATGCCCTGATTGGTGGTGCCAAAATAGCGCTCACCCTGGAAGTGGTAGATACCCGAACGGGTGTTGACCCATACAAGCCTGTCCCCCGAACATGTCATACCAGCGGGAGGCTCATGCACGGTCGTCTGTGCCACAGCTTTTGCCTGGGCGCCGATCGCAAACACGACAGGCATAATGACTGACGCAAGGGACCTCACGGCGCCCGCCTGAACGGGGGAATTGTCGGCGGCGCTTCCTGAAGTGCGGTGCCGATTGCCTGCCAAAGACCTTCCCCTATCACCCGCGGCATCGTCACGCTGATATTGTGATCGTTGGAGATCTCGAAGGTCAGAGTCAGGCTGCAATCGGTCAGCGCCGCGCCCACTCGCTCCGAGAGAAAGTCCTTGGGCATCCCGCCCTCTTGCGTGTTGCCGCTCACTGCTGCCCCCACTCAGTTGTAAAATCGTCTGCTCGTCCGTTCCTTCACTGCCATTCTCGTCGTCGTGCCAGATCGGGCCTGACGCCAGCGCCAACAGTTGGCTGATCCTGTTGTGACACGGTCAACTTCATGATCGCTGGAGTAGTCCGTAGACAATTCCACTCCGCACTCACGGGTGCGGCCAATCTACCATTCCGCACGCGGCTTTTCCCGGAAAGTTGCGGTCAGGACAAGGATGCTGTCAGACGGCTGTTTACGATTGGGCCTCCGTGCGCAGCCTCGTCACGCCGGGACACGCGGCCGGGGTCAACCTTCAGAAACTATTCCCGGCATCTCGGCTTGCCCTGCGAGCGAGCTTCGTCATCGCCCCGATGCTCACGAGCGTCGGCCCCTCGTCAGGTATCCATCATCTGGATCACCTCGATGCACTCGAAGTCAGACTGACCCGGAGAGAGCGGCTTGTTCTGGCCGCCGTCGCGATTGCGCACGACCGAACGCCTCTGGCCGGATCCAGGCCTCAAAATTTTCTCTGCTGCGCCAGACCGTGAGCGATGCATCGAACACAGGGTTGTCCTACCCCGGACCGCGGAGCAGGTGAAAGGCAACGAAGCCAGCAACGTCGCGCGACTGCTATCGCGCGTCGTCCAGACTTCCTTGAGGGCTGACCGTGAAGCGGGCAGAACCGTGAATCGGTTCGTCGTGATGAGCTCTGAATCGGCATCGTATCGTCAGCGCTGACACCTCCGCAAATTAAGCGTTTACCGACGCCGGTCGGCGTCCGGACCCCACGCCGATCGACCGCGGTGTTCAGGGCGGTGGCGGAAAGGCTGGAGTCATCGGCCCGGAATCC
>Ga0116230_10006073_pt1 | contig 11875 bp, 14 predicted proteins | sample S1TSphfallax_3_FD_88678 | JGI IMG/M metagenome (GOLD analysis project Ga0116230, IMG submission 88678) | Host-associated microbial communities from peat moss isolated from Minnesota, USA - S1T2_Fd - Sphagnum fallax MG | ecosystem: Host-associated > Plants > Peat moss > Unclassified | place...
CATTCTGTGTTGTAATGACACAGCCCATTGGGATGGCACTATAAAGTGTATATGTACGTATGTATGAAAAATGCGAGTATATATATGTGCGAAGTATAGAAGTATTTACGCTCTTGACTGGAAGGGGTGAAAATCCCATCATAGAGTTTGTTAATATATATTGTCCCAAACTTGATTGGCAAGTAGAAAAGCGTTTGTAGTCCAACGGTTAGGATAATTGCCTTCCAAGCAATAGACCCGGGTTCGACTCCCGGCAGACGCAGCTATCTATGTTTAATTTTTGCATTTTGGCGTCCGATCAAATCGATGGAATTTGCAGTTATTTTCATTGATGAGGTTTGTTGTGTTTCCTTTTCTGTTTGCTACTGTGTTGTCAGATCCTAAGACAAATCTCGAAATTCTTTTCAGATTGACTGAGATTGTCACTGAAGAAGTTCTAAGTACACACACACACACACATATATATATATGCTGATTTCTGAGGCTGCCCTGTTTATTCATGTAGGTTTTCTCTTCAAGTTCTCACAATCTATTTCTCTGTCTACAGTTTGGATACATTGTTTTGGCATCTGGAATCATGGATCGTTATGAAGCAAGCAGTCTGGGTTTTCTTCTCCTGACTTCTAACCTTACAGGTGAATATGGCTTAAGTTTGGGTGGTCAGGATCAAGGGTGGTGCAATGGTTTTAAGAAGATGTTGGGTGGAGATGCAGAAGAATGATATTTGTCCTTTACTAGCTAATTTATGAATATTTTCCCCCACTGAAGAAATCTTTATCACATACACAACAAACTCAATTTTCATTTCTGCACAGGATGCTTAGGTGAAAGTTTAGCAGCCCATTTGTTGCATACAGTCCATTTGCATGCTACAGAGCTAAATCTGTGATTTTAAACAGCCTCCCATTGACTACTCAACTGTGTACCTATTGCATTAAGTATTTAATGATTTCATGCTGAGTATTCAAACAACTTCCCCTTCTTTTGTTTGCTTCCAAATCAAATTCTGGAGTGTAGGATATAAAACACTCATTTTCTTTTGCTATTTATTCATTTTAATTTCTGACACAGTTGCATCAGTTTTGTTCTTTCTTTTCTTATCTGGGTAGTTGCCCCAAAAGATGGTTCTTACCCAGGTACCACAGAAACTACACAGATAAGACTACCCATGATGCAAATGCAGAAAAATGGAGAAGTGGTGACTGCAAAACTTTGGATCAGTTATTGGAGTTCATGTAGAAGAGTAATCCACATGTAGGATACAGAAACTAGACTCACATATGCACCGCCACATGTGGAGATGCAAACTCAAAACTTCAATCATTCATCACCCATATGAGCTGAACCCATGAGAGCTGTTCATCACTTTACCACCTGGCTGTGCACATTGTAGACTTTAGAACTCTATGTGTAACTAAGACAACAAACACTTAGATGCACAGTCCTCCCACACTTGGCAGAGATCAAGATGGAAAGCCCTCTCTTCAAATCCGCTACATCTTGATGCACAATGGAATATAATTCCAACATAGACCTTAGGTCTAATTCTCTACATGTTTTGTGTATAAGAAAGATATTGTTTTGTTCAACTGGATCACGTGAGAACATATTCTCTCATCAACAGAAGAAAAAATCTTATGTTTCATACTTCGGCATGATCATCTTCAGAGTATGGAGGCCTACAGTGCAATTTTCCATGGCCCACAATAGTACTTAAAAAATCCTGATTCTGACTTTGGATCTAATTCAAAATGACCCTCACCAATCCAGGCATTTCTGTAAGGTGTGTAAGGTCTAGGATCGGACTTGACCCTAATTGGCATCTGCAACACAAACTGTGTATGAAAAACTACCTATGTGCGAATTCAATCTCTTAGAGGAAAAAGAAAACCCTCCCACGAATCCATGTCTCAAACCCTTGTGAGCCCACATTAGCAAAATGGATGCACTTCAGCTTCTGCCAGGGGTAAAAAACTGAAGAGAGAAAACAAGGAAATTGAGTATCAAACACTGGCGTTTGTCATGATGCTCTAAAAAACGTGAGGAACTCTTCCTCCATGACGTGTGTGTCACCGACAATGACAAGGCTATGCAAAGGTGGGCCAAAGTCAATGTCCAGCAGCTCCTTCATGGATCCTGCAACTATCTTCTGTGAGCTTGTCCCCAGACGCGCTAAACCCACACATAGTGTATCTTCATTGTACACTGCAGCTTACAACTCCCCAAAATAGTCAAATATCCACACAATACAATAGTCTTTTACAAAATTCACATCCAAAAGTTAGAACCTGGATGAACAGTGGATAATTGAAAACTTGCATTCAAAAAAAATTTCAACATCTCCTTGCACCTTTTTCTTGTCGTGTTTCCTCAATCTCAAGGAGCTGTCCCAAAGCTGTATTAATGCTCATGTACTTGGGTGGTTCATACTCCTTTTTCCCCCTACAAAATAAAGAGCCCTCATTCAGAACATGAGAGATTACACATTTCTAGCTCAGAGAAAGATACAGCCCATTGATGCAGTAGGCTTTTCATTGTTTCAAGAATCACCATCAAGAGAGCAGAAAACAATACTCTTCTATATTTGTGCATTCTGAGAATGCAAGATGAAGGTGCATAATCTATTGTAAAAATGCTCCTGAACCCATATCATGCTTCTTGTTGCTTGCTATCTCATCCAATCATTACCAAATCAAAGAACTTGATTCTGTACTTGAAGGGCAAGTGCCTCACATTAAAAACATATTACACATGTTTAGGGTTTTAGATTTGGGTTTACAAAGCCTGTTTCATGTCATGTAATGGTTTTGGCACACATGCTCCCATTTTTCTCACCTACACAAAGCTTCCATGGATTGCTCCTTCACTCGGATATCTGCAATTAATAGCACAGAATTGTAAAGATGAAACACCACAACCAAACACTACCTGAAGAGGAAACCACTACCCTGCAGTGAAACTGCCCTGCCTAGGAAGCTTCAGTTCATTCATAGATTGGCAAGCATGCAAAGTTCCAGAATATGAGGTGCTGGAACAAAATTGCGGAGATGGAACAGAGATGTTTGAGAGAATGACTCCACAATAAATTTGTGTCCACTGAGCAGCAAATACATTACCCAGTAGACACAAAGTGTGCAATCCAATTGTGTGATTTGCCTTGATTTTGTCATAGAAGCTAGCAGGTCGCCATGTCTCTGTGAAAAAAGGTATGGAAATTGCCTCCCCAAACCGGTAAAGCTGCAAACCACAAGCTCCCACAGCATTCATAATTGACGCATTGTGCACCACTTCCACTGCCACTCCCAACTTCTTTGCTCTTACCAGCAAATCAGAATGTGTTGTTGCCCTATAAATCACCAAAAGGGAGACCACACCCACCCATAAGAATTAAATCAAGCCTTTGCACACATAAACACAAGGATACAGTCTTGAGATCCCTGTCCAACATCAAACCTTCCAACAAATAAACAGCAGAATCACTCTCTTGAGAGATCTCATCTGACATAAAACCTTTCAACACATAAAACAGAAGAATTAGACCCTTGAGATATCTGTCCAACATCAAAACTATCACCATGTAAACAGAAGAATTATACTCTTGAGATCTATTGTCTGACACCAAAACTTTCGAAACATAAAATAGAAAAAACAAATTGAATTTCTTGCAGCTTCCTCTTGCAGCTTGCTTGGTTCTCTAATCTAACAATTTTGTTTCTTCACAGGATGAGTTTTCAAGGAGCGTGGAATCAGACTCAGACCGAATACATAATGAGGAGTTGGGTAATACCCAAATGGATCACCAACAACAAGAAATGCAACATCAGAGTTGCGAGCCTCCTCCAAAATGGCTTCTGCACCTTGCTCTACCATTTCTCGATCTGCTACTAGCACTGGTCGTCCATATAACTTCTCCTGCAATGCAACTCCTCGTCATGATCTGCATTTTAGGGAGTTGACAGCTTTCTTGCAACTCCCGCTAAACCCAGAAAAAAGCTTTCTATTAATGCAAAATGATGACAGAAATTCTACAATTCTTGTACTTCAGTAAGGTCCTGAACTGTAGTTTCTTGAAGGAAAGATTGACATCTCTCTTTCCGATTTGAGGGATGGTGATGCTAACAAAACCTTGGGATGTAGAAATAGGGTTTAAGCATCCTGTGTTGGTCGTACCAGAGTGGTGGTGGCAGACGGACCGAGACCGAGAGCGAGCAGAGAGGTGTACGCTTCCAGGTACACATGATCACACTTCTTGACAGCCTCCAAACCTCTCAGCGTAATGTCTCTTTCATCTCCAAGCCCCAGTCCGACCACGTACAGCATCTCTCCGTCCTTGCTGCCCCGGGGTCGATTCCCAATTTCTTCAAGCTCTACTCCGGCAGCTCAGGATTCAAGGGGAGGAAAAGTGATGAGTGATTCCACCTTCAACAGTTTCCCGGCCTACTGTTGGTGACAAGAAGATTGCAACCCACAAAACATCCTCTCTCCTATTCCTCTCTCTCTCTCTCAACACATAGAGGTCGAATTAGGGTGTAGATTTAGTTTTGGGTGGGTTTTAGGGTTTAGGGTTTTACCACCACGTTTTGACGTTTTGTGATTTCTGGTATATCACAAGGAACCATTTTGGTTATTGGTTTGCTCGTAGAAGTATCAGTAATTTTTCCTTCATCGTGAACTGGATGCTATAGAACAATTCTCACAATCCTCTGTGTGTCATTTGGTTGCTCTGTTTCGTGTTTTGTCTCCGGAGAAAGGAGGTGACTAGGGTAGTGGGCATCTTTGTGCAAATCCAGATTGTTTGATATGCATGAGCTTTTTCTATGGCTTGCACATTGCCAGAATCAGGAACACAGAATCCACCATATCATGTGAGTGTCATAGGAGGAAATTGCATCTTGATTCTAACTGGGACTTGAATGATGACCAGGACTTCTCTGCACTACTGATGGATTCATGTTCTTAGAATGTTGGTAGTAGTGATGAAATTGAGGAATAGTACTATCAGCTTCAACTTTGTAATTACTTCTCTCCTCCTCTCATGAATTGCAATCTCATCCATCTAACAATTTTGCATTGGAAGGTTTTGCAGTAGCAGAGCTGAACTTAGTGTTCCCTACCAACATGGAACAAGCTCATACTCTGCATGTAACCAGCAGCTGCAGAAGGTGCTGCTCTATATTCATGTACAAGGACTTGGGTCCTTGTAGATGCTACCATCTTCCCACAAAGAACAAAGAATGAAACTGTGAAACTTCACTATAACATTCTGAAGCATAAACCATGGTTTCAGTTGTAGCAAAATCCAGACAGACAATACAAGAACATGTGCAGACATAACCTTGCAAATAAATTTCCTGCTCATCCACTGCCATCAGTGTCACACAAATGGTACACTTTGTATTTATCCCTCCAAGAATTGGGATCAAGAGATTTGAAGAGTGAGATGGTGGTGAAATTCTCACATGGAACTTAAATGTGAAATAGTAGAGGAACTGCAATGAAGTAAATGGCATAGAATCATCAGGTCAAAAACCTAAGACTGTAAAGTAAGCTAACACAAAATGGCAAAAATGTGACACTGGAGACATGTTCTTCAAACTAGTATATTTTCAGGGGGAAAAAAGTCAATAATATTTACAAGCTTTTTGCAAATCCACTGGACCACGTGGCGTGCAGTTGCATATACAGTAGTGACCATACTGACCAGTCTCCTTATCTATACCCTCCTCAATCTGTTGCTCTGCAGTACATGCTCATTGCTTCTGCACAGAGCTCATAACTCAAACTACAGATTTACACTAGTAGTAGATACACATACCAGCTACATTTGACCTGTATTCCTCTCAATTGTACATAGAACATGTCTCCATTTTCTTGCAGAAAAATATTGAGAACATCAACAAATATCAAAGTAATAAATGCCTCCTCTCTTCGGCATCAGAACAACATTGATAAGAGTACATAGCTACTACCCAGAAGGATGCAGCAATCAGAAGCTTTTGTTTCTTTTCTTGTTGTCCCGACAAGATGTTGAAGGCTATCATCTCCAAATGGATCCAAAATCAAGTAATGCCATGTAAAATCAAGCCATTTAAATGCAGAATTAAGAGATTGAAATTCGTGGGGTGAGGAGGCAAAACCGTTAGGCAGTTTCAAAGTAGAGAGAAAAGACCTGTGACGATCAGGAGAAAGAAGTAATGGAGTGAAGTTTAAAGCTGTATGTACAAGAGCTGACAAACTTATGGGTGGGGTGGGTAAAGAAGATTGGGAGAGACTGTAGTGGGGAGCAGCAGCTGACAATCCTTTCTTGCTGATAAGGGCAAAAGAAGATCGGTAAAGATTGTGAAGGGATGCGAGATCAGGAAGGGCAGAAATTGTGGGGTTTAGGACGGAGGTGTACATGTGAGTGTTGCAGGGTTCCAGAGAGCAGGCAACAAGAACTGGCGACCGTTAACGCCTTGAGCATTGTAGCTAGATCTTGAAATGGGCTGTACAAGAAGCTCGCCAGGGAAGCCTGGATATGCGCCTGGACCATAGATCCCCGCGCATGCCGTCGCGGCTTCCAAGGGCGCTGAAGCATCCCCTTGATAGTAACCAGTGTTGAAAGGATTGGTGGCGGCACCAGCCAACATGTTCGCCATATTGATCACCATCCCGTCAATCCCAATGTCGCCGTTTGGCGGTATCAAAGGCTTAGCTCCAAGAGGACCGAATTGTGGAAGCGCGAATGGCCAGGCGCACAGACCCGGGCACTGGTCAGCGGAGTTCCCCACCCACGCATAGGGAAGAAGCATCATAGGGCTGTTGTGTACAGGAGGAGGCGTGGCTGGTGGTGACGTGAAGAAGTCGTGTGAGGCGCATGAACTCATGCAGAAGTTTTGGACAAAGACGTCGTGTGCCGTCAGGACGAAGTACATTGCGTTGGAGTCCGCAGGAAACGCGGATGTCGATGACGATGTTGCCAGAGATTCTTCCACCAGAGCTTCGATGTCGGCCGTCTTGAGCCTCTTTCCCAGCGTGTATGCGACACTCCTCTGGCCGGCCAGCAAGGGTGACGAAAAAGGGACGACTGCATCATCCTGTGCAGAAGCATCGTTGTAGCCTGCCGTCATCTTCCACCAGCTGCTCACAGAGGGGTGCAGCACCTCTTCTGGTGTCTGCTTGAAGGAATCAAGGAAGTCGACGATGGCGGATTTCTGAGCGGGACTAAAATCGCCATACCAGATGATGTAGATGTTCAAACTGGACGATCGTCTAGTCAGTAGAGGTCCGTTGTGGTAAGGCAGAACCAGCTGGTTTCTCACCAGCTTCAAGAGCTTGCGCCCAGTGCTTTGAGCTGCTGATGCTCCTTCCGAGTCGACAATGGAGAGGAGCGGAGTAGGACGCGCATCCATCATCACCGCCATCGAAACCACAAGGCTAACAATCATTGTCAACATTGTCAAGATGAAATTGCGATCCATTGCCCCCAAGTCCAAAGATCCCAACTCAATTCTTGTTCTTCGCATGAGCTATTTAACCCCTTGTTCTCAAGAACTTCTCGACCTCAAGCGTGAACTACAACAGAATATAGACATTGAATGAATTTCCTGGCAAAAAATGTCAATGCACATTCATTGCAACAAACTTGAGACTGTACATTCCAGGTATTCAAACAAGCGACAGAATACAAATGGGTGTAAACCAAAGTTCTTGCAGCTATGAGAAAATTGAGCTAACTCTGCACGACCCGATCCACGGATCTCACAAGAAAGACAATTACCCTGATATTTGTTGGGGTCATCAGAGAGGAACACGAAAAGAAACAGTGAAGCTTGATGAGATAGAAGCTGTTTGTAATGTAACTGCAAAGACTTAAAACAATTGCTATGCCGAAAATTTTCCAGAACCGAGCCTCTGATGAAGAAATTCACTCTTTAAACCCTGAACCCAAGATTGTGCCCAAATTTCCCACAACCCAGACTCGGATGAAGAAATCCCCTCTTTAAACCCTGAACCCCAAGATTTGCTACAAAACATAAAATAGCCTCAAAACACCCGGAGCAAGAACTACCAACAACAACAACAACAAATACTACACAGCCGCCCAGTTTGCAACTGAAAAAGAAACTTTACAAAGCAACTCAACAGACCAAATGTGACGACAAAAGGACCCAAAACACATCACCCTACTTCGAAACAACACAAAACACCCAGCACCTACAATTTAGCACTGAAAAAAGCAGATAACTCCAGATAACTCAAGTAGTACACACAACAAAACCCTCTCCAAACAAAGACAACCAAAAGATCATAACACAAGTTCACACACACCCACCGAAAACAAGAAGTTGCACATGGAGAGGAGGAGGGAAGTAGGAGTGGTGCAAAACAAAGGGTAGGGGAGGCATATATAGATAGACAGAGACAGAGACAGAGAGAGGTGCAGGGGACTGTTGGAGTTTTGAATAGGTTCGCCTACAGTACTTGACTTGTCCTAAGTGAAGTGTTACCAAGGTGTAGAAAAAAAAGCTTGTTTGAGGAGTTGGGGTCTGAAGTGGAAGGACAGAAGAGACAGTGGGGGAGTTATGGAGTGCAGTATGTCTTTTGGTGTGTGGAGGAAGGAAATGGTGACAACACATGCGGCCCAGTCATTGATGCCATGCCATTCCTCTTCATTATCTCCTATAGTACATAGTACATTGTATGATAGCTACTACCTAGTTTTATTTGCTGTTTTGTTTTCCTCTGTAAGTGTTTGTGGACTCCTTCCCCTTTTCCTGTTTCTCTCTTCTTTGTTTGTTTGTGTTCTTGGTACTTCATTTTTGGGGGTTAGAGGAGAGAGTACAAAGCCAACAAGGCTCCTCTTTGCAAACAGCTTCTTCCCTTGCAAAGTTAGGGCATGGTACCAAATCACTCACTAACTAATTTGGGTTGGGGGGTGGTTCAGTTTTTCCCAACTTGGGCTAGAGTGAACCAGCACCCACCATCACACCATCCATTGGATACCTGTTATAATGACTTAGGACTCAGTTGCAGATGAAACCTCAACTGAGTTAAGATCTTGTTTCACCTTTGCTACCCATTCTATAAGAACTAGGTCCTATAGATAGATAGGTACAAAAAATGGTAACTACTATGTAAGTAGATGGTTTATACATAGGTAAGGGCTGCTTTTTCTACCTACCTACTAACAACCTGCCTAGGTTGTTAGTAGGTAGTAGGTAGTAAAACAGTAACTGAGCTAACCACCATGATTAGCTACAGAACTGTTGGGTTCCAACAGAAAACTGTTTCCTGACCACTTATCATCCATCCTTCATGGTGCGCTGGTGGGTGCTGCTTCACTCTGGCCCCCAACTTGTAAGTTGGTGGCTGCCTTTTTGTTGCCACTGAGCAAAGGCGCAGTGAAAGCAAACCTAACGTAACTTGTAGTGTGTCAGCTCTGCTATTCAACTCAGGGTATAAGCTCCAGCTTTGGGACCTCAGAGAGGGCTGTAGTGTGAAGAAGGTTCTAGCATAAAGCTGAAACTATGGTGGTTAGTCTCTTTTTGTATGCCATATCCCTTAAAGCTTAAACCTTGCATTGTGTAAATGCTTCCAATTGACAGAGTTCCTTTATGTCAACCTTGCAATGTGTAATTTTCCCCCCTTTGACAGAGTTACTTTATGTCCGAGATTCTTGACATTTCTTCATTGATACCAAGACTGTATGATGTATGCCCCTCCCACATATAAACCCCCTTCTCTTGTGTTGTGTGAAGTAAGAGCATCACACCATTTTTTCAATTTTTACCAACCAGGTATCACCAGGGAAAAAATCAGAGCAGATCTTTATGCTCAAAAATATCCTTCGGCCATGGGTTTTATCAGAATTGGGCTTGTGCTCAACTCTGCCTTGCACGTTTCCTTATCCCCATAAAGCCCATAGACTTTACCATACACAAAAAGACAGTTGGGTCTCCCAAACTCATGAGGCCTAACTACAAAAGAAATCACTCAATGACCATTCTTAAAAAATTAAGTAGAAGTCCTATCCTTCCTTTAAAGTAAAAGTAACATAAAGACCTGCGCCAAGTTTTCAGTGTAGTACTGGGAGGGCAGTTACCTAGAGTAATTTTTCCTCTGCTGTTTGTGCGGCATTTCAAAAAAAGGACTGTTTGCTAGGTATCATGGGGAAAAAAATTTAAAAATCCGCACGGGTCTTAACAACACTCTGTAAAGCCATTAGCCTCGGGCTCATGCTTGGCTCCACCTAACAAAGGCCCTTATTCCTGGGCTTGATAAAGCCCACGGCCTTGGGATTAACCCTACACATCAATACATTTTATGCTAGCTAGAGGAGCTTCTTGACTACACCACAGGTGTTGCATTCCTTTTGGGTGCAGTGAAGCGGGGGTGGTGTGAGCTGCCTTAGTTCTTGTAGCAGTATCATCTGGTCACGCATCTCAGGGCTGTTTCAACCTTATGGTGTTGTGGAGTTCCTATGGTATAGGCCCCAATGTTATTTGAGGCATAGGTCTTTAAAGCCAGTGTGACAATCACGGAGCCCGACCCAGCAGTTGAGGAGCCTGGCTTGGGCTCATCGTAACCTTGGTCCACCCCCAAAGTTTTGGGGAGGGGTGTCAGTGGGTGGGAGGGGGCCCACATGCACCTACCCCAAACAAGACTCCAGAATTGAGGCCCCTAAATATGTGGCATAGTTCTAGATTTCACAAACCAGTGCTAAGTTTTGAGGTTTACAAACTGGTCCCAAGTTTTGTGGTCCCAAAGCTACACCGTTGTCTTGACATCCTGAAATGGACATCCCCGGCCGTCCTACCACCCTATCACCTGGCCTACAACTACCACCCACAATTCATGGCAGCCATTTCTTGAGCTAAGGTTAGGGATGGCAACGGCATAGCTTTGGGACTGCAACGGATGGCAGTTTCGCATTGGTATAGACTGTGCTCATGTAGCTAGGTTTACACATGATAGTACAATAACACTTGCACTGAAGAAACTCACAAGCTACACATGAGAGCTCTAAGTATGATGAAGACCTGAACAGACTGTATTCCTCCCTAAGAACTAAGCACAAATTGTTTGGTGTGGTATAGGGCAATGAATAATTTGTATAGGGCAATTTAGCCTCTGATGATTTGATGTGTCAAGCAAGGGATTGTAATTCAGTAACAACTGAGTGAGGGATTGTTTATGAGCATGGAAAGCAGGATTCTGAAAGAGAAGAAGATCTAAGAAAATCCAGAAAGCATTCTGAGTATGACCAGTTGAAGCAAAAGTGGTTGACCACTTTCTGGTAAGCAGAAGGGGCTGTTGGTGGGGAGGCTTGCTTGGTTTTGAATCCATACGTGACCCCAATAAACCTGAAATGATAAAAGAATTGTGGCAGGGAGAAACTGGCAATTGATGATCATGTGCCTGTCCATTGTCTGCCCTCCACAGAACCTGAATATTAAATTGCTTCACCAAACAAAAACAAGCCGCAATGTCCTCTATACACAATATCGCACGAAATCCAGGGGAGGGACTGCATTAGCACCCACAACATGCGACAAACAGCACAACAACAGCAACTTGTACCAAAGAACTTCAAGAGGGATAAAATGAGAAAAAACTGCACTTGTTTTCTTAGGTTGTGACATGTCAACAACACTGTCCAACTGCTACAACAAAAGAGGACAGTCCTAGTTTCACTTCTCTATGTCTCTCCACTTCCCCCAACAGCTCAGAAGTTCCTATGGAACTGATTTGTACAGTCCAAACTACTCCCCCCACCCCACAGAGCACTCCTAATACTATGGAATGATTCCACTGCATGTGTTAGAACTGAAAGTAGTGTGATGAGAATGATAAACCTGTGAGACTTCATGCAACAAGTAGGTACATGAGAGGA
>Ga0116230_10006074_pt1 | contig 11873 bp, 14 predicted proteins | sample S1TSphfallax_3_FD_88678 | JGI IMG/M metagenome (GOLD analysis project Ga0116230, IMG submission 88678) | Host-associated microbial communities from peat moss isolated from Minnesota, USA - S1T2_Fd - Sphagnum fallax MG | ecosystem: Host-associated > Plants > Peat moss > Unclassified | place...
ATTTGAGTATATCCTCGCTAAGTATACGAGAGCCGCCTGCAAAGAATGTCCTAGCCTGGAGGGCCGGAAGGTTACGCCTCACCAGCTCCGGCACAGCTGCGCAATGGTAATGCTCGGGGCAACGCGCGACGTGCGAAAGGTCGCGCTGTGGCTTGGCCATGCGACCATCCGGACGACCGAGGTCTACCTGCAAGCCGACCCCTCAGAAAAGCTCGAGGCAATGGAGGCGGTGATGCCACTGGAGCTGCGCCGCGGTCGGTTCCGAGCGGCAGATGCTCTGATCAATTCTCTCCTAGGCTCCACCCGGTCGGAGCGCAGAAGCTCGGAGGAGGCACCCAGAAGTGGCCGCCGCCGACCTGCAGGGGCGTGATCGAATGTTGCGGACTATTTAGACGCAGAACGGTCTCTGTGGTGGCATCTGGCCGAAAGCGGAATGTCAGGTCTGGAGCAGGCTGGCCCAGGAAGCTGCCATCCGTATGTAAGCGGACAAAACCCCGAGCAGTTGGTGCACTATTACGCGTTCCGGTGAATCGTGAACACGGATTCCGTTTGATCGTGAACGCTCAATCCAGTTGATCCTGAACGCCCATTCCGGTCGATCGTGAACACCGGTTCCGGTGATTGGTCTTCCCGCGTTTTCGTGGACACGTGTTTAGCTTGCGACCTGCTCTGCCTGTTCGGATGTGAGATACCCGACTGTAGAGTGGATGGGCTGCCGATTGTTGTGGCCTTCGATGTAGGCGAACAAGTCCTGCGGGCCTCGTCGTGGCTGGCCCAGCGTCGCGGCCGGACGAGTTCGACCTTGAGCGTGTGGAAGAAACTCTCCACTGGCGCGCTGTCGTAGCAGCACGCGGTCTGGCTCATCGAGGCCTGGGCGCCGGTGGTTGCGAGTTGGTCGACCTAGGCACCCGTTCGGCGTGAGCATCCACCCGACTGGGTGTTGCAGCTGCCTCGAAATCGCACAGCAGTATCGGTTTTACCGATACGCTGAACGTAAAAATTGAATTTTACAATACTTTCCAGACTTTGCCATAATCCTCGCATGACGTTAGACCGCATGGAGATACAGATGGCGCTGGCAAACTTCGACAAGAGTGAGAGCTTCGGAAGTTGGCAACTCTGAGTCGACTTCGGGCTGATCAATACAGAGCATAAGCGCCTCTCCACAGAACATTAGGCGCGCGTGGCCGATATTGACACTCCTGCACGGGGGCTGATCGCCCGGTGGCCACATCGCCACCAACACGTTATTTAATCAGGATTTGTCGCGCATGCCACTGAAAACAGTCCAGGCACCCCTTCCCGGCGTCTTTTACCGAAATCCCGCGCCGGATCAGCCTGCCTACAAGGTAGTGGGTGACTTGGTTGTTGTTGGCGACACGATCGGCCTGATTGAGGTGATGAAAACCTTCACTGCCGTGGTCGCTGAAGAGGCGGGCAAGATCGTCGCGTTTCATCTCGAAAACGACGACGCCGTCATGGCCGGCGAGCCGCTGTACGATATCGAGACCAGATAAAATGGCGATCTCCAAGCTTTTCATAGCCAATCGGGGCGAAATCGCGGTTAGGATCATCCGTGCCGCGCATGAGCTGGGGATCCGCACCGTGCAAGCGGTGAGCGCGGCCGATCGTTGTATGCTTGCGGCGAGAATGGCTGGCGAATTCGTCGAGATCGGCAAGGCTCATGCGTCAAAATCTTATCTGAACAAGGAAGCCGTCGTCGCGGCGGCCGTCGCAAGCGGCGCCGATGCGGTGCATCCCGGCTATGGCTTCCTGTCCGAGAATGCCGATTTTGCCGAAATGGTGGAACGGGCCGGGATGGTTTTCGTTGGTCCGAAACCGGAGACCATTCGCGCCATGGGCGACAAGGCGACGGCCCGTGTCATGGCGATGCGCGCTGGAGTCCCGACCGTGCCGGGGTCGGAGGGCCGCGTCGAAACGGCGGTCGCTGCCTTAAATGCCGCCAATGACATCGGCTATCCCGTGATGATCAAGGCTGCGGCAGGTGGTGGTGGACGCGGCATCAGGGTCGCGAACACCGCAGAAGAGCTGGAAATGTTGATCCCGCAGGCGGGCGCAGAAGCACTCGCGGCCTTCGGAGACGGCGGGCTATACTTGGAGCGATTTGTCGGCCGCGCCAGGCATGTCGAGGTTCAGATCCTGGGCGACGGAACCCGCGCGGTGCATCTATTCGAGCGCGAATGCTCTTTGCAGCGACGGCGCCAGAAGGTGTGGGAAGAGGCGCCCGCTGCCTGCCTCACGCCCGATGTCCGAGATGCACTCTGTGCGTCGGCGGTCCGGCTAGCCGAGAGCGTAAACTATCGTGGCGCCGGAACGCTGGAATATCTTTACGACGGGACACTCGGCAAATTCTTCTTCATCGAGATGAATACACGTATCCAGGTCGAGCATCCCGTCACCGAGATGACTACGGGCGTCGACCTGGTCAGATCGATGCTGCGGATTGCCGGCGGAGCGCCTTTGGCGCTCCATCAATCCGAAATCCGGCAGCGTGGGCATGCCATCGAGGTTCGTATAAACGCCGAAGATCCCGCGCGCAATTTCGCGCCAGCACCCGGTACCGTCGCAAGCCTGACTGTGCCGGGAGGCATGGGTGTCCGTTTCGATACGATGCTCTACACCGGGTACACGGTACCCCCGTTTTACGACAGCCTGCTCGGCAAACTCATCGTGTGGGACGACGATCGTCCGTCGGCCGTCCGTCGATTGCTCGGCGCGCTGTCGGAGCTTTCGATCGATGGATTGACGACGACGCAGACCCTGCATCAGGCACTCGCGCTAGATGACGAAGTGAACGCCGGCGCGTTTCACACGCGGTGGCTGGAAGATTGGCTCGATGCCAATCCGGCCATCGCCTCGGCCGCCTGAGAGCAAGGACAGGAAGATGCGAGCAGTGATCCGATGACCACGCGATACGCCTTCGGGGGCGACGAGCACATCTTTGTCGAGGTCGAGGATGCAATGTCGCTCGATGCCTTCTTCAAATCACTCTCGATGACAAACGCCGTCCGCGAGATGAAGATTGCCGGCGTAACCGAAATCTGTCCGGCGAATGCCTCCTTCCAGATCAAATACGACCCGGACGTGATTGCGCCGATCGAACTTCTGGCCGAGCTGATGCGACTGGAGACCGTGGCCGATGCGGCCGACTTCAACCTCGCCACCCGCATCATCGAGATGCCAGTCTACTACAATGACCCTTGGACTTATGAGACCCAGATGCGCTTCCGTGAGCGGCATCAGGATCCGACAGGCACAGACTTAGACTACGCCGCCCGCATCAATGGCTACGCATCTGTCGATGACTTTATCGTGGCGCATGCGGCTTCGCCGTGGCTCGTCTCGATGGTCGGGTTCGTTGCGGGACTGCCGTTTCTCTACCAGATGGTTAACCGCGACAAGCAACTGCAGACGCCAAAGTACCTGCGTCCGCGCACGGATACACCCAAGCTCACGATCGGACACGGTGGATGCTTCGGCGCGATCTATTCGGTGCGTGGTGCTGGAGGTTACCAGATGTTCGGGATCACGCCAGTGCCAATCTACGATCCGACGCAAGAGATCAGCTACCTTCGTGACTTCATGATCTTCTTCAAGCCCGGCGACATCGTGAAGTTCAAGTCCGTCGATCGCGCGGAATATGACGCGGTGTTGGCCGCAGTTGGTGACGGTACTTTCGTGCCACTGATCAAGCCGGTGACGTTCTCGCTTGAGGCGTTCAAGGCCGATCCCGCCGCTACCAATGCAAAGCTCCTAGAGGCCCTCTATGGCGCTTGAGATCCTCAAACCGGGCCTCGCCACGACCGTCCAGGACCTCGGACGTCCCGGCTATTATCACCTGGGAATTCCGTTGTCCGGCGGTATGGATCGACTGGCACTGGCGGCCGCTAATCTGCTGGTCGGAAACGACGAGGGCGATGCAGTCCTCGAAGCCGTCTTCCTGGGCCCAGAGGTCCGTTTTACGTCGGACGCAATCATCGCGATCACCGGCGCCGACTTGCCGGTCAAAATCGACGGTACCGAGCAGCCCACATGGACGACCTTGAGCATCAAGGCGGATCAGGTCCTATCGTTCGGATTCCTGAAGGCCGGCGCTCGTGCCTATATCGCGATTTTCGGCGGTATCGATGTGCCGGTCGTGCTCGGCTCGCGATCGACCTATTCGCTTGGCGCGCTCGGCGGGTATCACGGGCGTGCGCTGAAGGCCGGCGATGCGCTCGCCCAGTTGCCGCCAAAGCGTTCGGTGCGAGTCGGCACCACCATTGCAACCGAGCTTCGGCGGGGCCCGGGCGTCAATCCCATTTTGCGTGTCCTGCCCGGGCTTTACTGGCATCGGATCACGGCCGAAGCCGGCAACGGCTTCTTCGAGGACACCTGGAAAGTTGCGCCCGAAGCCGATCGCATCGGCTACCGCTTCCGCGGCGGACGTCCGCTTGAGTTTGTGCCGCGCGAACCTCCGTTCGGCGCCGGTTCCGACCCGTCGAACATCGTCGATAGTTGCTACCCCTATGGGTCCATCCAGGTTCCTGGCGGCACGGAACCGATCGTTCTGCATCGCGATGCCGTTTCCGGCGGTGGCTACTTCATGATCGGCGCCGTGATTTCCGCCGACATGGATCTGATCGGACAATTGCAGCCGAACCAGAAAGCCCGTTTTACCGTCGTCAGGATGGAAGAAGCGATTGCCGCCCGTAAGGAAGTGCAGACCACCATTGCCACTATCCGCGAAAGCATCTGAGATGGGGATAGATCATGCAAACCAATCTGATGTCCACGGCATGGCCCGAAGCCGAAGGTCCGATTTCGGGAAAACTTATGCTTCTGGCAGCAGGTTTCATCGTCGACGAACCCGCCCGGACCTCGGCCCTGCATATAAGCGGCTCCTTTCCCCTGACCCGTGGGTAGGGGACATGACCGACCGCATGAACCACTCTCTAACCGCCCATTCCGTGTCTGTCTCGTTCGACGGGCTGACCGCCCTTTCCAGCGTTAATCTCACCGTGCCGAAAGGCTCCGTGACCGGCCTGATCGGCCCAAACGGGGCAGGCAAGACGACGCTCGTCAACGTCCTGACGGGGTTCCAGGCGCCAACGACAGGCCAGGTGATGATGGACGGTATCGGGATTGGGGCGAAGCCTGCGCATAAGATCCGCCACCTCGGAATTGCCCGAACGTTCCAGTCTGGCCGGCTGTTCGACGATCTCAGCGTTGTAGACAATCTGGAGGTGACGGGCGTCGGACTTGGGCTCTCCCGCAAAAAGGCGTCGGCCCAGGCAGACGAGATGCTCGACTGGATGGGCATCTCCGCTCTGGCCGAGCGCCACGCTGGGGCCTTGCCCTATACCGACGAGAGGCGGGTCGCGATCGGACGGGCGCTGATGATGGAGCCGAAATACCTGCTGCTGGACGAGCCAGCCGCAGGCATGTCCACAGAAGAAGCCGAAGACCTGTCGCAGCTGATCGCCCGCATCGTCCGCGAGATCGACTGCGGCGTCCTCCTCATCGAGCACAATATCGGCATGGTCCTGAAGACCTGCAACTACATCCATGTGCTTGATTCCGGCGTGATTATCGAAGTCGGCCCACCGGATGTGATCAAGGCCAGCGAAAAAGTCCGCCACGCCTACATGGGCACGGAAGGCCAAACGGCAGGAGAGGCGCTATGACGCTCCTGACGGTCGATGCCATCAGAGTGTCCTATGGCAAGCTTACGGCCCTGCGTGGCGCCAGCATCTCTGTGAAGGAAGGCGAGAGCCTCTTCGTCACTGGTCCGAACGGGGCAGGAAAGTCGACGCTTCTGAAGGCGATAGCAGGTGTCGTGGCGTTGCGCGCTGGCACGATCACGCTCACCGGCACGACGATTGACGGCAAGTCGCCCGAGGACATTGCTCGGCTCGGCTTCTCGATGGTACCCGAGGGACGGGATGTCTTCGGTAGCCTGACGATAGATGAAAACCTGCGGATCGGCATAGGCATGCGTGCCGACAAGGATGCGGCCCACCGCGACCTTGAGACCGTGTACTCGGTGTTCCCGATGCTGGCCGGGCGAAAGCACAAACCGGCTGGCGTGCTCTCCGGCGGCCAGCAGCAGATGCTGGTCATCGGCCGGGCATTGATGGCCAAACCGAAGCTCATTGCCATCGACGAACCCTCGCTCGGCCTTGCCCCGAAGGTCATCGACGATGTCTACGCGACCCTCCTCAAGCTTCGCGATGCGCAAGGTCTGACATTGCTCATCGTCGAACAAAGCTCGGCGCGCGCCATGCTGACCGGCGGGCGGATGGTGCTGATGCGGTCCGGCGAAGTCGTGCTCGAGGGCGATGCGCGCCAACTGGCTCGCGGTAACGCCTTGCAAAAGGCCTACTTCGGCTATGGAGACCACTGACCATGACCGAGTTTATCCAGATGATCATCGATGCGCTCAGTCTCGGCAGTCTTTACGCGCTCGGTGCTCTCGGCATCGCATTGATTTTCGGTGTCATGCGGCTCGTGAACTTCGCCCATGGCGACACGATCGCATTCTGCGTCTTCGCCCTTCTGTGGCCCTCGATCGATGCAGCGGCGATCGTGTTTGCCGGCAACCTGCCGACAATCCTGTTGATCCCGCTCATTCTGCTGCTTGGTGCCGGCCTCTCGGTTCTGTCCGAAATCATCGTGTTCCGACGTTTCCGCAGCGCCAATCCGGCAACGATGATGATCGCCTCTTTCGCGCTCGGCTTCGTCATTCGCTACTTCCTCCTGATGCTTTATTCGAGCCGACCGAAGTCAATCAATCTCTGGGCCAATCTTAGTGAGCCCATCGATCTGTATGGTGCGCGCGTGCCGCTATTGCAGATCGTCACCGTCGCGATAACGCTCGGTATTCTTGGTCTTTTGACGCTATTCTTGAAGCGCAGCCGCTATGGTCTTGAAATGCGAGCGGCGGCTGAAAACTTCACAATGGCCCGCATGCTTGGCGTGCGCGCCAACCGCGTGATCATGCTCGCCTTCGCCCTTTCAGGCATGTTGGCCGCTGCGACCGGGCTCATTGTGGTGACGCAGACAGGTACGGTCGACATCCAAATGGGCGCTTCGCTCATGCTCATCGCGTTCATCGCCACTGTCATCGGAGGCCTCGGAAGTCTCACCGGGGCGGTGATTGCGGCCTATTTGATAGGCGCAGCCAGCGTGCTGATGCAGGTCGTGTTGCCGCTCGACGCCAGACCATTCCGCGACGCCTTTGTCTACGGCGCCGTCATTCTCACGCTGATCTGGCGCCCAAACGGCTTGTTTGTACCTAGATCCGCCAAGCAGAGGGTTTGACCATGGCGACACGCCAATCGATCCTCGCCCGCACGATCTCGACCCCGATCATTCTGACGCTGATACTGCTGGCGGTCGCCGGGCTGTCGCTCTGGGTCGACAACGGCATCTTCACGCGCACCATCGTTGAGGTTTTCATCCGCGTCATGATCGTCGTCGGGCTCTATACATTCATCGGCAACTCGGGCGTCATCAGCTTCGGGCATATCGGCTTCATGTGCATCGGCGCCTATGCGACCGCGTGGTTCACGATTCCGCCGGCGATGAAAAAATACTCACTGCGCGGCCTGCCGGACATCATCTCACACAATCAACTGCCCTTTTATCTCTCGATCACGCTGGCCACGCTCTTTGCCGGAGTGTTCGCCTCCATCTTTGGCAAGATCCTCGTGCGCCTGTCGGGCATCGCGGGCTCTATCGCGACCTTCGCCACGCTCGCAATGATCAACACGATCTATTCGAACTGGGAGACAGTCACCGGCGCGACCAGTTCCATCGTGGGGATCCCGCGCAAGACCGGCCTTTGGACTGGTTTTGCTGGCGCCGAACTCGCCGTCATCGTTGCCTATCTCTACGCGATCTCGCGTTCCGGATTGGCGCTCCGGGCCGCGCGCGACGAGGCGGTCGCGGCCGAAGCCTCCGGCGTCGATATTGCCCGCGAGCGGCTGAAGGCCTTTGTTGTCAGCGGCTTGATTCTCGGCGCATCCGGCGCACTCTACGCGCATTTCCTCGGCGTACTAACGCCGGATGCCTTTTACCTTGGCCTCACCTTCATCTCGCTTTCGATGCTCATCGTCGGCGGCATGAACAGTCTATCGGGCGCTGTCGTGGGCGTCGTCGTGCTTTCGACGATCATCGAACTGCTCAGGACGCTCGAAAAGGGCGTGACGATCGGCGCTGAGACTTGGTCGCTGCCGCATGGCGCGCAGGAGATCGCCATTGGCGGCGTGATGATCGTCATCCTGATTTTCCGACCTTCAGGGCTAACCCGAAACCAGGAACTGACCTGGTCCGGATGGCCCTTTTCGAAACCTTCTGCTCGCCCGGATGAACCGATCGAGGACCGGGCGACGGAGGGGGCTGGCGCATGAGTGTTAAAGGAGAGACCAACATGAGACATCTTTCGAAATATGTAGTCGGTGCTTTGATGGCTGGGCTGTCGCTCGGCACATCTGCCGCGCACGCTGCCGATATTGTCGTCGGATTTGCCACCGCCTCGTCCGGCTTCATGCAGGCCTATGACAAGCCGGCACAGGATGCGGCGATGATCCGCATCGACGAGATCAACAAGGCCGGCGGTTTGCTCGGGCGGCAGATCAAGGTCGTCACAGCCGATACCAAGACCGACCGTGCCGAAGGAGCCAAAGCGGGCCTGGAGGTGATCGACAAGGGCGCCGATCTCGTTGTCGTATCCTGCGACTATGACTTCGGGTCTCCGGCAGCACTTGCCGCAGAAGCCGCCGGCAAGGTGTCGTTCTTCTTGTGCGCGGAGTCCGTCAAGGCCGGCATCCAGGGCGTCGGTCCCCACAGCTTCTCGGCCTCGGTCCTCGCGGCCGTTCAGGGCGCAACGATGGTCGACTGGTCGTACAATAAGGAGAATGCGCGCACCTATTATCGGCTCCTTGATACCTGGACCGAATATAACAAGGGCATTTGCGACGGCTTCGACTGGCAGCTTCCGAAAATGAAGGACGCAAAGCTGGTCGGTAGCGATACCTTCAAGAATGAAGACGCCAGCATCGCCGCGCAAATCACCCGCATCAAGAGCCTGCCCAAGCAGCCTGATGCAATCATGCTGTGCTCGATGATGCCTGGTGTCGTCAGTGCCATCAAACAGATCCGCGCTGCCGGCATAACATCGATGATCCTCAATGGTTCAGGCGTCGACGGCAGCTATTGGCTGTCGGCCACACCGGATCTGTCCAACTTCTACGTGCCGGTGCAGGGGTCGATTTATGGCGATGATCCTAACAAGGCCGTTACCGCCTTCAATGCCAAGTACAAGGCCGCAACCGGCAGCGAGCCCTCAAGCCAATACGTCTATCCTGGTTATGTGCTGATTGACGTATGGGCGAAGGCTGTCGCGCGTGCTGGCACGACCGACGCCGACGCCGTCGCCGCCAAGCTGGAAGCCATGAAGGATGAGCCCACCCTGTTCGGACCCCGCACGTTCACAAGCGAACTGCACCATCAGAACAAAGGCAAATACCTCATCGTCGACGTTAACAAGGGCAAGCCCAGCGTCGTTGACGAATGGACCATCGCAGCACCGATCCCGCTCTCTTATCTACTGAAGCAGTAAGAAGTATGGCGTCATGACCGCCGCAGGAGGAGAGCTAAACTGCGGCGGTCAGTCACGAAGTAGGCTGAGAGGCGGTAGTGGTAATGGTCCCAATATCGTACCTGCGCTCTAGGGTCAGGACCCATAAACGGTTGACCCGGCTCGACCAGGTCTGATTCTGGTTTTGGCGGGAGGAACCCCGCCATGAGTGAGCAGTTTTGGCTGTCTGACGAGCAGATCAAGAGGCTTGCGCCGTATCTCCCGCGCTCGCGGGGCAAGGCAAGGGTGGATGACCGGCGCGTGCTGAGCGGCATCATCCACATCCAGCGCAACGGCTTGCGCTGGTGCGATGCCCCGGCGATCTACGGTCCGCACAAGACGCTCTACAACCGTCATGTCCGCTGGACACGCAATGGCGTGTTCGCACGCATCTTCGCCGCGTTGGCGGAGGCTGCCGGGCCACCGGAGCGGATCATCATCGACAGCACGCACCTCAAGGCACACCGCACGGCAGCAAGCCTGCTGCAGAAAAAGGGGGCCCGCGGCGTATCGGACGCACCAAAGGCGGGCTGAACTCCAAGCTACATGCGGTCTGCGACCGGCATGCTCGGCCTGTGGTCCTGCTGCTGTCGCAGGGGCAGATGAGCGACCACAAGGGTGCCGGGCTCCTGATCGACGCGCTTCCGCCAGCACGCGAACTGATCGCCGACCGCGGCTACGACAGCGACGGCTTCCGCGCGGCCCTCGAAGACCTCGGCATCACGCCCTGCATTCCCTCGCGCAAGCACCGGAAACACCCCCATCCGCACAACCAGACCCTCTACTGCCAGCGTCACCCAATCGAAAACCTGTTTGCCAAGCTCAAGGACTGGCGACGCATCGCAACCCGGTATGACCGGTGTGCCGACATCTTCCTGGGCGCTATCACGTTGGCCGCCACCGTCATCTTCTCGTTGGGCAAATGAGTCCTGACCCTAGATCAGCCAAACAGGGTCTAGCCATCGCAACTCACCCTAAGAAAGGATTGAATTCCGATGGCCCAACCTTAGTCAACTACGCGCAATCCAAATTGCCGGTTAGCGATTGGCGGTTGCGTGTTTAGATTTCAACCTCTCGCCACATGCCCTATGTATTCTCGGATGATGGTGCCGCGATTTGGATGCCGTTCGCACTCAGCGCTGCATGTATGGCCTGCAGCAACTCAACGGAGCTGGGCGTGTCGGAATGCACGCAGATCGAGTCGAATCCTATGTCGATATCGTAGCCGTCGGCCGCGCGGACCTTACCTTCCAGGCAAGCGCGGACCACCCGCTCGGCCAGCTTGCCCGGCTCGTGATTGCCGCCGCGGCGGGTCAGCAGGATGACCCCAGATCTGTCGTATTCGCGGTCCGCATAGAACTCCCGAATAACCGGCTGCCCCACCGCAACTGCTGCGCGATAGGTCGCTGAAGCTTCCATGCAATATATGAATGTTTCGGGGCCTAATGTTCGCATAAGGTTAACAAAGGAGTTCGACATCGCTTCGTTCTCCGCGAGTTCCATGTACAGCGCACCATGCGGTTTTACGTGCTGAAGTTCTGTATCGTATCGACGCGCAAATTCTCGTAGGGCACCGATCTGGTAAACCATGTCGTTGATAGTCTCTTCTTCCATTCCGACTATCTTCCGACGGCCGAACCCCTGAAGATCACGATAGCCCGGATGCACCCCAATGCGGACCTTCGCCTCAAGGGCCAAGCGTATTGAAGCGTCCATATGGTTGGGATCGCCCGCGTGGAATCCGGCTGCTATGTTGGCCGAGCTGATGAGCTTCATCAGCTTTTCATCGCTTGTGTTTCCCAACTGCCACTGCCCGAAGGCCTCACCCATATCACAACTGACGTCGACAATCTTACTAGCCATGTGTGCATCCTCTATGCCCAAGTCGGACGTACGGCCCGCCTCTACATCGGAGCCTAGTCTTACTGTCCGAATTAGGACAATTGTATTCTATGAGAATAGTTTTCGGAGTTTCCTATAATGTAGAGGCCGGCAAAATACGGACGGACCGCCAATTCTGGAAAACATAGGTGCATGGAGAGCGCTGAAATAACTCTATTTACATTCGGGTCAGTCTCGCAGAAAATTTATAAAAGGCCAATGATCTAAAATCGATACTGAACCGCGAGCGTAAAAAGGCATGCTGCCATACCCCAGCTTCTATTGGACTCAACCCGGATCATCATATTCAATCACTGCGGTGCTACGAAAACGGCAAACGTCGCAGAAC
>Ga0116230_10006076_pt1 | contig 11869 bp, 3 predicted proteins | sample S1TSphfallax_3_FD_88678 | JGI IMG/M metagenome (GOLD analysis project Ga0116230, IMG submission 88678) | Host-associated microbial communities from peat moss isolated from Minnesota, USA - S1T2_Fd - Sphagnum fallax MG | ecosystem: Host-associated > Plants > Peat moss > Unclassified | place: USA...
ACGATCTTGTTGAGATCAACGGCAATGTTTTTGAGTCCGGCTGAGGAAAAACCAGTCGCGGCGGCAGTGATGGTGTAGCTGCCGACGGGAAGGTTGGTGAAGTGATAGGTGCCCTCGGCGTTGCTGATGACTGTCACTTTGACGGCAGTGGCTTCATTGGTTGCCGTGACGGTGGCGTTTTGGATAGCAGCGCCGCTGGCATCGGCCACGGTACCGGTGACGTCGCCGCTGTTGGATTGAGCGAACGCGCCCGTGCTGAACAGGATGAAAGCGAGAAAGAAAGATAAAAGGGTGTTTTTAGAACGCATAATCTCCTTAAATGAGGCAGGCTGAAATCGACGGGGATTAAGGCGCTGATCCTCTCTGCATGCAATTTAATAGCCGAATTGCATGTAGTTGAAAAGAAAGGCAAATCGTAAGTAGTAGCTATTAAATATAGGAGAATTCTGCGCGAAATATTACTACTAACTGGAGATCGAATAAGGGGTAATATTACTAGTCGCGTAGATGTACTTAAGAAAAATTTCTAGCTAAGGGCGGAATGAAGGCTGCGAACCGTAAGAGAGTGGTTGCCCGGATAGCAGGGCAACCGCTCTCTCACTGGTACAAGCAAAGGCGGCATAGCCGCCTTTGGTCGCGGCTCGGAAGGGCCGCGAATCGGAAAGCTACCGGAGGTTTAGAAAATGAACTTCGCTCCCAGTTGGACGTTGCGGTTGCCGTTGTAGCTGCCGGTGATGGTGCTGCCGGTGCCGTCGATGATGTAGGCGTTGTTTGTGTTGATGCTGAAGTTGGCGTGGTTGTCGGCGTTGTAGGATTCCAGGCGGAGCTGGAGCGACTTGGATTCGGTGATGCGCACGTTTTTGTACATGCCGAGATCCAGGTTCCAGGTGCCGGGCGATCTAAACGCATCGCGGCCCGTCATGTTGGCGGGGAAGGGACCGAAGTCGGAATCGCCGGTGATGGGGTTGATGTAGGCGCCAGTGTTGATATTGGCGAAGTTGTAAACGGTGTAGGAGTCGGTGCCGGCGGCGATGCGCGTCGGGGCGGGGGCGGCCTGATTCAGAACCACGCGGGTAGAGATGTAGTTGTCGTTGGTCAGGTCGTAAATGGTGTAGGGAGCGCCGGTGCGGGCGGTGAAAACGGGCGCGAGTTCCCAGCCGTAGGCGACGGCATGCAGGATGCCCTTGCTGTTTTTCAGGAACGGAATGGCCCAGATGGCGCCAATCGCGACGCGGTGACGGTTGTCAAAGTTGGAACTGCCTTTGTCGACCGAGGGATTCTGGAAATCGGTATAGCCGAGGTTGAACTGGTTGCTGGAAGAGCTGAAAGTGTCGCTCAAATCGTCGATGCTGTGGCTATAGGTGTAGTTCATGCGCAGGGTGAGGCCGGTGTGGCCGACGTCCTGAATGTCGTAGCGTGTGTTGAGCGCGTTGTAGGAAGAATGGCCGCCAGCGCCGCGCAGGTTGATAGAGCCGTACTGCTGGTTAAGGGTGGCGTTGCAATCGCCGGGGGTGCAGGGGATGCCCAGATAGTAGTTGCCGGAGCCGGGGAAGTTGGCGGAGGAGATGTCGTACTGGTTTTCGCCGATGGTGCCGGAATAATCGAGCTCGATGTGCATGCTGGCACCCAACTGATGTTCCAGCGAAGCACTGAAGCTGTGGGCGTAGGATTGCGGGATGTTGGGCTGGACCCAGCGCAATTCAGAAGGCGGCAGGGCGGCCGAACCGCCGGCACCGGACAGAATTCCATAGTTGGTGGTGGGCAGCGGAATGGTGTTGAAACCCTGGCTGCCTTCAAACAGGTTGACCACGGCGTAATTCGGCGGATTGAAGAGCACGTTGAAGGTGACGTTGCCGAAGTTGCGTTCGTAGTTGATGCTGTAGCCGCCGCGCAAAGCGGTTTTGCCGTCGCCGAAAACGTCCCAGGCGAAGCCGAGCTTGGGGGCGAAATTCAGCGGGCTGGCGTACCAGAGAGCGCCATAGGAGCTTTGCGGCGCGGGCTGAACCATGCCGTTGGCGACGGCCTGGGGGAACGCCGGGTTTTGCGGGCTCACGTTGTTGGGCAGGTAGAAGTTGGAATCCAGATTCGGGTTCACGTTGTGCTGAGTGCCGAAGTACTCCCAGCGGATGCCGAGGTTGAGCGTCAGGCGCGTGTTGACTTTCCAGGAATCCTGGAAATAAAGGGCGCTTTCTTCATAGCGGTTGCTGCGTTCGAAGGTGGGCGGCACCACCGGCAGGTTAATGGTGCAGGCGGCGGTTTGCACGCCGCCGATGCAGGGGTATTTGCCTTGCGGATTGATGGCGGCGGCGAACTGATATTCCTGTCCGGAGATCAGGTTGTCCATGCCCTGGCCGAGGGTGTAGCCGACCACATTGGTGGAATCTTCGTAAGCGCCGAAGGTGCGGTTGTCGCGCAGATAAGTCTGGGAACCGCCCCAGCGGATTTCGTGCTTGCCGATGGTGTAGCTGAGATCTTCATAAAGCTGGCCGAAGTTCTGCGGGCCGCCGAAGGGGGTGGTGCCGCCGGGCATGGCGATGTTGTAGTTGCCCAGTTGTGTCTGGTTGGCGATTTGATAATCGGGCGCAATGCCTTCCGGGGAAATGGGGTCGTCCAGGTTGAAGCGGTTGAAATCGAGCTTGGTCTGGGAGACGAAATGGTCGGAAAAGCTGTGCGTCACGGCCAGCAGCAGGCTGTTGTTGAAAACCAACTGGGGCGTGTTGACGCCGGTGTAGGCGCTGTTGCTTTCCGAACCGGTCAGGTCGGTTTCGCTGTAGAGGGCGTAGCGGACGTAGGCCTGGGTGCGGTCGTTCAGGTTGTAATCGACGCGGCTGACGGTGTTGTAGGTGTTTTGGGGCGATCCGCCGCCGGCAGCGGCCGGGGCGCTGTAAGAGATAAGGTCCAGCATGGGCGCGCTGGCGTTATAGCCTTTGCAGCCGCCGGTGGAGGAAGATCCGGCGCACGGGTCGGTGCCTTGCGCAATCAGCGCGGCGCGGCTGTAGACGCCCAGGACGCTGGCGGTGGGAACCAGTTTGCCGTACTGAGAGTAGATCTGCTGGGCGGCCGAAGTGGCGCTGGCGATGTAGGCGGGATCGAAGACGTACTCGATGTAATTCTGGATGCTGCGAACGCGCGTCCATTCGGTGTTGTTGAAGAAGAAGAGCTTGTTCTTGATGGCCGGACCGCCGAGCGAGAAGCCGAAGTTGTTGCGGGTGAATTTAGCCTCGCCGACCCCGTTGGCGTTGTTGTTGAAGGAATTGGAAGCCAGCGCCGAGACGCGGTTGAATTCGTAGGCGGTGCCGTGGAATTCGTTGGTTCCCGATTTAGTGGTGACGTTGATGATGCCGCCGGAAGCGCGGCCCGATTCAGCGGTGAAGTTGGCGGTGGTGATGCCGACTTCCTGGACCGAATCCACGGGAACCTGCTGGCCGACAGATGCGCCGAATTCGTCGTTGTTGGCGACGCCGTCCAGAAGGACGTTGGTTCCGGCCGAGCGCATGCCGTTCATGGACACGCCGACGCCGTTCTGGCCGGGGTCGTCTTCACTGACGTTGCCGGCGGTGACAACCAGCGCATAGGGATTGCGGCTGGAGGTGGGCAGTTCCGTCATGGCGGCGGTGTTCAGGGTCTGGTTGATGGTCTGGGTTTCGGTGTTGACCTTGATGGCGGCCGCAATTTCCTTGACTTCGACGGTGACCACTTCCTTGCCGATCTGCAGTTTCACATCCTGGCCGACTTTTGCACCGACCGTGATGGTGATTTTGGTTTCAAAGGTGCTGAAGCCGGCGGAGGTGACTTTGACGGTGTAATCGCCAGGGGTGAGGTTCGGGACGGCGTAGATGCCGGAGGAGTTTGACCTGGTGAGACGTTCCGCTCCGGTGGCGGAGTTGACGACGCTGACGGCAGCATTGGCGACGGCGGCACCGGTGGCGTCTGTCACGGTGCCGGTAATCTGGCCGGTTTCGGCCTGAGACCAGAGCAAGCAGACAGCAGACATAAATAGGATGAAAATCTTTAGTACGGCTTTGAAAGAGGGTACCGGGGTAGAAGTAAAGCTCATGGATTCCTTGTTGAATGGATTGGGACTGCGAATATTCCCAGGACGAAAGGGATTTGACCTTCGCAAGCAATTTAGGAACCAAAAGCCAAGCCATTGAAAACAAGCAGAGTAGGGTCTAGGAAATCTACTGAATCTGGGAGAAATACGTGTGCGATTATGGGAACCCGTAACGAATTTGGAACGGTTTGAATACCCAAAAGAGAAAACCGGCTGAACTCCTGAGGAGTTGAGCCGGTTCCGTGGAGTGCGTGACGAGGTGTTTAGAAAATGAACTTGGCGCCAAGCTGGACGTTGCGGTAGCCGTTGTATTGGCCTGTGATCGTGCTGCCAGTGCCGTCCACGATGTAGGCGGAGCCGGTATTGACGCCGAAATTGGCATGGTTGAAGGCGTTATAGGCTTCCAGGCGCAACTGCAGCGACATGCGTTCGCCAATTTGGATGTTCTTATAAGCGCCGAGATCAAGGTTCCAGGTGCCCGGGGTCTTGAACGCATCGCGGCCAGTCATGTTGGCTGGAAATGGACCGAAGTCGGAATCGCCCGTGATGGGATTGATATAGGTTCCGGTGGCGATATTGGCGAAGTTATAGAGCGTGTAAGTATCGACACCTGAGTTAATCCGGGTGGCGGCGGGAGCGGCCTGATCCAGAACCACGCGGGTATATATATAGTTGTCGTTCGTGATGTCGTAGATGCTGTAAGGCGCTCCGGTCCTGGCGGTAAAGACCGGCGCCAGTTCCCAGCCGTCGAGAACCGATTTCGCTATGCCGCGCGTGTGCTTGGCAAAAGGAATATCCCAGATGGCAGACAGGGCGATGCGATGGCGATTGTCAAATTCAGAACTGCCTTTATCGACGGACGGATTCTGGAAGTCGGTGTAACCCAGGTTGAACTGGTTGCCCGACGAGCTGAAGGTGTCGCTTAAATCGTCGATGGCGTGACTGTAGGTGTAGTTCACGCGCAAGGTCAGGCCGCTGTGGCCCATATCCTGAATGTCGTAACGGATGTTGCCGGAATTATAGGTGGAATGGCCGCCCGCGCCGCGCAGGTTGATGCCGGCGTATTGATTGTTCAGAGTGGCGTTGCAGTCTCCGGGCGTGCAGGGGATGCCCAAATAATAGTTGCCGGTGCCGGGAAAATTGGCGTAGGAGATGTCGTACTGGTTTTCGCCGATGGAACCGGAGTAATCCAGTTCCAGGTGCATATTGGACCCGAACTGGTGTTCCAGCGAAGCGCTGATGAGATGGGCGTAGGATTGCGGGATGTTCGGCTGCACCCAGCGCAGTTCGGAAGGCGGCAGAGCGGTGGAACCGCTGGAGCCGGACAGGACTCCGAAGTTGCTGGTGCTGAGCGGAACGGTGCTGAAACCGGAGGTGCCGGCGATCAGTTCCACCACGGCATAGTTGGGCGGATTGAAGAGCACGTTATACGTTACGTTGCCGAAGTTACGTTCGTAGCCGATGCCATAACCGCCGCGGAGGGCGGTTTTTCCGTCGCCAAAGATATCCCAGGCGAAGCCCAGGCGCGGCGCGAAGTTGAGCGGGCTGGAATACCAGAGGGCACCGTAGGGGCTTTGCGGCGCGGGCGAAACATAGCCGTTGGCGACCGCCTGCGGAAAAGCGGGATTAGTGGGGCCAACATCTTCCGGCAGGTAGAAGTTGGAATCGAGTTCGGGATTGACGTTATGCTGGGTGCCGAAATATTCCCAGCGGACGCCCAGATTCAGTGTGATGCGCTTGCTGACTTTCCAGGAATCCTGCAAGTACAGGCCGGTTTCTTCGTAACGGTTGCTGCGCTCAAAGGTGGGCGGCGCGACGGGCAGGGTGATGGTGCAAGCGGGGGTTTGAACGCCCGCCACGCAGGGATATTTGCCTTGCGGGTTAATGGCGGCGGCGAATTCGTACTCCTGACCGGCGGCCAGATTGTCCAGGCCCGAGCCGATGGAGTTGCCGAGAATGTTGGACGATTCTTCGTAAGCGCCAAAGGTGCGGTTGTCGCGCAGATAAGTTTGCGAACCGCCCCAGCGGATTTCGTGGTTGCCCACGGTAAAGCTTAGGTCCTCATAGAGCTGGCCGAAGTTCTGCGGGCCGCCGAAAGGGATGCTGCTGCCGGGGGCGGTGGGTCCGTAGCCGGGCATGATGACGTCGTAGTTGCCCAACTGCGTGGCGACGTTGGCGCTGCCAAGAAAATAAGTGGGCACGACGCCGGTGGAGGAGAGCGGCTGGTCGATGTTAAAGCGGTTGAAGTCCAGCTTGGTCTGGGACACAAAATGGTCGTTAAAGCTGTGGGTGATGGCCAGCAGCAGGCTGTTGTCGAAGGTGGTCTGGCCGGTGTTGAAACCGGCGTAGGGGCTGTTGTCCACCGAGCCAGCCAGGTCCAATTCGCTGTAGAGAGCGTAGCGGACATAGGCCTGGGTCTTGTCGCTGAAATTGTAATCGACGCGGCTGACGGTGTTGTAGGTGTTTTGCGGAGATCCGGGCCCGCTGCTGCCGCCCACGGCCGCCGGGGCGTTGTAGGAAATCTGGTCAAACATGGGCGCGTTGGGGTTATAGCTGACGCAGCCGCCGCTGGCTGAAGCGGACGCGCAAGGGTCGTTGCCCTGTGCGATCAACTGATTGCGGCTGTAAGTGCCGAGGGTGGTTACGCCGGGAATCAATTTGCCATATTGCGAGTAAACCGACTGAGCGGCAGGAGAGGAGGCAGCAATATAGGCGGGGTCGATAATCCAGGCCACTGTATTGGCAATGCTGCGGACGCGCGTCCATTCGGTGTTATTGAAGAAAAACAGCTTATTCTTGATGGCTGGTCCGCCCAGCGAGAAACCAAAGTTGTTGCGGGTGAACTTGGATTCCGGAAGACCCTCGGCGTTATTCAAAAAGGAATTGGACGCCAGGTCGGAAACGCGGTTGAACTCATAGACGGTTCCGTGAAAAGCGTTGGTTCCGGACTTGGTGGTGACGTTGACCACACCGGCCGAGGCGCGGCCGGTTTCCGCGGTGAAATTGCTGGTGGTGATACCCACTTCCTGCACGGAATCCAGCGGCACGGCTTGCCCGACATCGGCGTTGAATTCGTCATTGTTCGCCACGCCGTCCAGCAGCACATTGGTGCCGGCGGAGCGGAGGCCGTTGATGGCCACACCGACGCCGCGTCCGCTGGGGTCGTCTTCGCTCACGTTACCCGATGACACCACCAGGGAATAAGGATTCCGGCTGGAGGTGGGCAACTGGGTAATCTGCTGGGTGGACAAAGTTTGCGTAATGGTCTGGGTTTCGGTGTTGGTTTTGATGGCGGCCGCCACTTCAGCCACCTCCACCACCGTGACCGCTTGTCCGACGGCCAGCTTCACATCCTGGCCGACCTTTTCGCCGACCGTGATGGTGAGCTTCGATTCGGAGGTGCTGAAGCCGGGTGCCGAGACTTTGAGTGAATAATCGCCCGGAATCAGGTTGGTCACGGTGTAGATGCCGTTGCCGTTAGGCTTGGTTACACGCTGCGCACCGGTGGCGGTGTTGGTCACGGTGACGGAGGCGTTGGCCACAATCGCGCCGCTGGCATCGGTGATGGAACCGGTGATTTGTCCGGTTTCCGCTTGTGCCCAGATGAGAGAGAGGGTGGCGAAGAATGCGAGTAAGATTTGGACGTATCGTTTGGAATTCATTAGAGCCTTTGCCTTGTAAGTGGTTGAATCCATTAGTACTTCTACGAGCATTACTGCCCATTGCCCGCAAGGATTTGAGCAGATTAATGCAATCGAATTGCCATAAATTATCTAGTTGAAAATAAAGGGGTGACTAGTCCACTGGGATTATTATTTACAGAAGGACTACGGATTTTGATTCCATAATACGTAGAGATTGGGAGAGGAAGCTACGGATTGCTGGCCGGGCTGCGATACTGCCGGGAAAGTGATATGTTTTGGAGGAGGCCCGATGCACTTCGATTCGAACCAGTGGATTACGCTGCTTGTCGCGCTCATTGCGGCGGCTGGCCCAAGCGGTACAGCCGTCTTTGCGCTCATCACCAGTAATAAACGGCTGGACGATATTGCACACAGACTGGACCGCATCGAACTGCGTCTGGATTCGATGGACGACAAGCTGTCGAACCTGCGGGAGCGCGTGATTCGATTGGAAGAGCGCAGCGGTGTAATCGTCCAGCGCTAATGTCAGAAAGGGCGCAGCGGAGGAATTTTCCGCTGCGCCCTTTTTATTTGGACTGAAGTTGGGTGGTCAGAACTTGGCGCGCAAGTTGAAGGTGAGCTGGCGCGGGTTGTTGACCTGGCCGCCGTTGGGGTTGTTGGAGCCGAGAACGCCGAAGTCGTTGGGATCCGTCAAAGCCAGATACGGATCGTTCAGGACGACGTGGTTGAAGATGTTGCTGAACTGGAACGACATGGTCATGAACACCCGTTCGTGGAAGATGCGGAAGTCCTTGGCGATGTTGGCGTCCATGTTCCAGGCGGACATGCCGCGGATATTACCGTTTGATCCGCAACTGGTGTCATAACCCAGAATGCAAGGGCGGAATTCGGAGAATATCTGAGCCGGATTCGAGAACATGTTCATGTTGTTCCCGCCGTTGGCATAGTTGCTGTTAATGCCGGCACCGGAAGCAGTGTTGGGAATAGTGATGTTGTAGAGAGCGGAGCTGCCGCCGGTGAACTTGGAAGCCAGGACTGCACCGTCCTGGGTACCGCTGGTCTGGGTTTCGCCGAAGGACTCCGAGTCGCCGGCGAGATTCCCGACCGCCAGAGGAGCGCCGCTGCGGGCGGTAACGATGGGAGCAATTCTCCAGCCGCTCAGCAGATAACCAAGCACGCCCTTGTTGTCTTTGAAGAAAGGTTCCGACCAGAGGAAGGTCTGGTTATAGAGGAACTTGAAATCGAAGAACTGGGGTCCGTACATGGACTGGCGGACATTATAAGGATTGAGCGCGGTGTAGCCCGATGTGGCTTGCGAGTCACTGCCGGTGCCCAGCGCGCGGCCCCAGGTGAAGTTGCTGGTGGTGGTGATGCCATGCCAGTTGCGCATGGTGTAGGTGGTGTAAACGGCGTTGTAGTTGCCGGAGCCGGAGCTGTCATCCGCGTTCACGGACGCGACCTGGCCAGAGGGAATGGCGGCGCTTACGCTGCTGGGAATAGTGCGGCCCTGTGTCCAGGAGGAAGCGCTGCTAAGAGCGGACCAGAGCTGGAATACCTGGGTATTGGTGATGAAGCTGTTCATGTTGGCGTTGTGAACAATCGCCGCCGTGCAGCTTCCCGCACCCGCGCAGAAGGAGGAATTGGCTCCGCCCAAAGCGGCTTCAAAGAAGGGCTGGGGCGAAGGCGTTCCGCCGCCGGCCAAGGCAAAGTATGTGTTGGCGTAGGCGGAGGCGAAGCTTTGACCGTTCAGGGTCAGCATGGTGGGAACGGCGTTGATGTCGCGCTGCTGGAATTCATGGGTGATGATGCGGCCCATGTATCCGATTTCGAGCAGGTTTCTGCCGCCGAGCTGGCGCTGGATGCTGAAGTTGAAGTTGTAAGTGGAGGCCGGCCGGAAGTTGGGATCGAGCACGGAAGCCGCGCCCGCCGCCGTCTGTCCGTCGATACCTGGAAATTCCGGCTGGGGCAGGGTCTGGGAGGGAGTGGGTATGGGAGCAACCAGGCCGTTGGTTCCGATGCGGAAGGCGGTAGCCGGGGTAACGCCGCCGGTGCCGAGACACTGGCCGGACGCCGAAGCGCCGATGCACGAGACGGGCTGGCCGAGACCGACGCCGAGAAGCGGAATCAGCACAAGGCCGACGCCGTTCAGACGGCTGTAGATCTGGGTGTAGCCGCCGCGGATGACGGTTTTGCCGTCACCCAGAACTTTGCCCAGAATGCCGTCGGTGTATTTCGGATTCCAGGCCATTGCGATACGCGGGCTGACGCCGCCATAGAAAGGATTGAACGGGTACTTGTGGCTGGCACCGACTACATTTTTGATGGAGTCGAAGCCGATGATCGGGTTATAGACTATTCCTTTCAGCGCATCTGCCTCTTTGGTGGCAAAATACTGGCTGAATTCAATGGGATGGCCGGACTGGTCAACCAGTTCCACCTGCTTGCCATTGGCCTCGACGGGCGGCATTTCCACCTGGTACCCGAGGCCGTAGGTGATGGTGAGAGTAGGCTTGAGGTGCCAGGAATCGGTGGCATAGACGTTATAGAAGTTGATGGTGCTCTGGTCATACATGGGCGTTCCCACCGGGTTGAGCGTCAGGTTGGCACCGCTGCGGGTAAACAACTGCTGCGGCTGGTTCACAATGCCCAGGACTTCGGAGTAATACTTGTCCCAAGTGGTGTCCTGGCTGGTGGGCAGACCAACCGGCTGGTAGGCTGCTGAGTACTGGATGCCCGGGCCGTTGGTGATCTGGTAGACGGGCGAGGTGTTGATGCCCTGGCCGTTATCGTTGCGCAGGTGGTAATCGTAGTTGCGCTGATAGTTTCCGCCGAACTGGATAACGTGGTTGCCGGAAATTTTGGTGACGTCGTCGCGATAGGTAGTGTCGTGACCGTCCCAGAAGCGCTGGCGCACGTTCTGGTTGTTGACGTTGTAGGGGATCAAAGCCTGGCTGGTTTCGCCGCCAATTTCAAGCGCTCCGCCCAGTCCGGGCAGTTGCGGCGGTGCGGCGGAGGAGGCCCATTGCCACCAGATTCGCGAGTAGTTCCAGTGGAAATCGTTGGTCATGGACGGGCTGATGGTGGTGGAAACTCCGGCCACCAGAAAATCGGGTTTCTGCGGGCGGGGAGCGCGGGAAGTGGGGACGCCGAATTTGTCTCCGGGCAGCGCGCCGCCGATGTCGATCTGATTTTCCGTGGCCTGCTGCAGCGCATAGTAACGGTAGCTGCTGAAGAAACGCCACTTATCGCCGAAGTCGTGATCGACGCGGCCCACCAGGAACTTAGTCTTTTCGGGAAGAGAAATCTGGCCCTGAAAGCCTTCAACGTTGTGCCCGTCGCCGACGTTCGTGTTGTTGGGCATCGGCATGTACTTGTTCCAGATCTGAGAAACCTGAGAATTCAGTCCGATTCCGAGCGGGTCGCAGGCGCCGCCGCCGCAGGTGGCGGGAGCGTAGGTGACGCCATTGACCGTGACTGCGGTTGGATTGATGTTGTAGGGAACGTAGGTGCCGCCTTCATTAATCTGGATGACGCCGGCGCGCAGCAGGGCGGTGGGGGTGTCTTTGTCCACAATGGCCGACTGCGGATAGTTAAAGGCCTCGTAGCCGAAGAAGAAGTAAGTCTTGCCGCCCCAGAACCTGGGTGTCATGGGACCGCCGACGGTGAAGCCGTACTTGTTGTTGTGGGTGATGGGAATGGGAGTGTAACCGAGGTCGCCGCTAGGCGTGTGGTTGTTATCCCAGGTGTTTGCGCCGCCAATGTCACTGGAGTTGTAGTAATAGTAGGCGGAACCGTGGAAGTCGTTGGTGCCGCGCTTGGTGACCATTTGAATCTGGGCACCGGACGCGCCGTTGAAGTCGGCGGTTTGACCGGCGGTGGAAACCTTGAACTCTTCGACGGTGTCGGGCGGCGTGGGAAGCAGACCGCTGGGCGGGTTGCCTTGGCCAGCGTAGGCGTTGTGGCCGTAGCTGCCAGTATAGTCCACCATGCTGCCGTCCATGTCATTTGAATTGTTGCCGCCGTCCAGTTGAAAGGTGTTTTGGTCGTACATGGCGCCGGCGGTTGCGCCGACGGGCGAGACGCCCGGCTGGTAGAGGGCGAGGCTGGAGCTGTCGGAGCCGAAGATAGGAAGGTAGGTGAGCGAATCACCTGAAACCGTGGTGCCGACAGT